>Ga0070706_100002069_pt1 | contig 20497 bp, 18 predicted proteins | sample KBSK5501metaG_FD_65476 | JGI IMG/M metagenome (GOLD analysis project Ga0070706, IMG submission 65476) | Corn, switchgrass and miscanthus rhizosphere microbial communities from Kellogg Biological Station, Michigan, USA - KBS K5-50-1 metaG | ecosystem: Host-associated > Plants > Roots >... | reverse complement strand
ACCCGGTTACTCCTGCAGCGGGTATGGGGTCCTCACTATAGCGATGCAACCGACTATGTGAAGGTTGTCGTACGCCGTCTGCGTGCCAAACTGGAGCCCGATCCTGCTCATCCGCAGTACATAATCACCGAACCGTGTCTCGGGTATCGACTGAACGATTCTCTGTGAGGAGACCACCCCGTTTTATGAATGTGTAGCTCACATAGCATAGCCACCACATGGCTCAGGGAAGAGCGCATCGTGCTCTACGAAGATTTCATAGCGTTCCCGAGCTATTTCTCCGAACCAAACAAGTTGAGTGTAACCTACTGCGTATGTACTTTTGTAAGAACAATACTACACAGCAATATTCAATAGAGTCCTCTGGTATCGGGCTACTGTACGCCTACATCAGCCACTTTGCTACTGAACATCTCTATGACGATGCAGTCAGAATGGTGATTCTGTCTCTGAATCCGAGAGCTAACGAATCACCATCTGCTGTCTAATCATGGTGATTCCTTCTAGTACCTGCAGCAGGGTGTCGAGGGCCCTATTCAGCTCTATGCACATGTGGTATTCATAACAATTTGATGTAAATAAATGGAGTACCTTTTATGATCGACAATTTAACAACAAAACCTTTGCAACACACCACCATCTCGTCACGTCTTCCCATTTCGATGAACTGGCGAGAGCGTGGTGTCGGCATAGCGCGTATCATCTTCGGTCTTGTGTTTGGCGTTGCCGCGGTGTTGAAATGGCAACCGCAGTTTCAAAACACCTTTGTGCAACAGATCTCGGCGGCCAGTGATGGGCAACCAGCGCCAATTCAGGCCTGGCTCTCCTTCTGGACTCACCTTGTCAGCATCAATCCTTTACTCTTTGCTCGTCTCGAAGCCACGACCGAGACCGCCATCGCGGTCTTCTTGATCTTTGGCATCTTGAGCAACCTGACGTATATTGTTGGCATCTTCCTGTCACTGGGCATCTGGTCAACAGCTGAAGCTTTTGGAGGACCCTACGTCCCAGGTCAAAGTACCGATATCGGGACGGCCTTTCCCTATGCGATCCTCTTTGCCGTCCTGCTCTTCCTCTCAGCCGGCCGCTATTATGGAGTAGATCAGTGGCTCACGGCCAAGCTGGGTCGACTGGGCTTCCTGGCTTCAGGCTCTTTCCGGCGAAGCAGGAAGCAGGGATGAGCTCTGTGTTTAGATCATGGTGAAGTCTGTGGCATCACCATCTAATGAGGAGAAGTGACAATGAGCTCACTTCTCCCTCTCCTGCTTCACGGGTTGCATGAGTACGATTATCCAGTGCTCTGGTTGAACGTTTTCATTGCAGCAATTGGACTCCTGCTCCCAACCAGTTTGGTCCTTTTGGCGGCAGGAGCTTTTGCTTCTCGCGGTGATTTTAATATTGCACTGCTGATAGGAATAACCATTACGGCTTCATCTTGTGGTGACAACGTAGGCTATTTCATCGGCAGAGGTTGGGGAAGTAGATCACTGTATACTAGAAAATTCACGGATATTCTATAATAGAATGGTCTATCAGAGAAAGGAAGGGAAGTATGTCTCTCTTCGCCGATATTTCTCCTGTTGCTCCCGAAGATTATCCACGCGTAGTTGAGGTGTGGGAAGCATCAGTACGCGCAACCCATCATTTTGTCGCGGAATCAGACATTGAGATTTTCAGACCTCTGGTGTTCGAGGAGCTGCCCCACACCGATCTGGCTTGCGTGCGCGATGGAAACGGTATGGTGGCTGGGTTTATTGGCATCGCGGAGGGAAAAGTTGAAATGCTGTTCATTCACCCCGATTATCGTGAGCAGGGCATTGGGCGAACTCTGCTCAGTTATGCGATTCGTGAGCGCGGCGCGACGACAGTTGATGTGAACGAACAAAACGATCAGGCACTGGGCTTTTATATGCGGATGGGCTTTGAGGTCGTTGGTCGTTCTGAATTGGATAGCAACGGCAAACCCTATCCCCTGCTGCACATGCGCTTGGCACGTGTAAATGGGAAACGATGAGGAGCTTTTAGCGTGGGCGGGTTGCAGATGGGTGTGCTGGCTACTTGGGGCATCTGTTCCAAAAAAGAGCGCTAACGATGGCTCACCCGATTCTTTTTCTTTACAATGTATGTATCAGTAGCGTAAAGGTTTCCTGTAGCATTTGTTTTCTTCCTGATTTTTGAACGGAAATGCTAAGTAGCCAGCACAACCTCAGGTGTAGGTTTAATATGTAGCAAACAATCTGACAGGAATGCTGGAAGCATGAAATCTCACTTTTCTGTTCAGCTTAGATAATTACTTCAAACAGGCTAGTGATATATGATATCTGCTTCATACTGTCTCCTTTTTCTACGCCACGCATGTGACCTTTCCTAAAACCTGTTCATCGCTTCAAATCCTCTACAAGAGAATCGAACTCGGGTAAGCCTCATAAAAAATGTGGAAAGCCATTGTATACTTGTAACTGACATGATACATTACAGGCGACCTTCAGCCAGGTCTTCTTGCCAGATGAAAAGGAGAGGCACATAAACACTTCTATAGTACTTCACATGCCTCTCCTTTCATGCAATTTGGGAACGACTTTATTAAAATTCTACACCCAGCATATTTAATGTGCATCCCGCAATTGGGTGTCCTAAGTCGATCGATAGCTCTAAAATTTTCAGCGACTGCATGAGGAGCGGCTCGACTTGATTGTATTTTCATTGAGCAATATAGAGCAGGGCCCAATCATTCAGGTTGTTCGCCAGAGCAGGATGCAAAGGGTGTAGTGTTTGTTCCAGGTGTGCGCGTTCTTGGTGGAGGTACACCTCTACTTGCGCATACTTGCCGCGTGCAATGCAGAGTTGGGCCAGACCATGGAGACTTGTACACATCAAGGGATGCTGCGTCTTTGGCATCTGCTGCTAGATGGTGATCGCATCCAGGTAAAATCTCTCTGCTCGCACATAGAGAGCCAGGGCAAGATTGACATGTCCCAACCCACAAAAGGTACAGACGACTAGAGGATGCTGGAGTCCCACGCACTCCTCATACATGACGAGAGCCTTCAGAAAATACTCTTCGGCTTGGCTATACTTCCCTTGTTGATGCAAGAGATAGGCAATTGCTTCCAGACAAACCGCTCTCGTCTGCTGATCAGTATCAGGTGACTGCTCTATGAGCCTCCATGCTTTCCAGATGGGCTGCTCTGCCTGAACATATTGACCCTGATGATAAGAGTGCCAGAAGAGATGGATGAGAGAAGCGATAATGGCCGCTTGTTCTACTTCAGCCAGCAGTGTATGCATATCTGATGCTCGCTCAAAGAGAGCGAATGCTTGCATATAGTGTGCCTGTACCTGTAAATACATCCCTGTTTGCTCGAGGAGTCGCGCTGCCTCTGGCAATACGATCTTCCATTCCTCGATGAGAGCAATACACGACTGTACATGTGGCATGTACTGCTGGCAACAGTGCCACAGGGAAAATTCTCTGATATCGGGTAAAGCCAGGTTGATGGCTCGCACGGTTCGCTCGGCCCAAACACGCCGTGTCTTCTCACTCATACTGTCCTGCAACACTGCTTGTACCAGGCGATGCATGGAGAGCGTGTTCGTACTTGCGTTGCGGAGCACCAGGGAGAACTTGCGTAGTATCACCAGCGTCTCATCTAACAAAAAAGGGTCGCTTGCCACAGGTTGTAGTGTGGGGCCAAGTTCAGTCGCTCTATTGATGATAAGTTCTTCGGGGATGGCATCAGAATGGATACCTCATTGCGGAACTTTTCCTCTTCTTCACTTGGCAATTGAACCTGGTGCAAGACTTTGATAGCCGCTGGAGTCTTCAGATGCACATGCTCACCAAGTTAGACCACTGCAAATCCCCCATGTCCCAATTCGCGCATCAATCGATAATTTCCCAATTGCCGTCCAATACGATCGTTCATCTACAAACCATCCCTTGTTTCATTTGAAAGAGTATCTATATATATTTTAACCACTCAAAGTGAATGCAAGTTGTAGCTTCATCATATTAGCTCATGTACTTTGTAAAAACAACAAAACTATACACGAGTCCTATAGACGTATGCGAACATTGTTGATGAGCTTTTTGCATGTGTTGCTCAGCTCAGATTCTGAACCCAATGCATGTTAACAGACAAAAAAGCAGCATGTACGGTAGAAGGCAATAGTTGAGCTAAAGAAGTAGCGCTCAAAATGAACCCTATTTGAGCGCTACTTCATATTAAGAAGAGAAAATGATTCATAATGTTGAGAAAATAGATCGAATACTCTTGCTGTGATTGTAAGAAATGCCTTGCCAGATCGTGTATAGATGGATAGATAAGAAGCTCCCTTTCATTAAAAATCCTGATTGCAATTATCCCACAAAAGTGGAATACTGAAAGCATAGGCAATCATAAGAAAGGTTTATTGTCATGACAGCCCTTAGTCGTCTGATTGGCAGGTTCGCCAAACTTCCACCCGCCGAGACGCATAACGTGATGGTAGAACGCGACCTGCAGGTGCCAATGCCCGATGGCGTTGTGTTACTGGCAGACCGCTATGTCCCAGATAATGCCGGTAAACTGCCAACGGTCCTGGTTCGCTCTTGCTACGGACGACGTGGATTCTTCGGACTCCTCTATGGCTATCTGTTTGCTGAACGCGGCTATCAGGTGGTAATTCAGAGCACCCGTGGCACCTTTGGTTCGAGTGGGCAGTTTGACCCGTTTGGCTGCGAACATGACGATGGTCTGGCGACCGTGGCCTGGCTGAAGCAACAACCCTGGTTTAATAGTGAGTTTGCAACAAACGGTGCCAGTTATCTTGGTTATGTGCAATGGGCAATCGCCCGTGAGGCTGGACCGGAATTGAAGGCTATGGCTATCCAGGTCAGTACCGCTGAGTTCCGCAGCCAGACTTATACCGGAGGTTCATTTGCGCTGGACACGACTCTGTCCTGGACTAATATGATGGCCAATCAGGAAAAGCCCCTAGGCGTAATCAGACAAATAATGGCTATAAACCGCACACTGCGTCCCCTCTTTTCACATCTGCCTCTGCGTGACCTCGACAAGCTCGCGAACGGTGATCATGCCATGTTCTTTCAGGAGTGGCTCGAGCATGCTGAACCGGGCGATCCCTTTTGGACATCGCGCGACTTTAGCGATACCATCAAAGACGTGTCAGCAGCAGTCAATCTGGTAAGTGGCTGGTACGATATCTTTTTGCCGTGGACGCTGCGTGACTACCGTGCTCTACGCGCTGCCGGAAATCAACCCCACCTTACTATTGGCCCATGGGCGCATGCCTCGACTGAACTGAATACTATCTCGATCCGCGAAGCATTGGCCTGGTTCAGGGCTTATTTACACGGAGATCACAGCCAGCTTCGCAAGGCGCCGGTACGCATTTTTTTGACTGGTACGAACGAATGGCGAGATTTTGCCGACTGGCCGCCCGCGGGAGCGCGGTATCAACGATTTTACTTGCAGCCTGGCCAGGGACTCTCAATGGATATTCCGCCGATCTCAGAGCCAGATCACTATCGCTACGACCCGGCTAATCCTACTCCGTCTGTAGCGGGTCCGCTGCTCGTTGGCAAGGCCTTACCTACCGACAACGGCGAGTTGGAGGCGCGGTCAGATGTTTTAACCTATACAACCAACCTGCTAGAGCAAGAACTGGAGGTTATCGGGCCAGTACAGGCCGAACTGTTCGTGCGGTCCAGCCTTGAGCACACGGACTTCTTCGCACGACTCTGCGATGTCGATACGAAAGGGACCTCGCTAAACGTCTGCGATGCGCTGGTACGGTTGATACCCGGCTCACAGCCTATCACAGCTGATGGCTGCCTGCGCGTCACCATCGATCTCTGGCCGACTGCTCATCGCTTCCGCCTAGGACATCAGATTCGTCTTCAAGTGTCGAGTGGGGCTCATCCGCGCTACGCCAGGAATACTGGCAGTGGTGAGCCCCTGGCCACAGCTACAAAACTGCTTATAGCCGACCAGTCGATCTATCACGACCCAGATCATCCCTCAAGCATCATGCTTTCGTTATGGAGTGAGTGAACAGTCAATATTACTCGAAAGTCGCAATGAAGCGACAAGCCGAAGATTCAAAAGCTTTCGCGAACGATCTGTTACCTCTGTTTGCTCAGGTTGGCGAAGCCGCCTAAATCAGTTCCGGTATTGGCCCCATATGCCAGGTCCATATCTCTCGTGCGAGTTCATGTGCGTTGCATTTCAAATCGTAGCACGCAAAGTACTGGCTGATGCGCTCAACATCACGCGCGAACAGCGAGAACACGTCTGAGTTGTGATAAGGGTCGACCGCCTGCGCGAAGTCAATCAGCGTCACGACCCCCTGCCAATAGAGGACGTTGTACTCCGAGAGGTCGCCGTGAATGCGACCGTGGATCAGAGCCAGCTCTATGTTGTGTATGATGCAGTCAAAGAGTGGTTGCGCTTCCTCCTGTTCAAGCACAACATCGCTGAGACGGGGGGCCGGATCTCTGACGCTCCCGATATATTCCATCAGTACGGCGTTACCGATTTGTGCAAATGGGCGAGGCACGTTGGCATCATAGGTGTAGAGCAGGCGTTGAGTCTGGTACTCGTACTCGATCCAGGACGCTACCTGGGCTGCGCGTCCTTTCTCGGTCTTGCGCGTTGCAGCGCTGCCTCGGCGGCTGTTGCCGTGCTCCGCCTGGCCCTGTTCATCACGCTGAACCCGGCTAAAGCGATAGATGGCATCGTTACGCAGGCTGCGGAACATACGCGGGCGGTACACCTTTGCTGCCAGGTATTCCACTCCCGTAGAGGGATGGGCCTCGCAGCAGTAGACTGTGGCCTCTTTGCCGCTGTGAGCTTCATGCAGCACGTCAGTGATCAAATGCTGATTATAGAATGGCTCCAGCGACGAAAGAATCCAGGGAGCATCGCGCCTGGACGCCAGCAACGTTGGATGAAAGCTATGGCTTTGCTGTACATCATACGTCTGTTCGCGCAACCAGCGCTGGACATCAGTACTACTTTCATAGCTGGTCTTCCTGGTAGGTTTGGCTTGCATAAGAGAGCGAGTTCGGGCACGATCACGGGCACCGGGCTTTATTTTCTCGAATGTGACGGGCTCTTCTTTTGGATCATCTTCAAAAAATCTGTTCAAGGTAATAGCTCCATTGCGCGAATAGACATTACTTACTTTTCGTAGCACGTGATTTTGTCTCTGTTGCATAACTCGTTCCTTTCAGGTACAGATGTTATGAGTAGAGCATGTCTTCGAAACGCGAATATGGGCCAGGAGGTGCATCGAAAGGCATACAGAATATCTCGTTTAGTAACGAAGACATGAAATCATGCAAGGAGTAGTGAAACGTGGATCTCCGGGGTGGTATCCCAGCGGCCTTGTCTTGTCGGAGCATGACGCAGGCCGAACATCAGAGGAGAAATTGCGAGCAAATCTCTCACCATTGCCCTCTGCGAAGAGAAACAATAGGCTCAAGCGCCCAAATTGCGGGTGAGATGCAACAGGTCAAGAGAAATCACTCTCTAGTATGTCGTAAGCCAGGGTCTACTCAAAGAGGAATACCACTCAGCATTGAGACCAAAGGTATAACAGTTACTGACATATATTTCTACCTCCTAGATTGTGTATTTCAAAACGAGCTTACCATACTATTACACGGAAAACAAGGGCAGTATTTTTCCGAAATATGGAAAAAAACTTGACAACGCAGTCACATACATGTTATACGTTAACTACGATATTTACAACTGAATAAAATAAAAGCTTCGAAGGGACGAGTAACAGTAGTCTGTTGCGTCCAGAGAATGGGCGGTTGGTGGAAAGCCCATACGTCAATGCACTGTGAATAAAACCCGGAACAGCGAGAAGAAATCGCATGATGCGAGAGTAGACCTTTGCCGGATGCCTCCGTTAGCGGGCTAGAGTATGTTAGTACTCGACGAGGTTGGTGTCGCGAGGCACCAACGAATAAAGGTGGTACCACGAGAGTTGTATGTTTCGCTCTTCGTCCTTAGTTATGAGAGGATGAAGGGCGTTTTTATTTGTCCTTCAATTTGAAGTAATGAACAACTACATAGCATAAAAGTCTTGAAGGGACGAGTAGCGGTTCCTGGTTAAATCCAGAGAGCGGGCGATTGGTGGAAAGCTCGTATGTCAACCTGCCGCGAATAAAACCCGGAACAGCGAGAAGAAATCGCATGATGCGAGAGTAGACCTTTGCCGGATGCCCCCGTTAGCGGGCTAGAGTATGTTATATACCCTTGCATTCAGATGAGAAAGATGTCGCAGCTAGAAAGAGGCTACTACAGCGTTTCTGAATGAATATGGGTATGAGTACTCGACAAGGTTGATGTCGCAAGATATCGACAAATGAAGGTGGTACCACGGGAGCTGTGTATAACGCTCTTCGTCCTTCCCCAGAACGAAGGATGAAGAGCGTTTTTGTTTGTCTAACATGATGTAGTCGAATTCAAAGGAGGAACACAACACATGACGCACTGTCCAGAATGTGAAGCCGAAATTACTGTCAGTGATCTCATGCTTGGAGAGATCATCTACTGCCCGGATTGTAGTGCGGAATTGGAAGTGCTGCGCCTGGAACCCCCTGCCGTAGCGCTGGCACCAGAGGTTGAAGAAGATTGGGGTGAGTGACATGGTGAGACTGGCTATTCTCACATCACGCATCCGTGTGGAAGAGAAACTATTGATCGACGCACTGAAGCAGCGTGCAATCAAATTTGACATCATAGATGATGGAGAATTGCTGCTTGATTTATTACATCCTGATGAGCGATGGCATGAATATGATGCCATTCTTTGCCGCAGTATGAGCCAGTCGCGAGGCTTAGCAGTGCTCCATGTATTGGAGCATTGGGGCGTGAGAGTACATAACTCAGCTGAGGTGACTGCAACATGTAATGATAAGCTCCTCACGACGCTTTCATTGCTCCGCGCAGGTATTCCTACACCGCGTACACTGCTGGCATTTGATCCACAGGTGACCATTCGTGGCATAGAAATGCTGGGTTACCCGGTCGTTCTCAAGCCCATAACCGGTTCGTGGGGGCGCTTGCTGGCACGTATCAATGATCGCGATGCGGCGGAGGCGGTTCTCGAACACCAGGAGACGCTTGGCTCCTACCAGCATCACGTCCACTATGTGCAGGAGCATATCGTTAAACCGCAACGAGATATTCGTGCATTTGTCGTTGGTGGGCGTACCATCTGTGCGATCTATCGCACTAGCGAACACTGGGTCACAAACACTGCTCGTGGAGCGGTAGCAAGCAATTGCCCGGTCACTTCTGAGCTTAATAGCTTGTGTGTGCGTGCTGCACAGGCAGTTGGAGGGGGCATCCTGGCAATCGATGTGCTGGAAGACCCTCAACGCGGACTACTGATCAATGAAATTAACGCCACAATGGAATTCCGCAATAGCATTGCTCCAACAGGTGTTGATATACCCCATGCAATGCTTGACTATGTTCTCAGTGATGCACAGGAGGAGGTTATGAGATGAATCGGCTGCGCGTTACCATTATTGGTGGATCCGGCTATACAGGAGGAGAACTGGCGCGGCTCCTGCTCTTCCATCCACAGGTTGAGTTGACGCAGGTGGCGTCCAGCAGTCATGCAGGACACTACTTGTATAGTGTACATCCGAATTTGCGCAAGGCCGATAAATCTGCGGTGGGTACGATAAATCGGCCCCTACGCTTCTGTCATCCAGATGACCTGGCACCATGTGACATGCTCTTCCTTTGTTTGCCTCATGGTATGGCTGCTGGGAAGATTGAGAGCTACCAGGTCATTGCCCCACGGATCATCGACCTTTCTGCCGATTTCAGATTGCGCTCTGCAGGACTCTATGAAGAATGGTATGGTGCGCCTCATAGTGCATCCCATCTCCTCGAAGAAGCTGTCTACGGTTTGCCTGAAATGCATCGCACAGAACTGCCTGGTGCAACGCTCGTAAGCGGCACCGGTTGTATGGCAACAGCCGCAATTCTGGGATTGGCTCCCCTCTATCACGCAGGTCTTGTAGATGATGCCCTCCCTCTCGTAGTCGATGCCAAGGTTGGTTCATCGGCGGCAGGAGCAACTCCTGGTCCGGGCAGCCATCATCCTGATAGAAGTGGCGCCGTGCGCTCATTTCAACCTACCGGGCATCGTCACACAGCCGAGCTCATACAGGAGCTTGGGTTTGCCGCAAGTAGGGAGCTTCACCAGCACATCGCCTTTTCTGCCACGGCGGTCGAGTTAGTGCGCGGAGTGCTTGTGACTGCCCATGTTTTTTTGAATGAGACTGTGGATGAGCGTACATTGTGGCGGCTCTATCGCGAAGCCTATCAACGAGAGCCTTTCATTCGCCTTGTCAAAGAGCGTAGTGGTGTTTACCGCTATCCTGAACCGAAGATTCTTGCAGGAAGCAACTACTGCGATATCGGCTTTGAACTCGAGACTCATCAACAGAGCAAAAAGGTAGATGGAAGGAGGCTAGTAGTCATTGCAGCCCTGGATAACCTGATGAAAGGCGCAGCCGGAAATGCAGTGCAGGCGCTCAACTGTATGTGTAGTTGGGATGAATCATTAGGATTGACCTTTCCAGGTCTGCATCCAGTATAGGAGTTTGTTATGATGATTGTAGTAAAGATTGGCGGTAGCAATGGAGTCGCTATTACGAACATTATGCGTGAAATAGCTCAATGTGTTGCTGACGGGCAACGCATTGTCGTGCTGCATGGAGGCTCTGATCTTACAAACACGCTCTCAGACCGTCTAGGTCACCCTGTACGCATGATTACTTCGCCAGGCGGAATGGTGAGCCGCTACACCGATAGCGAAACCTTGCGCATTTATGCGATGGCTGTCGCTGGACAGATCAATACCGAACTGGTGGCATCCTTGCAGCAGCTAGGTGTCAATGCTCTCGGACTGGCAGGAGTTGATGGACAACTGCTGCTCGCGAGACGAAAATCGGCGGTGCGCGCGGTGACGCCTGATGGCCGTGTGCAAATACTCCGTGACGACTACACTGGGCAGATCGAACAAGTGAATGATGCGCTGCTCCGACAACTCCTCGACGTTGGCTATACGCCCGTCATCGCGCCCCTGGCATTAAGCCGGGACGGAGAACGCTTGAATGTCGATGGAGACCGCGCTGCCAGTGCTGTCGCCGCTGCACTCCATGCAGATGTACTGGTCATTATGACGAATGTCTCGGGTTTGCTGGCGAATCCGGAAGATCAAGCAACACTTATCCGCACTATCCATACCGATCGGCTTGCTGATTACATGGAATATGCGCGTGGGCGCATGCGCAAGAAGCTGCTAGCCGCACAGGAAGCTCTCCGAAATGGCATACCTCGTGTCTGTATAGGCAATAACTCATTACTCGATGTACTCGATGGAGCTGGTACGGTCATAGAATCACCTATCCACGCTGAAAGGACTTTTGCATGAATACAATTATCGACCTGGAAAATACCTATACCAGTGGCGTGTACAGTAAGCGTCCGGTAGCTATTATACGGGGCAGCGGTGCTCTAGTATGGGATGAAGAGGGACGTGAATATATCGATTGCGCCGCGGGCTATGGTGTAGCAAACATCGGACATGGACGACCAGAGGTTGCTGCTGCCATCGCTGCGCAGGCTCAGCGCCTCATCACCTGTCCCGAAATTTTCTACAACGATGTGCGTGCTCGCCTGCTAAAACGCCTTGCACATCTTTTGCCGGATGGATTTGCACGTATCTTTCTCTGTAACAGTGGTACCGAGGCCGTGGAGGGCGCTCTCAAATTTGCGCGTATCGCCACAGGACGCACTGGAATAATTGCAACGTTTCGGGGTTTCCACGGTCGCACGATGGGCGCGCTTTCGATGACATGGGAGCCACATTACCGAGAGCCTTTCTCGCCACTCGTCCCTGGTGTCAGCCACATCCGTTACAATGACCTCGCGTCAGCAGATGCAGCGATCAATGAGGAGACAGCTGCGGTCATCGTTGAGTTGGTTCAGGGGGAAGGTGGGGTACATGTGGCCTGTAAGGAGTATATACATGGTCTGGCATCACTCTGCCGTGAACGCGGAGCCTTGCTGATTGTTGATGAAGTGCAAACTGGCTTCGGGCGAACTGGACGACTTTTTGCATGCCAGCATTATGATCTTCAGCCGGATATCCTCTGTTTGGCAAAATCCATGGCCGCTGGTGTTCCGATGGGCGCAATTTGCTTGGGTCAGCGTGTGATGGAGAGTGGGCGCATTACCAGAGGAATCCATGGCAGCAGCTTTGGCGGCAATCCATTAGCCTGCACAGCAGCTCTGGCTACCCTGGACATCCTTGAAAGCGAATCACTTCCCGAGCGTTCAACTCTTCTAGGCGCGTATACCCTGGAACGGCTCAGGGCAATGCATACACCACTTATTCGCGAAGTTCGTGGAAAAGGACTGTTACTTGGTATCGAACTCAAACGTCGTGTGCAGCCATACCTTGAAGCATTGTGTGAACGCGGTGTACTCGCACTTCCAGCTGGATCGAACGTCATTCGTCTTTTGCCCCCCCTGGTGATTTCGAAGGACCAACTAGATCGGGTATTGGATGTGTTGGAAGAAGTCTTGCTTGAAGAGGCGCCTGCAAGCCTGGCACACGCAAGGGATACAACTATATGTCCTAAGAACGATCAGGATATTGAAGTATCGCTCCTCCAAAACATGCTTACTATTCCCAGCTACTCTCGCCAGGAGAAGGTACTGGCTCACTACCTGGCTGAGCAGGCGCAGCAGTTGGGCCTGCATAGCCAGGTAGACGATGTTGGAAACTTCATCGCCAGCACCCATCCTTACGAGACGAATACTGGATCGCAGCCCATTATCTTGCTTGGTCATATGGATACCGTACGTGGCTACATACCGGTAAGGTTACAAGACGGGGTGTTGCACGGTCGAGGCGCGGTAGATGCAAAGGGGCCGTTGGCTGTGTTTCTGTCTGCTGCTGGCCGCCTGGCGCACTTTTCGCATGCAGATTCTTTCCAGCATCCAATTGTGGTCATCGGTGCTGTTGAGGAGGAATCTGCTAGCTCAAGAGGTGCGCGTGCTCTCGTAGAGCGTTACCAGCCTTTTGCCTGCATCATTGGAGAACCCAGCGGAAGCCAGGCAGTGACGATTGGCTACAAGGGCAGGTTGCTGGTTGAATACTGCGTGACGCTCCCTGCACATCACAGCGCTGGTTCTATACAAAATGGGAATGAAGTGGCTGTGACCTTCTGGAATCGGGTAGATCAATATGCTGCTGAATGGAATAAGCAGTATGCAGCAAACTCCACATTTGCTGCACTCATGCCCTCGCTGCGAAATTTTAGCAGCAATCAAGACGGTTTGGAGGATCAAGTACTGCTTCGTATCGGTTTCCGTTTACCTCCCAGCTACGATATCGAAGCTTTACGTACTCAATTGGTGCAATGGGCTGACCAGGATGAAGCACATATCAGTTTTTCAGGAGAAGAGACAGCATTTCAAACAACGCGCACGACACCCGTATCGAGTGCTTTTATATCTGCTATTCGATCTACTGGAGGACAACCTGTCTTCAAGCACAAAACGGGAACGTCAGATATGAATGTTGTAGGGCCAGTCTGGGGACAGAATATCGTCGCATATGGACCGGGTGACTCACGTCTTGACCATACACCCAAGGAGCATATTCATATCGCTGAATACATCCAGGCTATTGATGTACTTGAATTGGTGTTGAGGGAACTCACACTACAGAGGGAGACGACATAATGAGATCACTTGCTATTCTCGATTCGACGCTGCGCGAAGGTGAACAGTATGCAGGAGCTTTCTTTACCCTTGAGCAACGACTGACGATAGCACGCCTGTTAGATGCAATAGGTGTCACGTTCATAGAGATCTCCTCGCCTATTAGCTCACCAGGGGCAAAACAAACCGTGTTCGCATTGTGCGAATCTGATCTGCATGCACATATCGTGTCGCACGTGCGTTGTGTTGAGTCTGATGTACAGGCTGCGCTCGATACTCCGGTCTTCGGGTTGAATCTCTTCTACGGCACATCAGCGGAACTACGTACCTTTAGCCATGGTCGCCATATCGATCGGATGCTTGCTGAGACCATACCATTGATTCAACACATCCGAAATGCTGGACGCTATGTGCGCTTTTCCGCCGAGGATGCATTTCGTAGCGACCTGGTAGACCTGTTGACCGTCTTTGATGCCGTCGTCGATGCGGGAGTGCAGCGCATAGGACTGCCCGACACCGTTGGAATCGCTACACCTCGCCAGGTTGAGCAGCTTGTCCGTCTCTGTACTGAACGCTATTCCCAGGTTGGTATTGAGTTCCATGGGCACAACGATACAGGATGTGCCCTCGCTAATACATTTGCAGCACTAGAAGCTGGTGCAGATTGTCTTGACGTGACCGTAATGGGTATCGGCGAACGCAATGGTATCGCCTCGCTCAGTGGTCTTATCGCGCAACTGTATATTCATCACCCGGAACTGTTGGAGGAATACGATCTCACGCAACTGGCACCACTGGATCGCTTTGTGTCAGAGTGCCTCGACTTTCCAATTCCCTTTAATATGCCGATAACTGCACCAGGTGCTTTTACACACAGAGCTGGCGTGCATACGAAAGCTGTACTTCGGAATCCCCGGTCGTATGAGGTGCTCACTCCAACCGATTTTGGGCTGATGCGCCGCATCGATATTGGATCACGTCTCACGGGGAGGTTTGCCATTGGGCACCGCGCAGCAGCGTTAGGACTAGATCTGAATAATGACGATGTCTGCCATCTTACTCAGGCTCTTAAAGAGCGTGCTGAACACGGTTCGCTTAATCAGGAAGAAGTCGATGAATTTATTCATGCATGGTATCAGGAGAAAGGAAGTGTCACATGGGAACGTTAACTGAAGAAATTTTTAGTTACAAGCTTGGCCGCACTGTAGAACAGGGCGAAACGATCGTGGTGGAGGTTGATAGAGTGATGAGCCACGATACAACAACCCCACTGGCAATCCAGGCGTTTCGCAAGTTGACGCAGCAAAACGGTGGGCATGTCTTCAATCCGAGACGGTCGCATATTGTCTTTGATCACATTATTCCCGCTGCAACTATTGCGGCAGCAACGCTGCAACGCGACATTCGTGCATTCGCACAGGAGCAGGATATCACCATTTTACAAGAAGGCATCTGTCACCAGGTGATGCCAGAGCGTGGGTATGTTCTCCCTGGCGACGTTATCGTTGGAGCTGATAGCCATACCTGCACTTATGGTGCGCTTGGCGCTTTTGCAACAGGTATGGGTTCCACCGATATCGGAGTGGCTTATGCTACGGGGCGTACCTGGTTTCTCGTTCCACCAACAATCAATATACGCATCATGGGGACTCTCCCCTTTGGTGTCTTCACCAAAGATGTGACCTTTGAAATCGTGCACAAGATAGGTGTTGATGGCGCCAATTATCGCGCTATCGAATACACTGGAGAACTAGTTGAGCAGATGTCGGTGAGCGAGCGTTTCACGCTCTGCAACATGGCGATTGAAATGGGAGGCAAGGCAGGATTGGTCGCCCCTGACGCGACAACCCTGGCATGGCTTCTTGGCCGTACCGAACGCGACTTTCACATGCTCGCCCCAGACAACCCACAATATGAACGTGTTGAAGAGATAGATGCTTCGCTATTGCAGCCGATGATTGCCTGCCCACCGGATGTCAACAATGTCGTTCCGGTTGAAGAAGTCGGTCGAATAAGGATCGATCAGGTGTTTCTCGGCACCTGTACAAATGGACGCCTCGATGATCTGGCCATCGCTGCAAACATTTTGCGAGGAAAGACAATACACTCGCAGACGCGTATGGTAGTGGTTCCCGCCTCTCGCGAAGTTTACCTGGAGGCTATGCGGCTGGGCTACCTGGAAACTTTTGTACAGGCAGGCGCGTCGGTAGGTACCCCTGGCTGTGGCCCCTGTATCGGGCGTCATTTCGGCGTACTTGCCCCTGGCGAACGCGCTCTAACGACAATGAACCGCAACTTTACCGGGCGTATGGGTGATCCCACTGCTGAAATTTATCTGGGTAGCCCGGCTACCGTCGCAGCTACAGCCCTGACTGGACACATTACTGATCCGCGAAATTTTTTGTAGGGGCCAATTGATCATGACCGCCCAACGAAAGGAGTAAAAAAATGGGTCGTATTTGGATGCTTGGTGATAATGTTAACACCGATGTGATCATTCCCGGACGTTACAATGTGACTACAGATCGAGCGCAACTGGCTCGTTATTGCCTTTGTGAAGTGCTGCCTGAGTTTGCACAACAGGTGCAAGTGGGGGATGTGGTGATGGCTGGTCACAACTTTGGCTGTGGCTCATCGCGCGAACACGCTCCCGCCGCTTTACAGGCGTGCGGTGTGCAGGTTGTCATTGCACGCAGTTTTGCACGCATCTTCTATCGGAATGCCGTCAACATTGGTTTGCCCGTACTTGTCTGCGAAGAGGCCGTGTTAGCCAGTGCCGATGGGCAGCAGGTAGAAGTGGACCTGACAACTGGCATCATTCGCAACGTGATCACCGAGCAAACCTTTCAGGCTGAACCCTTGAATCCCTTTGTGGCGCGTATCGTGGCTGCAGGCGGGATCATCGAATACATTCGCCAGGAGGGAACGTTGCGATGATGCCGATTTTTTTTAGTCGCCTACAAATGCTTTCTGGGTCACCGACCGTTTGTGTGATTGCTGGAGACGATGCTGCACCTGAAGTAATGCGTCCCACTGTGGAGATTTTGCACTCGTTAGCACCGGATATTCGTTTCGTGGAAGCGCTATGTGGACGTGAGGCGCTGGAACACTATGGAGACGCATTCGCTGATGAGACGCGTGAAAAGATTGATGCTGCGGATTGTACGCTCTTTGGTGCAAGTGGTGGTCCGAGCAGGCCAGTCTTATGGTATCTCCGGTGGGGCAAAGAGACGCATGTGAATGTGCGACCAGTGCGGTGGCATACAGGATGTCATAGCCCAATGCTTCACCCTGAGTATATCGATTACGTGATTGTTCGCGATAATTTGGAAGGCATGTATCCACCTCGAGAAGGCGATGTCAGAGAGTTAGGTGCATTAACCAGTAGCAAATCATGGTGGCAAGCCCCTCCTTTGGAAAAGCGAGGAGCATATGCTGTGCGTATCTGCACAAATGAGCAGATGTATCGATTGGCGGTCGCAGCGTGCGAGCTAGCACTGTATCGCCAGTCGGCGGGCTATCCTGGTTGTGTGACCCTGGGTGCCAAATACTCGATACTGCCGCGTACTGACGGATGCTTCCGCACAATTGTTATGGAAACTGTGGGTGCCTATCCCAGTTTGAGTTACCAGGAGTTTCTTATCGATGATCTGGCGCGACGTTTAATTGCGGCTCCAGAGACACTTGATGTGGTAGTCCTCTCTAATGAACATGGCGATATACTTGCTGATGTTGCCAGTGGCAGTATTGGAGGTCTGGGTCTTTCTCCCAGCGCCTGTTACGGCGAGCACTATGCATACTTTGAGCCAGTACATGGTTCTGCACCTGATCTGGCAGGCAAAGGGATAATCAATCCCACAGCGATGCTTCTCTCTGGGGCAATGATGCTCACTTATCTTGGTTATACTGAACAGGCAGAACGATTAAAGCGTGCGATTGAACAGACCTACTCTGAGGGAGTTAGCTTGACTCGCGATCAAGGTGGGAGTGGGAGTACAATGGAATTTGTAGATGCTGTCGTTGAATCTATCGTATCTATGAAATAATGGCGAAGGAGGATACTTCTTATGAAGTGGATTACCCGAGAGCGTGTCAAGGTGGACCGCGTGGCCTGCCCCTGGCTCATCAAAAAGTTTGTGGACAAGGACGCTGAGTTTCTGTTTGTGCCCGGAGACAAGGTGATGGAGATCGCTGCGCGCGAACATGCTATTCCCTATGATGTGAAAGATGTAGAACTGGGGCATCATGGCAAAGAGTGCTCGTTTGAGGCCATCCTCAAGAAGTACAATCTGACAAGTGATCCGGCTCTGGTTTTGCTCGGTAAGATCGTCAATGGCGCAGATACCGACAATACACTCTGGAATCAGCCTGAAGGAGAGGGGCTTAAGGCGATTGCCGAGGGGTTCCGGCACCTGGGCTTCAAGGACGATCATGAACTGAACGCTGCTGAATGGATTGTCTATGACGCCTTGTATGCCTATTGTCAAGATATTGTTGGCGAATTGGAAGTGACACCCATGATACAATCTCCCTACCAGGAGGACTCTGCCTGCTGAGATCTTTCGTAGGAGACAGTCATGACGTTGCATCCCCACTCGATTGGCCCGGTTCCCGAGGAAACTGCTCGGATCGCCCATGCGGCGTGCCCCAAAGGTAATCCCTATCTTCACATGCGCGACTTACTTGGCACCCTCTATGACGATCAGTTATTTGCGGCTCTTTTTCCTCCCCAAGGACAACCAGCTCTTGCCCCCTGGCGTCTAGCCTTGATCACCATCATGCAATTTGCCGAAGGCTTATCGGATCGGCAAGCCGCAGAAGCCGTGCGTATTCGCATTGACTGGAAATACGCGTTAAATTTAGAACTCAGCCATCCCGGTTTCGATTACTCCGTCCTGTGCGAATTTCGCGCCCGCTTGTTAGTTGGGCATGCCGAGCAACTGCTCTTTCAGACGATGTTGGACCAGTTCAAAACCCATGGATTGCTGAAAGCGCGTGGGCATCAACGCATCGATTCAACCCATATCCTGGCCGCCATTCGCACCCTCAATCGCTTGGAATGTGTGGGAGAGACGATGCGTCACGCACTCGAATCTCTGGCAGTCGTGGCTCCAGTGTGGCTGCTTCAGCAGGTCCGCCCAGAATGGAAGGAGCGCTATGAGCAGCGCATTCAGGAGTATCGGTTACCTGAAAGTCGTGCCGAGCGCCAGGCGCTCGCTGAGACGATTGGCGCCGATGGTTTCTCCTTACTGGCTGCTCTCGCCGATGCGGCAACTCCAGCCTGACTGCGAGAAGTCCCTGCTCTGGAAATTCTGCGTCGGGTCTGGATCCAACAGTTCTATGCCTCGGCTGGTCCCGTACAGTGGCGCAGCAACGATGACTTGCCTCCAGCCGCCTTGCTGATTCAATCACCCTATGATGTGGAAGCGCGTTACGGGATCAAGCGGACAACGACTTGGACGGGGTACAAGGTTCATCTCACCGAAACCTGTGAGGAAGACCACCCTAACCTCATCACTCACGTAGCGACAACGGTGGCAACAGTTCCCGACACTGAGCTACTCGATCCTATTCACGATCACCTGGCTGAGCGCGATCTGCTCCCAGCCACGCATCTGGTGGATGCCGGCTATGTCGATGCAGGCATCCTCGTGACTGCTGCTACCGAGCATCACGTGGAGATTATTGGCCCTGTTAGAGCTGACACCAACTGGCAGGCGAGGCAGGGGCGGGGATTTGCTGCGGCCTGCTTTGTGATTGATTGGGAAGCCAAGTGTGTCACCTGCCCTCAGGGCAAACGGAGCGCCTCCTGGAAGGAACGGGTGGATCATCTAGGCCATGACGTGATTGATATTGCCTTCGGTTGGGCCGACTGCAAGTCCTGTCCCGTGCGTAGCACCTGTACCCAGAAGAAGAAAGGTTCACGAACCATGAAATTGCTGCCCAAAGCGCAACACCTGGCGTTACAAACAGCACGTCAGCGCCAACAGACGACAGCATTTCGGGAACAGTATGCCAAGCGAGCTGGCATTGAAGGAACGCTTTCCCAAGGCGTGCGCCGATGTGAGATGCGTCGGTCGCGTTATATCGGGTTAGCCCGGACGCATCTCCAACACCTGTTGACAGCCACTGCCCTCAATCTGATGAGAGCTGTTGCCTGGTTGACCGAATCGCCTCGTGCCAAAACCCGTCGGTCACGTTTTGCTGCTTTACTGGCCGCTAGCTAAACATTCACCAACAATATCATGTATGGCCGGGCCAAGTTCGATCTGCTACGGCTGAGGGTTTTGTGTGCCGCTTGATTCACGTAACCTGACGGTGAACCCGTTCGGCTGTCAACCCCATATACTGAATGCTCTCTCCGGCTTCTTCTCATAAATGGCGCGAAGTATTCTCTGCTTATGACAAGCTATTGCAGTATAAGGGTCCGAAGGGGGACTCGAACTAACAAGGTTTCGACGCACTCTCACTGTGTTTCGTTGTGTTTATCGTACTGGTTGTTGTGCCTCAAGCATTATTGTGTGAGCCTTCCGCAATTGTCGTGCTCAGCAATAAAGTGAAAGTGGTGAGGACTGGCCTGATAAGTTATTGTACGCTTCTTTGATGCTTCTAGGATATTTTTTAGTGGAAAAGATATTGTTCACATTTGTGGTAAAGACTGGTTTTGGGAGAGGACGGCGAGGCATTGCAGGAACGGATTGAGTCCCTGCGCGGCCCAGGTG
>Ga0070706_100002067_pt1 | contig 20512 bp, 14 predicted proteins | sample KBSK5501metaG_FD_65476 | JGI IMG/M metagenome (GOLD analysis project Ga0070706, IMG submission 65476) | Corn, switchgrass and miscanthus rhizosphere microbial communities from Kellogg Biological Station, Michigan, USA - KBS K5-50-1 metaG | ecosystem: Host-associated > Plants > Roots >... | reverse complement strand
GGCCGATCCCTTCTACGTAGGTATCCGGATAGAGTATCCCGCAATTCGGACACCGAGGCGCAGCATACGGATCTCCAAGGTAATGGCCTTCTACCCAGCGGTCGTGCCCTGAGGCAGTCGCAAACGAAGTGACATTAATGTCCCGGATTCGGAGAACCACCGCGTCACCCGGCATTGCTCCATCCACAAACACAGGGCGGGTTACTTCGTGCCCACCTCGAATTCTGGGGGTGATCATCGGTCCCCAACATCCCGGCGCGGTATTACCTAGAATCGTGCCACCGGACGCTACCGGGCCCAGCATTGGTTTAGCCGGATCCAAAATACCGTCGGTCAATTCAGAAACCATGACCGTTCGTCTCGCTTCCTTCTTTGTTTCAGCCATCCTCGTGCTCCTTTCATATCGTGGGGGGTGGAAATCAGTTGATCGTCGCCCGCTCGGTCGCGATCAATTAACCCTCACGCAAAGACGCCGAGATGCAATGGAAAGAGATTGGTGGCGACAGAGGGCCGCCCTCAAACCCCGGTACACCCACACCAAGCCACACTGACCTTGGCTGTTTTTTCGCGCTCACGTCATTAGCATAGTGCTGACGTTAAGGTCGAGCCACGCAATCCGGTTAGATTGAGGAGGCTCCAGCGCCATCCAGAAATGGTCTACAAGCACTCTTTCATTGTCCGATCAGAACGATCTCTCCTCGCGGCACTGGAGAGCCTCCCGCGTTCTCGATACTTACAGCAAATTTTGCTGCCGTTTCTACGGGTCTGACCGGTCTGAATTCAACTTTCAGCGTGCCTGGACCGGGCACACGTACCAGACCGGCGCTGATCGGTTGCGCGGCCTTTGGATCGATAATCCACAGCTGATAATCCTTGCCAGGTTTGAGGGTGGGAAAGTTATCAATCTGGATGACCCCAGATTGCGTTTCCGGATTCCAAACAACGGTAGCAACGGCATGCGCATAGTCAGCCACGCGCGCTTGCAGTATTGCTATCTTTATTTGCGAAAGCGCATCCTTGACCCGCAACTTCTCGAGTTCGTTCTGCAAGGCCGAGTTTTTGTCATGTAGATCTGCTAGTTCTCGCTTGGTTTCATTATTCTCATCACGCAGTTCGCCGAGCTCTTTCGCTGTCTCATTGTTCTTGTTACGCAGATCTTCAAGTTTTCGCGTGACTCCAGCGTTCTTGTTTTCCAACGCTGCTGACTCCCGATGGCTGCGAACTAGGCCAATGGCCAGTAGAGCACACGTCACAGCAAGACACGCGGCCACTGCCCAGGGGATCACGCGAACAAACGGCACAACTTTTGGTCTGAGCTGTACTGACTCCACAATCGTGTCAGGCAGAGAGCGTGGAGCAGCGCGCGGAGCGACCAACAATCCGAGCGAAGCAAATGACTCTGTTAGCTCACGAGTAAACGTTAGCAGTTCCGGATCGCTTTCAAGTGTGGCTCGGAATTGCGCCTCTTCCTCCGAAGACATTTCTCCGAGAGCGAATCGCGCGGCAGTTTCCTGTTGGCCTTCGTCCATCACCTTTCCTCGTAAAGAAGTTGCCGGAGTTGAATCAAGCCTCGACGGATCCGGGCTTTTGCCGTCCCGAGCGGAATTCTCAAGTGGTCAGCGACTTCCTCGTGAGTCATTCCGCTGAAGAATGCCAGCTGAAGCGCCTGCCGTTGGTCAGGAGAAATTTGATCGAGTGCCGAACGAACTCGCGCCGACAGTTCGCGCAAAGCAGGTTCATGAGCAGATCGCTCGTCGATGGAAGCCGCAGTTTCCACCTCCCTGCTAACCTTATCCCAAAGACGCTCCGCTCGCCGGCGAGCACGAAGCTTATCGATTGCTTTGTGCCGGACAATCAAGACTGCCCATGCAAAGACATTGCTCAGAGCGGGATCAAACGTCGAAGCTTTTCGCCAAATATAGGTGAACCCTTCCTGCAGCACATCCTCGGCCTCCCTCGCGTCTCTCATCAAACTAAAAGCCATGCCATAGAGGGCCGGCGCAATCCGTTGGTAAAGAATCGCAAAAGCCCTTTGGTCACCCTGAGCAATCTGCTTGACGAGCTTTGCGTTTATCTGGCTCTCAGGATCGTCCACTGCCCGTTAACTACCATTTATTTGACCAGCCCGGGCAGAGAAAAATCAAAATACGGGCCAACATAAAGCGAATACTTCGCCACCGTTCGTGAAGGATTCCAGACTCAGGATGAAGTATGGTAGTGACGCCCGCCATCTAAAGCAGATGCGTTGGTCGCGATGGATTGGATGCGGTCGACGCGCACAAATTCGGGCTCTTCGAATCTCTTCCACAATCGATCGATCACGACAGGCTAAACCTGAAAGCATTCGTGGATTAATCGCGACCCTAGCGCCATCCAAATTCTTTTTAGCGTAAAATTCTGGTGACGGAAAATCATCGACAGCGACAAGGAAATCGATGCGCTCGACTCGATCAACCGACGTGCCTGCGTTATTTCTGCATGATTCGTTCCACCATCCAGTAACTGCCGGCGAAGGCGACAGCGAGGGAGCAAATCGGGACCCATAGGCGTACAAACAACGGATTTCTTCTTAGATTCCACAGGATCGGCAGTACGATGGCTGCGACACCGAGTTGACCCAGCTCCACACCAACATTGAAACCCACGAGCGGCGCAACGATCCCGAATTGCGCCGAATTGATTCCAAGCTCTCGAAGCGCATCAGCGAAGCCGAGTCCGTGCACCAATCCGAAGGAAAAAGCAAGCAGACTCCGCCACTTCGCTGAATCACCCCGAAAGAGGTTCTCGATACCGATGTACGCGATCGAGGCTGCGATAATCGGTTCCACGACTCTTCCCGGCAGCCGAACAATGTCGAGAGCGGCAAGAGCGAGCGTAATAGAATGTGCGATGGTGAAGCAGGTTATTACAGCCAAAATTGAGCGCAAATCACGGCAAACAACCATCAGACCGAACAGGAAAAGAAGATGATCATAACCTGTTAAGATGTGTTCGACGCCAAATTTCAGGAACTCCAAAAACGAATAATCCATAGGCCTGGAAGCGGTTGAAGCCGAGACTGCTGGCAAACTGATTTGAAACGCGTTTTTCTTGGCTGAAAGCATTGCTTCCCCAAGCCTTGCTCCGCTGGCGGTTTGGACCGACAGAAACTCACGATGACCTAAAGGAAATCTCTCAAAGAACGTTGCAACCAAAAGCAACTGCATCGCGCTCGTTCTCCTGAACCGAAGGAGGATTTCCACACTTGTGCTGTCCTTTAGTTGTGCAGTCGTTTGAGCAGGTACGACGCGTTGTTCTCCAAGATAGATGTTGAACCCGCTCGCAGTAATGGATTCCAACTCGCGCCGCATTGCTTCAAAGCTTTCTGTTGTTCCAATGCCAGGCAAGCGAGCGCTTGCAGGAAGGATGAACGCCGCGTCCTGTCGCGCCAATCCGATAACCACCTCTATTTGTTGCTCTCCAACCGTTACTGTTGCCGTGCTAAGCCCGGGGTCATGCGCCTGCGCGGTTGGTGTCAAGAAGTGCGAAAGTGCAACAGCCAGGCAAATGCAGTCAAAGGATCGGACGCACTGCGCGATTGGTTTCATAGTATAAGCGAATCAATTCGGAAGGTTAATTTCGGCAATCTTCGGAACCGTGTCTCGGCATTGCATTGACTGCATTCGCGCGATCGTTGTCTGTCTGGGCACGAACGGCCAATGGCACAACAATTTCTGCCGGCGCCCCCGATACCAGCCGAAGAGCTTGGTTAATCTTCCGAGCGATCAAGGTTTACGCTAACATTCCGGTCAGCGACGCTGCGAGAGGCGACATCCGGGTCAATGGCGGCTCGCGCTCTCATAATGCGCCGAAAAGCTGACTAAGATTTGGGGCAAGGAATACTTGCCCCGGCGTTGTACCAATCGCTATTCCGGAGGCAGTCCATGGTGACCGTGGATGAGACCGTTTTGTGGAGTCGACTCGTAAGGGAATACTCGGTTGTAACGCATATCGTTGGAGTCGACGCCGTCGCCCGGCGGATAGGTGTGAATTACGGGTGGAACCACCTTCAGGTTGCTTAGCAACGCATCAATCGCGATGTCTACCACGTCGTCTCCGAACCTACGCCCGTTCGGCCAACCGCCCGGGATGAACCCCCCGTTGCCGAACGGGTCCTGGATTTGACTCTTGAGCACATCTCCGCCGAAAATGCTCAGCCGCGAAAACCCGGTCTCGGGATCATCGCCTCCCGTATTCGTAAGGCGTGCAGCCGGCGTGGACAGATCAACTTTGATCAGGTCGGGAATAAATATCGCTGCGATGTCAGTGCGTCCTGTGGTGATTTCCGGATGCATACCACCAAGCAATTTTGCGTTGATGAACTTCGCAAGCTCGGGATTTTCTGCGTACTGACGAAACACTGCATTGTCCAGTTCCGGGCTGGTGCGGCCGTACCGATCTTTGTCCTCAACGGCTACAAGGCCTTCGTTGAAGAGTGGGTTTCCTTGGCGTGCCACCTGGACCCAAACGCTGGCACTCTCGTCGCCGCTTTCGCGCTCGTCGCGATCCTCGCGAAGAATGCGGAGGCGCTTGCGGTTGGTTGTGGCATACACACCGACGATCTGTCGATCGCCACTCAACTCGCTGATTGGAATCTCCAGAGCCATCAAATGGATGTTGAATCCGCCCTGATTATCTTTACCCGGGTTGTGAAGATTAAATCCGTCAAAGATCGCTCGAATATCAGCATAGAACCCATCGTCACGCTGACCCGCAAACGAGACATAGCCGCCGGAGAGTTTTGCGATGGCCTCCGCCGTGTAACGATCCAGTTCGGCCTCTGTTTTCACTCCGGGTTTGGCGGGATTTTCGCCGTTGTCTCCTTGATTGTAGTAGGGAGTAACGATCCCCTGGTTATTAGGAGGACAAATTCCGGTACCGAGGACGGTCCTTTTTCCGCTGCGATGATCGACCTTAGTTACCTTATAAGTCTGGACGAAGTTCTGGTTTTTATCGCCCACGTGCTGGATAACACCGAGATAATTGTACAATGTCGTTTCGGGGTTCTTGGTCCTGGACGTGAAACGGAACTGATAGCTCAACGTAGCGCGCCCGGCTTTGAGGTCGTCGCCTAGCGCCACATGAATCTGGTACAGAACATTATCGTCGAAGTTGTACTTGTTCGGTCCGATCCCCGGCTCTTCGAAAGGATACACGCCCAGCGCCACGACCAGAGACTTTGGTCCGTTGTGTTCCTGGTCGACGAAGGCGTACACATCCGTGGTGTTGGCCGCTGGATCAAGAACGGCCAAAGGGGCATCCTGATGACTAGAGGCCAACAGTCGGCTGCCAGCCAGGGTAAGCGCGGCGGCCGCGGCTGCGACCGCGAGCCTGTGATTAAACGGCTTCATTTTTGGTTTTCTTTTGTTGATGATTGGGTTGTTCTTGAGTCTTTACTACCGGAGGCGAAAACCGAATTTGCGGACTGCGCCTTCGCCAAGATTTTTCTCTCGGACGGCAGCAACATGGCTTGCGTCAGCGACGCCTTCGCGAGATAGGCGGCTGCCTTCTCGCTCTCGTTAGCCGCAGAAGCGATCACGCCTGCGTGTAGAAGCAGTCGTGCATCCTGCGTTCCCTCAGCGACGGCGCGTCGTGCGAAAGCCCATGCCCGCTCGATGTTTGCATTGGCCATCAACGCCCAGGCCAGCGCATCGAGGGTGAAGACGTCGGCGCGCGTTTCAAGTTCCAAAGTCGCCAGCCGAAGGGCGGAAGAAACGTCTTCGGCCCGTGTCGCAAGGTACAGAGAAAACGTTCGGGGATCGTCTGTTGCACCTCGTCGCTTCAATTCCGCTTCCACCGCCTGGGCCTCTTCGCCGTGGCCCGCCGCCGCTAGCGCCTCGCCGAGCGTCCACTGATATTCGGGTAGAGGACTCAAAATTGCCGCGCGCTTTAATGGTTCGATTGCCTCCAGCGCCTTTCCCAAGCCGAGCAGAAGTCGACCCCGTACCAGGAGCGCAGGCGGGTAATCAGGTTGCCATTGCAAGGCCTCATCAATTAGTTCGAAAGCCTTCTTGGTATCGCCTGCCTGCCATTCGTAGCGCGCCAGATGAGCGAGCGACCATGCCGTGGATTCGGGATCATGTTGGTTGCTCGTTCCTGTCGCCCGCGACATCAACTCGATCGCACCCGGCAGATCCCCTTTAAGCCAGCGGATGTGCGCCGCCCGGATATACGCCTGCGGACTTGGCTTTTGATCCATCATCGCCTGATAGGCGGCGACTGCGTCGTCGAGTTTTCCTTGCTCCATGAGCGCGTCGCCGAGGACTCCGTAGTCAACATCAACTCCGCGCTTTTTGACCAACTCCCGTGCCGCCGACTCTGCCTCATTGAACTTATGAAAGCTGTCCAACACATGAGCCCGCAGCAACAGGGCTTCAGCGCATCCCGGTTTTTTTGCGTCAAGACATAGCGCACATTCCTCGGCAAGTTTGTAGAAACCTGGGTCAAAACTGATGCGCGCCTTGACTATGAACAACCATCCGAGTTGCGCCAGCCAGGGCGTCGGATCGGACGCGCTTTGCACCTCCTTTTGAACTCGGATGATCTCCAGGTCCAACCTACCAGTTCCTTCGTGTGGCAGCAGCGCCAACGTGCACGAATCTCTGGCAATGGTTGGGCTGTTTGGCTCATCTGCGGTTACGAATGACGCTCTGAACCAAGCGATCAAAGCAGCGACGATGAGTGCGCCACGAACCTGAAGGATCCATTGATTCATGATCGCTCCTTAAAGCGCTAAGCGACTCGCGAAAAACTCCATCGTTTCCTTTTCTTAAGCTCATGCGCATCAGACCAATCGATGGATGCAGCTGAGGTGCAAAAAATGAATAGTTTCCAATTTGTCCTAATCACACGGGCGCTACGCGAGTGACGTGATGCGCAAACAAAAAGAAATGCTTACCGGGTGATCTATCGCAGTCAGGGAGATAGTATCAGCGCGTGAATGGTCCGCGCATAGGCCAGTGTCACACACAAATTCGGGGGTGCACTTATGTTTTACCGAGTTATGTGGGAAGTGTTTTGGTGCTTTTGCGGGTGATCATGGCGAAGCAACTACGCCGAAGCGCTACCTGATTTCAGTTCGGCCTCAGAATGACTGCGCGCGGCGCACCACCAGCAATACTCGAGTTACAGAGAATCTTACCAGAATCATTGATTCCAACGGCATCAGTGATAGTGAAACCCTCAATCCCCGCCCATTCCTTCGCTCTTTCCTTATACGACGGATTGCCAAAATAGCGGTGATCCGCTCTTCGAACGCCGGGCGAGAAGCTCCGCTTTCCACCGTACTAAGTCTTCGATCCGTTCCCGATCCGGCTTTTGGCTTTCTTGTTATCGATCCGCCGTTGAGGAAATTCCCGCTTATCTTTATGAAAATAGCAGACTTCAACCAGCGTCGGCCAGAGTTCGAGTGAGGCTTGAATCTGACTAATTACGTCATCGACAATTCGGGAGACATTCTGCTGAAAGAAATCCGGCTCGAAACCGTAAAAGGATCTTTTCAGGTTTTCAGCAAACAGCTGCAGCGTTCTTTGCCGATCCTGGCTTTTAGTCGATGATGCTGCTTTGAGAACCTGATCGTGGACCATGGTGATCTTGTTCAGGATTTCTTCACTGTCTTTGAGACTGACTTCGCCCTGGTAACCAAACCGGATAGAGAGATCATCGATCGACTGCAGGCTCGCTTTAATTTTCTTTTTCAGCAGCGTACAGATCTCTTCATTGAAAACATCCATGGCCAGCGGATTACGCATGTAATTGTTCTTGATATGCGTCTGTACTGCATCGGTGTGCGCTGATGCGACGCCATCCTGCTGGATCCAAAGCCGATAGATGTAGTCCTCGAATCGCAAACGAGTCGGGAAAAAGGGAGGCAAACCAAGGCGGTTATCGTATCCGGCAACGCCGCAATCGATTCTCCAGTTCTTTTTCGTCACCGCAGGGCGAAAGTTATCCAGGACGTAAATATCGTTGAGCTCCTGCATCTCCGAGTGACTTTGCTTCTCGTCATGCAGGTACATGTATACGTAGTCCAAAGCATCGATATCATTCGTTCCGGTGCGAAAGCTTTGTGCAATCTTGATAACTGCGTTCTTAGAGAGCGGCCCTTCCTTCACCAGTAACGAGTTCTGCGTTGTGTACTCGGTCGAAACATTGGTCTCCAGGTCCATGGCGGTGTCCCTAACCAACTCACCGGATTCGTAGTTGCCCGGGACTTCTCTGACCCGCTTGCCGAGAACATCTTTAAACGCGGCAAGGAGATCATAGGACTTCCGCAAATAACCGTTCTTTCCGGCCTTATGCAGTCTACCGCGAGCGATTTCGTCATGCCCAAGCGATTCCGGACTCTCCTCGACCAGCGCGTAGGGTCGCATGTCGTCGTCCGAACTAACCATGAACGCTCCGAGGGTATACATCAGCGTGAAATTGCGATTTCCTCCGTAGCTCGGTCTAAACAGGTTCCGTACCAGAGCCGCCAGCTTGCGATCCCTCAGCTTCTTATTCAGGAACGAAAGAAACTGTTCCTTTTCATGGGGGCCAACATATACGAGGTCGTTGACGGTCTTAGTCTGCTCGAGCCGGTGAAAATATTTCTCATGATTCGCCAAACTGGAATCATCGAACACCATCATTTTGACTGAGTGGCCGTTACTCCAGAAATGTTCGTCGAACGCTTCTACAGTTTCGGCGACGTCGCGTAGACGATACGTTGGAACGACAAAGATTGTTTCCGCGGGTTTCAATTCAATACTGCTTCGATCGCGCCCCTTGGGTTCAGCGAGCTTCCCCCGACCCTTGTAACGATTGGATCTATCCTCGGTAGGGGTCGCGCTTTAGCGCGACAAGGCTGACCGAAAGCTCAGCCCTACCGAGTCGTAGTCAGGCCCTATCGCGACACTATTAGCACGTGCAAAGCCTCCATTTTACTTCTTTTCAGCTGTGCGTTTGTCAGCCGTGCCCTGCGCGGCATCCAAAGCCAGATTCAGCTTCAGAACATTCACGCCGGGGTCACCGATAAATCCAAGCAATGGCTTATCGGTTGCCTTCTCTATTTCACTACGAACAACATCTTCATTAATTCCCCGCTCATGGGCCACACGCGCAGCCTGGATCTGTGCATTCTTCGGGCTGATGTGCGGGTCTAGGCCGCTAAATGACGAAGTTACCGCATCCGCTGGAACGACTGCGTTCGCCGCCAAACTATTCTCTTTCCGATACGCGTCGGCTGCGTCCTTGATTGAATCGATCAACTTCTTTGAGGTCGGACCCAAGTTCGAGCCATTCGAGTTTGCGGCGTCGTAACCTGTCCCGGCCTGGGACGGTCTGGGATGAAAATATTTGGCGCCGCTAAAGCCTTGCGCGAGTAACGCAGAACCCACGACCTGGCCATTTTGCGTTATTAGACTTCCGTTCGCCTGGTAGGGAAACAACACCTGCGATATCCCCCAGATAATCACAGGATAAATCCCGCTTACAACGACCAGCAAAACGACTGTCGCTACGATTGCCGTCCCCAGTTCTTTCCAAAACGTTTTCATAATATCATTCAGGTTTGGCCGCGGTTAAGCGATTCCGATCGCGGTAATGATCATGTCGATCAGTTTGATTCCGATAAACGGCAGAACGACTCCGCCTGCACCGTAAATGGTCAGGTTTCGTGCCAGTATTCGCGCAGCGCCCAGCGGCCGGAACTTTACGCCCTTCAGCGCCAGCGGGATAAGGGCAACGATAATGACCGCGTTAAAAATTACCGCGCTCAGAATCGCGCTATGCGGCGATTTTAGAAACATCACGTTTAATGGCGATATCTCTGGAAATGTCCCGACCAGCATTGCTGGTAGAATGGCGAAATATTTCGCGACATCGTTAGCGATACTGAAGGTAGTCAGCGCGCCGCGGGTGATCAGCAGTTGTTTCCCGATCTCGACGATCTCGATCAGCTTCGTGGGATTGGAATCGAGATCCACCATGTTGCCCGCTTCCTTGGCCGCTTGAGTGCCGGTATTCATTGCAACACCAACGTCAGCCTGGGCGAGCGCCGGAGCATCATTTGTTCCATCTCCGGTCATTGCGACCAAGTGGCCTGCTCGTTGTTCTTCGCGACAAAGCGCAAGCTTGTGCTCCGGTTTTGCCTCAGCCAGAAAATCGTCAACGCCTGCCTCTTTGGCAATTGCCGAAGCGGTGAGCGGGTTATCACCGGTGATCATCACCGTCTTAATCCCCATTGCTCGAAATCGCTCGAATCGGTCTGCCAAACCGCCTTTGACAATATCCTTGAGCTGAATTGTACCGAGCACCGCTTCCCTGCTCGCCACGACCAACGGTGTGCCTCCGTTGCTCGAGATTGCTTTGACGTCGTTCTCGACCGCGACCGGCATCTTTCCACCAACAAACCCTCGGACCGCGTCGGCCGCCCCTTTCCGATAGCTGGTGCCGTCGATGTCTACTCCGCTCATCCGGGTCTGAGCGGTAAACGGCACAAACGTGACGTGCGGCATATCGCTCAATTCGCGAGCTCGAATGCCAAAATTCTTGGCCAACACAACGATTGATCGGCCCTCCGGCGTTTCATCCGCTAGCGAAGCCAATTGAGCGGCATCTGCCAGTTGTTGTTTTGTTATGCCAGGTGCCGGTAGAAAATCTGTCGCTTGCCGGTTACCCATCGTGATCGTTCCGGTTTTGTCGAGAAGCAGAACATCGACGTCTCCGGCAGCCTCCACAGCGCGCCCGCTCATTGCCAGCACGTTCTTCTGGACCAGACGATCAATTCCGGCGATACCGATCGCGCTCAGCAGTCCGCCGATTGTCGTCGGGATCAAACAAACAAGCAGCGCAACCAGAACTGGGATCGTAAAATCCACCGAGGACGCAATTCCGAACGCTTTTAGCGACATCATCGCGATCAAAAAAATCAGCGTCAGAGCCGAGAGCAAGATGGTAAGAGCGATTTCATTCGGCGTCTTTTGACGAATCGCTCCTTCGACCAAGCTGATCATTCGGTCGAGAAAGGTCTCACCAGGGTTTGACGTGATCCTGATCTTGACCTGATCGGACAAGACCTTGGTTCCGCCAGTTACAGCACTGCGGTCGCCTCCTGACTCACGGATAACCGGCGCCGACTCTCCCGTTATTGCCGACTCATCGACAGTCGCAGCCCCCTCGATGACTTCACCGTCACCAGGAATGAGTTCGCCAGCGGACACCACAACGATGTCGCCTTTGCGCAATTGTTCGGCAGCGATCTTCTCAACCGTGCCATTGCTGGTCAGCCGATTTGCATAGCTCTGGGTACGAGTGGCGCGGAGCGCTTTCGCCTGCGCTTTCCCACGCCCTTCTGCCATCGCTTCCGCAAAATTTGCGAACAAGACAGTAAACCAGAGCCACAAAGCGATCTGGAATTGAAATCCGAACTCCGCGCCACGGCCGGTAACCAACAACACAGTTGTGATCGCCGCGCCGACCTCGGTGACGAACATTAACGGATTCTTGGCTAACGTAATCGGATTAAGTTTTTTGAACGATTCCCCGATCGCCGGAACGACAATCGCCGGATCAAAGATCGAATGAGTTTTTGCTGCCATAAAGAGAGTGTTAGTGCTAGTGCGAGTGTTAGTTAAAACAGCTTGCCGTTCATCATCAGGAAGTGTTCCAGGATCGGGGTCAGAGTCAGCGCTGGGAAGAAAGTCAGCGCGCCTACTAACAAAATCGTTCCAATGAGCAGAATAATGAATAATCCTCCTTCGACCGGGAAAGTGCCGGCGCCAGTTGCCACAACCTTCTTACGGCCGAGCGAACCGGCCAGTGCCATAACCGGGATCAGCATCCCGAATCGGCCGATCAACATGGCAAGTGCTAACGTTATGTCGTAGTGCGGATCTCCATTGGTAGGATTGGCAGTCAGTCCAGCAAACGCGCTACCGTTATTTCCGGTACACGAGCTGTACGCGTAGAAAATCTCGGAGAGACCGTGAGGACCGGCATTGTTAGTACCAGCCTGGCCCCACGGGGTTAACGCGGCGTATCCGGAAAACCCAAGAATAGAGAATGCCATTAATAAGACCGCGATCGAGGCGACTTTGACATCATACGATTCAATCTTTTTCCCAAGGTACTCCGGTGTTCGTCCGACCATCAGGCCGGCAATAAAGACTGCCAGCACGACGAAAAGAATCATCCCATAAAGGCCGGAGCCAACGCCTCCAAAAATGATCTCGCCCAGTTGGATGTTGAATAGCGGAACGAACCCACCAAGGGGAGTAAACGAATCATGACCCGAATTCACCGCGCCGCAGGACGCGTCAGTCGTAACGGTCGCGAAAAGCGCAGAATCGGGAATACCGAACCGGACTTCTTTTCCCTCCATGTTTCCTGCGCCTGCATCGACTCCTAGGTGGTGAACGATCGGATTCCCAGCCGATTCCGCCCAGTAGCAGACAGCAAACCCGGCCGCAAACACGAGCGCCATTGCCGCCCAGATAGTCCAGCCATGTTTCTGATTCTTAACCATCCGGCCCAGGTAATAGGTCAATGCGCTCGGGATCGCGAAGATAGAAAGCATCTGCAACAAGTTGGAAAGCGGAGTCGGATTTTCGAACGGGTGCGCCGCATTGGCATTCATGAAACCGCCTCCGTTTGTTCCCAGCATTTTGATAGCGATCTGAGATGCGGCCGGGCCTTCCGCGATCGTCTGCGTATCAACCTTCTGATCGACCATCACCGGATTCCCTTTTTCATCTTTCACCGGGTTCCCCTGATCATCCTTTTTCGGAACCTGAACGGTCTGTGTCTCGATTACCTTCGCTGTGTCGTAGGGCTTGAAATTCTGAATCACGCCTTGAGAAACCAGCGCCAACGAATAGATAACGCAGATCGGAATTAATAGGTAGTAAACGATCCGAACCAAATCGACCCAGAAATTACCTAAAGTCTTTGAGGTATGCCGCGCTATTCCCCGAACAACCGCCGCGGCTACTGCTATACCAGCTGCCGCTGAAAAGAAGTTGTGAGAAGCTAACCCAACCATCTGAGAGAGATAGCTCATCGTCGACTCACCGCCGTAGCTCTGCCAGTTGGTGTTCGTTACGAAGCTGGCGGCGGTGTTCCAGGCAAGATGATCAGCCACCGCGCTCTGATTCTGAGGGTTCAGTGGCAGAAAATTCTGAAACCGAAGTATAAGGTAGGTATAAAGGACACCTACGCAGCTGAAGATAAGCAGCGATACTGTGTATCCCATCCAGGTCTGTTCCTGCTCGGGATCGACACCGGTAAGCCGGTAGGTAAGCCGCTCCAACGGCTTTAGCACGGGATCGAGGAACGTCTTCCCATTCGCGTCCAACACATGGAATAAATAAATTCCCAGTGGCTTCGTGATTAAGAGAAGCACCACAACAAAAACACCGAATTCTATCCAGCCTTTCATATCATTGCCGAGAAGTTAGCAGTTAAAATTTCTCCGGACGGAGAATGGAGATAAGTAAATAGATTATTAGCCCGACTGAGATGATCCCTACTATTATAGTTTCCATGGTTGATCTGTTGTTAGAACTTGCTGCAGCTCCAGGTGAACAAACCTAGAATTACGAATGACGCGATACTCATTCCGACGTAAATGAAGTCTGACATAGTATGTTAGGTGTGAAATAGTTATTCTTCACCGAGACTGATCGGTTCATCCGTCGCCCCTAAATGGTGGAGCCCGAACAAGCGCCGCATATTCTGTTGGGCGGGCTCGTAGTGTTTATCGAGCTTAATTGCTTGCCCATAATATTTTCGTGCTTTGTCAAAGTCCTGCAGCAATTCAGCCAGGACACCGGCAAGATTAAATGCTTCAACCGATTGCGGATTCAGCTCCATTGCTTTCACCAGGTGAACGCGGGCCTTGGCAAACGCCTGCAGATTCAAAGCACGGCGAGCCGCCGTGATATGCCCGGCAAAACTTTCTTGAGCCCCGCGAAAACCGTTCGAGCTTTCTGGAGCGTGTCGTTTGAAAACATCGGCAACCAGCGTCCGAAGTTCCTCCGGCTTCAACGGCTTCTGCAGAAAATCGATCGCGCCCAGCTTCATCGCTTTTACCGCATGCGGCACGTCGCTGTACGCTGTCACGATGACGACGGGCACACCGATTTTATTCTCTCGCATCCGGGCTAGCAGCTCCAGTCCATCCATCTCAGGCATTCGCATGTCGAGGATGGCTAAACCAAATCGTCGATCAACCAGCTGTTCCAAAGCGGCTTTGCCCGAGTTCGCTTCCACAACGTCGTAGCCTTCAGTTTCCAGTGCGACGCGATAGTTCAGCCGTACGTGCGGCTCGTCATCGACAACTAAGACTCGCCCACTCATTTCTTACCTCCGTTTGTCGGCGGCAGCTTGAAGTAAAACTCGCTCCCTTGTCCGGGATTGCTTTGCACACCAATGGTTCCTCCATGCGAAACGATGATTTCCTTGGCAATCGCCAACCCTAGCCCGATACCTTTCAAGGCTTCGGATCCGGGGATTCGGAAAAACCGTTCGAAGATTCTGGCATGAAATTCTCGTGGGATCCCCGGCCCTTGGTCGCGCACACCGAAACGGACGCCCTTACCATTCATACTTACGGACAGAACGATTTCCTGTCCGGGCTGCGAATGCTTGGCAGCATTTGAAACAAGATTCGAAAACACATGTCCGATCTGAGCCGCGTCAACCGTCAGGTCTGGCAAGTTAGGAGCAATTTCGGTGACTAATCGCGCGTTCTCTGCTTCGACGACCGGTTCGAGATTGGGCAACGCCATCTCGATTAACGCCTGCGGCGAAATCACTTCGAACCGCTGTCGAGTCTGACCCGCCTCGAGACGGGCGAGATCCAGCAGGTCGTTGATCATGCGCAGGAGGCGCTCTGCGTCGTCTCGAGCCGCCAGCAGTAACTCCAGCTGCTTGGAATTGAGGCCCCCAATTTTTTCTTCAAGGAGCAGATGCAACCCCATCCGGATGCTGGTCAAAGGCGTTTTCAGCTCGTGGCTTACTGTTGAGACGAGGTTGGTTTTGACCTCGTCCAAAAGCCTGAGCCGGGTAATGTCCTGCAAAACTACTGCCGCGCCGAATAGATGCCCGGAATCATCGCGCATGCCAATGATCCGCGGCATCAGGAACCGCTCACCATCGTCTACTCGAACAGCGATCGCGTTTTCGAACCCGGCCGGTAGATAGTCCGGTGCTCCCCCTAAAACTTTGTTCGCCTCTTCCTGAACAGCCAATGGGATAGCGCCTTGAGGACCGAGCTTTTCCAGGAGTTTCTCCGCGGCAGGATTTGCGAAATCAATCTTTCCATCCAATGAAAGCGCGACGATCGGATCGGGGAACGCCGAAAAAGTTATCTCAGTGGTCTGCCGCGCTTGCAGAATCTGATCAGAAGTGATCCGCCGATAGGCTCTAAGCTTTGAAGCAAGTTTGTTGAAACTGTCTGCCAACTCGCCGATCTCGTCTTTAGACTGAATCGGTACCAATTGGTCGAGATTCCCGTCTCCCAATTCTTTCGCAGCAGCTTGCAAAGCCCGGATCGGTCGCAGGATAGCTTGCTGGAGCCCGAGTGCGAAGAGAATCGCAACGACGACCCCTAGGCCGAGGGCAAGAATCATCGCCCTTATCGACTGAGCGCTCACGCTTCGAGCGTCATGATCGGCTTGCACCATATTCTCTTCATTGATCCGGATGACCTCCTGGGCGTCATTCTTGATACCGGTGAAGAGCGGCAGCAGTTCAGAGAAGTACATTTCGCGCCTTGCATTCGGGTCGGCCCAGAAAGCTTTGGCGCGTTCCTGATATTTGGCTTCAGACTGCTCAATTCGATGTGCAAGCTCGCCTTCGCCAGGGAGAGTGATGTTTCCCAACTCGATTCGCAGATTCTCTTGAAAGATCGGCAAGTTGCTATCAAACAGCGCACGTCCGCGTTCTTCTTCACCGGTCAACGCGAACGACAGACCGGAGTCCATCCGCTCGGCGCTCTCTTTCATCTGTTGACCGGCAACGATGCTTTGGAAATTTTCGCGCAGGATCACATCGATCCTGCCGCCGAGCTGAGAAAACAGCCATACCGCGTACAGACCGATTCCCAGGAAAAGAATGAGCATCGGCGTGAGCCCCAAGAAGATGCGTTTCTTCATGGTTAGCAGCCTAGGCCCTTTCTCATTATTTGCCGATCCCGTCCCATAGTGGGCCGTCGAGATACAGCGGGAAGCGTGCCACACCGAAGAGCTATGCCATAACTACCTGTAAATCAGGAACTTAAGATCGACACGCTGAGAAAAACCCGTGCTGACGGCTCTCGTCCTGCGAGGCACAACGAAATTCATACTCGTAAGTTGCGAGTCTGTGCGCAGCCAAAAGGTCGATGCCAGAGGCCAGGCGAGGGGGTGGTAGGATAGGACCAATAGGACCGATAAGACCAATAGGCGCTCGGGCCCTGAAACGCGTTCTATTGCCGCGAAGCAGCGATGCTTCGGCCGGCTCGCCGTTTACAGCTTCTTCTTCTTCCGATAAAGCGTGGCAGGATCTATCCCCAATACCGCTGCCGCTTCGTCCATCGTGCGTGAATTTGCGATCACTCTGCGCATGTGCTCGTTCTCGATCTCCTCCAGAGAAACATTGCCTCCCACACATATATCGGAGGTGGACAAAGGCTGAATTTCAGCAAGGTCGCCGAGCTCAATCTGTTGCCCGTTGCCCAGGATCACTGCGCGTTCAATCACGTTCCTTAATTCGCGTAAATTTCCCGGCCATCGATACCCCTGCATGGAACGAAGAGCTTCCGGGCTAAAACCGCTGATCTGTTTGCCGGAACGAGCCGCGAAGAATTCCAGCTGCTGTTTTGCAATCGATTCAATGTCCTGGACGCGATCCCGCAATGGGGGCAGGCGTAACGCAATCACATTTAGTCGATAATACAGGTCCTCACGAAATTTACCGGCCTGCAACGACTCGCTGAGATCATGGTTCGTCGCGGCGATCACCCGCACATTTGCTCGACGCGGTTTCGTCTCGCCGACTCGTTCATACTCCCGCTCTTGAAGCAGTCGCAAAAGTTTCGCCTGTATCGCGGGCGGCAGATCGCCGATTTCGTCGAGAAACAACGTGCCTCCTTCCGCGGCAGCAACCTTTCCGAGAGTGTCGGAAAGAGCTCCAGTAAAAGCCCCGCGGACGTGACCAAACAGTTCGCTTTCAAGGAGCTCGCGCGAAAGGCTGGGGCAACTCACCGTCACGAACGCAGCCGATTTTCTTGAACTTCGGGCATGCATTTCTCTCGCAAGCACACTTTTACCGGTGCCGCTCTCTCCAAGAATGAGAACAGTGGCATCGCTCTGCGCCGCTTTGAAAGCTGTGTCGAGTGCGGCCTGCATCATCGGAGAGTGCGAAACAAGATCGAAGCTCGGCAGTTCCGACTGCAACTGGGACTCCAGTTCTGCGACCCGGTTCTCCAGTCGATGAGTTCGCTCGATTCGCTCCAAAACCTGGCGCACTTGTTCGGGCGTACATGGCTTGGGCAAGTAATCGAACGCTCCACGTCGCATCGCTTCCACTGCCGTCTCGATTGAACCGTAAGCGGTGACCATGACGACGGCGGCTTTTGGCGCGAGCCGCGAGATCTCCGCAAGAATGTCCAGCCCGCTCTCCTGATGAAGCTTCAGGTCGAGAAAGACCGCCTCGAATGAAGCCGCCCGAAGTTCCCGGAGCGCCTCGGTTCCAGATGCCACCCCAACGGCCTCATAATCCATCGACTCAATGGCCATGACCATCGTGCGGCGAATATTCTTTTCATCGTCAACAACCAGCACTCGCATGTGAAGGGAGGCACTGTAGCATAACGTTTGGCGTCCGCCTTCGCCAGAGGCTACGGCGCGACAAGTTTTGGCGTTTCGGGTTTGGCGCCGGCTTTCCGATTCTAAACATCTGAACGACAGCCTTTACGAAGGATTTCCAGCCCCAAAAAAATGCATAGCAGTTATTGACACATCAAACGCCATCCTGGTAATCGTAAGTCTAGTTCTAGTTCAACCTCGTCTCCAGAGGTCCCCCCAAAAAAATGAGAATGCTCTCAAACCCATCAAACATGAACTCTCTCAAAACCTCGATAAGGCAAAGCAAGATCGGCCTGCTTAGCTCATTATTTCTGGTCTCCGCCCTGGCTCCTTCAGCATTTGCGGCCGGCGTCACAATCCATTTTGCTGGCGATTCAGATGTCGGCGAAGGCGGAAAATGGACCAGAACTGTCGCGCAAGAATGGGCTAAGAAGACAGGCAACACGCTTGAGTACGTCAGCCGTCCGAATGACGCATCGGCCACGATGTCGCAGTATAACCAGTATTGGGCCGCGAGGAGCGGTGATATCGATGTTTATCAGATCGACGTAATCTGGCCCGGGATCGCAGCGCCCCACGCGGTGGACATGAAAAAATACGTGAAGGATGACGAGATCGCCCAGTACTTCCCGGCCATCATCAAGAACAATACAGTAAATGGCCAGTTGGTCGGCGTGCCGGTGTTCACAGATTGCGGAATTCTCTATTACCGGACTGATCTATTGAAAAAGTATGGCTACGAGGCGCCACCCAAGACCTGGGAAGAGCTCGCGCAGATGGCGAAAAAGATTCAGGATGGCGAGCGCAAAGATGGTAAAGCAGACTTTCAAGGGTTTGTTTTCGAAGGAAAAGCCAGCGAAAGCATCACCTGTAACGCAGTCGAATGGATCTACAGCTTTGGTGGCGGCACCGTCATTGATCCAGACAAGAAGGTTACCATCAACAATCCGAACGCTATAAAGGCACTCGATACAGCAAAGAGCTGGGTCGGATCAATCTCGCCGTCCGGTGTAACGACCTACGGCGAAGAAGAGGCTCGAAACATCTGGCAAGCCGGCAACGCTGCGTTCATGCGCAACTGGCCCTATGCCTATGCGCTTGGCCAAGATCCGAAGAGTGCGATTTCGGGCAAGTTCGATGTTACCGTTCTTCCGAAAGGTGGAGAAAACGGAAAGAACGCGGCGTGCTTGGGCGGCTGGCAACTGATGGTCTCCAAGTACTCAAAGAATCCCGATGCTGCGGCAGATCTGGTCAAGTTCCTTTGCTCAGCAGAGACCCAGAAAAAGCGCGCGGTCGACCTGGGCCAGCTGCCGACTCGGCCAGAAGTGTACAAAGACCCGGATGTGCTTGCGAAGAACCCCTGGTTTAAGAATGCCGTGGAGATCTTGAATAACGCAGTCGCTCGTCCGTCGACCGTGACCGGCGGAGAGTATGCCCAGGTTTCCACTGCGATCTACCAGGGGGCAAATTCTGTTTTAAGCGGACAGACGTCTGCGTCGCAGGCTGTGAGCCAGATCGAGCGCGTGGCTAAACGAATCGTGCACTAGCCTTTTTCTCAACCCCCGACGGGAGGGACCCGAGCAAGTGGCAAAAGAAATCGATCTGCAAATGCGACAGCGGCGGCTGGCGTGGTTTCTGATCACGCCTGCGGTAGTCATCGTCATCCTGATTATCGGATTCCCATTGATTCAGGTCGTCGTGGATTCGTTTCTCCATAAGAAAGCCGATCTGTCCGTTCCACCGACGTTTGCGGGCGCCAGTAACTATCAGTTTATCCTGACGGACCCGGATTTCTGGTCGGCGCTGACCGTAACGCTGATCTTTACGATCACCTCGGTGATTCTTGAGAGTGTGCTGGGTCTGGTCGTGGCTCTTATCGCGAACTCGGACTTCAGAGGCAGATCGATACTTCGCGTGGCGATTCTCATCCCGTGGGCCATACCGACAGTGGTTTCTTCGAAGATCTGGCAATGGATGTTCAATGACATCTATGGAGTCGCTAATGTCGTCCTGGCGAACCTCCACATCATACCGAATAAGATCGCATGGCTTGCAACTCCCGCGACCGCGTTGCCAGTCATCATCGCGGTCGATGTCTGGAAAACGACGCCGTTTATGGCGCTCCTCCTGTTGGCGGGATTGCAGCTGATTCCTGGAGATCTGTATGAAGCCGCCTCGATCGACGGCGCCAACAAGGTGCGCCAATTCTTCTCGCTGACGCTGCCGTTGCTGCTCCCAACGTTGTTAGTCGCGTTGATCTTTCGAACGCTCGACGCACTCCGGGTGTTCGACATTTTCTTTGTCATGGTTGGGACCCAACCCGGCCTAATGACCGTCGCTACCTACGCGCAGCAACAGTTGGTCGCGTACCTCGATGCAGGAATGGGATCCGCAACCTCAATGATCATCCTGATTATCATCATGGCCTTCGTGGTCCTGTATACCAGATTCAGCAAGACTAGTTTCGAATGAAAGAGGAATCCAGTCAGTCACCTGTTCTCCGAGCATTGTTCTATCTGCTCGTGCTCGTCGTACTGGTCTTTAATCTGTTTCCATTCTTCTGGGCGATTCTCTCTTCGTTCAGGCCAAGCAACGACTTGTTCTCGACCAACCTTATCCCAACCACTTTCACTTTGGCGCACTTT
>Ga0070706_100002065_pt1 | contig 20516 bp, 15 predicted proteins | sample KBSK5501metaG_FD_65476 | JGI IMG/M metagenome (GOLD analysis project Ga0070706, IMG submission 65476) | Corn, switchgrass and miscanthus rhizosphere microbial communities from Kellogg Biological Station, Michigan, USA - KBS K5-50-1 metaG | ecosystem: Host-associated > Plants > Roots >... | reverse complement strand
GTCCAGCGGCTCAACCGGCTCCTCCCACTCCAAGTGCTGAAGAAAAGTTACTGACCGAGATTCGGGACCTTTTGAAAAAATAGGAGGTGCAGCGTTTACTGAAGGGGTCCAGAGAATCGTGAGCTATTGCTATTGAAAAACCACGGCCGCGATGCCGAGGATAAGCAGCATGAGGCTGAGACCTCGGACCAGCCATCTCGGCACCCCTTTCGGGCCAGAGAGATTCAAAACGGCAATCAGTATCGTCAGGATCAATAGTTCAATGATCCGGGAAATCATTCTTATCTAAAGACGGGCATAAGACGTGCCACATTTGACGCGGAATGCATAAGTAGCTTATGATAAAGCACTTATAGATTCCACTTGAATCAGGACAGCTTTACTCGGCGATGTCGGGCAATGCAGCCTGCATGCGCTCACGCGTCTCAGCGTGCGGTTTGCTATTTTCGATCCTCGGTCAAGCCTTTGAGCACAAGATTTTCACCCGCGGATGAACGGTGAATCGTCAACCGCAAACGGAAAAACCGAAAACTAGGCGCTGAAAGCGCCCCATTTGACCACAGGGTTCGAAACATTTAGCTGTAATAAGGGAAGAAAGACGGCCCGCGAAGTCTCTAATTTTTCTATCTTGAAAGCTTTTGTGCTTAGAAAATTCTTTCTTTTAGTCGTTTTGCTTGGATTGGCGTTGCCGTACTCCGGCGCGGCTCAGGGAAAGCCGGACGGTAACGAGTTGGTCAAAGCGTCGCTGATTTCCGATGCCAGTTCGATTGCTCCCGGTCAGAAGTTCCGGGTTGGCATTCTTTATCACATTGAACCGGGATGGCATATTTACTGGAAGCATGCTGGCGATTCTGGGATTCCGACTAAGGTTGAATGGCGGTTACCGGAAGGCTTTAAGGCAGAGGACCTGCAATGGCCGATTCCGGTCAGGGAGAAAGAACCCGGCGATCTGGAGGTATTTGACTACGCAAACGAGGTCTTGCTCTTCGCAACAGTGGTAGCCCCGCAGAATCTGCCTGCCGGCCCAGTGGAGATTGGAGCGAAGACAGACTGGCTCGTGTGCCAGACCTCGTGTGTACCGGGGAGCGCCCAACTTTCGCTCCAGCTAAAAACCGGCACATCATCGGCTTCGGACGCAGGTCAAATCTTCGATAAATACACAGCATTACTGCCAAAGAGCTTGCCGAGTGATTGGAAAGTGACCTTTGCACGTGCAGGAAAGAATCTGCAGCTTCAGGTAACAGGAGTGCCGAACAACACTCCGATCGACTTCTTTCCGGTTCCACCCGAGGAGGCGGCCCTCGGACATGTCGTCTCCAGCGGGAACCAGCTGACAATCCCAATCGATTCTGAACCGCAGCCAATAAGCAAGTTGGGCGGCGTGCTGGTGGTTGGATCGGGGGATACCAGAACAGGTTACTTGATCGAGCCTAACGCGGTAATCATAGGCTCTATCCAGGCTCCGCCTGTTTCCGTTTCGTTCGCGAGCATCCTCCAGATTCTCGGTCTGGCGATTCTTGGCGGGCTTATCCTGAACGTCATGCCGTGCGTTCTGCCGGTTATTTCGCTGAAGATTTTCGGCTTTGTGAGTGAAGCGGGTGAGCGGCCGGACAAGGCTTTTCGGCTTTCGATTGCATTCTCGCTCGGAATCCTGACCTGCTTCGCTGTGCTGGCTGTAGTGGCTATTTTCTTGCGGGCGGCCGGCGCGCAAGTTGGTTGGGGGTTCCAGTTCCAGGATTATCGGTTTGTAGTTGCGATTGCGTGTGTTGTCTTCGCTTTCGCGCTTAACTTATTTGGCGTTTACGAGTTCTCGGTGTCGGCGAAGTCGACCGGCGGCTTAGCGAATCTCGCCAGCGGAACGGGATATAGCGCAACATTTTTCCAGGGAGTTTTCGCAACAATTCTGGCAACGCCCTGTACAGCTCCTTTTTTAGGCACCGCTTCGGCATTCGCGTTCGCGCAACCTGCCTGGGTGACCTTTTTGGTTTTCATGTTTATCGGGTTGGGAATGGCATCCCCGTATCTGATTCTCGCGATCAACCCGAAATGGCTGCACTACTTGCCAAAACCGGGACGCTGGATGCTGCACGTGAAGCAGTTCATGGGCTTCCTGTTGATAGCAACGTTGCTCTGGTTGGCGTGGGTTCTTGGCCAGATGAAAGGGGTCAACGCGGTCATATCGCTGGGTGCAATTCTCCTGGTCATCGCGATTGTTGCCTGGATTAAAGGATCTTTCTGGACGCCGGTCTCACCGATTCGAACCAAAATTTCAGCGGCAATTTCAATGGCTCTGATTGTTCTGCTGGCGGCCGGAGCATATGGCTTTCTAACGAAACCAAGCCAACTGACCTGGGCAAAATTCAGCAGGAGCTCGCTTGATCAAGCAGTTGCGTCGGGGCGGCCGGTATTTGTCGATTTCACTGCCGACTGGTGTATCACCTGCAAGACGAATGAGCGATTTGCCATCGATACACCGCAGGTGCGCGAGGCGTTTTCCAAGCGTCAGGTTGTTCTTCTCAAGGCAGATTGGACGAACGGCGACCCGGAAATTACGGAGATCCTTCGGCAGCACGGCCGCGCGGGCGTACCGATGTATCTCGTTTATCCAGGAGGATCGAAGGAACCAATACTTTTATCGGAAGTAATCAGTTCGCAGGCGATTTTGGATGCTCTAAACAAGAGTCCTGTCGGTCTTTCGAAACGGTAGGGCCAAGTTAGCGTCTCAATGTTAGTTGGTGTGAGTGAAAAAACTTAGAAGCGATGATCAAGACTATTTTGACCACTTGTGGAGCTCTGGCGGTAACAGCCGGGCTCTGTTTTTCTGAGGTGCAGGTTGGCCAGAACGCGCCTGATTTTACGTTGAAGGATACAAATGGAAAGACCCAGACACTTTCCAGCTACAAAGGCAAGTATGTGGTGTTGGAATGGTACCAGCCGGATTGCCCGTTTGTGCGGAAGCACTATGGGTCGGGCAATATGCAGAAGTTGCAGAAAGAATACACCGCCAAAGGAGTTGTCTGGCTTTCGATTGATTCGTCCGCGCCCGGTGAAGAAGGTAATTACGATGCATCAAAACTGAATGCATTTGCAACCAGAGATGGTGCGACGCGAACCGCACTCATGATCGATTCGGACGGCAAAGTGGGCCATTTGTACGGCGCCAAGACGACCCCGGATATGTACGTCATCGACCCGAACGGCAAGTTAATTTATCAAGGCGCAATCGACAATAAGCGGAGTACGGACCAGGCGGATGTGAACAGAGCGACCAACTATGTAAAGGCCGCGCTCGATGCAGCGTTTGCCGGGAAGAGTGTCGCAACCACGGCGACTGCGCCTTACGGGTGCAGCGTGAAGTACGCCTCGGCGCATTAATCTTTCTGTTTGGCGGTTTCAGGTCGCGCAGAAGCGCGAGCTTACCGATGGCCATTGTGCGCCACAGATGGTCCGCGCACGAGGCTGAGCTGAAGCTCAGCCCTACCGATGAGGTGAGGCGGTCTATCGTCGGTAGGGTTGCGGTTTAGCGCAACCTCGTGCGGCAGCCACCTCCCTGCCGGCCCACATCAAAATCCTCAAAAAAGCGTTGAAAACCCCGGATGTTCCGCTAGATTCCGGCCTTCTCTATGGCAAAGAAGTCTTGGACTGAAAGGAATAAACGGAAGCGAGCAACGGTGACTAAGTACGCTGCTCTTCGCGCTGAATTGAAAGCGAAGAAGGACTACGAAGGTCTCTCCAAACTTCCGCGGGATGCTAGTCCAACCCGAGTCGTGAATCGATGCGAACAGAGCGGGCGTCGTCGAGGATATATCCGGCGTTTCAAGCTTTCCCGTCTTGCGTTTCGCGAGCTTGCTTCCCAGGGAATGATCCCGGGTGTCACCAAATCGAGCTGGTAGGCAGCGTGCGCCTTCGGCGCGCGCGGTTATCTGTTTTCCGTCTACGGTCGACCGTCTTCAGTTCCTGGCAACTTGCGGTTTGCCAATCGAGGGCCTTTGTCGGCTCCCGGTGACGCCGGTAAATTCAGCCGTTTGTGGAATGCGTGTGGTGATGCATCATTTGAGGAGAGGTTGAATTGACACCCATCGGCATAGCGGTCTTTCTTGGGGCCATCGAAAGCGGCACGGGCGGCTTCGACTCTTTGGGGAGCATCCTTTCCAATCTGGTAGTTATCCTGCTCCTGGTTTTGTTGAACGGATTTTTCGTAGCCTCGGAGTTTGCGCTGGTCAAAGTCCGCTCGAGCCAGTTGGACACGGTCGCCGAAGAGGAAAAAAGAGCCGCATTGACTCGCCATATCACGTCGCACCTCGATGCCTACATTTCGGCTACCCAACTTGGAATTACTCTTTCAAGCCTGGCGTTAGGCTGGATTGGTGAGCCTTACATTTCGCACCTGATCGAGCCGCTTTTTGCCAAGGTCGGAATTCACCCATCGACGATCACGCATGCCGTAGCCTTTGCACTCGGTTTTTGTGTGATCACTTATCTCCACATTGTTTTGGGGGAAGTCACTCCGAAGTCACTGGCGATCAGGAAGCCGCTGGGACTCAGCCTTTGGGTTAGCCGCCCGCTTCATTTGTTTTATACCATTTTTCGGCCGGCGATCTGGTTTCTCCAGATCTCGGCAGCAACGATACTGAAGGTTGTTTTCCGAATCGATGCGGTCGCCAAGACAGAGCTGGCTCACAGCGAGGAAGAGCTGCGCGTGATTCTGACCGAGACCGAAGAATCGGAGGGTGGAACCCAGCTGAGCAAAGAGCTTCTGATCAATGCGCTGGATTTTCGACTTCGTGTGGTGCGCGATATCATGACGCCCCGCGGTGACGTGATCTATCTTGATGTCCAGGACACCTTTGAAGCAAACCTGCAGGTTGCGCTGGAATCGGGTCACACCCGGTTCCCCCTGGTTGAGGGGCATTTGGACAACACAATCGGCTTGATTCACATCAAGGATCTGATGCGCGAGATGAACAAGGAAAAACCGAACCTTCTTGCCGTAAAACGGGAAGTGACGCCGGTTCCGGAATTCATGCCCTTGGAAAAATTGCTGAACCAGTTTTTAGCCAAGCGGGCGCACTTGGCAATCGTCGTAGACGAGTATGGTGGCGCTGTCGGGATTGTCACTCTGGACGATGTTCTAGCTGAGCTAGTGGGTGAAATTAAGGATGAGTTCGACCAGGAACCGGCGAAGGAATTCGTACGGTTGAACGCGGACGAGTTTGTCGTGCAAGGACAATTGAACCTCTACGAACTGCAAAAATTCGTGGAACTATCGTTGGAAGCGGCCGACGTCAGCACCATTGGTGGATACGTGGTACAACTGTTGGGGCATCTGCCGAAGCAAGGCGAACAGGTAGAGATCGAAGACTATCTGGTAACGATCACGCAGACCGATGGTCGCCGAATCTTGCAACTACACTTCAAAAAGCACCCGGTCGCGAAAATTGAAGAACCGGTCGAGGGGCGAGCGGGAGAGGTGAGAGGTGAGAGGTGAGAAGTGAGAGGTGAGAAGTGAGAAGTAGAGGAACGCGCGGAACTGGAAACGGAAAACCGAAAACTGAAAACCGCGCGCCGAAGGCACGCGTTACAGGAGATTCGCTACGAAGTCTTCTTTGTCGAAGTACTGGAAATTTTCCAGTTTTTCGCCTGTGCCCACGAATCGGGGCGGGATCCCCAGTTCATTCTGAATCGCGATAGCGATTCCGCCTTTGCCTGAGCCGTCCAGTTTAGTCACGACTACGCCGGTCAGACCGATGGCTTCTTTGAACTCCTTGGCTTGCACCAGCGCGTTCCCGCCGGTTGTTGCATCCACTACGAGTAAAGACTCGTGCGGGGCTGTATCATCATGCTTTTGGATGGTGCGCACAACCTTTCCTAACTCCTGCATAAGGTTGTATTTGGTGTGAAGCCGGCCCGCCGTGTCGCAAATCAAGAACTCAATATTCTTGCGATGCGCCGCGGAATAGGCGTCGTAACAGAGGGCGGCAGGGTCGGCATTGTATTCGCCCGTGACGATGTCGACTTGCAGGCGATCGGCCCAGATCTTTAGCTGTTCGATTGCGGCAGCCCGGAAGGTATCTGCAGCAGCGAGCATGACCGTATGGCGGCTGCGCTTCAGGAGATGAGCCAGCTTAGCAGTCGATGTCGTTTTCCCTGTTCCGTTGACGCCCACCATCAGGATCACTTTCGGCTTGTTTGGAAAAGGGCGAAGCTTCGGGTTGCCCGCGGGAAGGATCTGTTCGATGTGGGAACGCGTGACTTCGACGATGTCCTTCGCGGTGATTTTCCCGGGTCGCTGTTGAAGTTCCTCGACGATCTTCAACGTCATCGGTACGCCGATATCCGACCGGATCAGCGCTTCCTCTAGTTCATCCCAATCAACCGGCCGGCCGCTGAAGCGGTCGACAAGATTTTTTAGAAATCCAAAAGCCATTCAATAAGGATACAGGAGACAGAATACAGGAGACAGGAGATGCCAATGCGCACGGCTATGGTCCAGCGGTACGCAGCGGGCGGTTTACGTCAAGTTTTACCCGATCTAATACTCCGTTAACGAATTTCTTGGATTCTTCAGTCCCAAATTTTTTTGCGATTTCGATCGCTTCGAAGATCGCCACGATCGGCGGCACCTCGCTAACGTACAACATTTCATAGATAGCCATTCTCAAGATGTTTCGATCGACTGCGGAAATCCGTTTGAGCTCGTAGTTTGCCGTATAGGCCGAGATTTTTTCGTCGATAGTCGACTGATTTGCGATCACTCCGTTGATCAGCTCGTTTGCAAAATTTCGAACGTGGGCAGGCGCTTTGCGCAATTCCCAGAATCGATTTAATGCTTCGGTATCAAGGGCCTCCTGCGAATTCAGGTCCCAATAATACAAAAGCTGGAGAGCTGCTTCTCGCCCTTCGCGACGCTTACCCATAGGCCTACTTCTCTAGATTTCGAAGAGATTGAAGGATTCGAACGGCGGCTCTCGCGGCCTCGGTTCCTCGATTTATTTTTGGTGAAAGGCAGCGTGCGGTTGCCTGTTCATCGTTTTTTACAACCAGGACTTCGTGCAGAACCGGAATGGAGGTTTTCAGACTGATCTCCATCAGAGCTTGTGTCACAGCGGTCGCAACCAGAGATGCGTGTAGCGTTTCGCCATCGAAAAGCAAACCAAACGCCAGAATCGCATCCGGTTTCGTTTTGTGCGCAACGGTCTGTACACCGATCGGAATTTCAAACGAGCCCGGCACACGGACGACCGAGATCTGGGGGTCGCTGACGATCTCTTTCAGCTCCTGAGATGCAAACTGGACCAAGCCGTCGACATAGGCGCGATTGTATTCGCTGGCAACAATCGCGAAACGGCGAGACTGGGCGAGCGCCTCCGGGCGTGTGGGAAACTCCGTCGACATGAGTTGAGTTGTGGACTCTACTGCATTTGGGCAAGGCCGCAATGGCGTTTGGCGTTTGGCGTTTGGCGTTTGGCGTTTGGCGTTTGGCGTTTGGCGTTTGGCGTTTGGCGTTTGGCGTTTCGCGTTTCGCGTTTGGCGTTTCGCGTTTCGCGAGGCGCCTCGATTGAGGATAGTCTAAAAAGTCACGTCAAATCGTAACCTCCTCGCTCGCTGGTAAAGGGATCGACCTCCAGCGCCAAACGCCAAACGCGAAACGCCAAACGCCAAACGCTAAAGCAAATGTCCCAGCTTTTGGCGCTTCGTGTCCAGGTAGCGTGCGTTGTGTGGATTGGATGGGGTCTTGATCGGGAGTTGCTCCACGATGTTGAGCCCGTAACCTTCGAGACCGACGACTTTTTTCGGATTATTTGTGAGCAACCGAATATGGCGGACACCTAGATCGAACAGGATTTGTGCTCCCAGGCCGTACTCACGCAGGTCTGAAGGGTAGCCCAGCTTTTCGTTGGCTTGAACGGTATCGAGGCCTTCCTCCTGGAGCTTATAGGCCCGGACCTTAGCTGCCAGACCAATACCGCGGCCTTCCTGTCTCATGTAAACCAGAACGCCCGAACCGGCTTCATCGATTTGCTCAAGAGCAGCGTGCAGCTGGTTGCCGCAGTCGCATCGACATGAGCCAAAAACGTCTCCGGTAAGGCACTCGCTGTGAACTCGGACCAGGGTCGCGTCATCGCTTGAAATCGTTCCCTTGACCAGAGCAAGATGATGCACACTATCAACAACGGACCGATACAGATGCAGCTGGAATTCGCCATACTGTGTCGGTAAAGAAATGACTTCTTCTTTCTGAATGAGTTTCTCCCGAACCCGCCGATAGGCGATGAGGCTTTCGATCGAACAAAGCTTCAGGCCGTGCTTTTTCTTGAATTCGATCAGGTCTGGTAATCGCGCCATGGAGCCGTCGTCATTGATTACTTCGGCCAGCACCCCGGAAGCGCGCAGTCCGGCGAGGCGAGCGAGATCGACAGCGGCTTCCGTGTGTCCGGCGCGTCGAAGTACGCCTCCCTCACGGTAGCGCAGCGGGAACACATGCCCTGGGCGCACGAGGTCTTCTGGGGCAGTTGATGGGCTTGCGAGCAGGCGGATTGTGCGCGAGCGATCGGCAGCCGATATTCCAGTAGAGACGCCCTCTTTTGCGTCAACTGAGACCGTGTAGGCGGTGCGCATCGATTCCGTATTCTGGACAGTCATCAACGGCAGTTCGAGGCGATCGAGATCGACTCCCTCCATCGCAACGCAGATCACGCCCGAGGTATAACGGATCATAAAGCTGATCTTCTCCGGCGTCGCCTTTTCCGCCGCAAGGATAAGATCCCCCTCATTCTCTCGATTCGCATCATCGGTGACGATGATCAGGTTCCCTTTGCGAAACTCTTCGAGAGTCTCTTCAACCGAGTCAAACTCAATGTTCATAGGTTGGTTCCGCAGGAGCGTAAACCGTAACGGATTAGCTGTAAAATATGGAACGCCGTCAGCGCCGACATCGCCGTCACCGCCGAGAGGAATGCGATTGTTCCTGGATCAGCCGTAATTTGCTGCAAGGAACCGCAAATTCGGGACAGTCTGGTTCGGTACTTTGTCGGCGATGACGGCGATTTCGGCGCTGACGGCGTTCTACCCCGGCGTTGACGATCGTCGGCAGGACTGGCTATTCTCGGGGCCCGAAGGGGCTACGTATCCCAGGATGAAACTTGTTTTATTCGTTTGGCTGGCGGTAAGCGCGCCTTTTGCGATTGCGGCGAATCGGCCGGCGGCAGTAGACCCCCAGCAGGTAGCAATTGTTGTGGGGCGCCTTTTGGAACAGGGCCATTACACACGCCAGAAACTCGATCCGCAGATGTCGGCGCTTGTTCTCGACTCGTACCTGGAAAATCTCGATCAAAACAAACTCTATTTCACCCAAGAGCAGGTAGCGCCGATTGTCCAGAAGTACGGTGGCGCGCTCGGGCAATCGATCCTCAAGGGCGACCTCGGTCCGGCGCGGGAAATTTACAAGATCTACAAGCAAGCGGTCATAATTCGAGTCGCCAAGATTCATCAACTGCTGAAGAAGCAATATACGTTTACCAGCGATCGAACTGTGGCCCTTTATCGATACAAAGAGCCCTGGCCGGCCGATACTGCGGAGGCTGATTCACTTTGGCGGGATCAGATTGAGGGAGATCTGCTGCAAGAGAAGTTGAATAACCTTTCGACTGAGCCAGCCGCTCAGATTGTTGGGCGTCGGTACGATCAGTTCCAGAAGAGTGTGGTAGAACGAGACGACGAAGATCTAGTGAAAGTATTTCTCAATGCGGCTGCGCAAGCATACGACTCGCACTCTGAATATCTCGGGCGGTTCGAGCTCGAGGACTTCGATGCACAGATGCGGCTGTCTCTTGTCGGTATAGGCGCCAGCCTGATTCTTCAAGATGGTTACGTGAAAGTGATTGACCTTCCGGCCGGCGAACCGGCTGCTCGGAGCGGTCAGATAAGTGTCGGGGACCGCATCGTTGCCGTAGCGGAAATAGATCAACCGTTTGTCGATACAGTTGGAATGCCGTTTAGCAAGGTGCTCGATATGATTCGCGGCAAACGGGGCACCGTGGTGCGTCTGCAGATCATTCCGGCTAATGCGGCTAACGCGGCTGATCCTTCCCAGCGCCGGGTCGTCGAACTGGTGCGGGACGAGGTAAAGTTAACCGCTCAAGAGGCCCGCGCGGAGATTATCGAAAGAACGGTTGGCGATCGATCGGTCCAGCGGCTCGGCTGGATTACCCTTCCGTCTTTCTATCGAGACGCCAGGAATTTGCGGTCGGGGAAGAGCACCTCTCGCGATCTTGCCATGCTTCTGACTCGTTTGGAGCGCGAGAAGGTTCAGGGCCTTGTTTTGGACCTGCGCCGTAACGGCGGCGGCTCGCTGGATGAAGCAATCAAAGTGAGCGGCTTGTTTGTCAATGAAGGCCCGGTCGCCCTGGTGAAAGACGGATATGGCGAGATCAATGTATTGAAAAACAAAGCGACAAGCGCGTTGTATGCCGGTCCGCTGATTGTTCTCACAAGCAAAACGAGCGCCTCGGCCAGTGAGATTTTTGCGGCTGCGATGCAGGATTATGGGCGAGCGGTAATCGTTGGCGACTCGACCTCGTTTGGCAAAGGCACCGTTCAATCGATTCTCGAGCTCGGACGGTTCATGCCCAATCTGAGCGCATCTCGGACTGGGGCCGGCGCGCTGAAGCTCACGACGCAGAAGTTCTATCGGATAGCCGGAGGTTCTACCCAGCTCCGTGGCGTGCGCTCAGACATCAGGCTGCCGTCGCTGGCCGATAATGCTGAGTTTGGAGAAGCCGCGCAGCGACGCCCGTTGCCGTATGACGAAATTGAACCGGTATCAATTGACCTGGGCGCAAATCGGAAGCCTCTCTTCCTGGACGAGCTGAGAAAGCGGTCAACCGATCGAGTGAGCCAGGATCCGCAGTTCCAATTTCTGTCCGCCGACGTTCGACTGATCAGCGAACGATTGAAGAGCAACCGGCTTTCACTCAATGAGCGGGTTCGCAGGGGGGAATCAGCGGCAGCGAATGAGCGAAAGGCGAAAGAAATTGCGAGCGAACGAGCGATCGAGACAAATGATCGCGATCGTCGGTACTATTTGACACTCGCGGACATCAACGAACTGAATTTGAAGCTTGTGTTAAAGGATACCGATACGTCAGCAGAGCCGACCGGTGACCCGGCGAAACGTGAGGCGTTGAACGTTTTGAGCGATCTGATCGTGTTGACAGGAAAACGCGGATAGAGGGCTATCGATATTTCGCGGATGAGCGCTATGGGTGGACTAAGCAGTCGATGAGACGCACCAAAGGTGCGTCTCATCGGGTCGATTGACCACACCGTTCTTGCGAGACCCTGACCTTCACGACTACTGTGCCTCGCAACTGATGTCCCCGCACAACAGATGAGAGCGATTCCCTTACTGTTCCTCGCCAGTCTATCGATGCCGGTATTGGCTGCCGAGGAGCAGCAGCCAGTTATTCGCCCGAACGAAAACCTGATTGTCGATGGTATTCCGCCAATTCCTGTGTCGATCGTGGAGAAAGCAGGAAAATATACCGAGTACCGCGCCGCCTCATTTGGAAGCTGGGTTCCAGGCAAACGCGAAATGTTGATCCTGACAAGGTTCGCGGACACACCTCAGGTTCATCTCGTTCGGTTTCCCGGCGGCGCCAGGAAGCAGCTGACCTTCTTTCCCGATCGTGTCAATCACGCGAGATTTCCGGAAGAGCCGGCAGATTACTTCGTGCTTAACAAGGATGTAGGGGGAAATGAATTTTACCAGTACTATCGTTTTGATCTGAAGAGCGGCGATGTGACCCTGTTGACTGACGGCAAATCTCGAAACGAAGCGGGCGTTTGGTCGCATCACGGAAAGCTGCTTGCGTACACTTCGACCCGGCGGAATGGCAAAGACTCGGATCTCTACGTCATCGAGAACGCGGATAAAACGACCGACCATCTGCTCGCTCAAGTTGAGGGCGCCGGTTGGGACCCGGTTGATTGGTCCCCAGACAACAAAACATTATTGGTTCGCCAAGATATCTCGATCAACGAAACAAACCTTTTCCTGGTAGACGCGAGTTCTGGCCGGATGACTCGGTTAAACAGCACGGGGCAGCCAGCCGCTTACAGTGGCGGACAATTTGGCAAGGAAGGTCTCTACGTCATATCTGATTCGGGCTCAGAGTTTCGAACACTGGGCATTTTTGATCTTAACACCAAACAGTTCAAATCATTGACACGAGACGTTCCATGGAGTGTCGACTTGATGCAGCTTTCTCCTGATGGATCGAAAATCGCTTTTGTAACGAACGAAGATGGAGCGAGCCGCGTCTATTTGCTGGATACTGCCTCGGCAAAATACAGGCCTCTGGACGGGCTGCCTGAAGGAGTTATCGGCGACATCGAATGGAACAGTAACAGCCGGGACCTTGAGTTTACGATCGGCTCGTACAACGCTTCATCCGATGTTTTCAGCGTCGATGTAAGCTCAGGAAAAGTTGATCGCTGGACGGAAAGTGAGATGGGCGGAATCGATCCGAGCCATTTTGCGAAACCGCAATTGATCAAATGGCCGACATTCGACGGGCGTCAAATTTCCGGGTTTCTCTTTCGTCCTCCGGACAGCGCAGGACGAAAGCTTCCGGTGATAATCAACATTCATGGCGGACCCGAGGCACAATTTCGTCCCGGCTATATTGGCCGGAACAACTACTTTCTGAATGAGCTTGCTGTCGCGATTATTTTTCCGAATGTCCGGGGTTCAGACGGGTACGGTAAGACTTTCCTGGACCTCGACAACGGGGAGAAACGGGAGGATTCGGTGAAGGACATCGGCGCGCTTCTTGATTGGATAAAAACGCGGCCTGATCTCGATCCGGACCGGATCATGATTACGGGTGGGAGTTATGGAGGCTACATGACCCTTGCCTGCTCATTTCATTATGCTGATCGAATTCGATGTTCGCTTGATGTAGTCGGGATCTCCAATTTTGTGACCTTTCTGGAAAAGACCGAGGCGTACCGCAGGGACCTGCGAAGAGTTGAGTATGGAGACGAACGCGATCCAAAAATGCGCGAGTTTCTTCTGAAGATTTCACCGCTGAATCACGCACAAGAAATCACCAAACCAATTTTTATTGTTGCTGGACAAAACGATCCGCGCGTTCCGGTAAATGAAAGTCAGCAGATGGTCAACGCACTCAAACAACGAGGCCAGACAGTATGGTACCTGATCGGAAAGAACGAGGGGCATGGCTTCAGCAAAAAAGCCAACGCGGACTTCCAGTTCTATGCGACGGTGAAGTTTGTTGAGGATCAGCTGTTGAAATGAAGAGGGCGTTTCGACGTATCGGTGTATCGGCGTGTGGGCGTATCGGCGTCGGTATCACTGAACTTCATCCGGCAGTGGCCGGACTCGTGCGTGTGGTTGTCCCACGAGGTCGCGCTGAAGCGCCCCATACCGGTGCTAGATCTGTGGCGCTTTTCGCCGATACGCCCACACGCCGATACGTCGAAACGCCCACACGCCGAAACGCGCAACCTCTGATGCCTTAGATTGATGTCGCTACAATAAATACTTATGCTAGGATCGGAGGCGATGGAGCTCGATCCGATCGTTTCTGCTGTTCACTATCATCTTGCGCGGTTGCTTGGGCTTGGCGAGCTGAACGACGATTTCGCTTTCATGCTCGGATTCCTGGGCGATTTGGCAACTCGAAGCCCGGAGGAGGCCTGGAATCGAAAATCGTTTCTGGAAGAGTACGCAGAGCGCGCGGACCTGGATCTGACGTCGTTATTCACGAAGTTGTTACGGGAGAATCCGTCTCCGCCATTCAACCCGACAATTCTGGGCGTTTCTCCGGTAGCATTGAAGATTCCGCCGATCGCCGTTCCTTTATTTGGCTTCTGTCTTCGGGCCGATGAAGTCACGATCGCTTCCACCATCCCGGGCTTGAACAAATTGCTGCAAACAGAAGAATTCCGTGAGTTGAACCGATTCTGGGGTGTTCGCCGAATCACTGCGGTCTGGTCCGAACCGGGCCATTTGCGAGAGGTGATCCGGCAGGCGGGCGAACGGTTTGATCTCAACCCGGCTGCGGATAGCGCGCCGGAGAGGATCGAGAACGGCGGCAATCCCTGGGTTGATCTCGATAACGTGCAGCCGAGCGATAAAATCAATCAGTGGTTTAGCCCGGTTTTACAACGGAAATACAATGCGGTTGCAGTCTATTGCGGGAAACGGATTCTGACGTTGGCCGTAGCGAAGCCGTTGGATCCCCGATTGAAGGCGGAGATCGAAGGGGCATTACGGTATCGATTCAGTTTGCGGCAGGTACTAGCAGACGAGGCAGCGCTCCAGCGTTTTGTAACGGCCTCAGAAAGTAAGGCAATTAATACAAGTGGCATTGTGCAGGCGATGATGACCGCCGAACGCACAGGCCGGGCTGGAGATACTCTCGAGGTCATCCATGCGGAGAAGCTTCAACAACTTAGCGGCCGCAACCGCGAAGATGAGCAAGCGGTGATCAAGTTTGTTCATTCGATCCTGTATAAAGCGGTCGACATGGCTGCCAGCGATATCATGTTTCAAGAGTTTCCTCATCGGCTCAGAGTCCGGTACAAAGTCGATGGTGACTGGTTTGACGAAAATGGAGAGTTTCCCGGTCACATCGCGAAGCAGGTGATCTCGCGTATCAAAGTTATCTCAGGGCTTGAGATTCAGTATGTCCGCCTGCCGCAAGACGGGACGTTTCCAATCAAAATTGGGGATCAGCGGTACGATTTCCGAGTCAACACGTCGTATCAGGCCCAGGGTGAACAAGCAGTGCTGCGGCTACAACGGGATCAGCGGAGCATCAAGACGTTGTCTGAGCTGGGCATGCCTCAAGAATATATCAGAGCCGTCGATGATGTGATGAATGGCGACCATGGCTTGTTGATTCTCTGCGGGCCAACGGGTTCCGGAAAGAGCACCACAATTTACAGCATCCTGAAGTCGCTCGATTCGGTGAAGAACAACATTTTAACCGCTGAGTCGCCAATCGAAATCTTTCTCGAAAACATCAGTCAAACGCAGATCGACGACGATGGCCCATATACCTACGCCATGTGGGCTCGTGGTATTCTTCGCCAGGCGCCGGACATTGTGATGATGGGCGAGATTCGTGACGAGGAGAGCGTTGAAGCGTTGATGCGGCTCTCGTCTTCCGGGCACCGAGCTATCTCGACGCTACACACGAATTCTGTATGCGAGGTGCCCAATCGATTTTTCACGTTTGCAGCACAATCGTTTATGGTGGCTGATAGTCTTAAGATGGCGGTCTCTCAGCGGTTGGTGAAAAAAGTCTGCCCGCGCTGTTATATTGATGAGCCGGCTCCTTCCGCAGAGAGATTATCTGCCCTGGCAGTGCCGCCGGAGTGGCTCGCCGGAGTCGGGATGCTGCGGCGCGGCAGAAAATGCGACTTCTGCAGGAATAGCGGAGTCAGTGGGCGGAAAGCGATTTTTGAAGTTTTGCTGGTGGATGATGACGTCAAAACGGCAATCCAAGAACGCGCGCCGGCGGTGCAACTTAGGAATCTGATGGCCGCGAAAGGAGAACGTTCGATCTTCGAAAAGGCGGTTCGCGAAGCCGCTGCTGGGGTGATCTCGCTGGAGGAAGCGTGCAAATTTAGAGAGGAAATAGGAGCGTGGTAGGGCTCGCGCTCCCGCGCGACCTGAACCCAACGCGTGGGCAACATGGTTTTTGCCGCTATCAATTCGTCTTGATCGAGTTATAGAAAGGTGGAGTGGCCGACGCTGGATTCAGGTCGCGCGGGAGCGCGAGCCCTAACCACCATCGGGGGTGGTTGGCGACGGAGAAAACACGAACCCTATAAGCTTGCGTGCCGGTAACACCTGATCTACCTCCTTTTCTGATGGGAGCGGTATACGTTCGATATCCTGATGGGCAGATGATGCGGCAGGCTGAAGACGCTGTTCGCGATCTTTGGAGCCAAAGATTGTTGCCTGGCGGCGCTACCTATTGGAAGGAGGGCATGCCCGATTGGAGGCCGTTGAGCGAGTGGCTCGGACGACAGGCTGCTCCCGAGCCCTCGGAATCATCCGGGGAGCCGAAGGTCACCCGCCAGTACCAATTTCTCATCGATCCGACACTGCTGACGCGCTTGCTACAGCGCCTGCTTTGGATCGGTACCGCGCTGGCCTGCGTGGCTTTTGGCATCGATTCCTTCGAGTTCATCCAGATTAAGCTGGGTCACCTGAGCATCCAGCAGCTAAGCAGTGATGATCCTGTCCAGAATTTTGTTGGCTTGCTTCAGTCATTCATCGCCGTCGCGACAGGGATTACTTTTTTGAAATGGATTTACCGAGCGTACAAAAACACTCAGGGCTTCGGAGCTGAAGGTTTGCGATATTCTCCTGGTTGGGCGGTCGGTTACTATTTTATTCCGGTCCTGGGTTTGGTGCGACCCGCCCAAGTGATGAGCGAGATCTGGCGTGTAAGTGAAGATCCGCATGACTGGCGGCAGAGAGCTGGTTCCTGGCTGATCGGCGTATGGTGGGCTTTGTTTCTGATCTATTCGATCACTACCCAGCTCGCTCTGAGGATCGCGATTGAGTACTCGATGGCTGACAAGGTTACGTTGGCGAATTGGTCGCTAGCGTTGGGTTTCGCGATCGTCGCTGATGCTGCGGCGATTCCTCTTTCACTGGTGACACTTCGATTGATTACTCGGATTTATGAGCGCCAGAGAAGTCTGGTCGAGTCGGGCCGAGATCTGTAGTCTACTGGGCGTATCTTGAAAAACCGCCAACTGATCCCGCGTCTGCGGGAGGAGATCACTCCTGTATGTGAGCGAGGCGCGCCTCGCTAGTTCTTGGCCTATGAGCAACGAACAGGGGAGCCCTCGCCTTCCACCACATCGTCGAATCGTTCCGGCTGCGCTGACAGTGGGACTGGTTATCGCCACGTTTTATGTATTGAGCATCGGCAAGCACTTCTTTATCCCGCTAGTTCTTGCTGTGATCGCTGTTTACCTGATCGATATCGTAAACCGACTGATCCGTCGCATCAGTATCGCCGGACGCCCAGTCCCGAACTTCATCTCGCTGATCCTCTCGTTTGCAATCATCTTCGGGCTGGGATTTGAACTGATTAACATCGTCGTCCATAACGCCATTCACGTTGCACAGGTAGCCCCGAAGTATCAGGTCCGATTGCAGCAACTCCAGGGAGAAGTGTTCTCCAGAATCGGTTTGGAGGAACCACCGGAATTGCAGCAACTGGTAAAGGCAATTGACCTGCGCTCGCTGTTTAGCAGTGTCGCCAGCGCCGGCGCTGCAGTTCTTGAGGATGTCACTCTCATTTTTATTTATGGCCTGTTCATTATGCTGGAACTCCGATTTGTCCCTTACAAAGTCCAGGCGCTATTTCCAGACGTTCAGCAGCGGCAAAACGCGATTCGCATACTCCGAAGGATTGATCGGGACATTCACACCTATCTGGGTGTAAAGACTGCGGTTAGTTTCGCGACTGCGCTTCTCGCCTACATCCTAATGCGGATTGTCGGACTCGATTTTGCCGAGTTTTGGGGACTCCTGATTTTTGTATTCCATTTTATTCCAACCATTGGTGTGATTGTCGCCACAATCCTGCCGACCGTATTGGCGGCGGTCCAGTTTGGTGACCTCGGCCACGTGCTGGTGATTGGAGTTGGAATTACTGCGATTGCTCAGCTTATGGGTAATGTGGTTGAGCCGAGTGTCATGGGCGAATCGTTGAATCTCAGCCCATTGACCGTGATCATCGCGCTGATTGTCTGGGGCTCGCTCTGGGGAATTGTCGGAGCTTTTTTGTGTGTCCCTCTGACGGCGATCCTGGTGATCGTACTCGCGAATTTCAAATCCACCCGATGGGTCTCAATCGTGTTGTCTAAGACAGGGACGATCCGATCTGGAGGAGGTTAGAAACGCCGACAGCGCCGACAACGCCGACAACGCCGACAACGAAAGAGATGGGGACGGCGAAAACAGATAGGAAATTTGAACAGAAGGCCACAAAGATCACGAAGATGACTGTTAATGCGGTTTCAAGCAGACACTAAATCCTTCTTCTTTGCGGCCTTCTGTAAAAATCTTCGAAGACTTCGCCCTGTCCTTCCTACTTGGGCAAAGCTTGGCGTTTCTTACTGATAGCCTGGATTATCGATTTGTATGCTGTGGCGCTTGGAGTTGAATGGCGTGTCAGAGCAGGGTCGGAATCGAGGTCGATGTGATGGAGACCGAAGTCGCTGTCGGGCGAGAACTTCAAGCCCCATTCACGGTTCGAAGTGATGCTCCAGCAAACGTAAGCCTTTACTCTGATGCCGAGCGACCGGGCGCGCATGACCTGATGGATATGGGCGCGAAGATAATCTTCGCGAGTAAATCCGTCCGCTTTTGCGATGCATCCGTTTTCGATGATCATAATATCCTGACCGGGAAACCAGCGATCGAAGCGTTTCAAGACGGTTAATAAACCGGGCGGATCAACCGGGGCATGAGCAAACGCACTGAGCGACGCGTCGACAAGCTGAGACAGCCGATGAGGTTCGCTGCGGTTGACACCCCAATAGTAGTCGAGTCCCACAAAATCTTGCTCGCCGATACACTCCTTTGGGCAAAGAAATTCTGGTAATTTGCCGGCCATCCCGAGATGCCACCAGTTGCTGGTTAAGACGGTACCGATGATCGACATAATCTTGAAGATCGGATCGAAAATACGAGTCCAGGACACTAGTAAGGGAACGCGTTGCTGGATCGCCACCGATTCAATTCGCACTCGCTCAGGATCGCCGAAGATCTGCTGCGCCAGGTCTCGGGCCAGCTGGATTTCCTGCCGAGTGATCTGCGAGTCTGGGCAGCTCCGGGTGTCACAGCCTACCCGCAGATAGCCACGTCTGCGAATCGCTTGGAGCGTTAGAGATCTCATCGCATACGGGGATGGCGTGCTACCAGACAGGGTCGCGTTCACCACATGGAGCAAGTCCGGTTGCGCTTGAGGAACGCCGACCGCGTACTCTGAGACGTACAAAGGCTCTTCACGAACCTCCAAGTTTGGGAAGGCGGAGATGCTGTCCAAGAAAGGCTGGTCTGCGACGAATCCATCGATCTCTTTGTTTGCCAGGGCGATAAGTCCTTCTCGATGTGTCGCAAATCCTTGACTTGTTGCCGCCGGATATTTCTTCTCGATTGTAAGCTTCGCATTCGAGCCCTCAACATAACCCAGTTTTCTCTCCGAAAACGGTTCACCTTTCCTCACCACCAACCGTTGCGGTGCGCTGGCGTAGCTCTTGGAAAAAGCGACTCGTTTTCTTCGTTGGGAAGTTGGCGTGAAACGAGAGATCACCAAGTCGACAGGCGTTTGGGCGAGCAGCGGTTGTTCCGAAACCTTGCGAGCGCGGCGATGGAAGGATTTGCGATCAGTCGTTCTGGTTGCTAGCCAGTCGATGAACGATTGTAGTTCGGCGGGCAAGCCGAGCACGAATGGATTCACGCCAACTTTAGCAAGCGGATTGATGGCGTGAATAATCTTCCGCGCGTGAGAATGTGAAATGAACAGATTCCGTATCAGCTGCGATGCGTTATCGAGTTGATCGGAAAGACCGTGATTGTTTCCAGGCGGTACCAGCCAATTCGTTTGCCACCACGGCCTTACGTGACCGTATACAAGCAGATTGGGCTCGTTGAAAGTGATCCAATACGGGACTTCTTTGCCAAAATGAGCAGCGACTTCCTGGGTATACGCGCCAAACCAATGCGGGAACTCCTGCGCGATGAGCCCGCCACGCTCTTCAACGTGAGCTGGCCAGGTAAAATGGTGCAGAGTGACAAGAGGCAGCATCTCGGCTCGAAGTATCGCCGCGACGATTTCCTGGTAATGGGCCAAAGCTGCTGCATCGAATTCGCCTTGGTTTGGTTCAACTCGAGACCAGGCGATAGAAAAGCGGAACAGCTTGCAACCTAGGCCGCGCGCTAACTCGATATCTTCCGCGTAACGGTTCCAGAAGTCTGTTGCTCTACCGCGCGCGGTCTGTTTCTGTTGCTTTTCCCAGATGTCTCGAAAATCAGGGCACGCAGGATCGAACGACTCAGCCTGATGATCGGAGGTGGCAACGCCGAAAAGAAGCTCTGGGAGGGCGGCTCGTCCACCGTCTTTCGTTGTCTGTCGACCGTTCACCGTTAACCGTGTAACCTGCCGCAATTTCGATGTACAGCTTGTCACCGCCTGCTTGCAAATGGATCTCCAGATTCACCCTGTTGTCTGGTTGCCAGGTGCCTTCGCCAGGCTGATGCCTTCCCGACAAAGAACGCGTCCGCGCGAAAAACGGAAGACGGCAGACGGTGGTGGACCGAAAACAGCAAACCTGCAGGCTGAAAACCTTCAGAACGGAATGTCGTCGGGCTCGACGTCGAGATCAGGATCACGCGGTTGAGACGCGGGCTGACTTTGCGTGCCGCCGGTTGCTGGGCGTCTCGCGGGAGCGGG
>Ga0070706_100002059_pt1 | contig 20587 bp, 20 predicted proteins | sample KBSK5501metaG_FD_65476 | JGI IMG/M metagenome (GOLD analysis project Ga0070706, IMG submission 65476) | Corn, switchgrass and miscanthus rhizosphere microbial communities from Kellogg Biological Station, Michigan, USA - KBS K5-50-1 metaG | ecosystem: Host-associated > Plants > Roots >... | reverse complement strand
GCGGTGGCCATTGGCGCGTGCCGACCGAGGCAGATCCCAGCGGACATCAATTCTCCTTGTCACGCTCGACGCTACACGATGGGTGGATCGTGTCGTTTCCGCGCTTCGTCATCGCCCATAACTGGCGCCCAGCCTAACCCCTTGCGGGACCGCCGGAAGGCCACTGGCCTACCCCCTCCGACCGGTTTCTGCGGCCTCATGAATAAGCGCCGCTCCGAGCTGGGCGACCGGTCGTTCCGGCTCAGTCGAAGTAGATCTCGACGTGGATGTTGTCGCCGATGGCGAGCCGCTCGTCGATGACGAAGCCACCCGGGACAAAGTGGGTAAGCCGCATGTTCGAGCGCTTTGCCGGGATCTCCGCGGGAAGATCCGCACGACGGACTGTCGCCGTCCTCGGTTTCAGGAAATGGACTCTGGTCGGGACCGTGACTGCTCCAGGGATCACGATTTCACGACCTTGTCTTCCTTCGGTCAGGTACGAGGATGCGGCGATGCTTGCCGGCGATCCCGGCGCCTTCACCCAGCTGAGGCAGTCGCCAGGGAGTCTCGCTGTACGCGTTCGTGACACCCGCTGAGAAAAGGCGACACGGAGGGGGGAGATCCAGAAGGCCGCAAGGCCGCAGAGGATGCCGGCGACGACAAGTAGCCAGCCGACCGATCGCCAAGGACCGACATCAGTCGTGGCCGTGGCCAGGGTCACGAGCACGCCCACGCCTGCCAGAACCAGGACAACGCAGGTGCTGATTAGCAGAGTCATCGCTCCTCCTGCAGATCATCCTCTCTTCGCGCTCCTCCACGTTACCGGCCAGGATATCCACGACAACACCCGTACCGATCGCCGACGGCTAGATCCAGATAGGCTCGCTCCGTGCATCGCCTCTCCAGACACACCAGGCCCCTTGCGCTCGCGGTCGTGGCGGTAGCGGTCGTCCTCGTCATGTTCTTACTTGTGTTCGGGAGCAATCCGGCTCGCGACTCGTTCTGGTCGCAACTCGGGGCCACACTCACGGCAGTTATCGTCGGAGTTCCAGTGGCTTTGTTGCTCGCCTGGTGGCAGCAACAGGCGGAGCGGAATGCGCGTGAAGAGGAAGCTGGCAAGCTTCGGAGCCGGGCGGCCGATGACCTGCTCGGCGTTATTGCCGCCGAGCTGCAGGACACGTGGACGGCCCTCGATACGGATACTGTTGGCCCGACCGCCGATCAGGCGCACGCGCCGCCGGCCGTAAGCAGTCTGCTCGACCATCTAGGTGGCGATCGGGTCTCGGTCATCGAAGACCCAGAAACGATCCGCGCGGTGTCATTAGCATACGATCACATCGCCGCCTGGCGCGACCGTCGGCGGACGCTCTACCAAGTGGGCCTGGACTCGTTCGCTGGCAATGTCGAGCACGTGTTCATGGGCCGCGTACGCGAACACTTGTTCGCGGAACAGAACCGAACCAATGCGGCGATTAGCTATGCCTTGGACAGGATTGCGACATGCCGCACTACGCATCCGGTCGAGTCCGAGGCTCCACGCGTCGAGCCCACACCATGACCACGTCGTGATCAATGCTCGGCGGCCGAGACTCGTTAACATCGGAGTGGTATGGCGCGGCCTGGAATGGCAAGGCCAGGCAAGGCAAGGTCTGGCGCGACGGGAAATGGGCAGGCCGGGGAAAACGCGTCGATCGACCGGCCCCAGGCCTCCGCACCACCGAGGAGGCGTGGGATGGCGACCGATCTGACCGTCGGACTCGTGAACCAGCCGGGCACGCTCGAGCGCGCGAGCGATGCACTCGGGCGAGCGGGCATCAACATCGAGGGTGCGTGCGGGTACCTATGTGACGGTCAGGGCGTGTACCACGTCCTCGTCGAAGATGCGGAACGGGCGCGGCGCGCGCTCATCGACGCGGGCCTCGAGATCCAGACCGAGCGCCAGGTCGTCGTAACCCCCGTCGAGAACCAGCCGGGCTCGGCTGCCGCATTGCTACGACAAGTGGCCGACGCGAACGTGAACATCGACCTCCTGTACCTGACCGTGGACGGCCGGCTAGTTCTCAGTGGCGACGATCTACCGGCGATCAGGCGCGCGCTCGAGTAACGACCCGGCGAACCCGATGTACAGCACCATGACCTGCGTAGTCCGCCGTCCCCGAGAATTGGAAAGAGATCCCGACGTCCGACGCGGTCGCGACACGATGGAAGCGTCGTGTATGCCCGCTATGCTTCCGGCTACGCGTCGGACCCGCGTGGCCTGTGCCGTTGCTTCGAGAACAGGAGTGAACGATGGACCAGAAGCTGGAGCTGCTGGAGCGGGTTCCACTATTTGCTGGCGTTGCGCGCGAGGGCCTTGAGGAGATCGGTCGCATCGTCGACGAGATCGACGTAGCGGCAGGGACCGCCCTGACCCACGAGGGTCGGCACGAAGGCTATTTCTTCGTGATCGTGTCGGGAACCGTACTCATCGAGCGGGGTGGCCGGACGATCAACACCATGGGAGCAGGAGACTTCCTTGGCGAGATCGCGCTTCTCGATGGCGGGCCACGCACAGCAACTGCTACAACCGCATCACCGTGCCGCCTTCTCTCGATGACGCACCAGCGTTTCCACGATCTCCTGGACACTTCACTTCCGGTTCGGACCGCCGTCCTAGCGGCAGTTGGCGAGCGTCTGCGAGCCCTCGACGCCGAAACCGTGATCTGATCGGCTGCCTCGCTGGCACTCGCTTCGAATACGATCCCGTAGACCTCGACGGCCGACACCATCTCGTGATAGGGACCGTGCCGGAGGCAGTTTTGCTACCTCACGAATTGCGTCCGGACGCGGAGTCAAAGAGCTCCTTTCGCCTGGGGCGGGAAGGCGACCCAAGACACTCAAGCTCGACCGCGCCGGAGCCGGCGCCGACGTCTCATTCGAGATGGACTACGAGTTGCCGGGCGGGTTCTTCGGCGGGATCGCCGACAAGCTGTTCATGGAGCGGCAGATCGAGCGCGACATCAAGCACTCGAACGCGAACTTCAAGGCCCTCTGCGAGGCGAAGGTCCCGTCCCACGTTTGATCGGGTGGACTGAGACCGGGCGACCAGGGAAGGGATCCGCTGGAGCTCGGCCCGAAGCCCCCATCGGAGCGGCCCCGCGCCGCTACAGCTCACCTGCGCGGCGCGGCGGCCCTCCCCGGCGCGTGCTGGCGCGGGACGACGGAATCGTGCGCCTCGGGAGTCGATAGCGTCTACCGGCTTATCGACCAATCGATACGTTTCGGCGGTGACTTGTCATCACGGTGTCCACCGCACGTCCACAACGGTCGGCGATGTTGGCGTATCCGCTGCGCGTTGTGGTCTGCGGGTGGCAGGTGCTAGAACGGCCCCTCGATCTGAAGGTTCGCGTAAACGGTCCGAAAGGCCACATTCCGGGACTGCGTCGCGGCCCCGCATACGATGAACTCATGGTGCCTCGACGGCCGGCTCAACACGTGACGTGGAGGACCGCGTAGACATCCTTTGGCTCGAGCTCAGCAAGCAGGCGGCAGGCATCGCGGGTCGGAAGCGCTTCGATCGCTATCCGTCGCCGCGCCCCTTCCTGATAGACCTCTGGCATGACCGGCAGGGCGCCGTCGGCGCCGGTTCCCACGATGAGTCGCGTCCCTCCCCATGGGACGTCTTCGGCGACCGACAGAGGGGTGTGCCCGAACAGGTGGCGGAGCGCCTTCGATGGGCCCTTGCGACGCCTGCGGATGCGTCCGCCCTCGATCACCACGTCGCGGGTGTACCGCTCGCCCTCGATCTGGATCTCTCCAAACGCAAGCACCTTCGCCTTCACCGCGGCATTCTCCCACCCCGCATCGATTCAACGCGGCGACTGAGGCGACGCACGACGGGCGTCGGCTTGTGCGACGGAGGACAATCGTGGCACGGCCCGGAGCCACGAGGCGGGACGTGAGGCGCCCCAATGACTGAATGGGATCTAGCGAGTTCAATCGATGCGTGCACGTGCAGTCATCCGCTCGACTGCTACCACGACTGTCACGGTCACCTCTGCGATCCGCAGCAGCATGTCTGCTCGATCGAGTTCCACCCAGATGAGGGTGGCTTCACCCCCGTCGGCTGCGCGGCGTGCACGCCCGGCAAGGACGTGCCACATCTTGCCGGCTGCCCGGCGACGATCTCGACGGCGGAGCTCTCCGCTCCATTTGCAGAGGACGCCGTTCTCGGGAGCTGACCTGGCTGTCTTCGACCCGGGCGCTTCCTAGGTCGGGGATACCGCCGAGCCAATCTTCGGGTCCGCTGAGCGTCCCACGTCGCCCGAGCGGCAGGTTATCTACGTGGCGCAAGGAGTGGAAGGGGCGGCGGCCGACCCGACGACCGCCCTCAGGAAAGGAGGGGCTGCGATGACCAGTCCCCGCAGTACCGGCGTCTGGATCTCCGCCAACTCCGCGACAGTGTTGCGCTGGAGCCCTGAGCTCACCGTGCGCCACCGCATCGACTCGACGGTCCCTGGTCGGCACCGCTCGACGGGACGACCACCCACCGAGGAGCACCCGGGCGGCGAGGGCCATCGCGACGAACACATGCGGGCCTTTTTCGATCACGTCTCTCGCGTGCTGGCGGTTGACGACGACCTGCTCCTGGTCGGGGACGGCGAGGTCGTCGAGCACTTCGCGGACGACATCCGTGCCGACGACGCGAACCGCGGTCGCAAGAGACGGATCCAAGTCGAGAAGAGCGGCCCGATCACGGAACCCCAGTTGCTCGCCCGGATCCGAGCGTTCGCGGGTTCGCCGGCCAAACGCTGCCGGCCGCGCTGAACACGAGATATTGGCGCGGCGCAAACGGATGAAGAGCCCAGTGCCTTGACGCTGGGTTGACGATCTTCCACCCGGTCTGTTGCCGAACCGTCTGCCAGGCGGAGATCGCGATTCCGGGGCGCGACCAGCCGGTTGGACGTGAGATTTGGCCGGAGGGCTAGGATAGATGCGGCCCCCGGTCCGCACGTCGACGACGATGCCTTTTGGGGTTTGGTCAGATCGCGCCAACCGGGGGCCGCTGCCGGTCGCATGAAAGCGCCGTCCAAGGATTCGGCCCTCGTGCCGGCCGAATCTGGCGGCCGACCTCCAGGAGGATGAGATGCCTGCTCGGAAGACCAGGGGGAAGGTCGCGACCGGTCCCGGAGCCAAGGTTCGGGCGGAGGAGCCGGCGGCAGCCGATGCTGCGGCCGCGGCGGCGCTCGGTGAAGCGGCGGTGACAGCCGCGGACGTGACCCGCGGCGAAGACGAGGCGGCCGCCGCAGCGACCTATTCGGCCCTGAGCAGTGCGGCCGCTCGGCGAGGAGCGCGCGACGCCGCCGAGGGCGCTGCGACCCTCGACATGGCCGACGAGGTCGCCGCCGGCGGAGCACTCGCCGCGGCCCTCAGCACCGACGAGTTTCGCCGCGGCATGGATCTTGCGGGCATCGCGGGTCAGGTCCAGGTGGCGGCGGATCTCGTCCGGGGTGTCGGCCAGCCGACGCTCGCGGCCTTTCTCGGCCGGACGAGCCACCAGCTGCGCGTCCTGGCAACCGAGGCACTCGGCCGGGCCACTGAGGGTGCCCTTATGGCCCACGGAGCGGAGCACCTCGCCGGTGAGCTCGCGGCCCTCGGACGGACCGAAATGGGTAAGGGGCGCGACGAATACGCGACCTCAGATGCGCTTGGCGTCGCGAGCGCCGAGATGGCCGCGGCAGCCGTCCGATCGGCGACCGCGGGCGCCGCAGAACTCGCCGCCGCGACGGCGATGGGCGGGATGGCTCAGGCGCTCGCTCACGACGGTGCTGAGGCCGCAGCCGGCGCCGGCGCGGCCGACGAAGGCCCTCGCGGCAAAGCCGCGACTCGTCGTGCGCCGAAGCCAGCGACCCGGCCCCCAGACGGACGGGCATCCGGCAGGCCATCCAAGGCAAAGAAATAGATCCGCATTAGCGGCGCGCTTAAGGCGCGGCCTCTTGACAACTCAGCGCGGACGTTGACGGGTCGCCTACGGGCCCGTCAAGACAATTGGGGTCATGCCCTCCGAGCGCCGGTCTTCTTGAGTCGGCGAGCACACGATCTGGTGATGGTGCTTAGGTTCTGTATCTGTGGTGCGAAACCGTAAGGGGCTAGGGAGAACCGTTGCGCCCTCGGAACCGCTGCGTTGCAACTTCTAGCGCGATCGCTCGTCGAAGAAGGGCGGCCGCCTGGCCTGGTGCGGGACCGTCGAGGAGGTTGTGCCGTACGGCGGCGTCGAGGGCCTCCCGAACAAGCCCCAGGTCGCCGCTCGTCTTCGCTCGTCGAAGAACCGCAATGAGCATCAGCGGAGCTATCGCATCCTGCTGACTCTGGCTGAGCCCGCCTGCCCGCCGAGCCCAGTTCGGCTCGCCACCATTGGCGCCGATTAACGCCATAAGGGCCGCGGCGGCTCCTCGCCGACCGCGGACCGGCGGCAATGCTTTCGGCGGCGGGGCGCCGCGGGTCGCGGCGGCGGCGCAAAGGAACCCCATCGTGTAGCTCGCGTGATAGGAGGTGACCAGGGTGTAGTCGCGTTTGTCCGGGTCCGTCAGCGAGGCATGGTGCGCGGCATCGAACGCGGCTCCGGGAACGAAGCCATACTCGTCTTCGATCGAGGCAAGGATCCGAAATGCGAAGGCGCTGGTTCGGCTCCAGGACATGCCTAGCATCGGCCACGTCAGGCAGAGCTCCGCCGTCAGGTCGAAGTCGTCCGTGTCGAGACTGAATGCAAGGCCGGCATCGGCATCGGCAGCAATGGCGCGACGCGATCTCGGCAATGCCGGTCGACGTGCTCCGAAGTCCGTCGCATACATGACAGCATGGGTGAAGGCGTATAGGTCGAGCCGCGTTGACCCGAGCGCGTCGATCGGCCGCCCAAGCATTGTGCGGCCAATGAGTCCCCGTTCCGGCAGTGGCCGTGAAGCGCCGCTGGTCCAGGTCCGGTCGAGCCATTCCTGCTCGAGCCGACGATTTGGCAGCCGCTCTGGCCCGAATCGCGGGGCGATCGACAGGCTCGCAGAGAGCAGCACGTCGACGCTTGGATCGCCGTAACCGATGTGGCTCAAGACGGCGTGGGGCAGCGCGTAATCTCGTGCCAATCCCGGGTCGCTGCAGATCGCCGCGAGGATGTCCGCCTGACGCGCAAGAGGAACAAGGCGCGCGGCGAGCGCCTCGATCCGGTCGGCGATGTCGATGTCATGTCGACGCAGCGGCATCGCGCACAGCAACAGCATCGCCGTTTCGCCGACGAGCTTCTCCGACGAGAAGCGCGGTCCACCGCCTTCGGTACTGTCCCGAATGACATCCGGTCGCCGGCCGGATCCAATCAGGTCAAGAGCTCCTGTGGCGAGATCGAGCGAGAGGTGCACCCGTCGGACGAGGTCTGCCTGATCCCAAGGCTCCGAGGCCGTCACGCCCGGCCGGCGCTGGACCATGCCGCAGTCGGGCTCTTGCTGCGACGCCTTCGCGGAACTAGCTCCTGACTTGGCCGCCGACTTCTCGAGCGTCGACCTGGGCCACGATGACCCGTTCCGCTTGGTCCCTTACCAAGCGAAATGGCGGGATGCACCAGTCGATGACCCACCAGTGGACCGAGAAGACCAGCTCATCTCCGTCTCGGGCAGCTCTCTCGCCGAATTTCGACAGGATCCCGCCGACGGCGTCGAAGTTGACAGCCTTGCTGTCCAAGATGGCCCCGATAACCTCCTGCTGAAGAGCTGTGCGTCCACTCATGACAGCTACCTCCAGTCGGCTCACCCGGCACGCTGCCGACGGCTAGCCAAACTACAGACCCGAGGATCGCGACTTCCGAGTCTAGGGACCCGCTCGAGTCAACCAGTATCCAACTTTATACGGGAGGCGTCTCGTAGCCGTCTCCCGCCGCGTAAGCGAGCCTGACAAGCATCGTGGATCCTCGCCGGCGCCCGCTTCACCGGATCGCGAGATCTAGTTCACACGTTCCAGAGAAGACCCAACGCATCAACGCGGACCGCCACGATTGCCCGTTAGTGTCGTGTTGCCGGGAGAGACGCAAGCGGCATTCAGCCGAGCTCCTCAGAGTCATCCAGTTCGAGGAGGTTGCGGCTCGGATTGTGGACAACTAGGGATTGACACATGATCGCCCGGGGACTCTTATTGAATAGCGCGCGCCGCTTGCCAGAGGGACGGAGGGACCACCGTGGCGACAGAGCGTGTGCGCGTTCGCAAGCCGATGAGGGGTCCGGGTCGTAGTGTCCAACTGACGACCCGGAGGATGGGGTCGGCCGCCGTCGTTATCGCCCAGCTCGCGGTGCTGCTCGCGGTCGTTGGTGGCCTCACGTGGGTTCGGGCGACGGCCGGAGGGCCGGTCTCGCCGCCTCCCGCCGCGATCTCGCCAACAGACGCCGCCTCGGCGATCGCGGCCGCGCTCGAGCCGGGCGGCCTAGGTATCTCCTTCACGATTGTCCAGCACACGACGGTCCACGCAAGGCCCGGCGGACCACTGATCGCCGTGGCGGACCCGGCGGACCCGCGGAAGGTCGTCGGCCAGACCGACACCGCGTCCCAGGCCTCATGCATCGAGCGCGGTGGCGTCAGCTCCGATGGGTTCTGGATGGAGCTCCGCGACGGTCCGGTCGGCGATGCGGCACCCGACTTCGCCAATGGCCCGTACGAGTTCGGCGCGATCGTCAAGGCCGGCAAGACCTATCGAAGCGAAGGCGTGGGCTGGTACGAAACGTTGGAGCCACCCGGGATCGGGATCGACCCCGCGACGGCCGTGCTGCTGCCACAGCTCGTGCGCCATATCGCCAATCCAACCGACCTGGCGCCCGCCTCGATCGACGGCAAGACCATCCGCACGCTGGGTGCAAGCGCGAGCATCGCCGACATTCCGGGTCTGATGGCCGTTGACGCCGCGTCGTTCAGCGAGCTGACGGGGCCGATCGAGTACGGCTTCGATGACGCCGGTCGACTCGTGCGCCTTCATGCGGTTGTGCGCAATACCCGGATCGAGGAGTGGGACTACCTCGTCGACGTCGTGATTGCGTTCGGCTACGGGGACGCGGGACCGATTCCCGACCCTAGTCCGGCGCTCCGGCCATCCGGCAGCCAGGGCTGAGGGAGACGGTGATGTCTGCACGAACCAGCGTCTGGCTCCGCTTCCGGGTCCTTGCCGCGACGATCCTCCTGACTACGACGAGCTTCGTCGTCGCTGCCTCACCACAGCTGCCAATCGCCCGACCGGCCGCCCTCCGGCCCCAGCCCGTCGCGGCTCTCGGCTGCGCCACCAACCCCACCTTCACGGGCAAGCTGACGCAGCAGCTCGTGAACTCGGGGACCCCGAGCACCGCGGCGCGGATCACGAGCTCGACGGTGTATGGCTGGATCAGCAACGTCGACACCGCCTGGAGCTGCACCCTCGCCAACCGCTACGACGGGCTGGCCTGGAACACCACTACGACCCTCGGCACATTCGACTGGGGCACGCTGATCTCGAGCAACACGTCGGGCTGCAACTGGGTCGTCAACTCGACCGACTACCTGAAGGCCAACAGTTCGACGAGCGCCTGTCCGAGCAGCGATACCGACAAGGCGATGGCGATCACCCTCAACCCGCAGCAGGTTTACCAAGCCGACTCTGCCCACAACAGTATCGGCGACTTCTCGTTCGTGCACTCGGACTGCACCTCGGCCTACGGGGCCGAGGTGGTCCTAACGAGCCACAACTTTGATCCCTTGAATTCAGCCAACCGACCCGGTGCCAACTGCGATCCGCTCACGATCGACTCGACCGGTACGAGCCAGACGGTGACCTACGATGCGACCGCCCCGGCGATCGCGTTCGACCTGCCCGCCGCCGGCGGGCCGGTCGTTGTCCCGTCGGCCTTCTACACCGTTCAGTTCGACGCGACCGACGGCCTAGCCGGCTTTGGCGGGGCCAACGGCTGGAACCTCCAGCGTCAGGTCGCGACCTGGTCGGGCACGGCGTGCGGGACCTTTGCCAACGATGGCGCTGCCGTCACGGGCACGACGAACGCCGCGAACCAGCTTTCCGCCCAGAGCCTCCTCGTCAGCAAGTGCTATCGGTGGACCCTCGGTGCCGTAGATCAGAATGGCAACACCGCGACGACGATCACTTCGGGCAGCATCCGGACGGACGTGTCCGGGGTCCTGGGTCTCCAGGGCGATCTTCGGACCGAGGGCTGGGACCTCGGCGCCGGCGACAGCCTCGCTGTCAGCCCGGGCTCGGGCAACCTTGTCATCAGCCACCCCATCGTCAGCCTGCCAATCCAGGGCGGCTCGACGAGCGTCGGCCTGACATACAACAGCCAGGACGGCGGCAACGTCGGGTTCGGCCCTGGCTGGCGACTGAACGTCCAGCGCCACCTCGCCCTCAACGGCGACGGGACGGTCACCTTCACCGACGACGACGGCTCGCGCCACACGTTCACCAACCCGGTCACGGTCGGGACGGTCACGACCTATACCCGACCCGCGACGCTCTATGGGACCCTCGTCAAGGACACCTCGATCACGGCCAACGAATTCGTCCTGACCTACCGCGACCAGAGCAAGGACAAGTTCGACATCCTGGGCTCCGAGGCGATCCTCGTGCGGGCGGAAGACCGCTTCGCCAACGGCGTGACGCTCGCCTACGTCTCGGCCACCAACCGGATCAGCACGATCACCGACACCGCGGCGTCGCCCAACCGGACCATCGACTTCACGTACGACGGCTCGAACCGCCTGACCTCGATCACCGACTGGGCATACGTCTCGGGAGGCGTCATCCAGATCGGGGCGACCGGCAGCCGCCGGGCGACCCGTTTCTTCTACGACGCCTCCTCGAACCTGTCGGGCTGGGCCGACGGCCTGAACACGTCGGGCACCTGTCCGACCGGCGGCAGTCATGTCACCTGTCTGACCCTGACCTCTGGTTTGGTGAGCACGATCGGCAAGACCCAGACGGTGGAGACGCTTATGTCCGGGGCTCTCGGTTCGACGACCCGCGCGATCAGCACCCAGATCGTCTATGCCGGCTCGGACGTGACGACCGTCAAGGACGCCGAGCAGGTCAACAGCGGCGGCGCGGGCGCGACGTTCAGCCACCCGGGCATCGGCCAGACCAAGGTCGTCCGACCTGGGACTCCCACATCCGAGACGACCTACACCCTGGCTTCGGTGACCGACGCCTACGGCCGGATCACGTCGGTCAAGCGGAAGCTCGGGGCGAGCCAGATCGAACAGCTGACCGCCTACGACACGACCTACCCGATCGAGAAGGCCTCCGTGACCGAGAACAACGGGGCGCTCCTGTCGACCCCCGCGCGGACGACGTCCTGGACGTACGTCGCGTCGTCGCTCGGCCTCGTCTCGCGGATTACTGAGCCGCTCACAGGATCGACCAACCGAACGACCGACTACACGTACAACGCCAACAACGACGTCACCCAGAGGATCGTCGCCCTCGACGGCTCAGGGACGATCCGGACGATCACCCGCTACTGCTACGACGCGTCGTGCACGACGTCGGGGACGAGCTCGACGATGTCCAAGCAGATCGACAACTACGTCGACGGGACCGCCGGCAACGGCGCCGCCAACGTCGAGGATGTGACGACCGCCTATCAGTACGATGCCTACGGCCAGCAGACCCTGGCGACACGTTCCAACTACAACGTCGCCGGCACCGTCCTCGACTCGGCGGCGACCGGTCACACCTACGACGACAAGGGCAATCTGACCTCCGACATCGCGAACTTCGCCGACGGGACGGTCACCAACCCTGGCGACGACATCACGCCCAACGCGACGACCAATGCCAGGACCGACCTGACGACCGCATACACCTACGACACGGCCGGCAACCGCGTGAGCAGCGCCGATCCACGACGCTCGATCGAGACGGCCAAGGCGACGAGCCTAGGTGCCGACGACTTCATCGGTCGGTCGACCCTCGACCCGCTCGGAGAACTTGTCTCGACGCGTCAGCCGAGCACACTCGGCATCACCGACTGCAGCCCGACGCCGGGCTGCCGGACCTCGACGACCACGTTCGACGAGCTCGGCGGGGTCCGTGAGTCCGTCGATCTCGGCGGGGTCGTAAGCGCGACCGAGACAGATCGCCTCGATCATGGCACCAGGACCTTCGAGGACACCGACGGTGGTGGCGCCACGGCCGCGGCGGTTACCTCATCCTCGACATTCGACGCGGCGGGTCGGCCGTTGACCGTGAAGGATCGCCGCCAGGCCGCAGACGCGACCCTCGGGTCGACCGCTCATATCTACGACGAGCTCGGTCGCGAGACCGATCTGACCGACGCGTCGGGCAGCTCACCGGACGTGGCAACAATCACGCATCGCGTGTTCGACGCCCTCGATCGTAAGAACGCTGAGACAACTGGATCCGGCGGAACCTCCGCCCAGACGACGACGACGACATACGACCTCGGCGGTCGCGGGATCTCGACCGACGATGAGTTTACCTGCACCTCGACGGCGTACGACTATCGCGACCTCGCAACGCAGGTCGTCGAGGGCCAGACCTCGGGCGTTTGCACCGGCTCCGGCACGCGGACGACAACGATCACCAACGACGGGCTCGGCCGGGTGACTCTCCGGGCGGTCACGGCCGGCACGGGCATCGGCGACCAGCCCGAGAACAAGACCTACGACGCCGCTGGCAACACCCTCCTCGCCAGCGGCACCCAGGGCGGCACGACGACGAGCTCGACCTACACCGTCAACCCGCTCGATCAGGTGATCGTCGAGACGCGCACCGACGGCTCGACCTCTAAGACCAACGACGATTCCGCCGGCAACATCACCGACCGCTGCTACTGGAAGCCAGCGATCACGGTCGGCGCCTGCCTGCCGGCCGACACCGTCTCCTGGACGAACCCGCCGACCCAGGCCGCGACGACCGCGTACGACGCCCGGAACCAGCGGATCATCCTGACGAGCAAGCTCGGGTCCTCCGCGGCCGTCGCGACGACGACCTACGACCCGAACCAGAACTACCAGATCAGCGCCTTCTACCTGCCGACTGCGTCGGCCAATGAGGCTCAGGACCTGTACGGCTACGACAGCCGCCATCGTCTCGCCTCGATCACCCACCAGCTCTGCACGATCAGCTCTGGCCACGCGTGCAGCTCGACCGTCGCGACGGGATCCTCGAGCTACTCCTACGACGACAACGACAACCGGACGACGGTCACCGAGTCGAGCACCGGCGGAGCCGCGACGACCCGGAACTACTGCTACGACGCCCTCAACCGGCTGCGGGCCGAGAAGACCGCGGCCGCGTGCACGACGACGTCGGGTGACGAGACCTACACCTATGACGACGCCGGCAACCGGCTGACGGCCTCCGTTTCGGGCTCGACCCGGACGTTCACCTATGGCACCGACGGCCAGCTCGACTCGTGCACGACTCCAACGTGCTCGATCACCTACGACGCCGCCGGCCGATCGGCCACGATCACCGACAACGGCGTGACCTGGACGTACGCATACGACGCCGACGGCCGCCTCAGCAGCGCCTGCTCCGGGACAACCTGCGGCGGCTCGGGCTTCAACCGGGTCGACTACCTGTACGATGGCTCGGGCCATCGGACCCAGCTCAAGGAGACGACCTCGGGCGGCGTCATAACCACGACCGATCTCCGCTACGAGGGCGACACCCTCGTCCAGGAGCTCGTGGCAGGCTCGGTTAGCCGGACATACGCGACCGACGACACCGGGCGGATCGTCGAGGTCTGTGATCCCGACTGCGCATCAGGCACGATCTACGTCGTCGTCTACAACGGCCATGGCGATACGACCGGGCTCTGGCGCCAGAACGCCGACGGCACTCTGACCCTCGCCAACAGTTATACCTACAGCACCTGGGGGACCCCGACGACGACCGTCGCGGGCGGGTTCAGCGACCTGAAGTTCCGCTTCCTGTATGTCGGGGCCTCTGACGTCCAATGGGACAGCAGCTTCACTCTCGGGCTGACCTACATGCACGCCCGCCAGTACAGCCCTGTCCTCGGACGGTTCATCCAGCCTGATCCGACCGGCGCGGATGAGAATCTGTACGGGTACTCGGGCAGCAACCCAGTCACCCGTAGCGATCCGACCGGGCAGTGTTGGCAATTTCTGGGTGGAGGATTGGTCACGGCTGAGACAGGGGTCGGGGCAGCCGCGGGGGTATTCTTGTTCTTTGGGTGCGTCGCAGGCGTCGCCGGAATCGGTTACTACACTGCGAGGACGACTAGCATGGCCCTTGGCCTATATCAGGATCACCCATTTCTTAACCCCAAGCCGCTGCCGATGCCCAGACTGATCGAGCGGCATCCGCTCGGGGATCTTGGGTATCGGACCACCACCGGTGGCGGCGGTGGAAAGCGGCCCCTTCCGCCGAATGCTTGTCGCAATCTGCCACGCTTCTTTGGGAGTGTCAGGAATGTCAGTAGGCCAGCGTGCTTCCTAATCGCTGGAATAGTGACCGGTGGAGGGGGGTTCATATTCTTCAATCATGAGAATGGCGGCCGCCGCGAATGAAGGCTAGTCGTGTAAGAACCCTGATCGAATACGTACTGCTTGGCCTCGTCATCGGTGGCGCCCTCATAGGGACGTATGCGGTCGTTACCCTGCTGAGTGGGTCGCCTGTACTTGACGTTCTTTCTTTAGCAGTCGTGGTCCTTCCGTCAGCGCTCGGCGCCTGGTATTGGCTGCGCGCGGGTGCGTCATGGTTGGCTACTCTGAGCTGGACAGCACCGCTTTTTCTTTGGATGGCATTCATGTCAACATCGATCGTCCCAAACTGGGTGGCCGGTCTGGGGGGCGGCGCAGGAATCCTGTTCGCGATCGTGATGTCGGGGGCAGACGAGGCGCGTGGCTGGTGGCTCCGAAATGTCCTTAGAAGGTCAAGCTGAACCGTACTTGGCCTAGTCAGCGCAACAAGGACGCACATGGACTAGAGCATTCTTGGTGCGCTCGCTATTGGGCGTCGGGGTCCTGTTCGAACGATCTATGAGGAAGGCTGGGCCTATGCAAGCGGTCACAGTCGGGGCTCTGACGCCAGCGAGTAGCCTCCATGGATGCTCAATCAGAGTCGCCGGGTGAACTTGCCTCGCGCACGTTCGCGTTTCTCGTGTCTGACCACGGATTCGTAATCACGGAGGCTGAGCGAGCTGTTCCGGGGCCACTACGTCTTGTTCGAAGGGGCCACCTTGGATCGGAGTTGAATTCGATCCGGAATCCAGTCCGGCCGTCACGATCCATGCGGCCAAGGATCCTGTTCCTGGCGGCCACGCCCGCGCGGTTTCGATTGAACGCCTCCTGGGTTCGGCGTGCCGAATCAGGAAAATGATCTGCTGGGAGTTCAAGTCGAGTACCGACGCCGCCCTCGATTACATCTACGGATACCAATACGACAAGGATCTTTGGCTCATGGAGACGTACGGTTTCCCGTTCGAGGTACTAACGGTCTACAACCTGTGGACGGAAGAATATTAGGCGGGCGTTCGCTTTCGAGGCTCTATCTCGGATGGACAAGTCCGAAAGTCAATAGGGCCGCTGAGGCGAGGCGAGCCTTGGCTGCGGGCAAGCCAAGACTCGCGGTTACTCGAGAAACAATGCGATTCCTGGCAGAGATCGATGGCATCGAGGGTGTCACTGTGGAGTCTCGAGCATCCGATCCGCCCGGGATCCTCGCGATTACATGTGTCGTCGAATCCGAGGTCCTCGAGAGCCTGATCGCAGCCGCTAGGGCCGCAAGCGTCGCGTTGTACGACCCGACGCGGAATGATCTTCTGGTGTCGTCCGCCGGTGTAGTAACCGAAACTGAGAACAGGGACTCGAGCTTCGCGTCGCAGATCCAAGCCGCGATTGATGCAGAGTCTTCGACTGATGCATCCGCGATCCGCAGGTCCGCCCAAAGAGCGCTCGGCGGCGTACCGATCGAACAGTCTTTGGGACTTCGGGGTCCGGTCGCGACTCCATTCGCCGTTCCACCGCGATTGTTGTTCGCGATACCCGAAGAGGTTCCGCCCAGTCGTCAAGTCCGGAGTACCCGGACGCGCCTACTCCGAGACCTCTACGCCGCGTCCGACAATGTGCGCCGAGCGGCTGCGATCGATCTTGCGGGATGGGCCGCCGATGTTGCCATCGACGATGGGTTGCGCGCGGCGCTGGCGGACGAGACGGACCTCTACGTCAGGTCGGTGTTGTCACTGAGCCTTGCTGTGCGCGGCGCGAGCTCAGCAGCCGACCATCTGACCATCAGTGATTCGATCGTCGATGCGGCCCTGGAGACTCCACATCCCTGGGGGGCGATAGCCTCGGTTCTTGGGATTCTGGCCGCTGCAATCGCCGCTGCGCGGGAGAATGACGCACTGGCTTTCCAGCGACTGCATCACACCACGCATCGGGCGATGCCGCTCGGTCAACAACAGGCGCTGTCAGAATTGGACGCGATGCTCAGCGAATTTGGCGTCAGCAACCGTTCGTAGCGACTTCCGGGACGGATCTCGGACGGTCAGCCGGACCTACGCGACCGACGACACCGGGCGGATCGTCGAGGTCGGCGACCCGGACTCTGCGTCGGGCACGATCAACTCATAGTGATGACGCTCCGGGACGCACCGTTCCTGGAGGACGGCACAACCCAACAGTTGTCCTGGCGCGACGAACCTTGCCGCGAGCATTGACGGCTCGATCACAGACGCATGAAGATCTGCGAGCCTCGCGCACTGGCGCGGGGCCGACCTGGAGGATCGTGGTGTTCAAGGCGCGATTGACGTCGTCATGCGCATCGGGTGGGCCCTCAATGTGACGCTGTTCGAGCGCGCAGCCAAATTCGCGTCCTCGGACGCGACGGCCTGGGTAATCGCGGCTGATCAACAACTTCGTCGACCGTCCGGGCGGCTTGCGGACGCTGTTTCTCGTTTGGCGGTTGATCATGTCAACGTGATCGGACCAAATGAGGTTCGGCGAATTCAGGCGCCAGATACCCCGCCCGCCGGCATCTTCGGCGCTGGGCTCTTCCGACGTGGGAGGGACGACTCGTACGTCCCGGCCCTTTTCGTTATGCAGGAGCTAGTGGGCGTTCGACCCACCAACTCGATCGATGTGGTCCGCCAGCCGTCCACTGCGCCTGCGGTCTCATTGCTCGGTTCAATTGGCCTCGAGCCTCCACCCGGAGGGGTGGTGGTTTCGATGCCAGTTCCCCACGAGCTAGCGACGAAGATCCATTGCGACATGTTTGGGACCCTCGGCGTGCCGGTGTGGCTCGCTGACGCTCGCCAAGGTGTTCTAACCGCTGGCCACGTAGCGCAGGCGATCGGGGCTCAGCCGACCGTCAACGGCAACGTGATCGGTGTGGTAGTCCACAGCAACCACCGCCGCCTCCATCAATTTCCAGACTCCTCTGCGGACGTGGCCGCTATTGCCCTGAATGAGATGGGGCTCAAGCTTGAACAGGTGCCGCCGTTCCATGCCGTAGGGAGCGCCGAGAAACTGCACAAGGCCTGGGCGTTCAACTGCTCGGGCACTGGCTCGAATGGCGAGCTGGTGCGATCCGTTCACCAGACATTTGCCGTTGATGAGATGGGCCAATGGGAGGATGTTGCCACCGTCGACGCAGCCATCTCCATCGACGGCGACTCGGGAGCGGCAGTCATCGACGATCAGGGCAACCTAATCGGGCAGATCGTCGGTGGACACCCGATGGCCTACTCACTGGTTCAGAACATCGACCTGTTACTTGGCGACTCGGACGCACGCGTCCGACAGTAGTAGCGGAGGGACGGCACAATGCCTGAGCTAGGCACCGCCATCGGCTGGGCTAGCCTCGTCTTGGGTGTCTTGTGTACAGGATTAGGTCTAGTCCTTGTCTGGAACCAGAGGAAGGTTACCCCTCCTGCTGCACCGGCGGTTGAGACAATCAAGGAGCAAGGCGCCGTCACCGACGTGATCAACGCGACGGCCGGCTTCGCGAAGGCGCTCAAGGATCTCGACCGTGGGATTCAGCTGATCACGCTGGGCGTCTTGTTCATCGCTGTCGCGGCCGTCGTCGCCGGCTTCGACACAGTGGCCGACGCTATCAAGACAACCGCAGGCGGCAAGGCATGAAACGCCTCGTCTCGGTGGCGGTCCTACTGCCCGACCATCTCGCCATAGTGTCGACCTGACACTCGCCTTACGGGCATCAGTGCCCGGCGGAGTCCGCCCTGCCATCGATGGGCAGGCCACGATCGTCCATCGGACCGCAACCCGGGCATACGTTCGCTTCGGCAGCGATCTTGGCCTCAGCGCTCGGGTCCATTTTCATTCGGCGCGCTCGCATGAAGAGGTAGCCGTCGGGAGTCATCGTCGTGTGGGCGAGGGACGCCGCTGAGCCGGCTTCCATGTCAATCCCGTGCCGCTCGAGGGCCCCGTAGAGTCGGCTCGCCCAACCTTCCCCCTGACGCCGTGGATCCACCGCGACATCGATGGAGACGGGGTGGTTCCGACCCATGTCTGCGACCATAGCGCCGCCGACGACGCGCCCGCGGTCATCGCGAATGACCCACCACTCGTCACGCTCCTGGGTCACGCCCGGGCGACCTGTGCCATAGGCGCGCAGCCTCGGAAATAGCGGTTCGATCGGATTGTCCAGGTGCAGGCGTCGCCGGACCGCAGGTGGGATCGGCGCGCCGGGACGAGGCGTGGCGCTGGCCTCGCGCGGGCCGCGGATGAACGACACCAGCCGATCGAGCATGCCGAGCAGTATGAATGCGACGGCCGGCCCGTTGTCTCTTGACGGCCCTCGTGCCTCAGCCCACAACGAACTCGACACGGACGTCGTACGGTCCGTAGTGAAGTGAGTGCCACTCGGTTCCTCCGAGGCCCGTCGGGGGATCAGGCGGGTCGACGAGCGCATCGACCATCCCCCTCACGGTCGAGTCTCCCCATCGAAACCGCGCCAGCATCTGATGTGACCGAACCAGAATTCCATCCGCGTCGAGTGGCGTCACGGGAAGAACGTTTGGGGTAAGGATGAACCACGCGATGCGTGCGGTCGCCGGGACCGACCAGCCTGGCGGCCACCTGACGCGTGCACCGCTTGCGAGGGCCGACCGAAAACGACGCACCTGATCCCGCTTTGCATTTGCCTTTGACTCCGTTCGCGCGACTTGTCCAGACCCGTCGGGCCCTATTTCCCAGAGCACTTCGAGCACTGCCAACTCGCCGGCTTCCTCGTCGAAGGCGACAACGTCCAGGTCCCCGAGCTGTCGCCCGCCCGCGTCGTAGACCTTGATCCGTTCCGCCACCTTTGCCCTGACCAAGCGCTGTCGGAGGGTGGCGGCGACGGTCTGACTGCCGACTAGGCCTAAGCGTCTCCCCACGGCCCCGGCACGAGACGGGTCTGCCTGAACGCGCTCAACGAGGTTGCGAAGCGGAGCGCCAGGAACGATCAAGCTACTCATCTCGACGATTCGACCCTCCGCGACGGGGACCACTGGTGTAAGGCATGGGTCTCCGCAGGCCTCAAGATCCGCCGTCAGAAGTCCGACGATGGCGTCGACCCGTTCGCGAGGAAGGTGCGTCGCCGCCGTGAGCTGTTGAATGAGTGTCTCGCGCGCCCGAATCGGAAGGACGACAGACGGGTTGATCGAGCCCCAGCGCACGCATGCGTTGGCATGCCACGCTCTGGCGAGGAGCTCATTGAGCACACGTCGCGCCTCGGCCACCGAAAACCCGCCGAGGTCAATGTCGTCTGGAAGATCGAACCTGGAGCTGCTTATTGCCTGTGCGGCGTATTCCCGGTACTCCTGACGCCAAAGCAGCGGAACCCCATCCCACGGGACGCGATGTCCGGACGCGGCGATCCAAGCGCGCAGTCGTTCGCTACCAACAGGTGGACCCTGCGGCATTGAAATGACATCATCGACGAAGTCGAGTAGACGATCTATGGCGTCTAGGCGGACATCGCCCGCAAACGTAATCGTGATCTTCCGACCCGATGAGGAGAACCGCCGCGCACCTTGGCGAACCTCGCCTAGTACGTTCTTGATGACCCAATACCGCCTTGCTAGGTCGAATGCGGACCGCCGGTCCTCCTCTGAAGCATCACGTACTCCAGTCGATCCCCGCAGGTAGGTCAGTGCCCAAGCCACACACAGACCGACCTGGTTGTGGTGCCACCGACTCAGGAACACCCCCGGATGCGGCATACCCTGCTCGTGCGCTTCGCGCTCCATCACGACTGGATGGGATTCAAGCCAAGCGAGGAATGGGTATAGCCCGACCTCGCCGATCCTCCAAACCGAGAGTCGCCGGGGAAGTGCCTCGAGGAAGCCGGCGAACTCAGCGACTGTCGGTGAACGCGGCGCAGCCGCTGAAGTGGGGTCGCTGCGGACCTTATTGGTTGACCTGCTCACGATGCCGTCATCGTGGTCGAACTCTCCAACGCGTTATTCCGTCTCGCGCCCCCTGACACGCCGCCACCTCGCGAGGTGCACGTTCATCGGTCAGCGTGCGGCAATGTCACCCGACCTCGGCCGGGGATCTACCGTCTGCAACAATCCCGGAACATCCGCAAACCATGATCCGGATGAAGGAGCCCGCTCGTGTGGAAGTC
>Ga0070706_100002058_pt1 | contig 20594 bp, 20 predicted proteins | sample KBSK5501metaG_FD_65476 | JGI IMG/M metagenome (GOLD analysis project Ga0070706, IMG submission 65476) | Corn, switchgrass and miscanthus rhizosphere microbial communities from Kellogg Biological Station, Michigan, USA - KBS K5-50-1 metaG | ecosystem: Host-associated > Plants > Roots >... | reverse complement strand
AGCTGCGGCTCGTGTGACTCTCGTTCCCAAAACAGGTCTTCTTCCCTTCCTCCATCGTTTCCCCTAGTATACCACTCGGAACGCAAGTTGGTATTAGCAGGCTACGGTTATAAGCCCTGGCGGAGCTTTCTTGCATATCTCCTGGTGATTACAGCATTTGCCACAGTGTATTTTATGATTGAGCACACAATCGGGCCAGTTCTATCACCGTTAGGAGCATTCGTCTTCAGCATGACTTCATTTCATGGCCGTGGATTCTTCCCTGGCGGCATCCAACTTGACGATCCCCTCACTGTCCTTGCCGCTCTTGAAGCCTTTGTCGAACTGCTCATCGAAGTCACATTTATTGCAACGCTGACACAACGCCTCTTTGGGAAGTAGCGCGGCTATGCATCGCCAGCTCGCTTGAAATCCCAATTGCTTTTTGGAGTGAGAATGGATATGGTATGTAGACAGGTAAGTCTGTCACACCAAGAATTGAAAGGATGCGTGCAATGGGTACCGAAGCTTTTGCGCTCACGCTGGTATCAGCTTCGACTCGATTCTTCAGTCTGGGTCTCATCAGTCCGCAAGCTTTGTATCAAATCAGATCGACTACCAGGTGTCGTTTCAATGTACGATACCCAAGATGTTCATAGAAATGGAGTGGCCCTGCGGGGAATTCCCAAATGTCAAGCTGCATCTCCGTCGCTCCCCGTTCTTTCGCCCACTTATGCGATACAACAACAAGCTGCCTTCCCATGCCGCTCCTTCTAAATTGAGCTGAGACGATCAGGCTTTGGAGATAGCCATATCGATGTGCAACGATTAGAGGGTGGGGTTCATCCTGGCGCAGATACACTTCTGCAAGGCCGACAAGCGTGCCACCGGCATCAGCAACAAATAGAGCAGCATCATCCTGCTGCAAGATCGAACGCAACAAGTTAACTAGAGTTGTCTCATCAGTGTCAGTCATTGAAGCGGGGTTGCACAAACGATCAGGAACTCCACGTACATGAAAATCGTGAAATTCGGCATAGAGCGGGATAAGTCCCTTGATATCTTCCTCCACGGCTCGACGAATCACCGGTGTTTCCATATGGCTCTTCTTCATACTTAATATTCTTAGCTGACAGTGGCGCCTCAAGCAGTGGCTTGAGGCGCCAACATAACTACCCGTTCACAAGTTCTGGCTCCTGCAAGCCCCCGTCGTCAAGAGGTGCTGCCTTGAACTCCTCATTTGCTGGCAGCATATCACTGCGAGCACGCCCCTTCAACACCACCAGAGCCAGGAAGACCGCCACCAGCGTCACCCCTCCCGAGATGGCAAAGATGCCCTGTGGCGTTGTCCATAGGCTCACCACGGCAACCAGCATAGGGCCCATTACCGCACCAAGCGCGGCGCTTGATCCCCTTATCCCCATCACTTGCGAGCGATGTTCCGCTTCTGCAATATCCAGGTAAGCAGCGCTTAACGCCGGGCTAACGAGTGCGCCGCCTGTCCCCGCCACCGCAGCAACCACGAAGATCAAGCCGAACTGATGAATGAAGATCAGGCCAGGATAGAGCATGAAGCTCAGGAGTAGGCCAAGCACGATCAATGGCTTTCTCCCATAGCGGTCGCTCAACTGGCCAAGACTTGCCTGCCCCACCAGCATTGCCAGCCCATACCCGCCCACAATGATACCGAGTTGCGTGGGCGACAAGAAGAGCTGGTTGTACATGTAGAACATCATCTGTGGCTCGATGAACGCAAAGCCAAAGGTGGCGATGAAATCCAGCAGTAACAACGTAGCAAAGAGGTACATGGGCCTGGGCAATGTTGCGAACAATCCTCTGCGTCCTGCGCCAGGATTCTGTTTTTGCGCATGTACCGAAGCAGACAGCGTCTCAGGAACCATTACAAAGGCAAGTATCAATGCTACTAACGCCAGGGCTGCGGAAACGCCAAAGGGCGCAACGAAACCCCAGTGGTCGAAGAGAAACCCGCCAAGCGCCGGGCCAAAAATGAATCCAGCGCCGTAACTCCCCATCACAATCCCCATCCAACGGGCCCGCTGCCGTTCTGGGACTGTATCTGCGACCACACCCATGACCGCCGGGAGCAGCCCTGCAGTAATGGCACCCTGGAAGACACGCACCGCTATATACAAGCTGGTTGAATGCGCCAGCACGAACGTACTATTAGCAACGACCTCGCCAGCCAGCGCGATGAGGATCAGTGGTTTTCTGCCGAAACGGTCTGCGAATGATCCCATAAAAGGTGAGAGCAGGAGTTGCGCAAAAGCGAAACCCATAGACATCAGCCCCAGTGCTGCCACTCCCGATCCGAGTTCGCCCAGCCGTTTGGCAAAAACAGGCAGGACAATGCCATAGCCGGTCATCATCAGGGCAATACTCGCCGCCAGCAGGAAGAGAATCCTGCGCGTCTTCGAAGGGAGTGATTCCCGTGGTTGTATTCCTGGTTGTACCTCACCTACTTTGACTAACTCCCCGGTAACGCGAAGAAGTTGTTGTGTGCTCACGCCCTTGCTCCTTGTTTCATCATATTATTCCTGTGACAAGCTTAGCCTACAGTCAGTATACATTGCAGGGCGTTTCTCAAACGTTTCATGAAAAAGATCTTCTCACCCTCACTGCCCCCTCTTTGCAGCGCACCCACACTTCTCCCCTCAACTGACCATCTATAACATCGCTGTCTCTTTCACTCATATTCTCATGGCTATATGAAATAGCATCTTTGACGAGGATCTTTTGCTTACCAACATGCAGGGTAACAGGCGTACCCCACGATGCTACCCCGCAAATAAAGTTATAAACGTGACGCGCGCTCCATTCGGCCACGGGCACGGCAAAATCATCGTCGGTGGGAAATCCATGATAGTTGCTTTTCGTCTCATCCTGCGCTACTGGTATGACCAGTCCGTCATAGAGATCCCATACGCTGCGTGCAAGCAACCTTCCGCCGAGCATGGCACACTGCGTCTCCAACTGAGCATAGCTGATCCCATCGGGCACCTCTAAGGCCTCCTGCGCCACAATCGGGCCTGTATCCATACCCTCATCCATCAGGTGAATGGTAACGCCAGTGCGCCGGCTGCCCTCGCGAAACGTCCAGAATAATGGCTCCGGCCCGCGATTGGCTGGCAGTAATGATGGATGGACGTTCAGGCACCCGAGGCGTGCAATGTCAAGCATGGCACGCGGGATACGCCTTGAGAAGCAAGCAACACAGATTATATCTGGTTGATATCCCGCCAGCGTCGCAATGGTCTCGGGATCCGGCAGTCGTTGCACTTCCCATAGCGGGATATGCTGCTCCCAGGCCAGTTGCAGGATAGAGGTGTGAAGCGAAGATTCTAATACAGTCAGCGGCGAGCGAAATGCCTGGGGCTGCTCTCGCCTCCTGATGGCTGGTAATTCATGCTGTACCAGGCCCTGTGCAGCAGGAACGACGACTGCACATACCTCAATGCCGGCTTCCAACACAGCACGCAGAGGCGGATGTGAAAAATTGCCCTGCATCCCCAGAAATATGATGCGTGGTGGAGATGTGGAATTTGACATGCGACATGCTATCTTGTAGTATTCACTATAGAGCACAAAGTAACATCTATCAGGAGTTATTATCATGCCACGTATGGTAATGTGTGTCAAACTAGGTCGCGAACTTCCAGGGTTGGACAAACCTCCTTTCCCCGGTGGGCTTGGGCAGCGCATCTATGAGCATGTCTCACAAGAGGCCTGGGATATGTGGCCCGCGCAGAGCACGCTCATCATCAACCATTATGGGCTGAACATGGCCGACCCGGAAGCACGCAAGATTTTGCGAGAGCAAATGGAAGAGTTCTTCTTCGGCGAAGATGCCAAAATGCCCGAAGGATGGGTACCTGAAACCGCTGGTGCAGGTGCCGGCCCGAGTGCTAAAGGTGGAGGCGGCCCGTCCCGTAAGAAATGAAAGCCGCTGGCGACATCCTGCTCATTTCATGCTATGAACTGGGCCATCAACCACTTCATCTTGCCTCGCTCCAAAGCTTGCTCCAACAGGCAGGTTATACTCCCATACCCATAGATACCGCCGTGGAGAAGCTGACCGGCGAGGCGATCACTACGGCTAAGTTTGTTGGTGTCTCGGTACCCATGCACACAGCCCTGCGTTTGGGACAGCAGATTGCAAAGCGCGTGCGCTCGCTCAATCCAGCAGCGCATATTTGTTTTTACGGCCTCTACGCCTCGCTCAACGCGGACTACCTCTTGCAAGATTGCATCGATTCGGCCATTGGGGGAGAATTTGAAGTCCCACTACTCAAACTGATCGCCGCTCTGGAGAACGATCAACCCATTTCAATCCCTGGCGTCAGCACGCGTCTACAGAGCAGCACGCCGTGGATTCAGCGCCCTACGTTCGCGATACCCGACCGCCATCAACTCCCATCCCCCGAGCGCTACGCCCGCCTGGAGTTGAATGGAGATCTGCTGCTCACGGGATATACTGAAACGACGCGCGGCTGCAAGCATACCTGCCTACATTGCCCCATCACGCCAATCTACCGTGGCCGCTTCTTCGCCATACCAGCCGAGATCGTGCTGGCAGACATCCGCGCACAAGTAGCCCAGGGTGTACATCATATCACCTTTGGCGACCCCGACTTCTTCAATGGACCTACCCACGCCATGCGTATCACCGGCGCCATGCATCAAGAGTTTCCGGGCGTCACCTTCGATGCAACTATCAAAATCGAGCACCTGCTCAAGCATCGACACCTGCTCCCCGAGCTTCGAGAACTGGGGTGTGCCTTCATTGTCTCAGCCGTCGAGTCGATCAATGATGATGTCCTCCGCCACTTGAACAAAGGACACACCGGTGCAAACGTGGCAGAGGTATTTGACTTGATGGAACAGGTTGGCATCCCTTTGCGGCCATCACTGCTGCCATTCTCGCCGTGGGAAACACTTGAGAGCTATATAGCACTGCTGCACTTCTTTGAGGAACACCGGCTGGTCGAACACGTTGATCCTGTGCATTTCTCGATTCGCCTGCTGGTACCCCCTGGTTCTGCACTGCTCGATGCACCCGATACCCAGAACTGGTTTGGAGAGCTTGATGCCGCCGCTTACACCTATCGCTGGGCGCATCCCGACCCGCGTATGGATGACCTCCAGGGTCAAGTGGCAGCGTTGGTAGAGAAAGCCCAGCGTGTGCAGGCAGACCCTATCGAAACATTTTTCCACGTCAAGGCACTGGCGCTTGCTGCTAGTAGTCAGGATATGTGTGTTTCGTGCGCGCTGCGTAGCTACGGGCCGCGCAAGATCTTGCCTCACCTGACCGAATCATGGTTCTGCTGAGCAGAGCCTGTTGCGGGTCAGTTGGACCCGGCGAGTTAAGGGGATGCGACACAATCGCAACCGGCTGTAAATGTGGTAATATTTTGGCATCATCGCTGACAGGTATCACCAAGAGGTGCGGCATGACCATTTCCCTGCTAGCCCTGGATTATAGCCGGCCCATCCAGCCGCTGTTCGCGCAGGCGTCACGGGCCGGCTCCATCCACAGCGCCTTTCACCACGCCGTAAATATCACTCTTGATGATACGATACTGGCTCTGTTGAGCAGCGAGTTGCCACGTATGCCAAACAGCGCGAGGCTGCCACCAGTTGTGGCGGAGGAATTACTTCACGGCCTGCGTCCAGGCATGCAAGTCTGGATTTGCAACGCAAGCCTGCACATTCCGGCCCGTGACTTCTCACTCTATCTGCCCCAAACACCTCCCTGGGAACCGCGACCAGGAATAGCGGATTATCGTTGGAGCCGCAAGACGGTCATACATCATATACGCTTGCTTGCTCACCATCTCGTTGCTCAGCCCCAGCGAGACGGGCTTGCTCCCCTGATCGGACCACTACTGCTGGGGCAACCCGCACCTGAGACGCCGCTATCACGCATGGCGCTGCCAGCCTTGCGTATGTTAGCACTGGCAAGCTGGCGGCGGGACAGCGCAGGTGTCGCTGAAGCCACGTGCGGGCTGGCCGGCCTCGGGCCTGGCCTCACACCCTCCGGCGACGATGCGCTGGCAGGGTTCGCCGCCGTCATGACGTTGCTCAGCCCATACCTAAGCGCTGACGCTGCGCCCCGTGACGATATCGCCGCGACCATTGCCAGGGTGGCGCGGCCACGCACCACGGCCCTCAGTGCTGTCTTCCTGGCGCATGCCGCCCAGGGCGAGGTGGCGGAGCACCTGGGAAATCTGCTGCTGGCCCTGGCGCTGCCTGCTGAAGCGTCTGAAGCTGTGCTGCACGCCGCAAATCATGTCCTGTCCTTTGGTGCGAACTCTGGTGGCGATACCTTGTTGGGTATGCTGCTGGCTCTGCGAGCGCTGGAGGGTGAAATCGACTGGTCCAACAAACCGTAGTCAAACTCGATAATACAGCAGTGATCCGATCGTACCAGGTCCTCACCTGTATGTGCTATCCTTAGATAAGTAACAGAGAAGGGAAAGCAGCCATGCACATTGTTGATCTTCGTTCTCTAGATCGCTCGGGCAACTAGGAGGAAATGGATGGCCCATCTGAAAGACAACTCCACCTTGAAAGAGCTTCAACACTACCTTGCTGAGATTTGTCAGGAACGCGGCTGGATCAAAGACAGCCCCTCCGAGAAGTTTGTGCTCTTTATCGAAGAAGTCGGCGAACTCGCTAAAGCTCTGCGCAAGGCGGCCGGACTGTACGAAGAGCGAGCCAAACCACGCGATATCTCCCTGGAAGAAGAATTTGCCGATGTGCTCAGCTACCTCTTGGACCTGGCGAACTGTTTCCAGGTCGATTTGGAACAGGCCTTCCGTGCGAAAGAACAGATCAATCAGTCTAGAACATGGGAATGAAGGAGTCGCCTACCAGAAACGCACATGCCTGTCAAGAACGAAAAAGGAGACAACCCATGGCCCTACGTGCACTCCTCAAGCGTAATACCTACTATGATTCGATTGCTCTCATGTCCGTGGCTCAGGCCGTCAAAGACCTTCCAGGAGTAGAGGACGTTGGCGCCGTCATGGCGACATCGATCAACTGCGAGCTACTGCAAAACTCCGACTTGCTGCCCGTTGTCTTCCTCGCCGAGCAGCAGACGCCGCCTGGCCCGGAGGACCTGCTGATCGTTGTGCGTGCCTCGGATGAAGCTCAGGCGCAAGCAGCACTGGCCGCAGCCGAGCAACGCCTGACCTCGCGCGGCGACCGGGGCGCTACAGACAGCGCGGCACCCCTACTGGTACGCTCGCTGGAGCTGGCTCTGCAACATGATAAGACCGCCAATCTAGCCTTGATCTCTGTGGCCGGCGAGCACGCCTGGCTCGAAGCAGAGCAGGCCCTGCGACATGGGCTGCACGTCTTCCTCTTCAGCGACAACGTGTCCATTGAGCAGGAGCAGCGACTCAAAGCCCTGGCAGTCAAGAAGGGACTCCTGCTGATGGGGCCTGACTGCGGCACAGCCATTATCAACGGTGTCGGGTTGGGTTTCAGTAACGTGGCGCCGCGCGGTTCCATAGGCATCGTCGGGGCATCGGGTACCGGGATGCAGCAGCTCATCTGCCTGATCGCCGCTTCAGGCATGGGCATCTCCCAGGCCATCGGCACCGGCGGACGCGACCTGTCCGAGGCCATCGGCGGCGTCATGATGCGCAGCGGCCTGGCATTATTGGCTAACGACCCCCAAACAGAGGTCATCGTCCTGGTCTCAAAGCCACCGGCTGAGCGGGTAGCGCGCGAGATCCTGGCAGCGGCACAGCTTGCCAAACCGGTGGTGGTCGTCTTCCTTGGTACCGCGCCCGAGCACTTCGCCACCGCAGCCGGGAAAGCCCACCTGGCGCGCACGCTGACCGGGGGCGCAGAACTGGCGGTCTCGCTGGCAGGTGGTGACCGCACGCGTGTACCAGGCGAGGGCACACTGCACAAATACAACCTGGCAGCAGAGCGCGCAAAGCTGGCCCCATCGCAGCGCTATATTCGCGCACTCTATTCGGGCGGCACGCTCTGTGACGAGGCAATGCTGTTGCTCAGCGAACAGGTGGGAGCAGTCGCATCCAACATCCCCCTACGCCCCGAGTGGGCACTCGCAGCTGGCGAGACCTTCCGCGGCCATACCGCGCTTGACCTGGGTTCCGATGAATTCACGCGAGGCCGGCCGCACCCGATGATCGACCCAGCACTGCGCTTGCAGTACCTGGCACGCGCCGCGCAAGACCCGGAGACCGCCGTGATCCTGCTGGATATCGTCCTGGGGTTCTGCGCGCACCCGAATCCGGCCGCCGCGCATGTACCGGCAATCAGCCAGGCGCAAGCCACGGCAGCGGCAGCCGGACGGTCGCTGCCCGTGATTATCTCGCTCTGCGGCACCGAGAGCGATCCGCAGCGCCTCTCGATGCAGCGCAAGGCGCTCGAAGCTGCCGGTGCACTGGTCTATGAAAGCAACGTGGCTGCCGCACGCGCAGCAGCCACATTTGTGGAGAGGTCATAATAAAGGGAAGCCGCTTAAGAAAACTTTGGAGCGTTCCTCTCGGTTCGCCTTGCCAACATTGGTGGACACGGAGAACGTGCAACCGTTTTGGCCGATGATCTGACACTAATCGCCCCCTGCAGGCGTAGCGCAAAACTGGCTACAGAAGCGTTCAATGCCGAGGCCACTGATGAGCAGCCTTTCTTTGGTATTACTGAGCAGTTGCTGGGTCCAGGTGGTGAAGCCGCCGTCGATCAGCTCAAACTCGATTCCCGCCAGGTTTGTCGCGTACACATGGAAGCAGACACCAACGTAATACCCGCGCCCGGTCTCTCTATCAGGGTCGAGTTCACAGCGGACGCCTGGGTAGTTGGTTGCCAAAGGTTCCAGCACATGTGCATTGAGGGCCTGCTCCCGCCGACCTCGTTCGAGATCAGTGATAGTGACCCGCATCCCATGAACTGGGTGGCCAAGTCGGGTGGCCTCACGCAACAAACGCAAGTAAAAGGCGATCTGTTCGACAAGGCTCGTTGTCTCGAATTGAAACGAGCCCTCGTCACGCCCGGCGACGCACAGTCCAAGGAGACGAAAGTGAGGGAGCGCGCCAGGATTGCTGTAAGCCTGCCCGCGTACCACGCGATGGGACGTGCAGAGCCGTACACGTTCCCGGTTCCGAGGATCAGCGCGGAGGAGACGACGGCGGCGCGAGGCGCATTCGAGTGCGAGGACGTTCGTTGCGTCGGCCACCACCTCGGTGTTGCGAATCGTTGTCACGACTTTGTTTTGATCCACTGTCGCAACGGCGGCGTTGGTACCCAGCGGACAAACGGGTGATAACTCGACTGGAGTGTAAGCGTCTGGGAGCAGTGACCACACGAGGCGGTCAAAATCTGCCATCGTCAAGGGGGCCAAATGAGATGGACGAACAAACCGATCCCGCTCATAGCGCTCAAGGAGTTGGCTGGGTTTAACCGCGACTACACGACGCCGGTAGCTCTCTAAGAGGAGCGACTGCAGATCCGTTGGGGCGAGACGCTCGACAAGCACATCGATCAATTCGGGAACACCTGCCTCCCGCAGGATACGCTCAAGCATGGAATTGTCCACCATGTCATCCTTTCTGGTCACTCGCAAAAGTTAACAACGCTCTTGTTCATCACTACAGAGATTACCACAGTCAATTCATCTGTATCTCTAATAAGAAACACGCAGGTTTTGACGCTTCCGAAACGTCATAGGGTTGAAGGTAAAATAGATACCACAGTAGGAAGGAAAAGTAAGCATGCTTGAACAAGGAGTACAGGATGATTCCGCTGATGGTCCCCCCGACGACTCCTCTGCCCAGGCAAGAGACACGCACGATGAACGTCTGCGGCGCGCGCGTGAGGGCGATGGAAGCGCCTTTAGCGAACTGGTGCGCGATTTGCAAGTCCCGCTTTGCAGCTATATAGCTCGCATGGTGGGCAACGATGAGCTGGGGCGTGACCTGATGCAAGAAACGCTCATTCGCGCCTGGACCAGCTTGCCAGAACTGCGCGCAGACCAGCACTTCAAAGCCTGGCTCTATCGCATTGCCACGAACCTAGCCCGTTCCCATCTGCGCCGCGCTCGCCTGATCCGCTGGCTCCCATGGACGCAGGCGGAGGAGGGGGCTTCGCTGAAGGCGCTCAGCATTGAGGGACCAGAAGAGCGGGTGAGCGAGGCCGACATCATTCGCAAAATACTCCTCTGCCTCTCCCCCCAGTATCGCACGTGCCTGCTGCTGCAAGTCGTCGGGGGATTCTCACAGCGCGACATCGCGCTTTTGCTGGGTATCAGTGAGAAGAGTGTGGGTAGCAATGTCTGCCGTGCACGCGAACAGTTCCGTCATAGCTATGCCAGTTTGAAAGGAGATACAGCATGAAGACGCCGCACACACAGTCCTTACCGGTTCCCTGCACAGCGTGGGCGAATCGACTGGCCGCACTCCATCCCAACGATCTCACGCCTGACGAGCAGACAGCAGTGAAGAATCACCTCGCTAGCTGTCCCGCTTGCGCGGCAGTATATGCTGCCTACCAGGAGGTAGACGCCCGTATCCTGAGCCTGCCAGCAGTGCAGCCGTCGCTTCAACAGATTGCTCGACTGGAAGCATCGATTGCCGACCAGACCCAGAACAATCCTCACCTGAAGCCTCCCGCCGTTGTCCAGGAGCGGCCTGCTCTGCCTGTGCGCGCGCCGACTCGCCTGGCTCGGTTAGAGCGCCGGGCGAGCCTGCTGGCAGCGGTGCTGATTGTAATAGCGTTAGCCGGGAGTGCATTCGCGCTGTTCTCCTCGCGGCATACCTCAAATTCAACTGGGGCAAATGCGTCCGGCACGGTCTATGCCGTCTCGTCCACTGGCACAGTCTATGCCGTCGATGCTGGCAGCGGCAAGATCATCTGGAGCACGCCGCTGCATACGAAAGCAAGTGAGCAATTTCTCATCTCCGGCGGGAAAATCTTCCTTGGTTCTGGCGATTACTACCTGTACGCCCTCCAGGCAAGTAATGGTCAACTGCTCTGGAAGCGTTCCTACAAAGATCTTACGACGGTGGGCAATCAGACAGTAGAGATCGCCCCGTATCCTGCCAGCGATGGAAATGCAATCTACTTCGGAACTCCGAAGGGCATCTACGCGTGGAAAGCAAGCGACGGCCAGCAACTCTGGAATTACCCGGTGCCCAAGACTTGCGGCACACTGTGGGGTGTATGCGCGCCAGAAGTAGCCACCGTTAACCATGGCATTGTCTATGTATACCTTGACGGCTTATACGCGCTGAATGCCACAGATGGCTCAATGCGCTGGAATGATGCAAAAGTGAGCAGTACGACGCTGGTTGTGGCGCAAAACCATGTCTATGTCGCCTCCTATGGCGGCGGCCCTAATGACAGTGGCCCTATGCGAGTTTTGCAGGCCGATACCGGGCGGCTCCTTAACACGCCTGACCTTCCGCGGGTCAACCCTTTTGATATGATAACTGACGGGAATACAGTCTATCTCCGGAGTGGAGATTATAGTACTTCTGAGGATGTCTATGCCGTACGGAGCAGCGATGACACGGTGCTCTGGCACAAGCAATACGATGGTCTTTCGTTCAGTGGTGTACGTGATGGCAGTCTCTACTACATCACCGAGACAACATCTGCGTCAGGTTCCAATCAGCCGCCCTCACAACCGACTCTCGTGACCAGCACGAACTTGCGCACCTTACTACAGAAGTATGCGATAGTCTCTCGTTTCTGTGCTGTAAGTGCCGCGGATGGGTCGGCTCAGTGGTGCCGGCAGCTTCCCAGCAATTTTACACCACAGCTAACGGTAGCGAGCCAGGGAACGCTGTATGTTACCACAACGGCGGGTGTGGAGGCTATACGCCTCAGTGACAGCAAAGTGCTCTGGGTGGCCCTGGGACATGTTTCGCTGGCGCGTATAGAGCTGGATGAGATGGCATAAACCAGAGAAAAGAGCCGGGTGCGTGGACAAATGTTTACACACCCGGCCTTTCTTCTGTTTGTTGAATCAGGATCACTCCTACACAAAATGCCCGATCTGCCCATCGTTGGTCAACCAGAGCGTGCCGTCCCCGCCTGCGACGATGCCCCGCAGGTTGCCCATGTCAAGCGAGCTACTCCCGTTGTCGAAGTAAGTGTTGGGTGGGAAAGGGTAGAACTTGAACGCGCCGGCGGTGGTGACGCGCCCAACCGCGACGTTCTGTGTAGCGAACCAGAGCGCACCGTCGCTACCAGTGGTGATCCCACTGGTATAGATCCGGTTAAACGCATTGGCCTGCGGATCGGGGGTAAACAGGCGCACCTGTCCATGCATCGTGATGCGCCCGATGAAGCCGCCACCGCTGAACCAAATGTTGTTATCCGGCCCGACCGTCATGTCGCGCGGCTCAGCAAACTTGCCCAGGGTGAAGATCGTCACCGCACCCTGCGGCGTGATGCGACCCATCTCGCCGAACGTGCTATAGTCCGGCAGGTAGCTCTTGATGCTGAACCAGAGATTGCCACCCGGCCCGGCGATGAGCAGGTCGATGAAATCGGTCGCTTTACGCAAGGTCAGCGGAAACTCGGTGAAGACGCCGGAGGACGTGACGCGGCCAATTTTGTTCACCCAGGCACAGTTCGCACTTTCTCCTAGGCTGCTGACATCAGTGAACCAGAGATTGCCGTCTGCGCCGACGGCGATCGAACCGGGGGAGATCGTGGGCGAGGGCAAGGTGAACATATGAAAATTGCCGTCCTGGCTCATCTGGCCGAGCTCGCTGTGCCCGCCGCTGAACCTCGGCGCTTGATCGACGTTTGGGGCAAGCTTGCCGTTGCCCTGGAACGCGCTAAACCAGAGCTTCCTATCGTGCCCGAAGGCGATATCGAGGGGATAGGTATTGGGTGTAGGCATGGGGAACAGATGGAACGTGCCAGCAGGGGTGAGCTGCCCAATCGCTCCGCTAGGCTTGCCGGTAGTGAAATTCTCGTACGCTACAGCCGGGAACCACAGATTGCCGTCCGGTCCCAGCACGATCTGGCCGGGTAGACTGTACGGTGCGGGCACCTGCAACAGGTTCAGCTTGCCTTGGAACGTGTGCCCCTGCGCGCCGGGCGAGAGATTGCACCCCGCAAGCATGCTGGCCAGGAGCAGGCACAAAATCCCCATAGATGGAAGAAAGAACAGTTTAGGCCGCGTGTACGCGTGCACCTGCATCGACATACGAGCAATTCCTTTAAAAGGAAAAGGAAACATCTCGCGATGATCTTATTTCTCATGATACAGCATATGCCTGGGCATATCCGGTGCGTGCAACCGGGACTACTATGAAGACGTCTAGCACGCGCGAATCACTCCCGAAATAGTGTGAAGTTGTTCACATGCTCCACTAATCAAGACAAACTACGTATCTACCTTTGAACATGGAGAATTGTTCAAGTTCCCACTTGTACCGGAAACCTCCCCAGTGTGTCTTCAATGAGGTTTGTATCAGTTGTATCAGTTGTATCAGTTGCATCGCTTGTATCAGTTGTATCGCTGTATAACCTCGTACAGCATCAGGGGAGATAGTCGGGGATTGCCGCTCATTGCCGAAAAGGGCTCTTGATTCTGCACCAGGTACGGCAACAGATCCCAGTCGCGTGGTATATAATGATTGAGACCCCTACGGCTTTGTGCAGATACTTGCCCGTGTTAACTATAGCAATCGAACATATGTCAGTTACCTCATCCCTCAAGGGAGGGGCTTGTATCCGAACTCCACCGCAATTCGGCATAGCGCGCAAGGCGTGCCGCTTTGGTTTCACGGTCCGACACATCAGGGGCAACTGACAAGTGCCCCGTTCTCACCCAGTCCTGCCGAATGAGAAGCGTTCGCATCGCGATGTTGCGCGCACCGATGAGATCCGCGTGCAGGGTGTAGGGCCGCCCTTTCTGTAAACGGTAGACACACTGCTTGTTCCGACAGATGAACAGCAAGCCCTTGCCCGGGCGGTTGCGTTTGTCTGTGTAACCGCACAGGGGACAGGCTTGACTGGTGTAGTCCGCATCGACCTTGATGGCAAGCGACGAACGGGACAGGGCTGCCTTGTAGGCAATCATCTCCTGCAGTTCGGCAAAGGCCCACTTCGCTGCGTGGCGATTGGCCCTGCGTGCTTTGGGAGAAACGGGTTCGGTGCCTTTCCCGTTCTTCTTGCGCCGTTTCGTGCGTTCACGGATACCGGTGAGTTCTTCCAGGCCGATCAAGGTATGGGGGTGCGCTTTCACAATCGATTTCGCGATGCGGTGATTGGTTTGCAGTTTCAACCGTCTCTCTCGCCCGCCGAGCGCGATCTTGCGGCGTGTCGCCGAGCGAGTGCCTTTCTTCTGCAAGCGTTTCTGGAGTCGGGCCTCGTGGTCAGCACGCGCCCGCACTCGTTTTCCAGGATAAAAGTGATTGTCGTTAGTCATGGTTGCAGTGGTTGCGAGGTAGCGCATCCCGACATCGACGCCGACTACATCAGGGAGTGCTTCGGGCGTCGGGTCGGGGATGTCCAGTTCCAGCGAGACCAGCAAGTAAAACTGCTTGTGGGGCTTGTCATACCAGAGCTTGGCCCCGCCAATGGTTGCGCCGTGTTGGATGAGCGCGACATGCCGGTCGTAGCCCTGGTAGGGGAGGACGATCCGCCCGTGGAGCGTCAGCACACTGACCTGCTGTCCTGCTTTGAACGTATAGTCATAGCCGTAGTTGTAAGTGACGGTTGGAGACACGTACTTCGGCGGCTGGTCCAGTCCCTTGTACCGCTTTTTCGTGTGCCCTGCCTTACGATGCACAAGGTTCTGCTTGAGCTTCGTCCATAACCCCTTGTACGTGGCCGCGACCTGTCGCGGGACATTACACGCCATCTGCGAGGGGAGACCGAACAAAGTACGAATCTCCCGATACGTTCCCTGTTGCAAGCGTTCATTACTCGATGTCTTCCCATGCTCGAAGGCGTAGCGACTGACGTAGTTGAGCGCGTCACGGTAGGCCAACTGGGTCTGCCTGAGCGCCTGCTGTTGCTCAGGGATCGTGAGCAATTTCAGTTTGGCGGTGATGATCTGCTGCATACGCTCATCCATCCAGCACAGGCACCATCAGGCCTGCCTGTTCTCGCCGCTCGATTGATGGTCGGTCTGGGCGTGCATCGCCTGCGCGTTGTGCCCGTAGGAACGCGCCTGCGGCGTCCGTGCTGACCCTGGCTTTCTGCCGCAGTCGCGCCCTGGTGACTGGCTCGCCCTGCACAATCAGGTGGGTGTATGCCTCGCTCAGCCGTTCCTGCGAGGACGCTTTCGCGGGGCAGGCTGGCTTGGTCTTGGCTGCTGGACACGGCTTCGGCCTGGCGACGGGGTGGTAGTGCTTCAAGAAGACGGCGGCAGCCCTGCTCCCGACATGCGCCCTGCTGCATAGCCGCGCCATCGTGACAGGTGTGCCCTCGGCTTCGAGTTCGGCGCAGGCGGCCTCCAGGCGTTCCTGCTCGCTGCCCTGCTGGTCCCAATACAGACGCACAAAGGGCCCGATGACCTTCTTATCGACATGCGATGTGCGGGCAAGGGTGCGCACACAGATGGGGATGCCTTGCGCTCTCAATTCGGCGCAGGCGGCTTCGAGGCGTCGGATCTGCTCCTTGGGAGAACGAGGCGAGGCCGGTCGCCTGCACATTCGGGGCTGGCAAGCTTGCTCCGCTTCCGGGTCCTCTAGAGCACGCAGCTTCTGCAAGGCGCCCCGTTCCAGGTTGCACACAGTCGAGCAATCGAGACCCAACTGCCGGGCGATGGCCGTGGGAGCATGGCAGCGTCCGTCGGCCTCGTCCAGCCCGTAGCGCAGGCGCAGCACCTGCTGTTCGCGCGGGGTGAGCCGCGCGAGCAACGCCTCGACCTGGGCGCATTTGTCCTGCTGTTGCTCCTCTTCTTCTGCCGGGTCAGGCAGCACGAGCGGGGGAGCCGCCAGCAGGTCCACAAAGGCGCAGTCCTCTTCCCCGTGCATGGCATCCAGACTGAGCGGTTGCAGGGCGCGGAGCGCCTCAACGCGCTCGTCGGTGCGGTTGCGCCAGGTCAGGTCCTGACTCAGCCGGATGGTGTTTTCCATGGGCAGAGCATCCAGGATGGCGTAGTAGATGGTGGTCGAGGCATAGGCGGTGAAGTTGCCACCGGAGGCAAAGTCAAAGCGATCGCAGGCGCGCAGGAGGCCGAGGTTGCCTTGCTGCACGAGATCGAGCGGCGAGAGCGAACGGAGGCGTGCGCCGGAGCGCTTGACGAGCGCGACAGCCAACCACAGATGCCCCTCGATGAGCCGTTGTTTCGCGTGTGCTGCCTGCCCCGGGGAGAGCGTCCCCTGGCGGGCAGCCGCCAGGCGGGAAGTGAGCAGACGGGTTTCCTCGGGGGAGAGACGCGGGATGGAGGCCAGGTCCGTGATGTACTGCCGGAGATCTCTGAGGTGTTGCATGTGATGCTCCCTACCTTTCTGGTCCACAGATGGGCTTGTACAGAGGCGACCACACGGCGTACAATCGGAGGTAGCCAGTGGTCACAAGATGATTGGTCAGGCGGGAGGCGTGTACGAGCTTGGTGGCAATGGCGCGACTCCCACCGCTCTTCAGAGGCTGCTTTACGAACCTTCTTATGGGGTCTACCTACGAAATGCCTGGCGATAGTCAATGGTCTTTGTGTGCTTTCTAGTATTGCAGGCACCGCAAAGTGGTTGCAAGTTTGAAATGTCATTCGAACCGCCCTGGGAGAGGGGAATCACATGATCCACGGTAAGCTCGATATCGGGTTCTTGCCTGCCACATCGCAAGCAGGTATAGTCATAGTACGCACAAAGGTCATGCCATTCTTGCTGCGTAAATGACCTCCCCGTCTTTGCCTTGCGTGCTCTGCGATTGGCTTCACGGACGGCATATGCTTCGAGGTTATTTCGGCGGTATGTATCCTTCTGTTCTCTAAGCCTGTCTTGATTCGCTTCGTAGTATGCTCTGCTCTGTGCTCTGTACTTCTCCTGGTTTCTCTCCCAATAGTTCCTGACGTGCGGTCTATTCCGCTCCCGGTTGTAATCGCGATGATTTTGACGCCAGCGCTTGTTCGCTTCCCTGTTAATGTCCCTGCCGCGACTCTCCCTCCTCTTTTCACGTCGGCACTCCCCACAATAAGGTTGCAAGCCATCAAACCTGAGAAGGCTGCGGTCAAACGCACCACGGCATTTGACCTGTTCACAGCCGGGACACCGTTTACCTGAGCAATTACAGCCATCAACGACGTGTTCGATCATCTATCCGACCTCCTCGCCCGATCATAGGGATGATTTATATCTTACATTGTAACGATAGCAATGAAAACAATGCTACTAATGAATAATATCATAATATTGCAAGAAATTCAAGAGTATACAGTGTATGCTATAATCATTCCAAACAATTCTTGTAGGGAGTGGATCATGACCGAGCACGATGAAGTTCAAGACGATTGGATCACGATGAGCGAAGCTGCCAGAAGGTTGGGAATCAACTTGAGCAAAATATCCAGGTTGGCAGCGCTTAACAGAATAGAGACCCGGCATAATCCATACGATGAACGCACCAGGCTCGTGAACTATGCGGAGTTGAGGAGGATGTTTCCCCCCAGACGAGGAAGGAGCTAAGGGACGCGGCTGAGAAGGGGATATCTCTACATATCATAATCCCCCCCATCCCGCGCTACCAGGGCCACGAACAAGCGTTTCACTTGAAAAAATAAATCATATACATACAAGTTCCATATAAGTTACCTCTACCATGAAACTGAAACCGCAACATGAACAGTTCTCGACCCGCAACCGAAAAAATAACCCGTCACTCGTAACTGGGTACAACTGCATTAAGATATCCCCCTGAAATTAGGGGCAGGGCAAATCAATTTCATGCGCGGTGGTGCGTCGGCGACGCATGACTCGTTGTTGGCGAATTCGACTTTCGTAAAGATGTTCCATCTTTTTCAAGCACGAAAGGTGGTAGACATTCAAACAGGTTGCTCTTGACCTTTAAGATGAAAAGCTCCGCCTGCATAAAAACAGGCGGAGCTTACTTTTGACAGTAGGGAGCGAGGAGTTAGTACGGTGCATTAGGTCGCTCTATTGTAGCCGCTCGAAATCACTTATTATTGTCTTAATATGCAGGAAGCCCCAATCTATCTTCTTATTCTCCTCAAATTTGATCGTTTAATTTTTCACAAGTACATACTTTTGCTGTATAATAATGCAAATCTGTCGAAAGAGGTTGCAAGCGTTGAAAATTCTACGTGATCCACTATGGCAGTTTATAGGTGTTATAGTTTCTGTTATTGCTGTCCTTATTCCTCTTATTGCATTTGCCAACCCTGTCTTCGTGATAAATGGAACGGTTGTCGCATGTATTGTTCTTGTTCTGTATTTTTCTAATCTTCGACCGAACAAGACAATATTTTTTCGGGTTATTTCCGATGCGGTAGTTTTAAGTATCAAGGAGGAGGATGTTAGATGCCATATCAAATTTTGTGTAATGGTACATATTGCCTCAGAACCCAAAATTGATGGCAATAGCTTAATCCGAAGACTCATTAGCGAGAGTGTCGTTTGACACATAAATTGGCTCATGGCCACTTTTGGGGATAGATGAGCTTATTCTGATGGCATGGACAACCCTTTAGGCACGAACCGGGGAATGATCTGTTTTTCCCGAAGAGTTGTCTCCAAAGCGCTATAGAAGACTATTGTTTGTGCTCGTATGAGTGAGGCTTCTCAGCTTCTTTTTTGTTGAACACTTCCAATCAATGCTTTGGCATATTCCCACAGCGGTCCAGATGAAGAAGGATGTTGTGCGACAAAGGCTTTGAAGAGGTCCAGGCTCTCTTGCTTGAGCAACCCACCCGTGATAACAGGAACACGGTAGGCAGGAAAGTCCTCGTTCTTTCGCTGCCACCCAGAAACGAGAGCGGTAGCACCATCTGCGGGAGCTTCCAGGGCATAGTAGATCTTGCCGAGAAAGAAAGACATCGCTGCTCCCATGCACATGAGACAGGGTTCGAGGGTAGTAAAAAGGGCCACATCCGAGCGCCTTCCCGGAAAGGGCGAGAGATGGTCCGCCTCGAGGAGTGCGCGGAGTTCAGCGTGAACGAGGAGGCGCCTCTCTGTCCGTTCTGTCGTGTAGGCACGAGCGATAATCTGATCGTTGAGCACAACCACCGCTCCAATAGGCAGTTCACCGTTCTTTAAACCCTCTGTGGCGACCTGAAGCGCTTCTTGCATAAAGATGGTAGGTGAAACAGACATGGCTTTTTTCCTTTTTCTTCCAGATGTTAGAAGCCAGTAGAGTTAAGATGTTTCAAACGCGCAAGATGTGTCACCTCTCCTGGCCGGTGCGTGCGAAGCAATTTGGTTCTTTCTACAGCGCATGGAGCACGCGCTGACGCAGCAGGGCAAATCCAGCCTTTCCGTACATTTGCCGCTTGATGAGCTTTAATTTCGTCACTTGCCCCTCGACCTGCCCGTTGTTGATGGACCAGGTTAAGCCCGCTTTGACAGCAGCTTTATCTTTCTTTACCCCATTTGCAAATTGCTGAAGCTCGGCCAGATCGCTGCTTGCCACCCGTTCTAAACCAGTCGTCGAGCCGATATCCTTCTCTCTTGCGGGCCATCTGCATAAAATCTTGAACGAGATCATAGGTCCGTTTGAGCGTGGGACTGGCTTGACAGAACGTCGCCAGATCCTCTTGTTCGATTTCATCCAAGCTCTTCTTGTCACGGACAAACAGCCAGACGGTGGTGCTGGCGGTAAACGTGTGGAGACGATCGGGATTGAATGTAGCCTGAACGCTCGCTTGCTTGAGTGTTTCGATATGGCGATAGACGGTCCGCTCTGAGCCGGTGTAGCCCTGTGTGTGGATTTCACGCCACAGCGTCAGACCATTTCGCTCTCCTTCCCGCCATCGTTTGAGGACATAGGGAGCTAACACATCAAAGTCACTGCGCTTCTTGCGCCGTTTTTTGGCTTCCGGAAAAGTTCCAGCGGCCAACCATGTCTGCACGGTCCGTTGGCTCATGCCCAGTTGACATGCAATCTCTTTTGCAGACACTCCCTGTGAGTGCCGCTCCATCACCTGCTCATAGCAGGCCTGGCGTCCGGCCCGCCGAGTTAAGCGTCTTTTCTTTACCTAGGCAGGTTCTTTTGGACGCCATTCTTCGATGGAGATGATGGGTTTGCCGCTCTCGTTGGGTGCTGGCTTTTCTATGTCGACTTCCCGCTGCGATTTCTGGCTGACAGCGAGCGAGAAGCAGTTGGGTTGCCTCTGTCAGATTCTTACAGATATGGAAGCGGTCGGCCACTTGAATGGCCTGGGGAGCGCCTTGGGTTGCAGCCGAAGCATACGCAGTGCCACGATCCCGACTCACTACGTGAATCTCTGGATTGTCTGCCATCCATGTTGCCGCGGTTTCCGCTTGACGATTCGGTAACAAATCAATCGGACGGTGGCTCTCCAGATCGACAAGAATCGTGCCGAACTGATAGCCGCACCGGAAAGAAAAGTCATCAACGCCCAGATACACGGTCTCTCGCTCTTGCATCATCGGGCACGTCCATAATGCGGCGCAAGG
>Ga0070706_100002054_pt1 | contig 20625 bp, 26 predicted proteins | sample KBSK5501metaG_FD_65476 | JGI IMG/M metagenome (GOLD analysis project Ga0070706, IMG submission 65476) | Corn, switchgrass and miscanthus rhizosphere microbial communities from Kellogg Biological Station, Michigan, USA - KBS K5-50-1 metaG | ecosystem: Host-associated > Plants > Roots >... | reverse complement strand
TAGGGGGTGAACGCGGCGACGGTGCGCGTCGCGCTGGCCGTCGGCGTGCCGACGATCGTGGTCGTCGTGTTCGGGGCCGGCGCGAGTCGAACGTGGAAGTCCTCGAGCGAGAAGTCACCGTCGAGCGTGATGAGGGTGTCCTGCAGGATGACCTTGTCGTCGAGGCGACAGGCGAGCTCGGTGGTCGTGAGCAGGGCGGTGAGCGCGGTCGCGCCGTCGTTCGCGTCGTTGCCGGTCGTGGAGACGAACCAAGCCGGCTGCGTCGAGTATGCGTTCGCGCCGCACTCCGCGGCAGCGGCGCCGCCCGCGATCGAGATGACGGCGCCCCCGGGGCCGACGCTAGCAGTCACACCGCCACCGGTGAAGTTCAGCTGCGAGAAGGAGCCGATCGACGCGCCCTGGTTCAGGACCTCGATGAGGGCGGAGCCGATGGCGGTGCCGCCGAAGCGGGCCTCGAGCTCGTCGAGAGCTTGGGAGACGGCCTGGCGCCAGTTCCCGAGCCGGCTCCGGAGAGCGCTCTCGCCGGCAGCGGCTTGCAGGAGATCAAGTAGTCTGCCCATCTACTGCCTCACGAGTTGCCCATTGTCAGTTGCCCCCTACTGCGTATTCGTAGGTGCTCGTGTCACCGGCGGCGAAAGTTGCAGAGAACCCGACGCCGGGTGTCACGACAGACAGCGGCGGCAGACCTGGAGCGCCACCGTTTGCGATTCTTGTCCAAGTGACGTGATCTTGAGCGTTCACGTAAGGCCACGCGACGGCTTGAGCCGCACCAGTCCCGTTAGACACGAGTTGGCCAGTACTCGAGAAACCTCCGGCACCGAGCGCCACTGGGACCGCAGTAGATCCGAAGTCTATGCCGACACCCTTGCGCAGAGTCGTCGCGGTCAAGTTAGCGCCGAAAGTCCCGACCGCCGACCCGGAAGTTCGCACGTTGCTCGCAACGAAGAGCCCGCCACCAGCAGACCCGTAGAGAGCGATTGACAGAGCCCCGAGATTGATGTCGGCGCCGTCTATCTCAATGCGACTAGCGCTGCTGGATTGGATCACGTTCGAAGAGGCTGAATTCTCGTACCTGACGTTGCGAAATCGGCACAGAACTCCGATACCACCGGAACACAAGACAGCTGGTGCCATGGCCGTGCTGAGACCGATGGCGACCAGTCCGTCCACCTCGATGTCGTTCGCGGTGTCGATCAAGTAGACGGTGCAGTTGCTGAAGTCACAGTTAGTGAGCTTCGTGAATCGGTTGCCGACGTTGGCGCAGTTCAGACCACGCGCTGAGAATCGTGTGTCGACGTTGGTGAATCGGGTGCTGATAGACGTGGTCGAGTTGAAGAGGATGGCCGCATTGCTAGCGTATTGGAATGAGCTGTCAGTTATCGAGCAGTCGTCGCTCGCGGTGATGACGAAGCCAAATTGGCAACCCTGGGTCGAGCAGCCTTCCAGGTAGTTCTCAAAACTGCCGAGAGCAGGTGCGCCAGCCGTCCCCACGCCGATCGCACCACCTGAAGCGTCGTTCGCATTACCGGACACCGAACAATCGACGACTCCGCAGCTGATGCAGTCGATGAGAGCGATTCCGATAGCCGTGGGTCTCGTCGCGGTGCAGTGCTTGATGATCGACCGCTCGTTCGCCTCGAGCGCGAAGCCGTAGAACGTCGCCGGAGCACCATCCCCGTCAGCTGAGCAGTCTTCAAAGACGCACTCCACTCCGCCGATGTCGTAGGCGAATGCCATGTCCGTCATAGCGCCACCGAGCGTGTCGTAGTGGATCCCCGACACGTGACACTGGTAACCGGTGATGATTTCGACGACGCGGTCGCCGGTGCCGGTGGCGCGCATGCCCCGACCTTCGATGATGATCCTGGGGCGCTCACTGAGGAATGAGACGGGACTGCCGTTCGCGAACGCGACGGTTACTGGTCGGTCCAGCGTCAGGACGAAGGGTGCGCCGCCAGCGACTGACTGAACGGTGAAGATCTGCTCATTGAGTCCGGTCGATACAGCGAAGACCTCACCAGCCACAGGGGCGCCCCCGGTGACCGCGGTATAACTCAGCGTGTAAGAACCGCGCACGCCTACCGCAGCGAGCGTGCCGGTCTTTCCGGAAGCCACCGCCTGTGCTCTAAAAATTGAGTTCAACTGCAGGCCGCTGAAGGGCATCGTCGAGGTGACGGTGACGCCCGGACTGCCGACGATGTGCACGCCGCTGTCCAAGCTTTCGGACGTGTCGGCTATGTAGTCGCCGGGGAGCATGATCACGGGTGAGATGTTCGCCCAGTGATTGAACGTGTCGATGACCTCGACCCACGGCATGTCGGGGCTCACGAACGGTCCGCCGACGACCCGTCCGTTGCTCGTGATCTGGATCACGTTCCCGCTGCTGTCGACGTAGAAGAGCTCTGTGACCCCATTCACGTTCATCGTGAACACGCTGCCGATGTCAGGCTCGGCTGCGGGTGGCGAACCTTGCGCGGGGAGTTGGAGCACCTCGACGGAGATAACGCCGTCGATCAGGTCGGCGACCTGCTCTGAGAGTGAGTCGACGGCGTTCGATACTTCTTGTCGCCATCGGCCGAGCCTGCTGCGGAGTGAACCCTCACCTGCAGCGGCCTGTAGAAAATCGAGTAGCTTTCCCATTTCGTCACCTCACGCGAAGACCACGAACGTGGCACCATTTCCAGTGCCCACCGTCACGCCGTCATAACCGTTCATGTACGGGATTTGCGCGTAGGTCCTGGCGGTTCCGCCAACGTTCGCGTCACTCACAGCAGCGACGGTCGGTTTCGTGACGTACAGGACTTTTCCACCGGCGCGCACGCGCACGCCGACTCCGCCGTTGCCGGTCCCCCAGATCAAGTCGGCTCCGGCGAAGAGCGCCCCGGCTCGCACGTTGCCGTCCTCGATCAGCAGACCGTCGAGCGCGCAGTCGAAGACCGCCATCGTGCCGACGCGGAGGACTCCGCCGTAGCGAACTCGTATCCCGTCGTTCCCGGATTGCGAAAATAATGTGTCGAAATCGACGAAGGCCGTCGTCCCGCTCTGGACCGATGGCCTGCCCCGCACCAAACACGCGAACAGCGACGGGGAGGGGGGAGCAGAGGCTAGAATGATCCCCGCGTCGACATACGAGCTCAGGGCGTTCGCGGTCCAGGGGGAGTGCGTGCGCGAGCCGTGCAGGACGGGGGCGTTCGTCACCGTCCCCAGCGGCATGGCGGAGATAGCTATGTCCGACTGAGTCAAGTAGACGTCGCGGACTAAGATTTGAGTGCCGTTGATGCTCGCGGCGCCACCGTACTGAGCACTGAAGTCCTCGATCGACAGGTAGCCGATCTGGGTGAGGCTCTCGACGACGAAAGTATTACCGACCGTGGCGTTCACAAGCGTTGGCGTGAACGGCAGAGGGTTGACTGCAAAGTTGGTTATGGCCCACGGGCTGGTGCGGTACACACCCGCTCCGAAGTCTCTATCTAGCCAAGTGATAGCACCCACGCTCGCACCGCTCGTGAGTCGCATGCGCTGACCTGTACGACCTGCGCCGAGTCCAGCATCCGTTACGGCGCTAGCCGTTTGCGTCGCGCGGTTCAAGTTGGTGACGGCGGTGAACGCGCCAGAGTAGATGACGGTCGCGGTGCCATGAATCCTGAGCACGCCGTTCGTTCTCAGCTCGATTCTAAAGATGCACGGGTCTGTCGCCGGCACGTTGTTCAGGTAAGTGACCGTCGTGTCCGCCGTGATGATCCAGAGCAGGCCGACGCGACGCTGGCGCTCGGCGTCAGTCTGGATCGCCGTTGCCGGCGTCAGGCCGTCGTTAGCGTTGTTGCCGGCAACAGGGTCGACGTACCACGTGGTTTGCGACTGCGACGTGCCGGCGAGCGCGTTGACCGAAGCCTGTACGGCCGGGAACGCGCTGACCACAGCTTGCGCGCTCGAGTCGAGCGCGATCGTGATGTCCTGAGAGAGGTCGCCACCACCCGCGAGTCCCGTGCCGGCATTGATCTCCCTGCTGACAGGGACGTCGCCGACTTCGCCGGACGCGATCTGGTCGACGAGCTGCGAGACCTCTTGTCGCCAGTGACCGAGGCGACTCCTTAATGAACTCTCGCCCGCGGCGGCTTGCAGAAGATCGAGGAGTTTTCCCATGAAGTCGAACCTCGCTCGACGCCAAGCTTTTCTGCAGGCGTCAACTGCTTTTATCCTACACCACGAGCGCGGAGCAGGGCATATTCAGGAAAACGGCTGGCGCCACACGACACCGGACGGCACACAAGATGACGACGACCAAACGAGCTCTCATCACGGGAATCAGCGGACAAGACGGGCATTACCTAACGGAACTGCTGCTGTCGCAGGGCTACGAGGTATTTGGCTACGTTCGGCGCGGTGCGAAGGCCCCGAGCGGCGCGCAGTCGTTCATCGGCGACCTCACGGACTCGGCGTCGCTGAAGACGGCGCTCGTCGAGAGCTCGCCCGACGAGGTCTACAACCTCGGTGCGCAGAGCCACGTGCGCGCGAGCTTCGAGGATCCCGACTACACGTTCCGCGTCACCGCGCTTCCCGTCATAACGATCCTAGAGTGGATCCGCGGCAAGAGCGTGAAGCTCTACCAGGCATCGACGAGCGAGCTCTTCGGCAGCACGCCGCCGCCGCAGGACGAGAGCACGGTCATGCGACCGCGCAGCCCGTACGCGATCGCGAAGCACGCGGCGCACGAGAGTGTGAGACTCTGGCGCGAGGCGTACGGCGTCTACGCGGCGTGCGGGATCCTCTTCAACCACGAGTGTGTCACGGCAGAGACCCCCGTGATCATCCGCAAGCACGGGATGATCGACGTGCTGCCGATCGAGGAGGTCGTCCCGCACCGGGAGAATCCGGAGCACCGCTGGTCTAAAAAGTATACGACGGAGCCGCGCGAACCCTTCGAAGTCTGGGACCGCGACGGCTGGACGCGCGTCAACTGCATGACCGCCACGTGGTCGGACGACCGCGAGACGGTGCGCCTTCATGCCAGAGGAGCTCTGATCTCCTCGACACCGGACCACGTCGTGTTCGTCGGTGGCGACGCTCAAGAGCGCGAGGCCGGGCAAGTGCAAGAGGGGCACTTCTTGACCCTTGGCTCGCTGCCCCCCACCGCCGACAACACGGTGATGACGCTCGAGGAGGCGTGGCTCCTGGGGGCGCTCGCTGGAGACGGCTACGTCGCTGAAGAAGGTACGCACGTCCGCATCACGAATAACGACCCCGTGATTCGCACGCTGGCGGGTCAGCTGTGGGTGAAGGTCACCGGGGGCTTCGCGCGAGAGGGGCAGACGTCGTCGGAGTTTTCAGACCAGCCCGTCGGTACCGTCGAGTTGCGAGGCGTCGGCGGTCTGACGTGCAAGATCTTGCGTAACGAGCTCTACACGGAGAAGGGGTTCAAGCGCGTCCCGAAGCGCGTGCTGAACGCATCAGCCGAGATCCAGATGGCGTTCTTGCGCGGGTACAACGCTTGCGACGGTCTCAAAGAAGGCCACTGCAACTACGAGTTCAAATCGTGGAAGACGAACTCGCCGACTCTCGCTGCGGGTCTCTGGTGGATGGCACAGACGGTGCTCAAACAGCGCACGATCCTGTGCGTCGAGGACCGCGGCGACGCGACGTACTTCACGATCAATTTGAACACTCCAGAGCAGACCGGGAAAGGCGCTCACCTCCGTAGACCTGTCGAGGAGGTCGTGAAGAGTGAGCGGCGCAAGTACACGGGTTGGCTCTTCGACCTGGCGACCGAGAGCGGGACGTTCCACGCCGGCATAGGGCAGGGCTGGATCCACAACTCACCGATCAGACCGACGGCGTTCGTCACGCGGAAGATCACTCGCGGCGTCGCGAACATCTTCCTCGGCAAGCAGCACGAGCTCGTGCTCGGCAACTTGGACTCGTACCGCGACTGGGGTCACGCTCGCGACTACGTGCGCGCGATGCACCTCATGCTCCAGCAGCCCGAACCGAGGGACTACGTCGTGGCGACGGGCGAGACCCACACCGTTCGCGAGTTCCTGCAGGCTGCCTGGGCGGCCGCGCAGCGGTACACGGGGCAGGACCTACCGCTGGACGAGTTCGTGAAGCTCGACCCGAAGTTCCACCGGCCGGCGGAGGTCGACGCGCTCCGGGGCGACGCCACGCGGGCGCACAGGGAGCTCGGGTGGTCGCCGACGGTGAAATTCGCTGATCTCGTGGACGAGATGGTCCTCGGCGACCTGGCCCAGGGCGGGATGATCGCGAAACTAGTGCGTCCAAACCGCGACGAATAACGACGAGGGAAGAAATCCCGGCTTGATCGCCGTAAGACAAGTTGCTACAACTTGTAGCATGCTAGTCCAGACGATCACCATGGATCCCCGTATCGCGCGCGTTCACTACTCCGATTACCGCAAGCGCTGCCGCGTCGCTCGCCAGGAGCGCCTCGACAAGGCGCGCAAGGAGCTCTCGCAGATCGAGAAGGAGGACGAGGAGCTGCTCGCGGCGTACCGCTCCCTCTCGCGAGGCCAGCGGATCCTGAACGTCGCGAAGGTCCTCAAGAGTGCTGGTGTGCAGGCGGAGACGCACTATCCCAAGCTCGCCATAACTCGCGCGGACAAGGAGTGGTGCGAATTCCGGTTCGGGCAGTACGACCGCGAGGTGAAGTTCTGCGGTGGACCGGGAACCGGTCGCTGGGACGCTTTCAAACCCAGCGAGACGATCCAGTTTAATCGAGACACCTTCCCGCTCGAGACGTGGAACACGGGCTGGCGGCGACAGAACGGGCTCAGCGATAGTCACCCGCGCGCGCTCGTGCCGGCGACGCCCGCGCACTTGCGACCCAACAACCTCGGCAAGTACCACATCCTCTGGGAAGCGGAGTGGTCGCACCGCGCGCCGGTCGACCCGATCCTGCTCAAGCGCATAAGCCCGCACCTGTTCGTGGTCGTGGCGCAGTGGGACCTCACACCACTCGAGCAGCAGGTGCTGGAGGGGCGACTGTGAACGAGCAGCAGGTGCGCAAGCTGGGTGCTGAGTCGATGGTCGACGTTCGGACTATCCGTCGCTTTCTCCAGGGTGAGAGCGTGCGCGGCGCGAGTCGCGAGCGGATCATGAAGGCGGCGAAGAAGCTGAGGCTCGAGGAGCAGATCCCGGCGAAGCTCAGGAACGAGGTCGGGCGGTGACACCCGGTGAGGCGGACCTGTACGTGATGGGCTGGTTCGTCGACATCGCGACCAGCAGCGGCGTCGACTCCCTCCGCGTGAACTTGTCGTCGGGTCGCGTCACCTGCGACGTGTCCGGCAGCCTGCAGGCGATCGCGAACTTTCGAGGCAGCGTCGGCATCGCGATCCCCGACTGGCTCGGACTCGAGGTCGTCGTCCAGGGGGAGCCGGCCTAACGTGGACGACGTCGCGTTCGAGCAGCGCATCATCGAGACCATCCGCGAGCACAGGGCGCGCGAGCTCTCGGTGAAACTCAGGAAGGAGTTCCCGTCGCTCGTCCGGTACTGCCCGCACGTGAAGCAGATGATCGAGGCGACGAACTGCCCGCCGGAAGAGCAGTACGTCTACGACCAGGTTTGCTGGACGTGCAAGCGAGAGCAGAAGTGACTTCAGCCGATCTCTCGGACGATCGCGAACGAGCCGACGCCGAGCGAGACCTGGTCGTCGGCCCGCATGATCGAGATCTGCACGGCCTCGTCCACGTCAGGGCGATAGAGCACCTTCGCGACCGGTTGCGAGGTGATGTTCAAGTCCGTGTTGCCGGCGTAGGCGAAGCCCCTCACCGGCGGCTTCAGCTCCGTAGCCCCGCGCGTCCACGCGAACTCCACCTGGTTCGTGCCCGGTGCGGTGAACCCGAAGAAGTGCAGGTACGCCTCGAGCTCGTACAGCTTGCCAGCGCGGAGCGAGTATTGGCCGAAGGCGGAGTCGTACGGGACGCCGCCGTTCTCCGCGACGCCGTTCAGGACCACGACCGATTGGGTGTCGGGGGAGAACACCTGCGGCGTGCCCGTGCGCACCGTCTCGATGTGCAGCGGGGCGCCCACGAGGCTCTGGAGCCTGTCGATGACCTCGGAGACCGCCATGAAGAAGCGGCCCTTGGCCGACGCCAACTGGACCTCACCGCGCGCCGCGAGCAGGAGTTCTGTGGTTCCCATGCCCGACAGGTTAGCCCATGAGGGCGGTGATCGTCACGGGCTCTCGCAGGTGGTCCGACCACGACGCGGTGGACAAGGCTCTTAACCTCGCGTGGGACGAGAGCCGAGACCCCAAGACGAACCTGCCCTCCCTCGTCGTGATCCACGGTTGCGCGACCGGCGCCGGACCAGGTCGCGTCGTTCTGGTGCAGGACGAAGCAGTCGTACCTCGCGCGTTCTGGAGTCTACGAACTCCCGATGCCGGCCGACTGGAACCGCTGGGGCAAGAGCGCGGGACCGCGCCGCAACACGGAGATGCTCAAGGTCCTGCTCGCGCTCGTCGACTGCGGCTACCACGGGAGCGTCGAGGCGTTCCCGCTGCCGAACAGCATCGGCACGTACGACATGATCAGGAAGGCCCAGGCGGCCAACGTCGAGACCAACGTTTACGGAACCGGAGAGAAAACGAGATGATCAAATTCGAGGACGGTAAGATCGAGGCAGCGCCGGGGCAGATTCGCATCCTGCGCGCTTCAGAGAACTTGACCAGCGAGCCCGGGTGGCGACTCGTCGCGATCGTTCAGGGCGAAGACTCTTCTCAAGAGCAAACGTTCGAGAACGGGTGCACTTATTATACGATAAAGTATCGCCCTATCCCGTTCCTCGTGATGCGACGCGATCCGGATGCAGCACTCGAGGAAGCACACGAGACGCTCAAGGATTTCTCGTCGCGCGTGAACCAGGCCAACCACGAGCTGTTCAAGGCGACTGAAGCTCAGGCCAAAGCGGAAAAAGAGCTCGACGGGCTAAAAGAAACACTCCAGCACAAGGAAGCGAGCAGGTTGGCCGCTCAGGATTCGTTGAGTAAAGCTCGCGGCCAAGTCGAGAAGTACGAGGAGACGCTCGGCAAGATCCGAAAGCTCATGGGCGACAAGTGGTTCAAGGACAACGGAGTCGAGATATGAAACGATTGATCGTGTTGCTGGTGTGCTGCGGCTGCGCGAGCGAGGCCACGAACGACGGCGGGTTGTTCGCCGGGGCGGGTGGCGTCGCAGGAGCGGAGGCCACGGGCGGCGTCGCCGGCACCGTCGAGCAGGACGCCGGCATCGGTGGTCAAGCCGGCGCGGAGACAGGTGGGGGCGCTGGACAGGCGCCGTTCTGCGAGCCTGGTTCGAGCGTGCAGTGCGCTTGCTGGGAGGGCGCCGGGCACCAGTCGTGCAACGAGCAGGGCACCGGGTACGGCGTCTGCCGCAACGAGGCCCTCAACACGTGCTGCGGCGCTCCGGACGGGTGGCTCGGCTGCGGCGACACCGGTTGCGGCGTGTGCAAGGAGGCTCTCGCGGGCTTCCCGAACTACACGAAGAACCACCCCGATTGCTTTCTAGCGTCGGGCTGCGTGCTCGGCTCGTACGGCACGCCCGGCGCTTACGGCGCGTGCAGTTCAGCCTGCCCGAGCCCGACCGACGCCGATCGCTGACGGGTCGCTCACGACCTGGAACTCGGGCAGCGGGAAGATGAAGGACCCGCCCGACTCCAGGTACTCACGTTCGCGCTCCAAGAACTCGGCGCGGAAGTGCCACGGCAGCACGAGGAAGTAGTCGGGGCGGTCGGCGCGAGCCTGCTCTTCGGAGATGATCGGGATCTGGGTCCCGACGGTGAGCTTGCCCCACTTGTCCGGGTTGCGCTCGGCTGCGGCAGCGATGAAGCGGAAGTCGAGACCCGTGTACTGCAGGAGGGTGTTGCCCTTCGTCGAGGCGCCGTAGGCGTACACGCGCTTACCGTCGGCGACGGCCCCGTGGACGAATCGCACGAGCTCGTCGCAGAGCCCCTGCACGCGACCGTTGAACGCGGCGTACGGGGCGACGGTGTCGAGGTTGTCGGCGAGCTCGGCCTGGCGCATCGCGATCACGGCGTCTGACGACGCCCCGGGCATCTTCTTCACGAACGCGCGGATGCTGCCGCCGTTGACGTCGTTCTGCTGCACGTCGGCGACGTAGAAGCCGTGCTTGCCGAGCAGGTTCTCGAGCGCGATGAGCGAGTAGTACTCGAGGTGCTCGTGGCAGATGTTGTCCCACATGTTGCGGTCGAGCATGCTCTTGAGGTCCGCCATCTGGATGACCCACACGCCGTCATCGGCCATCACTTCGGCCACGTCACCCACGAACTTGTTCGGGTCGTCGAGGTCGTAGAACATCGCGATCGACGTGACGATGTCTGCTTTCAATTCAGCCGTCACCCGTGTGAGCCACGCTTTCGCGTTGAAGAAGTCGTTGACGACGACGTCCACCCCCTTCTCCGCGTACTGGATCAGATTCTTAGCTGGCTCGAACCCGATCGTGCGCACGCGCGCGACATCGTACGCTCGAAGCAGGGTCCCGTCGTTGCAGCCGATGTCGAGCGCCACGAACTTGTCCTTCCCGAGCGCGAGCGTCGCGGCGCGGGCGATGTCGCGGAGCTCCTGCGTCATCGAGTGGTTCGTGCCGCTGCGGTACCAGTAATTCCGGTACATCTCGTCGGCGGGCACCGTGTCCCGGAGCTGCACCAGCGCGCACCGAGAGCAGAGCACGAGCTCGAGCGGGTACTTGGGCACGCTGTCGCCCGCGTCCAGGAACGCGGACAGGTGGAGGTTGCCGAGGTCGAGGACGCTGATCAGGTCGACACTCTGACAAGAACGGCATTGTGTGATGGTGCGCATCGTGTCCTCACTTCTTCTTCTTGCGGGCGACCAGCGTCGCGAAGGCGTAGCTCCTGCCTGCTAGCTGAAAGTCCTGGTCACCGTCCTCCCACGTCGGCGCGCCGAGCAGTTCGAAGTTCTCGAGCTCGCGCGCGATGCGGTGCATGTCCGAGACGGTGTACATCCGGTGGCACCCGTCGAACGGGCGGTCGATCTCTGGGTCCCACGTCCTGTCGAAGTCGACTGTCATCACGACGACGCCGCCCGGGTGCACGAGCTCGCCGAGCTTCTTGACGAAGCCCTCGTCGTCCGCGACGTGCTCGAGGACGGAAGTCGAGAACGCGAGGTCGTAGCTGGAGCGGCCGCCGAGGTCGGCGTGGAGCTCCTCCAGGGTCTTGCCCCACGAGCTGTCGATCGCGTCGATGCGCCAGCCGGTCTCCAGGAGCGCCGCCCAGGCCGTGTCGTCTCGAACGCCGACGCCGAGGACGCGGTGCTCCTTCGTCGTGAGCTTCTGCACGGCGTCGAACACGAAAGCCTGCTGCACGTCCGCGCGCGGGATCTTCCTGGCGCTCATCTCCGGCGTGAGTCGCCGGATCTCGCCGATCGTGTCGGCGTACTGCCCGCGTGCGGAGTCGTCGAGGACTCGGTTCCAGTTCATGTCACGCCCATCGCGTCGCAGATCTTACGGGGGGAATTCGCGCGTGCATAGCTGTCAGCTCGCGCGACGGCTTCTTCTCGGTAACTCGCGTCCTCGAGCAGGCGCCGCACCCGCTCTCGGGTCGCCACCACGTCGTCGAACAACACGACGTCGAGCACGCCGTCCAGGTCCTGGTGGGTCATCGTCTTGTCGATGACCGCGGGAACGCCGGCCCCGATGAAGAACCGAGCGGACGCTGAGGCGTTCGTCTGCGCGACGTCGAGTCGCCCGATCATGCCGCAGGTGTGCTGTCGCAGGAGTCGGGTGAGGTCGACGTCGCTCGCGTAGAACTCGTGCAGCACCGTGCTCGACAGGAGGTGGGGCGGGATGAACGGGCGGTTGTTGAGGCCGTAGCAGTGGAGCTTGGTGCCGAGGTCGCGCGCCACCGTCGCCATCACGTCGAAGCGCTTGTACGGGCACCCGAGACCGAAGTGCACGATGCCGCCGAGGTTCGCGACCGACTCGCGAGGGAGCACCGGCACTGGGAGAGGCACGTACTTTCCGTAGCCAGCGATCGTGGGCAGCGACGGGTGGTGGAACACGGTCTCGTTCGCGTGACGCGACAGCTCCTTGAACGAGCCGTCGTAGTGGTGCACGTCGAGCGTGACGCGCATCCCGCGCTGCCGCAGTCGGCGGACGACGTCAGTGTGCATCGGCGTCAGGCCCGGCATCAGGACGAGGACGACGTGCTCAGCGTGCTTGATGTGGTCGACGGTGGTCGCGTACGCGCCGGTGATCGCTGAGGTCGCGAGGTGCTTCACGTACTCGGCGACGCCGCACTGCAGACCCATGCGCGGCCAGACGAACACGGTCTTCGCTACGATCTGAGCTGCTGCGGATGACGCCGTCGTCGACACGTCGCGAGGTGCCGGTCGGCGATTGGGGAAGAACGCGCGCGACGCGATCGGTCGCGTCCGCGGGGGAGACTTGCGCTGCCAATTCATTCCGGCCATCGGGACCTCAGAGCGAGAGCAACCACTTCTTGACGGCGGTACCGATCGAGCTCGCGCGGAAAGCCTCGCGGGGCCAGTCGTCACCCCGCACGGGCTCGTTCCGCACGCGCTTCAGCGTCTCGACCAGGGTCTGCACGTCGTAGTCGATGTAGGTCGCCGACGGTTCCCAACCGTGCACGGAGTAGTCGGGGTGCACGCGCACCTCGCCGCTCGCCGGGATGAGCACGTCGTTCACGCCGAGAAAGTCGCGCGGGCCACCGGAGTCCGTCGTCACGACGCGGCGACGAGCGATCTTCGCCGAGTAGGCCGGCATGTCGAAGCCCTCGCCGCGCGAGGCGGAGAAGTACACATCTCCCACCGCGTGGATCTTCTCGATCATGTCGCGTTGCGAGAGCAGTCGACTCTCGACGGCGATGTCGCTCCGACCGTTGCTCTCGTTCCAACCGTTCTCGAGCACGTCGGCGCGCTTGAGCTCCTGCGCGATGACGTCGGTCGGCTCGGGCATCGACTTGTGGATGTACTGGCGCTTGATCAGGAGCTTCGACTGCCCGGGCTTGAACGCTCGGAGAAACGCGCGGATCAGGTTGTCCGGTGACTTGTGCGGGCTCCACGAGCCGATCCAGTAGAAGGTGCGCGCCTCTCGCGGCGGTGCGAGCTCCAGCAGCGGGTCGTCGTCGAAGTGCGGCACGCCGAAGTGTCGGACGTTCTGGAGTCCGCACGCCTCGAGCGCCTCGCGGTTGGCGCTGCACGGCACCCAGACGCCGTCGAGTTTCGCGAGTGACTTCGCTATCGCCGGGTCGAAGTTCCGGCGCTCGAACATCGTGTGGAAGACCTTCTTGTGCGACCACCGAGCGAGCCCGTCGATCATCGGCCCGAGCATCCTGGCCGTCGCGAACGAGCCCGAGAGCACGTGCAGGTCGAAGTCCTTGCCGCGCTTCGCGAGGTGCTCGACCTCGGCTCGAACCTCGTCGTTCAGCGGTCCCCCGGGCGGCAGCCTCACGTCGATGCCGGCGACGTGCATCGCGCGGGCCCACGCGCGCGCAGCGACGTCCCAGCCGACCTCGAGCCGGGACCACGGGATGCGAAAGTCTACGAGCGGGTCACCGTTTCGCTCCGGCGGCTCGGGCGGCGCCGGTGGCGACCACTCTTTGCGGAAGCCGGCGATCTTTCGGTCCGAGTTCGGGACCGTCACGTAGTTGTTCTGGTAACCAGCGATCTTAGTTTCTGCCACGGCAGCCCTCGATCCAGTTGAGGAGGCGCTGTCCGACGAGCTCAGCGCGGTGTTGTTCAGGCATCACGTACTGCTTGTGTGGCATCGATACAGCGTGCTGCAGCGCGGCCACCAGGTCGTCGATGCTGTAGTCTCGGTAGCGCGACCCGCGCCCCCACAAGTTCTCGTAGTCGATCGCTGCGATGGTCGCCGGTGTCTGCACCAGCACGTCGTTCTCGGTCAAGAAGTCGACGGGCCCGCCGGAGTCGGTGGTGACGACGCGCCGGCCGGCGAGCTTCGCGTGGAACGACGGGAGGTCGATGCCCTCGCCTCGCGACGCAGACACGTAGACGTCGTTCTTCTGGTGTAGCTCCAGCATCTCTCTCGGGGTGAGCCTCCCGCGAATGACGTGGATCGATTCCTGGATCTTCTCCTTCGTCCAACCGTTCCTACGAACGTCCGCGTAGTCGAGCTCGATCTGAGCGACGCTCTCAGGAGGCATGTACAGCGTGGTCTTCCACTCGGCGAGCCCGAGCTTGAGCGTGAGCTCCGCCTCGCCGGGCTTGAACGCGAGCAAGAAGGCCCTGATGAGCATGTGCGGGGCCTTCCGCGGCTCCCAGCGACCGATCCACAAGAACTTTCGCGCCTGGCCTCGCGGCGTCTCCAGCTTCAGGTGCGGGTCGTCGTCGAAGTACGGGTACGGTATCCAGACAGCGTTCTTGCAACCAGCGTCTTTGAGGCCGTCCGCGTTCATCATGCAGGGGACCATCACGCCGTCGAGGCAGTTCAGTTGGTCGACGATCGCCCCCTGCACGCTCGTGCGCTCGAACATCGTGTAGAACGTTCGTGGTGCTCGCGCCTGAGACAGCATCTGAAGGGGCTCGTGCATGATCTCGGGCGACGCGAGCGGCGTCGAGAACATGTAGAAGTCCCACTTGCCCTCGGGGCACGGCGAGCTCATCTCACCGACTTCTTCGATGACTTCTGGCGCGAGCTCTTCCAGGATGCCGAGCCACGAGTGGAGGTAGACCGTAGCCCCGGCCATCTTCATGGCGCGCGCGTACACTCGCGCGGCGATCGCCCAACCGTCCGACACGTCGGCCCAGAGCGTCTCGAACATGACGACGGGCGACGACGACACGGATTATCCTAGCTTACTCTTCGCGAGTTTGGCGAGGTTCGAGAGCGCGAGCAGCGCGAGAGCACTCTTGGCAGCCGCCGGGTTCGTCTTGAACATCTGCCGAGCTTTTTTCACTCTATCGAAGGTGCCGATCAGCGAATTCACGAATTGTTCTGGGTTGGCGGCGGCAGCGTCGAGGGTGTCGTGAGTCGCCCTCTTCACCCTCGCCCGGATCTCGCGCTCGATCTCGCTCACCTGTCGCGGTTCGGCGCGCTGCGCGGTGTAGGCTCGCTTCCGCTTGTCGGGCTGCGTGGCGACCTTGGCACGCGTGCGCGGTCTCTTCTGGGTGCGACGCGCGACTTTCTTTCGAGACATTCCACTACCACTATCACGTATGTCCTCGTATGCACGTGTGATTTACGGGTGTGGCGGTGTGCGGCATTGCTCGATTTTGCGCGCGCGGCTACGGTCCGCGGAATGGGCCCGCTCGCTAAAGCTGTCTTCGTCGTGGCAAACGCTCTTCCCGCCCCTTACTCGACCCCAGACGTTGCCGAGCTGAGAGCGAGCGAGCGCGCCCAGTTCCTCCCCAAAGTCGCCGTAGCGCTCGAGAGCGCGGCCGAGGAGGCGACCTGCACGGGCCGGTGGGCGGTCTCCGGTTGCAAGCGCCGGTGGCCGGGGACGGCGTCTGAGGCGGCGTCGATGACCCTGATGCAGGGCTGGTTCGAGAGTCGTCTCGACCACCGCATCCAGGCCGGCGACTGCCGCATCTGGGGGCCCAAGACCAACCAGCGCGAGTGCGACGGCGCGCTCTACCCCCTGGGAGCCGCCCCGAAGTGGGAGCGAGGCATCCGGAAAGACACCCGCTGGGGCACGGTCGTGTTTCGATCGGTGACGGTCTTCCAACTGCTCGGTCTCCCCGACGAGAAGCGCGACGCCGTCGTCGGCCTCGAGCAGGAGAACGTCACGGCCGCCGCGCAGCAGGCGCTGTCCGTGCTCGCCGGCCACCGCGGGATGTGCCGAGCTCGCGATTGGGTGACCTGTACCATCTCCGGTTACGCGGGTACGATGAGCTACCGCTACGCGCCCATGCGCGCGGCGATGTTCAGGAAGATCCACTCCCGCGTGCTCAGCGAGATGAAGACCGATGCCGTTGCCGCCGGATGAGCGCTTCATCCTGAAGGACTACTCGCGACGAGAGCGCGACGACGGCTGGAACTTCTCGAGCTGCGTGCTCTACGCCACCGCGCTGCTCGTGCTCGCGTTCCTGATCACGCTGGCTCTCTACGCCTGCGAGGTCCTGAGCTAGACGATCAGCGTGTACTTCTTCGGCAGGTTGCTGACCACCGCGTTCGATATCTGGTCGGCCATCATGAGCGCGTGCTCTCGCATGTGCTTGTAGGCCGAGTCCTCGCCAGGCCAGTTCGCGGCCTTCGCCTGGTTCAGGTCGTCGACCGCGGCCTTGATGTGGCCCTGCATGAGCTCGTTCGTCTGCGTGAACGGCGTGCCGGTCATCTGCGAGAGCAGCATCGCGATCTGCTGGCCGTTCTCCACGCCAGCCTTGAGCGCGGCGTCGAGCGCCGGCTTGTCGTCCTTCTTCGTGGCCTCGACGATCTTCAGCGTGCCTTGGACGTGCCCCTGCATCAGCGACTGCAGCTGCGTGACGAACGCTTGCGGCACGTAACCTGAGAGCGCGTTCGCGACCTTCGTTCCCGTCGCCACGTAGGTCGATACGGCGACGGGCGTCAGGGGCAGGTCGAACAGCGTGCCGACGACGGCGACGCGGAGCGTTTGGACGTGCTCGTCCCAAGCAGAGCGGTTCTGCGTGTAGAGGCGGAGCACCTTGCCGACGGGCTGACCCGCGTACGGCGGCACGTCAGATCTCCTTGACGAGGGCCATGCTGAGGCCGCCGAGCGCGGTCGCGCTGCCGGCGAGCGAGGTCACGCGACACTTCACGCCCTGCGCGGCAGTCGTGGTGTGGAACGTATCGGCCGTCGGTTGAGTGTTCACGCTGTTGGTGTTGTCGGCGGGCGTACAGAACGCGACGTGCCCGGCGTGGAGCACCGCGTTCGTCATGGCGTCGACCCACTCGATCCCGATGTTCACCGTCTCGCCCGAGTACGTGCTGAGCGCGAAGTGCGCGGTGAGCTGGTAGCTCTTGTTCGCCTCGAGCGTGAAGACGCCCGTCGCCGGGTTGTACGGAATCGAGCCGAACCCGGGGTCGTCGAAGATGACGTCGGTGCCGGGGGCGAGCAGCTGACCCGGGCCGCCCTCGTCGTACTCGGTCTGCACGAACGGTTTTGAAGCCGCCGCAGCTGCGACCGTGCCGTCAACGATCCCGCCGACGAGCTCGCCGACGCGCTGCCGCCAGCGACCGAGCGCGCTGTGCAGCGAGCCGGTCCCTTCCCCGGCGGCGGCCTGGAGAAGCTGGAGAAGTTCGATCGCGGTCGCCATGGTCAGACCTCGTGGATTAGGGCGTTCGAGCCGTAGAGGACGTCGAGCGTGCCGACGCTCAGGGACAGGACGCGGAGCTTCACCATGAGCGGCGTGTCGCCGGTCGTGTAGAGGAGCTGCGCCTTGGAGTTGCCACTGTACTCGGTGGCGTCGTAGCCACCGTCGTCAGCGCTGCCAACGCTGTCGCGCAGCACGGTGTTCGTGTTCGCCTCGACCCAGAAGATGCTCGCGAATGCGTCGGGGTCGGAGTAGGTGAGCTCGAACACGGCGCTCAGCAGGTAGTTCCGGTTCGGGAGCAGCGTGAACGCGCCGAGGACCGAGTCGCTGTACGCGAGGTTACCGAACGGCGTGCCGTTGAAGATGACGTCGCTACCCTCAGCGAGGCCCGCTTGACCGGGTCCGGACGGCACGCCACCGCTGGTGTCGGTCGTCAGGTAGCCCACCTGGCCGAATGAGCGACCGGTTGCGCCACCGCTGGCGATGAACGCGGTCTGGCTGATCTCGACCGACTGCGCGAGCAGCGCGTTGACCTTCTGTCGCCAGTGACCGAGCGCGCTGTGGAGCGATCCCGTCCCCTCACCGGACGCGGCGATGAGGAGCGCCATGAGCTCGTTCTGGAGACGAACGAACGCCTCCGCGGGCGTCTCGTTGATCGTCTGCATGTTCTGCTGAGACTGACTGCGGTTCCACTTCATGAGACGCCTCCGGGGATCTCTTCCACGACCCACGTCATGCCGTTTGACGGCAGGTCAGCCGTTCCAGTCGCGTCGGTGACGCGGAGCTTCACGGTGCGCTGGGTCGGGGTAGCCGTCGCCGGCACAGTGTAGATCATCTCGAGACCCGCACTGGAGCTGTCCGCTGTCGTGTGCGTGGTCGGGTGGAAGAAGGCGTCTGGAGAGTCGGCGCTCGTGTCCTGCAGCGGCGCATTCGCGTCATCGACGAAGCGGAGTCGCATCGAACCGGCCGTCGCGTTGCTGAAGTTTGCGAAGCGACCGTGCACGGTGAGTCGGTAGCGCTTCCCGGCGTTCAGCACCCACGAGGAGGTCGCGTTCACGTACTCGATGCCGCGCGCGGCCCCCTCCACGTTCAAGTCCAGGGTCGTGTTGGCCCCCACTCCGGCCTGGGTGCTGCCGCCGCGCTTGACCCACCCGAAGTCCGGCGAGAGAGCACTGGAGATCTCGCTCGTGCCGATCCCGAGCAGCGCAGCTACGGAGTCGAGTGACTGTGAGACGGCTTGTCGCCAGCGAGCGATGGCGCTCCGATTCGACACCTCGCCCGCAGCTCGCTGAAGAAGGTCTGATAGCTCGCCCATTTAACGGATCTCCACGATGGTGACGACGAAGTCGTCGTCGAGACTTGCGTTAGCTCCGCCGAACGCGGTGGCTCGCAGCTTCACCTGTGTGACGCCCGAACCCGAGACGAGGAAGGCTTCGGCGACGGGGTTCGACGCGCGGTCGTTCGTCGCGAACGTGGTGGGGACGAAGCGAGCCGGACCAGACGCGACGAGTGGCGCGTTGTTCGCAGCGTTCACCCAGGAGAGCTCGAGAGTCGCCGTCGGCGCCCCGCCGAGCTCGGTACCGTGAGCGAGGAGGTGGTAGTAGCGATCGCCGCTCAGCGTGTAGATGCCGGTGGTGCTCTCGTAAGCGATCCCGTTCGAGTCGATCTCCGCCATGTCGACGACGTCTGGACTCGCGGGCGTGACGACGATCGTGCCGGGTGCGCGAACGAAGATCCGGTCAGCCGTCCTCGCGAGCGTCGTGATGACGGCGACGAGCTCCGCGAAGCTGCCGAAGCTCGCGACGCCGTCAATGAGTTCAGAGACGCGCTGCCTCCAGCGACCGATCCGGCTCCGCGTGGATTCCTCGCCAGCAGCCGCTTGAAGGAGGTCTTGTAGCTCGCCCATCTCGGTGTTCTCCCTACACTAACACTTTTCGCTTGCGCAACGGAAATCCGCGGAGTCACTCGTCTTTCTTAGTGATTTTCGTGGGCGAAGACGGCGTGATCTTATTGCCGACCTTCTCCATCTGCTGCGACGACGCCTTGAGTTTCTGGCGAGCCAGAGTCTGCGCTCTGTCGACGTCTTCCTTCTGCAAGCGCTTGACCATGCCGGTGTCCGGGTCCGTCACCTGATCCTCTTCGACGGGGATGATCGGCGCCGGTATCGACGGGAACGGGTCTGCTAATTCGAGCGGGTTAGCCACGGTCACCTCCTCGTTCGCTGGTCTCTCAGCGCCCTCATGATCTCGTTCGCTTCTCGGAGCGCTTCCTCGTTCTCTTTCAGTTGTTCGACGGTAGTCTTCAATTGTTGCTCGACGCGTTCCATTTGATCCGTGTTCTGCGTCAGCGTCACGTTGAGCTTGTTCGCGACCTCGTTCGTCGTCTGGCTCACCTTCAGGAGCTCCAGAGTGTTCGCCTTCGCGTCGTCCTTCTGCTGGTCCTTGGCCGTGATCACCTCGTCCTTGCTCGTCTCCGTGATCGTTTTCTGCTGGTCCTTCGACTTCAGCAGCTCCCTGATCGCCCACACCAGTGCCAGCACCGTGACGACGAGCGCGAGTCCTGGTAGGCCCGACAGCGCCAGTTTCTCCACCGCTTCGGTAACGCCCGGCGTCTGGAGGGAGTTTTCGTTTCCCATCCGTCACACGCGCCTCGCGCTTTAGTCTTCCGGCACGAGGAGCTTCAGGCCCTCGTGCAACTTGTTGAGACCCTCGGCTATCGCACCGACGCCGTCGTGCATCTTGTCGATCGCCTGCTCGAAGTCGGCGCCGCCCGGTCGCTCACCGATCTCGTTCTCGTCGTTCGTGTCAGGTTCGACGTCGGGTATCGAGAGGGTGACGAGCTGCGTCTGCTCGTTCAGCACGTTGTAGTCGACGACCTCGCGGCCGCCCGCGTATTCAGGGATCGTGCGCGGCTTGGCTTGGTGGATGTGCCAGATCGGCGTGTCCGGGTGACGCGGCTGCCCGACGGGTTTGCTGTGGTCCGCGAGCCAGTGGTAGAAGCCGGGCTCGTTCCGCCACTTGCCCTTGTCCGCGCCGAGCGAAGAGGAGGGGAAGAAGCTCGAGTAGTAGAGGATCGCCCCGCCGTGGCGGTTACGCCACGAGTCCGCGATCTTGAAGCACGCCGAGTTGAATACGGCGGCGTTCGGCTTACCGTCGCCGTTCCCGGAGTTCTCCTCGATGTCGAGCACCGGGAACATGTCTCCCGGCTTGAGCCCGCCGACTTTCGCGAGCTGCGAGTCGAAGAGGGCGAGCTGCTCCTCGACGGAGTGGATCTGTCTATAGAAGAGGTAGACGCCGAGCTTGAACCCGTGCGCGCGGATGAGCTCGACGAAGCGCACGAACTGGCGGTCCGCGGTGCCCTTGCCGTAGCTCGTGCGAGCGATGACGAA
>Ga0070706_100002053_pt1 | contig 20636 bp, 18 predicted proteins | sample KBSK5501metaG_FD_65476 | JGI IMG/M metagenome (GOLD analysis project Ga0070706, IMG submission 65476) | Corn, switchgrass and miscanthus rhizosphere microbial communities from Kellogg Biological Station, Michigan, USA - KBS K5-50-1 metaG | ecosystem: Host-associated > Plants > Roots >... | reverse complement strand
ATGCTGCTCGCATCGGCGCTCACCTGCGCGTTCCTGCTCACCGGACTGAGCGCGTGGCAGGTCCTGAAGGGCGCGGCATCGCTGGCGGCGCCGCGGGTGATGCGGGTGGGGCTGACGCTTGCGGCCGCGCTGATACCGGTGCAGATCGTCGTCGGCGACCTGCATGGTCTGAATACGCTGGCGCACCAGCCGCAGAAGATCGCGGCGATGGAGGGCGTCTGGCAAACCGAGCGCGGCGCGCCGTTGCTGCTGTTCGCGATGCCCGACGAACGCCTGCGCGAGAACCGCTACGCGGTCGCGATACCGAAGCTCGCGAGCTTCATCCTGCGCCACGATGTCGACGCGGAGATCCGCGGCCTGGAAGAGTTCCGCGGCCGGCATCCGCCGGTGCTGCCGGTGTTCTGGGCGTTCCGCGTGATGGTCGGCATGGGGATGCTGATGCTGCTGACGAGCTGGGCCGGCTGGTGGCTGTTGCGGCGCAGCGGCTGGCAGCCGCGCAGACTGCCGCGCGCCCTGCTGCGGGTGCTCGCGGGCATGACGTTCTCCGGCTGGGTCGCAACCGTCGCGGGCTGGTACGTGACCGAGATCGGCCGTCAACCGTATATCGTGCACGGGCTGATCCGCACGGCCGATGTGGCGTCGAACGTGCCCGCGCCGATGATCGCGCTGACACTGGGGCTGTATGTCGCCGTCTACGGCGCGCTCGCGCTCACCTATGTCGGCGTGCTCAAGTACATGGCGGAGAAGCCGGAGCAGGTGCTCGCCACTGAAGCGGCCGAGCGCGCGGCGTCGCCCTCCGGTGCCATCGCAGCGCCCCTCGTCGAAGAGGCTGCGTCATGAACGGCATGTCCTTCGACGAGCTGCTGCCGGTCGTCTTCATGGGCCTGATGGGCCTCGCCATGCTGGTCTACGTGGTCAGCGATGGCTACGACCTCGGCGTCGGCATGCTGATGCATCGCGCCACGGCGGCGGAGAAGGACGTGCTGATCGCCTCGATCGGGCCCTTCTGGGACGCCAACGAGACCTGGCTCGTGCTGGGCATCGGGCTGCTGCTGATTGCGTTTCCGAAGGCGCACGGGTTGGTGCTGACCGAGCTGTACCTGCCGGTCGCGCTGATGCTGATCGGGCTCATCCTGCGTGGCGTCGCGTTCGACTTTCGCGTCAAGGCGCATGCGACGCACAAGCCGACCTGGGATCGGCTGTTCTGCGCCGGCTCCATGCTGGCCTCGCTGGCGCAGGGCTGGATGCTGGGGCGCTATGTCAGCGGCTTCGGCGCAGGCTGGAACTATCCGCTGTTCGCGGCGGCGATCGCCGCTGCGCTGCCGCTGGCCTACGTGCTGCTCGGTGCCTGCTGGCTGATCATGAAGACCGACGGCGAACTGCAGCAGCGTGCGATCGAGTGGGCGCGGATCGCGTGGCTGCCGATGGTCGCGGGGCTCGTGCTGATCTCGATGGCGACGCCGTGGATCAGCGCCACCGTGCGCGCGCGCTGGTTCGTGCTGCCAGACATCATCGCGTTGTCCGCCATCCCGCTGATGACTGGCGTGTCGCTGCTGGCCGTGCGCGGGCTGCTCGGCACGCGCCTGGTCCGCGGGCCGGTCTGCTGGCTGCCGTTCGTGCTGCTGATCGTCGTGTTCGTGCTCGGCTTCCTGGGCCTGGCCTACAGCATCTATCCGTTTGTCGTGATCGACCGGCTGACGATCTGGCAGGCCGCCAGCGGGCCCGCCGCGCTCAAGGCGATCCTGATCGGCGTGTGCATCTCGGTGCCGGCGATCGCGGCCTACACCGTCCTGGCCTATCGCGTGTTCCGCGGCAAGACCGATGCGCTGCGCTACGCATAGCTTCGTGGCAGGGAAAGGCAGCAGCTGCCGGCTCGCGCGGCGCGACTATGCTCTGCCGGTGTCCGGCATGACCATCTCCCGCGAACCCGTCGCCGGCCTGCGGCCGCCGCGCCGCGGCATCCGACGGGCCTGGCGCGCCTGCTTCGCGCTGGCGCTGGTGGCGCTGGCCGCGTGGGCGGCGCATGCGTTGGCACTGCAACAGGGCTTGCAGCGCCTGAGCGGCGCGGCACGGCAACGTCTGGAAGTCGAAGCCGCGCGGGTGGAGGCCCAGCTCTCCCGCTTCGAGTACCTGCCTTCGCTGCTCGAGACTTCGAACGAGGTGCTGCGGCTGCTCGCGTCGCCGGCCGATGGCGCGGCGCAGGCTTCCGTCAACCGCTACCTCAAGGCACTCAACGCGATTGCCGGCGCGGACAACCTGTATGTGCTCGACCGTGCCGGCAACGCACTGGCGGCGGCCGACTTCGAGCAGCCGGGCACGCCGGTCGGACGGAACCTGTCGTACCGGACCTACATGCGCGATGCGCTGGCCAACGGGCGCGGCGACTTCTATGGCGTGGGCATCACGAGCGCCCGTGCCGGCTATTACCTGTCCTACGCGTTGCCGGCGCACGGCGACGTCCTGGGCGTCGCGACAGTCAAGGTCGACCTCCAGGCGATCGAGCAGGAGTGGCGGGATCTGCCCGGCGAGCTGCTGGTACTCGATGAACACGGGGTCGTGATCCTGGCGTCGCGCGACTCGTGGAAGTACCGCCCCCTGGCGCCGATGTCGGCCGAGACCCGCGAGGAAGCGGCGCGTTCGCGGCGCTACGGCAGCGCCGAGCTGACACCGCTGGACTGGCCGATGCGCGAGCGCGTCGGCGAGCGGGCCGTGCGTGCGCTCGTCGATGCCCGCCCGCATCTGATCAGCGAGCACCCGCTGAATCGAGGTCGATGGCGTCTGCTGCTGCTCGACGACGAAGCGGCGGTGCGCTCGGCCGCCCGCTTTGCGGCCATCAGTGCCGGGCTTGCTGCGGCCGTGCTGCTGCTGGCCGCGACGCTGGCGGTGCAGCGGCGCCGCGAGATCCGGCAACGGCTGGCGAATCGCGAGGCCCTGCAGGCCGCACACGACTCGCTGGAGCTGAAGGTGCAGGAGCGCACGGCCGAGCTGCGAGCGGCGCAGAACGATCTCGTGCACGCCGGCAAGCTGGCGGTGCTCGGCCAGATGTCGGCCGGCATGGTGCACGAGCTCAACCAGCCGTTGGCGGCGTTGCACACGCTGTCGGACAACGCTGCGCTGTTGATCGATCGCGGGCGTCTGGCCGAGGCGAGCGGCAATCTGGCTCGCATCGTCCAGCTGGTGCAGCGGCTCGGGCGCCTGACGGGCCAGCTCAAAGGGTTTGCACACAAGTCGAACGAACCGCTTGTGCCGGTCTCGGTGCACAGGGCCGTGCACGACGCCGTATCGCTCGCCGGCGCACGGCTGCACGACGGCGACATCGACGTGTCGGTGGAGGTCGAGCCGAAAAGCCTGGCCGTCGTGGGCGACGAAGCCGGGCTCGAGCAGGTGCTCGGCAATCTGCTCGCCAATGCGATCGATGCGCTGGACGGCGCGGACGTGCGCCGCATCGACATCCGGGCGACAGCACGGGACAGCCTTTGCGAAATCGTCGTTCGCAACTCCGGCCCGTGCATAGCCCCGGCGATGCTGCCGCGCCTGTTCGAGCCATTCGTGACGTCGAAGCCGGCCGGCAAGGGGCTGGGACTCGGTCTCGTGATCTCCGCCCACATCGTGAAGGCCTTCGGCGGCACCCTGCGTGCGAGCAACCTGGCGCCGGTGGGTGCCCAATTCACGATCGAACTTCCCCGCGCCGTCGAGGCCGTATGACAGGTATGACGCAGAGACATCCGATATCGGTGGTGTTCGTCGAGGACGATGACGACGTCGCGGCAGGCAGCGCGCAGGCGCTCGACCTCGCGGGCTTCGAGGTCATGCGCTTCGACTCGGTGGAATCGGCGCGGCCGCACGTCACCGTCGGTTTACCGGCCGTGGTGGTGTGCGACGTCAGGCTGCACGGGATGAACGGGACCGCGTGGGCGCAGGAGCTGCACCGGCTCGACCCGGATCTGCCGGTGATCCTGATCACCGGCCATGGCGACATTGCAATGGCGGTGCAGGCGATGCGCGACGGCGCGTACGACTTCATCGAAAAACCCTGCTCGTCCGAACGCCTGGCCTCGGTGGTGCGGCGCGCCGCGGAGAAGCGACGTCTCGTGCTCGAGGTGATGTCGCTGCGCCATCAACTGGAAGGGTGGCAGGGCATCAAGGCCACGCTGATCGGCCGCTCGACCCAGATGGAGCGCTTGCGCGAGCTCGTGCGGGCGCTGGCGGCAGCACCGGCCGATGTGGTCATCTACGGTGAAACGGGCAGCGGCAAGGACCTGGTGGCACGTTGCCTGCACGACCACAGCGAGCGCCGGCGCGGCAACTTCGTGCCGGTCAACTGCGGCGGGCTGCCCGAAACGCTGGTCGACAGCGAGATCTTCGGACACGAGGTCGGCTCGTTCACCGGGGCGACCCGGCGGCGCATCGGCAAGTTCGAGCATGCCAGCGGCGGGACGCTGTTTCTGGACGAGATCGAGAGCATGCCGCCGGCGGTACAGGTCAAGCTGCTGCGTGCGCTGCAGGACCGCACGATCGAGCGCGTCGGCTCCAATGACGCCGTGCGCGTCGACTGCCGCGTGATCGCGGCAAGCAAGGACGATTTGAAGGTCCTCAGCGAACAGAAGCGGTTCCGCGCGGATCTCTACTACCGCCTCGGTGTCGCCTTCATCGAGCTGCCGCCGCTGCGTGAGCGGCGCGAGGACATCCCGCTGCTGTTCGAGCACTTCACGCTGCAGGCGGCACGCCGCTACGACAGGCCGGCGCCGATCGCCGACGACCGCACGCTGTCAGCGCTGATGACCCACGCCTGGCCCGGCAATGTCCGTGAACTGCGCAATGTGGCCGATCGATTCGTGCTGGGTCTGCTCGGCAACGAGCTCGGCGACAAGCTCGCTGGCCACGAGGGCAGCGCGTCGCTGCCCGAACAGCTGGAACATATCGAGCGTGCGCTGATCGCCGAATCGCTGCGACGGCACCATGGCGACGTCACGTCGGCCGCGTACGCTCTTGGCGTCCCGAAGCAGACGCTTTACGACAAGCTGCGCCGCTTGCACATCGACCCGACCGAGTTCCGGGCGGGACCGGCGAACGCGTTCGTTCCGCGGGAATAACTGAACCGAATGGTTCAGGGCGCCTTGCGTTGCAAGGCCGCCAGCAGCGTGGCGACGTTGTGCTCGAACATGCGCAGGTACGTGTCGCCCGGCGTGCCCGGCGGCGACAGCGCATCGGAGTACAGCGTGCCGCCCACCTGGGCCCCGGCCTCATGGGCGACGCGCTCCAGCAACCGCGGGTCGGTGATGTTCTCGACGAACAGCGCGCGCACGCGCTGGGCCTTCAGTTGGCGCACGATGCGCGCGACGTCGGCGGCGGAAGCCTCGGCGCCGGTGGTCCAGCCTTGTACCGGGATGAAGCTCACGCCGTAGGCCTGCGCGAAGTAGCCGAAGGCGTCGTGCGAGGTGACGACGCGGCGGTCCGCCGGATCGATGCGCGCGAAGCGGGATCGGGTGGAGCGTTCCAGCGCCTCGATGCGGCGCAGGTAGTCGTCGCCGTGCTGTTGGATCTCGCCGGCGCGCGTCGGCGATGCGGCGATGAGGGCGGCGCGAATGTTGTCGACATAGCGGCGCGCTTGCGCCAGGTCCTGCCACGCATGCGGATCGGGCTCGCCGCCGATGTGCCGCAGCGTGACGCCTCGCGTCGCCACCACCACGCGGCCGCGGTAGCCGGAGGCCTGGATCAGCCGGTCGACCCAGCCCTCGAATCGAAGGCCGTTGACGACCACCAGATCGGCCTTGGCGATCCTCTGCACATCGGCCGGGCTGGGCTCGAAGACGTGGGCATCGGCATCGGGCTCCACCAGGGCGATCACGTCGACGGCATCGCCGCCCACCTCGCGCACCATGTCGGCCAGGATCGAGAAGCTGGCCACGACACGCAGCTTGGGCGAGGCGCCCAGTGCCGATGAAGGTGCGGCCACGCCGGCACCGAGGCTGAAGGCGGCGGCAACGATGGAACGTCGGTTCATGGCGGTGCTCTTCAAGCGATGCGATGGCGCGGCCCGCGCAGGTACCGGCTGCGCAGGCTGTCGCGCGAACCGAGAGCCAGCGAGGCCAGATAGAAGCCGGCCGCGACCAGCACGATGGCCGGCCCGGAAGGAAGTCGAGCGTGGAACGACACCAGCAGGCCGCCATAGCCGCTCGCGACCGCGAAGCCGGCAGCCCATGCGGGCAGCCGCCCGATGTCATAGGCCCAGAACCGCGCCGCGAGGGCCGGCAGCATCAGCAGCCCCACCGCCATCAGCGTGCCCAGTGCCTGGAAGCCGCCGACGAGATTGGCCACCAGCAGCATCAGGAAGACCTGGTGGTGCCAGCCTCCGCGCCCGCCCACCGCGCGCAGGAAGCCGGGATCGAAACACTCCACCAGCAGCGGTCGGACCACGAGCGCCAGCACCAGCAGCGAGATGCTCGCCACGCCGGCGACCAGCATCAGGGACGCGTCGTCCACCGCCAGGATGCTGCCGAACAGCACGTGCATCAGGTCGACGCTGGTGCCGCGCGTGGAGATCAGCATCACGCCCGCGGCCAGCGCCATCAGGTAGAAGGCCGCGAAGCTGGCGTCTTCCTTCTGCGAGGTCCAGCGCGTCACGCCCCCGGCCAGCGCGGCCACCAGCATCGCGGCGATGAAGCCGCCCAGGCTCATCGCCGTCAGCGACAGGCCCGCGGCGATGAACCCGATCGCCGCGCCCGGCAGCACGGCGTGGGCCATCGCATCGCCGACCAGGCTCATGCGGCGCACCACCAGCAGCGTGCCCAACGGCCCGCCGCTGAGCGCGAGTGCCATGCAGGCGACCAGCGCGCGGCGCATGAAGCCGAACTCGACGTAGGGCTGGATCAGCGCGGCGTGGAGAGCCTGAAGACCTTGGGCGAGCGTCATGCCGCGGCGCTTTGTCGTGCCTCGACCGTCCGTGCGCTTCGCACCGGCGGGCGCCGGCACCACGGTGCATCGTCGTCCCAGGCCTCGGCCATCCGGCGCGCACGCAGCAGGTTGTCGGAAGACAGCGCGCTGGCCGTCGGCCCCCAGGCCACCGCTTCGCGGGCCAGCAGCAGGGTGCTCGGGAAATGCGCGCGCACCTGCTCCAGATCGTGCAGCACGGCGACCACCGTGCGCGCTTCGTGATGCCAGCGCCGCACCACCGAGAGCAGGTCGGCCGTGGTGCGCGCGTCGATCGCGTTGAAGGGCTCGTCGAGCAGGATCACCGGAGCGTCCTGCAGCACCACGCGCGCGAACAGCACGCGCTGGAACTGGCCGGCCGAGAGCTCGCCGATCGCGCGGTGTTCGAAGCCGCCCAGGCCCACGGCATCGAGCGAGCACAGCGCCTCGTCATGATGTTGCCGGCTCGCGCCGCGCCAGCTGCCGAGCCGGTGCCAATGGCCGAGCATGACGACATCGAGCACGCGGATCGGGAAGCTGCGGTCGATCTCGGCGAGCTGCGGCAGGTAGGCGATGCGGTGGCGCGCCGCGTCCGGTTGGGTGATGCGTCCGCGCCCCAAGCCGATGCGCCCCGCCAGCGCGGCCAGCAGCGTGCTCTTGCCGGCGCCGTTGGGGCCGACCACGGCGGTCAGCGAGCCGGCTTCGAACACGCCGCTCAGGTGATGCACCGCGGGATGCCGGTCGTAGGCCACGGTGAGGTCGTCGAGGCGGATGGCGCTGCTCACGGCGCGGCCTCAGCTGGCGTCGGCCAAGGCCCACGCCACGGCCAGCCAGAGCAGGGTTGCCAGCAGCACGGCGCCCAGCAACCGCCGGGTGATGCCGCTCATCAGCAGGCTGCGGCGGGGCATGGGGCTATTCGGCGAGGGCGGCATCGCACATTACTGATAATGAATTCTCATTATCGTAGCATGCGAAAATCCGGCCGGTCGCTTCACGCAGTCCCTGGAGTTCACCGCAGAGCCATGGAACGCTCCACCCGCCAGCGCGCCGCCATCCGTGCCGCCATCGAGGCAGCGCGTCGCCCCTTGACGCCGCAGGAGGTGCTAGACGCCGCTCGTGCCGAGGTGCCGGCGCTCGGCCTGGCCACGGTCTATCGCAACCTGCGCCAGCTGTGCGACGAAGGCGAGATCCAGGCGGTGACCCTGCCCGGGGACAGCGCCCGCTACGAGGCGAGCGGGCACGCGCATCACCACCATTTCCAGTGCAGCGAATGCCAGCGGGTCTTCGATGTGCACGCGTGTCCGGGCAACCTCGCCACGCTGGCGCCGAAAGGTTTCACCGTCGACAGCCACGAGATCACGCTCTATGGTCGCTGCAAGGACTGCCAGCCGCGCGCCGGAACGCGTCGGCGTGCGCAGCCGGGGCGCGTGCGCGCGAGCTGAAGACATCCTTTGCGGAGAGGCACCATGAAAGGCACCTACCTGAAGTTCTACGTCCAGGAAAAGCGCAAGCTGCACGGCGTCCTGGCTTACGAATGGATCCTCGAGCAGGCCAGGAAGATCGGCATCCACGGCGGCTCGGCGTTTCGCGCGATCGCGGGCTTCGGCCGCCACGGCGTGCTGCACGAGGACCACTTCATCGAACTCGCGGGCGACTTGCCGGTGGAGGTCGGTTTCGCGGTGACCGACGTTGAAGCCGAGCGCTTTCTGCAGCTGATTCGCGACGAGCAGGTCTCGATCTTCTACATCCGCCTGCCGGTGGAGTTCGACGTCATCAACGGCGAGCTGCCGCACGTGCCGCATACCTGATCGCGTTGACCGGCCGCATGCACATCCTCCTGGTCGAAGACGATTCGCCGCTGGCCGAGTCGATCGCCACCGCGATGCGCTCGCGCGGCTGGCGCGCCGACGTCAGCGCGCGCGGCGAGCCGGTCCCTGCATCGTTGCTGCAGGATGCGTACGACGCACTGGTTCTGGACATCGGGCTGCCCGGCATCGACGGCCTCGAAACGCTGCGCCGCGTGCGCGAGCAGGGCTCCTACCTGCCGGTGCTGATGCTCACGGCGCGCGACGGCGTCGAGGACCGCGTGCTCGGACTCGAATGGGGCGCCGACGACTACCTCGTCAAGCCGTTCGCGCTCAGCGAACTGCTCGCCCGGCTGCGCGCGCTGGTGCGCCGGCACGAACTGCGCCGCAGCGAGACGCTGGTTCTCTCGGCGCTGCGCTTCGACGCGAGCGCGCGCCGCGCCTGCATCGCCGAGCGGGCGATCCAGCTTTCGGCGCGCGAGTGCATCGTGCTGCAGTACCTGATGCTCAAGACCGGCCAGGTCGTGGCGCGCGAGCAGCTCACCGCACTGGTGCCCGGGTGGGATGCGGCCACTTCCGACAACGCGCTCGAGATGCTGATGTCGCGCCTGCGCGGGAAGATCGAACCCGGCGGCGTGCGGCTGCGGACCGTGCGCGGCCTGGGCTATCTGCTCGAGCCCGCCGCGCCGGCATGAGCGGTCTCCCGGCCGAGCGGCAGCCCAGCCTGCGGCGCGGGCTGCTGGTCTGGCTGCTGCTGCCGCTGGTCGTTCTCATTCCGCTGACCACGGCGCTGATCTTCGGGCTGACGCTGCGTCCCGCGCTCGACGCGCTCGACCGCGCGTCGACGGACACCGCGGTGGCGCTGTCGCAGATCGTCGAGGTCCGCGACGGCCACGCCAGCCTGCCGCTGAGCGAACAGACGGCGCGTGCGCTGCGTGCGGATCTGGTCGACGAAACGATGTTCGCCGTCGGCGACGGTGACGGCCAGTTGCTGGGCGGCAGCGCCTCGCTGCTGCAGCTCGCGCCGCGCATGCAGGCCGGGCAGTGGCGCTTCTTCGAGGCGAAGATCGATGCGAAGCCGATCCGCGTCGCGGCGCACGGCATGCAGTGCGGCGCGCGGGCGGACCAGATCTGCGCCATCCTCGTGGCCGAGACGCTCGGCAAGCGCAGCGCCGTCGAGCGGGCGGCGCTGCTGGCGGCGCTATCGGGAGCGCTGGTGCTCGCGCTGCCGCTGGTGGTGCTCGCGATGCTGGCGGTGAATCGCGCGATGCGGCCATTGAGCCGCGCGGCCGCCGAAGTGGAGCTGCTGACGCCGGATCGGCTGGAGACCATCGACGTTCGAGGCGTGCCGCGCGAGGTGACGCCCTTCGTGCTCGCGCTGAACCGGCTGTTCGCGCGCCTGCGCGCCGCTGCCGCCGCACAGCGCGCGTTCGTGTCGGACGCCGCCCATCAGCTGCGCACACCGCTGGCCGTGCTGCGCGTCGAAGCGGCCCAGGCGCTCGCCACGCCGCATGCGCAGGAGCTGCGCCCGGCGCTCGAGCGCCTGCACGCCGCCGCCGAACGCGGCGCACGGCTCGTGCAGCAGCTGCTGGCCCTGGCGCGCGCCGACGGCACGGCGCTCGATCCGACCCAGCGGCCGCAGGCGCTGGACCTGGCCCATCTGGCAGCGCAGGCCGCGGACCGCTGGCTGCAGCCTTCGCTCGAGGCCGGCCAGGACCTCGGCTTCGACCTCGAGCCGGCGTGGGTCGATGGCTATCCGGTGCTGCTCGAGGAGTTGCTCGGCAACCTGGTGCACAACGCGATCGAGCATGCCGGGCCCGGCGCCCGCATCACGATCCGCACCCGCACCGAGGACGGACGTGCCCGGCTCTGCGTGGAAGACGACGGCCGCGGCGTGCCCGCTGACGAGCGGGAACTGGCGTGGCAGCGTTTCCGGCGCGGCCGCGAAGCCGCGGGCACCGGCAGCGGCCTGGGCCTGGCCATCGTCGCCGACATCGCGCGCCTGCACGATGCCGATGCGACGCTCGAGCCCGGCAGCCAGGGCCGCGGCCTGCGCGTGCAGGTGCGCTTTGCGCCGCGCGCCGGTCACGGCACGACTTGATCGCGACACATGAAAGCGCTCGTGTTCGCTCTTACGCCGGTTCCCTCCCCCGCTGGGGAGGGTTAGGGTGGGGGCCAACGAGTTGCGCATGCGTTGCGAGGTTGGCTCTCTCGTTGGCCCTCACCCCAACGCTCTTGAGGTTTCGCCTCAGGTGTACTTCGCCTGGCTGTCGCCCACGGGCGCCGCCTTCGCGCGCGACTGCACGAGAAACACCGCCAGCTGCCAGAGGACGAACAGCGCGATCAGGCCGAGCAGCGTGCCGCTGATCGGCCGCGAGACGAATGCCGAGAACTGGCCGCGGCTCAGCAGCATCGCGCGGCGGAAGTTTTCCTCCAGCATGGGGCCGAGGATGAATCCGAGCATCAGCGGGGCAGGGTCCATGTCCAGCCGCATGAACACGTAGCCGGCCAGGCCGAAGCCTGCCGTCACGAAGATGTCGTCGAGGTTGTTGTTGACGCTGTAGGTGCCGATGCAGCAGAAGAACAGGATGGACGGGAACAGCACGTTGTACGGGATCTTGAACACCGACAGCCAGTAGCGCACCAGCGGCACGTTCAGCAGCAGCAGGAAGCAGTTGCCGACCCACATGCTCGCGACCAGGCCCCAGAACAGGTCGCCGTGTTCCTTGATCATGTTGGGTCCGGGCTGGATGCCCTTGATGATGAAGGCGGCCATCATCAGCGCCATCACGGCGTTCTCGGGAATGCCGATGCTCATCAGCGGGATGAAGCTGGTGCGCGCGGCGGCTTCGTCCGCCGCGGCCTGGCCGGCCACGCCCTCGATCGCGCCCGAGCCGATCTCGTGCTTGTACTTGCTGAATTTCTTGTCGACGGCGTAGGCCGCGAACTGCGCGATCACCGGCCCGCCGCCGGGCAGGATGCCGAGGAACGAGCCGATCGCGCTGCCGCGCAGCGCGCTCGGAATGATGCGCTTGAACTCGGCCCAGGTCGGCATCAGGTGGATCTTGCCGGTGAACGGCGTGCGCTCCTCGCGCGCGTCGAGGTTCTTCGTGATCTCCGCGATGCCGAAGCAGCCCAGCGCGACGCTGACGAGACCCACGCCTTCGGCGAGGAACGCCAGGTCGAACGTGAAGCGCGGCGTGCCGCTGTTCACATCGGTGCCGATCTGCCCGAGCAGCACGCCGATCAGGCACATCGCCAGGCCGTTCAGCAGGCTGCCCGTGGTGACGAAGCTCACGCAGACGAAACCGACGAGCATCAGCGCGCAGTAGTCGGCAGGGCCGAACAGGAACGCCACTTCGCCCAGGCTAGGCGCGAGCCACGACAGCACGATGATCGCCACCGAGCCGCCGATGAAGCTGGAGACGCCGGCGGTGAACAGGGCGAGCCCGGTCTTGCCCTTGAGGGTCATCTGGTAGCCGTCGATGCACGCGACGATGCTGCTGGCGTGCGGGATCTTCATCGTGATCGCGCTGACGCTGTCGCCGTACTGCGCGCCGTAGTAGATGCCCGCCAGCATGATCAGGGCGCCGCCCGTCGGGATCGAGTAGGTCAGCGGCAGCAGCAGGCTGATCGTGGCCAGCGGCCCGAGCCCGGGCAGCAGGCCCACCAGCGTGCCCACCGTGCAGCCGATGGCGCAGAACATCAGGTTCTGCCAGGTCAGTGCGTGTTCGAAGCCGAACGCGAGGTTGTGCAGGACGTCCATCGGTAGAGGCTCAGTACAAGGGCAGGTTGAGGCCGAGCAGCTTCTGGAACCCGAACGCGACGGCGATCAGTCCCGCCGAGATCTTCAGGTTGCGCGTCCAGGAGTACGAGGTGCCGGCCAACGTGCCGACGAAGACCATGAAGGCGATCCCGGCCATCATGTTGACGAACCGGGAGACCAGCGAGAAGCCGCACAGCGCGAGCAGCACCAGCGCGATGTTCTTCAGGTTGAACTGCAGCGGCAGCCGCTCGACGAAGCGCGAGCGCACGATCGTCGCCACCGCGATCAGGAACAGCAGGCAGCTCACGAGCAGTGGAAACAGCCCCGGGCCGGCGCGGCTCAGGGTGCCGATCGGGTAACGCAGCGAGCCCAGGCCGAAAGCCAGGGCGAGCGCGGCGAGGAACAGTCCCCGGACGAGGTTTCGGTCGTTCATGCGAGATCCGTCGACGTGGTGGAGTTGATGGAAGCGAGTGGCCGCAGCGACCGACTTTATGAAGCGCCGCCGCGTGGTCCACGTCGGTTTCCACGTATGTCAGCTTCCTGACGGTGTCGCGCCCATGGGAGCCTTCCCATGGCGTCGACACACGCCCTAGTTCGACACTCCGACCTGCGCACGCAGCCACAGGTAGCCGGCCGTGACCGCGAGCGTTGCCAGCGTCACCGGCACGCCGATCGCCGCGTGGCGGCGCCAGTCGATGCGCACGCCGCGGCGCGCCGCGGCATCGACGACGATGATGTTGGCGATGCTGCCGACGATGAACAGATTGCCGGCCAGCGTGCTGACCAACGCGAGCAACGGCCCGGCCAGCGGCGTCTGCGCGACCGGCAGCAACAGCATCACCGCGGGCACGTTCGAGACGACGTTCGACAGCAGGAAAGTCGCGCCGAACAGCGGCGCGGGATGGTCCAGCGGCAGGCCGAGACGGGCGAACTCGGCGACCGCCTGCGCCGGCAGCCCGGTCTTCTGCAGCGCCTGGTTGACGACGAACAGCCCGATGAAAAGGATCAGCAACTCCCAGTCGACCAGCCCCAGCATCTTGCTCGAATGCAGCTGGCGGCTCATCAGCAGCACGCCGGCGCCGGTCAGCGCGACCACCTCGCGCGGCCACGGCGCGAACAGGAACGACAGCAGGATCAGCAGCGCGACCGCCAGCCCCTTGGCGGTTTGCCAACGATCGAACACCTCGACTTCGTCGTCGCGTTCGGGATCGTGCACGGCCTGGGTTGTCGAGGCCCAGCGGCCGCGCGCGTGGGCGACGATCAGCGCCCATGTCACGGCCAGGCCGGCGAGCACCGGCGCCGCCGCCTCGGCCGCATAACCGACGAAGGACAGATTCAGCGTCTGCCCGATCAGCATGTTCTGCGGGTTGCCGATCAGCGTTGCTGCCGAGCCGATGTTGGCGGCGCAGGCCAACGCGAGCAGGTACGGCACGGGGTCGAGGCGGCGCCGGCGGCAGGCGTCGATCAGCACCGGCGCGACGGCCAGGCAGACGATGTCGTTGCTGAACACGGCCGAGAGTCCCGCGACCACCAGGATCAGCACGCCCAGCAGCTGTGCCGGCGTGACCGGCAGCGCGGACAACCGGCGCGTGACCCAGCCGTAGAAGCCGCCCAGGCGCATCTGCGCCGACACGACCATGAAGGCGAACAGCAGGATCAGCGTCGGCAGATGGATGGCCTGCGCGGCTTCTTCGACGCCGAGCGCCTCGGTCCCGATGACGGCGATCGCGCCCAGCAGCGCGATGCCGGTGCGGTCGAGCTGAAGGAACGGCAGGCCGCCCAGGATCATGCCGAGGTAGACGAGGGCGAAGATCGCCAGCACGGTCGAGGTCATGCGCGATTCAGTGGGTAACCTGCGCGCCTTGCGCTCCGGAATTCGCCTTGGGAGCGGCGGCCCGGCGGGTGATTGCGCCGACGTAGGCCGCGAGGTGCTGGCCGGTGAGGGTGGCACGCTCGGCGACGAGCTCGGCGGGCGTGCCCTCGAAGACGACCCGGCCGCCGTCGTGCCCGGCGCCGGGGCCGAGGTCGATGATCCAGTCGGCATGCGCCATGACCGCCTGGTGGTGCTCGATGACGATGACCGACTTGCCGGCGTCGACGAGTCGGTCCAGCAGGCCGAGCAGCTGCTCGACGTCGGCGAGGTGCAGGCCGGCGGTCGGCTCGTCGAGCACGTAGACGCCGCCCTTCTCGGCCATGTGGGTGGCCAGCTTGAGCCGCTGCCGCTCGCCACCGGACAGCGTCGTGAGCGGCTGGCCGAGGCTGAGGTAGCCCAAGCCCACGTCGGCGAGCCGCTCGAGAATGGCGTGCGCGGCCGGCGTGCGCGCCTTGCCGGCGCCGAAGAAGTCCTTCGCCTCGGCCACCGGCATCGCGAGCACCTCGCTGATGTCGCGACCGCCGAGGCGGTGCTCCAGCACCGAGGCCTGGAACCGCTTGCCTTCGCACTCCTCGCAGACGCTGGCGACGCCGGCCATCATCGCCAGATCGGTATAGATCACGCCGGCGCCGTTGCAGTTGGGGCAGGCGCCCTCGGAGTTGGCGCTGAACAGCGCCGGCTTGACGCCGTTGGCTTTCGCGAACGCGTTGCGGATCGGGTCGAGCAGCCCGCTGTACGTCGCCGGGTTGCTGCGTCGCGAGCCGCGGATCGGCATCTGGTCGATCGCGACCACGCCGGCGGTCGTCGGCATGCAGCCGCGCACGAGCGAGCTCTTGCCGGAGCCGGCGACGCCGGTGACGACGACGAGCACCCCGAGCGGGATGTCGACGTCGACATTGCGCAGGTTGTGCGCCGAGGCGCCGCGGATCGCGAGCGTGCCGGCGGGCGTGCGCGGCGTCTTCTTGAGGGCGGCCCGGTCATCGAGATGGCGGCCGGTGAGGGTGCCGCTGGCGCGCAGGCTCTCGACGCTGCCCTCGAAGCACACGGTACCGCCGCCCGTGCCTGCGCCGGGGCCGAGGTCGACGACGTGGTCGGCGATCGCGATCGTCTCCGGCTCGTGCTCGACGACGAGCACCGTGTTGCCCTTGTCCCGCAGCCGCAGCAGCAGCTCGTTCATCCGCTGGACGTCATGCGGGTGCAGGCCTGTGGTCGGCTCGTCGAAGACATAGGTGACGTCGGTGAGCGAGGAGCCGAGGTGGCCGATCATCTTGACCCGCTGCGCCTCGCCGCCCGACAGCGTGCCCGACGGCCGGTCGAGCGAGAGGTAGCCCAGCCCGATCTCGACGAACGACTCGAGCGTGTGCCGCAGCGCGGCGAGCAGCGGCGCGACCGATGGCTCGGCCAGGCCGCGCGCCCATGCAGCGAGGTCGCTGATCTGCATCGCGCAGGCATCGGCGATGCTGATGCCCTTGATCTTCGACGATCGCGCCGCCTCGCTGAGCCGGGTGCCGCCGCAGTCGGGGCAGGTGCTGAAGGTCATCGCCCGCTCGACGAAGGCGCGGATGTGCGGCTGCAGCGCGTCGACATCCTTGGCCAGCATCGACTTCTGGATCTTCGGGATCAGGCCTTCGTACGTCAGGTTGATGCCCTCGACCTTGATCTTGGTCGGCTCCTTGTAGAGCAGGTCGTGCAGCTCTCTCTTCGTGTACTTGCGGATCGGCTTGTCCGGATCGAAGAATCCGCAGCCGGTGAAGATGCGGCCGAACCATCCGTCCATGCTGTAGCCGGGGACCGTGAGCGCACCCTGGTTGAGCGACTTGCCGTCGTCGTACAGCTGCGACAGGTCGAAGTCGGTGATCGAGCCGCGGCCCTCGCAGCGCGGGCACATGCCGCCGGTGCGGCTGAAGGTCTGCTTGACGGCCTGGGTCTTCTCGCCGCGTTCGACCGTGATCGCGCCGCTCGCCCGGACCGACGCGACGTTGAAGGCGTACGCGCTGGGCGGGCCGATGTGCGGCCGCCCCAACCGGCTGAAGAGGATGCGCAGCATCGCGTTGGCGTCGGTGGCGGTGCCGACCGTCGAGCGGGCGTCGGACCCCATGCGCTGCTGGTCGACGATGATCGCGGTCGTCAGCCCTTCCAGCACGTCGACCTCGGGCCGCGCCAGCGTCGGCATGAAGCCCTGCACGAACGCGCTGTAAGTCTCGTTGATCAGCCGCTGCGACTCCGCGGCGATCGTGCCGAACACCAGCGAGCTCTTGCCCGATCCGGAGACGCCGGTGAACACCGTCAGCCGGCGCTTCGGCAGCTCGAGGCTGACGTCCTTCAGGTTGTTCACGCGCGCGCCGTGCACGCGGATCCGGTCGTGGTGGTCGGCAGGGTGCGGCGCGAGCGGCTGCGTGGCCGCCTTCTTGGCCTTGCTCATCGTCTTGCTCATCGTCTGCTTGTTGCGTCAGCGCAGCTGCTGGATGCGGATCAGGTTGCCGGCAGGGTCGCGCACGGCGCAGTCGCGAACTCCGTACGGCTGGTCGGTCGGCTCCTGGACGATCTCGACGTCGCGGGCCTGCAGCCGCTCGAAGGTGTCGGCCAGGTCCCGGGTGGCGAAGAGGATGGTGGCGTACGTGCCCTTGGCCATCATCTGCGCGATGGTGCGGCGCTCGTCGTCGGTGATGCCGGGGTCGGCGCCCGGCGGGTACAGCACGATGGAGGTGCCGCTGTTTCCGGTGGGGCCGACCGTGATCCAGCGCATCCCGTTGTAGCCCACGTCGTTGCGGACTTCGAAGCCGAGGGCGTCGCGGTAGAAGGCCAGGGAAGCGTCCGGGTCGTTGTGCGGGAGGAAGCTCGCGTGAATGGTGATGTCCATGGCAGTTCAGGCGGGGTGTGGTTCGGGCCGTGATGTTAGGTGCGGCTCGGGGGTCGGCGCTTCTCGATTCCTGATCGGCCGGGTGACTTGTTTCGCCACGCACGACGGGATACCCGCGGTCGAGCGCGCCGCCTCGCGCCGATAGACGCTGGGCGGCATGCCGACCAGTTCGGTGAAGCGCGTGCTGAAGGTGCCCAGCGACGAGCAGCCGACCGCGAAGCAGACCTCGGTGACGCTGAGCTCGCCACGGCGCAGCAGCGCCATCGCACGCTCGATGCGCCGCGTCATCAGATAGGCGTAGACCGACTCGCCGTAGGCAAGCCGGAACTGGCGGCTGAGGTGCCCGGCCGACATGTGCACGCCGCGCGCGAGCGCCTCGACATCCAGCGGCTGCGCGTGCTCCCGGTCGATGCGGTCGCGAACGCGGCGCAGCCGTGCGAGGTCGCGCAGGTGCTGCGCTGCGGCGGGGGTGTGGGTCACCGGCGCGATCGTGCCACGCCGCTCGCATGTCGTCCACGCGGCGTCCATGCACACGAGACCTGCGGCTCGAGCGCCGATGTACATTGGCGCGAATGAAACGGAGTGTCTGGCTGCTGGTTCTCGCCGTGCTCGTCGGCGCAATCGCGGGCGGTGTCTTGCGCTGGTATGGCAAGGCCAGGCCTGCGCCGCAGACGCCTGCGGTGCCGGCGGTCGCGTCACGCGCTTCGCCCGCATCGGGGCCGCCGCCGGTCGTCGCATCGGCTCCCGCCGTCGAGCCGGAGCCCTTGGAGTCGCATCAGATCGAGATGCCGGCAGCGGCCGCGCCGATGACGCCGGCGGACATTGCACCGGCACTTGCGGAGTTGGTCGGCAGCAAGGCGCTGGCGACCTTCTTCCACACCGATGACTTCCCCCGACGCTTCGTCGCCACGGTCGACAACCTCGGCCGCGAACACGCGCCGCCGATGCTGTGGCCGGTCAAGCCGACGCCGGGCCGGTTCACGGTCGACAAGGTCGAGGGCGGGTCGGCCATCGGCGCCGACAACAGCCTGCGCTACACGCCGTTCGTGCTGCTCGTCGAAAGCGTCGACGCCGAACGCGCGGTGGACTTGTACGTCCGGATGTACCCGCTGCTGCAGCGCGCCTACGAAGACCTGGGTTATCCGAAGCGCTACTTCAACGACCGCTTGATCCAGGTGATCGACAAGCTGCTCGGAACGCCCGACGCGGCGTACCCCGTGAAGGTCGAGCTGACGGAAGTCAAAGGTCCGATTGCGTCGGACCGCCCGTGGGTTCGATACGGTTTCGTGCGGCCCGAGTTCGAGTCGCTGTCGCCCGGACAGAAGATGCTGCTGCGTGTGGGGCCGGTCAACGAACGTCGCCTGAAAGCCAAGCTGATCGAAATTCGTCGGCAGCTGCTGAAGCGCACCAAGGTCCGATAGACGGTTCGTCGACCGGCGCGGTCGACATTGAGGGAGAGAGACACGCGTGTCCGTGCGGTTGCGCATCCTGATTCTCGTGCTGTGCGTCGTGCTCTCGTGCGTGGCGGCCGCTGCATGGGCCGTGGCTTCGACCTACGCGCGCGAGAAGGCCGCGATGGAGCAGGCCCTGCGCGAAACCGCCCGGGCGCTGTCGCTCGTGGTGGACCGCGAGCTGGGCCGCCGCGAGGCGATCGCCTGGACGCTCGCCACCTCGCCGAGCCTGCGCGCGGTCGACCTGCCGGCGTTCCATAGCCAAGCGGTCCAGGCGACCGCCGGCACCGGCGGATGGATCGTGCTGTTCGGCCCGGACGGCATGCTCGTCAACAGCTCGTTGCCGCCGGACGCCGAACTGCCCAAGCGGCGCGACGGGCAACGCACGGTCCGCGTGACCGATTCGGGCGCCACGATCTCGGACCTGTTCAACGGCCCGGCCACCGGCAGATGGGTCGTTGCCATCAGCGTTCCGGTGCGGCAGCCCGACGTGTCGGGGTACGGCATCAGCGTCGTGATCCCGGCCGAGGACATGCAACGCGTGATCGACGACCAGAAGCTCGCCCCCGGCTGGATTGCCGCCATCGCCGATCGGCAAGGCAGCATCGTCGCGCGCCAGCCGGACCCGCTGAAATGGGTGGGCCATTCGGTGACGCCCGACCTCGCGCAACGGCTCAAGTCGGGGCGGGAGGGCTTCGTGCGATCGCGCTCGCTCGACGGCAGCGCCGCGACCGCGTTCTTCAGCACGTCGCCGAACTACCAGTGGGCCTTCATCATCGGCGTGCCCGATGCGGTGCTCGGTGCGAGCCTGCGGCGTTCGGTGCTCGAGGCCGGGGCGATCGCGATCCTGTTGCTGCTGCTCGCGGGGACGGCCGCGGTGCTCGTCGGTCGCCGCATCGCGGTGCCGGCGCGGCGCCTGCAACGCGCGGCCGAAGCGCTGAAGGCCGGCTCGCCCGTGTCGTATCGGGCTGCGGGTGTCGCGGAGTTCGACGCGGTCGGTGCGACGCTCGCCGACGCGGGCACGCGGCTGCTCGAAGCAGACCAGGCCATCCAGCGGCGCGAGCAGGAACGCGAAGCGCTGATGTGGCGCATGCAGTCGCAGCTGGCGCGCATGGACCTGCTGCATCAGATCACGCGCGCGATCGGTGACCGGCTCGACCTGGCCAGCCTGTTCCAGATCGTCTGCAACAGCATCGAGCGCGAGCTGCAGGTCGACTTCTGCGCGGTGGCGCTGTATGACGACGCGCGGCGGCAATACGACGTCCATTGCCTGGGCGCACACAGCCAGGTGCTCGCCTCGGGGCACGGCTGGCTCGAACCGCCCGACCTGGCCCTGGACACGCGCGGGCTTGCGCGCTGCGTGCAGGGCCATCTCGTCAGCGAGCCCGACCTGGCACGGGCGGGCGGATCGTGGGCGCAGCGCCTGGCGGCCGCCGGTCTGCACAGCGCCGTGCTGGCGCCGCTGCAGGTGGAGAACGAACCGTTCGGGCTGTTGATCGCCGCGCGCGACGCGGCCGATGCGTTCTCGAGCGGCGACGGCGAGTTCCTGCAGCAGCTGAGCGAGCACGTGGCGCTCGCCGCCCATCAGGTGCAGCTGTATGGCGCACTGCAGGCGGCCTATGACGACCTGCGCAAGACGCAGCAGGCGGTCATGCAGCAGGAGCGGCTGCGCGCGCTGGGCCAGATGGCCAGCGGCATCGCGCACGACATCAACAACGCCATCTCGCCCATTGCGCTGTATACCGAGAGCCTGCTCGAGCGCGAGCCAGGCCTGAGCGCGCGCGCCCGCGACCACCTGCAGACGATCGCGCGCGCGATCGACGACGTGGCCTCCACGGTGGCGCGGATGCGCGAGTTCTATCGCCAGCGCGAGACGCCGCAGGCGCTGACGCCGCTGACGCTGAACCCGCTGGTGCAGCACGTGGTGGACCTGACCCGGGCGCGCTGGAGCGACATGCCGCAGCAGCGCGGC
>Ga0070706_100002052_pt1 | contig 20647 bp, 16 predicted proteins | sample KBSK5501metaG_FD_65476 | JGI IMG/M metagenome (GOLD analysis project Ga0070706, IMG submission 65476) | Corn, switchgrass and miscanthus rhizosphere microbial communities from Kellogg Biological Station, Michigan, USA - KBS K5-50-1 metaG | ecosystem: Host-associated > Plants > Roots >... | reverse complement strand
TCGCAGCCACTCCGGCAAGATGCGATCGATAGCTTGCACGCCTTTGCGCTGATCGTTGAGAACGGCGAAAATCCAGGTCGGGATCACCAGCAGGCCCAGCAAAAAGCTGAAGGCGGTCAGCAAGCCAAGGACCCCACTGAGCATAGCGGAGATGAGGTTCACTATGTATTGAGAGAAATTGTTTTGTACTCTGACCGTAGTTGTCCGCAACCCACCCTGAAGGAATACGCGCACCGGCTCAGGCCAGCTTCGCACGTGTTGGGCGAGCTGGTTGAAGTAGGCACTCACCTGATCAGGTTTAGGTAGGGTTTGCACAAAACGCTGGATCTCTCCAACCACGGCGGGAATGAGCAAGGCGAGAAAGACCCCGACTAGGGCGATCTCGCCGAGGATGACGATAAGCACGGCCAGCCAGCGTGGCAAGAAGCGATCAAGCCAGTTGACGATGGGTAAGGTGATGTAAGCGATCATGATGCCGACAACGAAGGTGGCCAGCGACTGGAAGGCACTGGTAATCAACCAGAGCAGCCCCGCCAGCGCAAGTAGCACCAGTAGGAAACGCACCAGGCCACTGGGGGTGATGCTCTGTATGCGCAACCACAGCCGCTGCCAGGCCTGCCGCGCTTTAGATTGTGATACGACGAGCTGCTCCTGTTGCTGCTCGGAAGGAACTTCCGTTACTTTTGCTCCATTGATGCTCATAGAATCCTCCTTTCTCTAGAGGACAGTTCTATCACATGTGAATACCGTTCGCTTAACGGTTACCACAGTTGAATGAGGTTGTACTATCATAAAGTATATTACATTGTACCTGGAAATACTTCACAGAATCATGTGAAACTGATCTCAACAATTAGGTATTAGTACTCTAACACCTAAAAGATCATGAGGTCAAGAATTCATAAAAATGAAGGGAAAATAGAAGAGAAGAAAAAATTTTCTAAAAATTCGTTCAAAAATGCTTGACTTGCCTTTGCTTATTTGGTATTCTTTGAATAGCTGTTCTACTTTCTCGCAGTGCGGCTATGTAAGTAGGCCTATCCAGAAAGGCAGGATTACAAAGATATGTCATCAGAACATACAAGTGACATCCAGAAAAGAATATACGAATTCATCGTCGAGTACATACGAGACGAAGGAATGCCGCCAACCAACCGCGAAATTGGCAGCGCCATGAATATTGCCAGCACGGGCCATGTCGATTATCACCTCTCAATGCTGGAGAAAAAAAGCTATATTACTCGCGAATCGAAAAAAAGTCGAGGTATAAAGCTGGTGCAGCAACCTTTTGGCATTCATGTCATGGGGAGTATTGCGGCAGGTGAGCCACTAGAAATATTTACTGATCCATCAGAAGCGATCGATGTTGGAAAAGATATTGAGCAGCAGGGTACCTACGCTCTGGTAGTCAAAGGTCAGTCAATGATCGAAGATCATATCTGCGATAAAGATTATGTGGTAATTAAGCCACAAAACACCTGCGAAAATGGCGATATTGTGGTAGCTGTCCACTTGCAAGGCAATGGCCGTGCCACCTTGAAGCGTTTCTTTCAAGAGAAAGAACGTGACAGAGTACGTCTCCAACCTGCCAACTCTGAGATGGATCCAATCTATGTTCCCAAGAGTGAGTGGGACAACGAGTGGCAAGTACAGGGGAAGGTTGTGGCAATCTTCCGCAAATGCCGGGCTGCTTAAGCTGGTTAAAACACTGCATTACCAAGAGCAGAAAGTATTAGTACGGGGGTTCTCACTTCAGAATTAAAGAAGAAGATAATCCCCATGATCGGGTCTATTAACCACTAACATCTCATACCTCATTTGCCTCTATTACTCTTGTAGATTCGCCTCATTTCTGCTATACTTTTCATTATAGTAAATCTAACCAGTCCAGCGAAGCAATGATTACGCTGCTTTATTTAGTCTTTCTCGGTGCCAGATTTAATTGTGGTCGAGTAGAAAGGATCAGTATTTATGAGGGCTGCTGCAGTGGCGATAGTATTTATTTTCGGAGCTGCCGTAATTCTTGTATTTGCTAATTCACTTAACTCCTGGGTGTTGGGTGGCTTAATTGGTGGACTGGCAGCCTTACTCATTAGCATTCCAATTTCAGTAATGCTCTTCACATTCTTATCTCGGCATCATGACTTGAAACTTCAGGCCATTCATCAGGAACTGGGTGAAATGGGTTATGTCGATCTAGATGAAAATGGATATGAGGAACTCTACGAAACTGATGCCTATGTGCTCTCCGACGAAGAGTATTATAACCAGGCGGAAAATCGCAGAATGGCGGATGTGCGTGCTTTACCTGCTGCAGGGCAAAGCCAGGCCACTGCTAAGAGGGAATTTACTGAACGAACGGGACGCTCTAATCAAAGTACCAAGCGGCCATCTCAGGCTTTACCTCAGGGACGCGGAAAAGGAACTCCCACCCGGGACCTCTCTTCAGATCGTCCTCAGTCAAGGCGTTCGATGTATGAAGTGAACGCTATGCGTTCCAGATTTCAGACAGCAGCATTACATGCCGCAAGACTAGAAGCACAGCAGTTTGATGATGTCGAAGTGATATCTACTCGTACTCAAGCTTCCAATAAGCGAGTCCCGTCAGGCCGTACTTCACAACCTTTAGCAGGGCAAGCTACTCGTTCCAGACAGGCGCCCTCTGAAGGTTCCCACCGTACTTTTGATCCTACTTCAGGTCAGCAGAACGGCCCACGCCGTACGATATCTTCTGGAGAGCTTTACTCAGCTAACAGACCACTACGAACAGATGCTCTTCATACGGATGATCTACAAGCAGATCGACGTCGCGTTCGCTCTTCCTATCCAGAGACTGATTCTCTTCGTATGCGCCCTCAAACCGGCCAGATGGCACGTAATCCTCAATCTGGGGAGCCCTTAAGGAATCCAGATATGATGACTGGAAATCTTAAGACTCCTCTGGTGCGACGTGCGCCCTACTTGTACGAGGATGATCCCCTGCGTGAAGAATTAGCACAACAAATTGATGGCAGACCTATTGTACGTCGATCTTCACGAAACTTACAGTCTGAAGACGAGGATTAATAGGCTATTTACTCTATCCTCTTTACGCAAAATATGCTAGTATTGGTCAAAAGCATATGGTGCGCGAAGGAGGTTTTTTTGTTAGTATATCTTACAGATATAATTACCACTTTTATTACAAATATGTATGTCACATTGGGCCTGGCAGGTATCGTTGTGGCCATGGCTATTGAAAGTTGTTGTATTCCTCTGCCAAGTGAAATTGTGATGCCTCTTGCTGGCGTAATGTTTGTAGAAGGAAAACTATTAGCGGGCGTGAACTTCTGGCTTGGCCTGATATTGCTTGCCCTGGCCGGAGCCATAGGATGCCTGATTGGCTCGATGGCTGCATATGGAATTGGAGCTGCCGGTGGTCGTCCGCTGTTGCTGAAATATGGACGCTACGTACTCTTTTCACAGCACGATGCGGACCTGGCCGATCGTTTTTTCCAAAAGTGGGGCGGCGCGACTGCTTTCTTTTCACGCCTCATGCCTATAGTACGTACATACATCTCGTTGCCTGCTGGTATCACTAAGATGCCATTTGTCAAGTTTTGTGTCTATACATTTCTTGGTTCATTCCCTTGGTGTCTACTTCTGGCGTATATTGGCACGGTAGTGGGCAACAACCTTGCGGCACTTACCCCGATTTTCAGGAGTTTCGAAGTGATCATTATCATCGCGTTGGTGATCCTCGTAACGTTGTACATCTGGCGGCACATTCGCAATGATCGCAAAGCTCGCGCTGAGCATGCTGCTGCCTTTCAACAGCAACAGATACCTCAACAAAACGGGTGGACGCAGCAGCCACAGCAACCACAATGGGGACAACAGCAGTGGAGACAACCACAGCAACAAATTCCTCTGGGACAACCCACACAGCGATCGCAGTTTGGACAGTCGCAACAACAACAATCATCACAGCAAGAATGGGTACAAGTGCAATCACCACAGCAACCATTCTGGTCACCTCAGGGAGGAGATAATAACGAGTCAAGTGGACAAGGTCATTAGATAAGTTGCAATTGTTTGCATTGAGTGTTGCGAAACGATTGCCGTTATGCAAGATATTTGCCGATCAGCAAGGAGTATTTCTCCTTCACAGCAGCAGGAATCATGTTACGGTCCGTGAGAATAGCCGTTTCAAGGGCGTTTGGGCAGCTACAAGTATTTGCACTTCGGTCAGTGGGAATTTTTCTGGCGATACTACTTAGGATACGTTGAGCATTAGCTACATTGGCACTAAGGTTGCCTAATATCATTTCGATTGTCACCGATTCCTCTGATTCGTGCCAGGAGTCGTAATCGGTAGCGCAGGCAATAGTGGCGTAACATAACTCGGCTTCACGAGCCAGTTTAGCCTCAGGCAGCGCCGTCATACCAACGATATCCATACCCCAACTACGATAAACAAGTGCTTCTGCCTTGGTGGAGAACAGAGGACCTTCCATGCAAACATACGTCCCGCCCTCATGTACAGTAACATCGCCCAGTTCGCGGGCCGATTCAAGCAGGAGTTTACTGAGCGTAGAACAAAATGGCTCGGCAAAAGTGCAATGCACAACAATACCACCCTCAAAGAAGGTATTGACGCGGCTTTTAGTGCGATCAAATAACTGATCAGGGATGAGCAGATCGCGTGGCGCTATTTGTTCGCGCAGGCTACCGACGGCGCTGACCGAGATTACCCATTCGACGCCCAGGCTTTTCAGTGCCCAGATATTAGCACGCACAGGTATTTCAGTAGGCGAGATACGATGTCCCCGCCCGTGACGAGGAAGAAAGGCCATTGAGACGCCCTCTACCTTACCAACTGTGATGACATCGCTGGGATCGCCGAAAGGTGTTTGAAGAGAAATCTCTTCAATATCGGTCATACCTTCCATGCGATAGAGTCCGCTACCGCCAATCACTCCAATGGTTGCGCGTGGCATAATTATGAAGCCTCCTTGTAAGAGCGAAAAGGATTTGATAAATCGAGAAACGAGGGCGGGGCAAGACCCGTCCCTACTAGAAGCCTAAGCCCCTACTTTTTAATCCTAATATATTGAAACTTACCTACCTTGAGTACCATATCATCTTGTGCTGGCATGATAAAATCGATATCGCTAATGCGTTCCGCTTCACTCGCCTTCCCCTCAAGAAACAATGAAACTCCACCTTGTTGGATAAGTCGGCGAGCTTCTCCCTTACTTTTTGCTAACTTTGCATCGACTATGAAAGTGACAATATCCACAGGTTTCTTGAGTTGAAATTCAGGTATATTTGTAGGCAACTCCCGCTCGGAGAACTGGCGTATGAAGGATTCTTCAGCCTCCTGAGCTTCTGTAGCATTGTGAAACTCGCTGACAATTTCACGCGCCATACGCATTTTGACATCTCGTGGATTAAGCGATCCCTCAGCCATTCTGCGTTGAAACTCATCCAGTTCGGTCTGTGGAACATCGGTCAACGTTTCAAAGTAGCTCATCATGGCATGGTCTGGTAGGGACATAAGCTTGCCGTACATGTCATCGGCTGGCGCAGTTATGGCGATATAATTGCTGAGCGATTTGCCCATCTTCTTGACGCCATCGAGACCAACAATAAGTTGGACTGTCAAGATTTGTTGCGAAGGTTGGCCGAAACTGGGTTGTAATTCGCGCCCGACTAAGAGATTGAAGGTCTGATCGGTACCCCCTATCTCGACATCGGCAAGAAGAGCAACCGAATCATACCCCTGCAACAACGGGTACATAAATTCTGAGAGGTAGATTTCGATGCCGCTTTTATAGCGTTTGGAGAAGTCATCACGCGCTAACATTTGAGCAACGGTTTTATGACTTTGAAGTTTCACAGCATCGCCCAGATCGAAATTGTTGTACCATTCGCTTTGCCAGCGTACTTCTGTTAATTCAGGGTCCACGATTCTGAAAAATTGCTCCAGGTAGGTAGCTGCGTGATCCTTGACTTGCTCAGCAGTGAGAGGTTTGCGAGCATCTTCACGTTCACTGGGATCACCCAGGCGGGCCGTCCAGTCCCCGATTACAACAACGGCTTTGTTGCCCAATCGTTGAAACTGGCGCAGTTTGCGAAAGACAACAGCATGACCTATGGTCAAATCGTAATGGCTTGGGTCAACACCAAGTTTTATGCGCAACGGCTTGCCTGTGTTTAGAAGATGGCGCAGTTCGGCTTCCTTTTCAACTTGTACTACTCCCCGGGTCAGCACGTATTCTATGGCTTCGCGTGTTGCCTTGTCTGTTACCATTACGAATCAACTCCGTGTATATAAGTCCTCAAGCTTTTGCTGCATTGTAGCAGAATAGGGGAGAGTAGTCGAGAGTACAAATGATGACTATAAATTCTCGCTGTTCCTAAAAAGTCCAAAAGGGGATACAATAGGGAGCGAGAATGAAAACTGACTACTTTGTGGAAGAGGAGTTTGCATGGAACACCCAATATTGACCCAGCTCTATCAGCGCCCATTGCTTTGTGATGGCGCAATGGGCTCACTTTTATATGCGCGTGGAGTGACGTATGAACAGTGTTTTGATGCACTCAACCTGTCACAGCCAGATCTGATTGCGAATATACACCGTGAATATATCAGTGCTGGAGCTGAGATCATTGAGACGAACTCTTTTGGCGCGAATCGAGCAAAACTTGAGGCTTTTAACCTGGGAGATCAAATACGCGAGATCAATTTTCGTGCAGTTCGCCTGGCGCGCGAGGCACGGGAAATCTCCGGGCGGCCAGTCTTTGTGGCAGGCGCGGTTGGACCGACGGGACGTCCTCTCCAAGCGCCAGATGAGCACCGTTTAATTGAGGTGCGAGCGATTTTCCAGGAACAGATCGAAGCTCTTCAGGAAGGCGGAGCAGACTTGCTGATACTTGAAACGTTTTCAAGTCTTGCGGAACTCAGGCAGGCGATCCTGGCAGCTAAAGAAGTCGGTGGACTTCCAATCATTGCTCAAATGAGCTTTTATGAAGATGGTCATACGCTCTCTGGTCAGTCGGCATCGAGGGTAGCTGCAGTGCTCAATGATATGGGCGTAGATGTGATGGGCGCCAACTGCAGCGTGGGGCCTGCTGCCACTCTCGACGCACTCGAAGAGATGGTTGCCGAGGTTCATAGATATCATGATGGTACAGAATCTAAAACTCAACTCTTCTCGGCACAACCAAATGCCGGGTTACCAACGCGCATTGGCAACCGGTTTTTCTACGTGGCTACACCTGATTACTTTTCAGATTATGCCCTGCGCTTCGCCAGAGCAGGAGTGCAATTGATAGGTGGTTGTTGCGGCACAACGCCGCATCATATCGCAGCTATGCGAAAAGCGCTCGATGAACATTACGGAGTTCGCACTCCGGTAACATTTGAAACAACAGAGATAACTTTGCAATCAAACCCGGTTGTGATTTCAAATGGCCAGACAACAATCGCCCGGCTGCTTGAAGAGGAAGTTATACTTCCTCAGCACGGTTCAATGACTCATCTGCAGGAAAAGTTAGCTGCGGAAGAGTTTGTAGTAAGCGTTGAGCTCGATCCCCCCAAAGGCTTAAACCCTGCCAAAGTGCTTGAGGGCGCTGCACTGCTTCAAGAGGCGGGTGTACATTGTATTAACATTGCAGACAGCCCAATGGCACGTGTGCGTATGAGCTGCATTGCACTTGCTCGGTTGATTCAAGATCATCTGGGTATCGAAACGATTATTCACTTCACAACGCGAGACCGCAACTTGATGGCACTGCAATCAGAACTGCTGGGAGCACATGCCCTGGGCATTCGCAATATCCTGGCTTTGACAGGAGACCCACTACGACTAGGTGATTATCCCAATACGACAGGAGTCTGGGATGTAGATTCCATTGGGTTAATTCAAGTAATGCGTGGAATGAATGAGGGACATGATGCGGCAGGTTCGTCGATTGGCGCTAAAAGTTCATTCCATATAGGGGCCGCGCTAAATTTGAATATGACCGAAGAACAGACGAACCAGGAGATTGAGAAGTATTGGCAAAAGATTCAAGAAGGGGCACAATTTATCATGACCCAGCCCATCTATGAATTGGCACCACTATTGCGCTTTTTGGATCGCGCGGGGAAACCGCCAATCCCTATGCTTCTGGGCTGCATTCCTCTACACAGCTCACGTCACGCCGAATTCCTGCATAACGAAGTACCTGGGATAACAATTCCCGACGAAGTGCGTGCGCGGATGCGTGCTGCTGGCGAGCATGGACATGAAGAGGGGCTGAAACTGGCGCAGGAACTTCTCTCGGCAGCGCGTAGCCTGGTCCAGGGAGCGTATCTCATGCCTTCGTATGGACGCTATGATGTGGTTGAGAGGTTAACAAAAATGCTGATTGGACAAAAAGATAGTTCAGTAGGCTCGTGGACCGGAAAAATGAGCGAATGACGTGAGAAATATTTGACTTGGATAGGGTTGTATGCTACACTTTATGAGATTTCAGAGTTGTTGCTTACACCAGTTTCAAGTGTAATTTTTTTCAGCACCATTAAGAAGGAGGTCTGGCCTATTAACAGGGAATTTCGGGGGAATGACCGACAGCGAGAAACACGGGTGAATGAGCGTATTCGTGCACGTGAGGTGCGCTTAATCGACGAAAACGGCGAGATGGTTGGAGTAATGCCTCCAACGCGTGCGCTTGAAATTGCCCGTGAACGGGATCTTGACCTGGTCGAGATATCACCCAACGCCATCCCCCCTGTCTGCAAATTGATGGACTACGGTCGATATAAATATGAGCAGGCAAAGAAAGAGAACGAGGCTCGTAAGAATCAAAAGACGATTACGTTAAAAGAAATTCGTTTGAGTCCACGAACAGATGAACATGATGTAGATGTAAAGACACGCAAGATTCAAGAATTCCTTGCTGAAGGGGATAGAGTCAGGGTCAGTGTGAAATTCCGAGGAGCAGAGATGCGCCATCCCGACATTGGCCGTAAGTTGCTTGACGGAATTGCAGAAGTATTGAAAGGGACGGCTGTCATTGAGCGCTCTCCTATGATGGAGGGGAAGATGATGTCGATGATCGTCTCTCGCGCACCTGGATGGGAGCCGCAGAAAAAGCAAGTTCCAACACCTGCTTCTAAAAAACACCACCGTACTCCTCCGGCAACTACTAGCGAAACTGCAACACCTCCAACACCTGCCCTTGTTCAAGAAAGCACTGAGGTGACAGTCCCTCCAAGTGAGTAATCAGAGGTCTCGTTCACCTGGCTGAGCCAGAATAGTTTAAAGCATCTGTACTACAGAATGACAGGAGTGCAGTTCATATGAACTACACTCCTGTTTTTTGAGCAATTTGACTGCTCTTGAAGATTTTTTGAGCTGCCATCCATATCTAGCATGAAGTCCTTACAAATATTTTACATTTTCGTGTCAGTTTCCTGATAAATGAAAGCTACACTAGTAGTAATGAATATTGTTTCATAGAAGACGCTTTTGAAAAGACTGTATGATATATTTAAAACGTGGACTTTGCCAAATATGAACCACTCTGATAAAACTATTATAGAAACTATAAATGACGATCAAAAGGTAGGCACTGAGAAAGAAAGCGCCCGAAGATCTAGCAATGATTTTGATGCAAAGACCCCTGGCGCATTTACGCTTCGTGCCGTGCATCTAAACAAGTATGGGAGGCTACCGGTGAGTAATTACGATGATCCACGATGGTACGAAGAGCCAGATAATAAATTTACACCAGGACCCAGCGACCAGGTCGGCCAAAGTTCAACAACATATACGAATACTTCTATGCAGCAGCAGACATCCTCAGAAGAGCACGCGCCTGAATCGAAGCGTCGGCTAGGGCGAATATTTGGGCAAATTGTCGTTACTCTAGCTTTACTGATCATAGCATTTCTTGGCGGATGGTTTAGCCACCAGGCGTATACAAACACCAGTTTCAATCCCAGCGATCAATCGAAAAGCTATGCTAATCTCTTTCAACAGGCCTGGAACGCTGTAGACCAAAACTATGTTGATCGCAAAGCGATAAACTATAAGGAAATGTCATACCAGGCAATCCAGGCCATGCTGGGTGTACTACATGATACTGGTCACACACGTTTCCTCACGCCTCAAGATGTACAGTCCGAAAAGCAACAGTTAAGCGGTACCCTTGTAGGCATTGGTGCTGCTGTGAAGCAAGATACAAAGACAAAAGAAATTATCATTACTTCCACCATACCCGGCGCACCAGCAGAGAAGGCGGGAATTAAGCGTGGTGATATTATCGTCGCTGTCAATGGGGTGAGTGCTGTAGGTAAAGATAGAGATACTGTCGTTGCACAAATTGATGCAGGTCAGGCTGGCACAACCGTATCCGTCACAGTGAAACGCCCCTCGACAAATCAGACACTTACGTTTACGATGAAGAGAGCAGAAATTCAAGTTCCTTCGGTGGTCTCGTACTATATTGCTCAGGATCATATTGCACATATTCAAATCACACAATTCTCTGGAGGGGTCTCGGATCAGCTCAGAGGTGCACTCAACTCAGCTAAAAAATCGGGAGCGAAGTCGATCATTCTTGATTTACGCGATGACCCTGGTGGGTATCTTCAAGAAGCCATAAACGTAACAAGTGAATTTGTTGCTAGGGGGAATGTGCTTTTGGAACAAGACAGCACTGGTCAAAGAACACCGCAACCGGTGAATGGTCATCCCCTTGATACGACTACCCCAATCGTCGTACTGACTAATAGTAATACAGCGAGCGCGGCAGAAATTGTATCGGGAGCATTGAAGGACAATCATCGTGCGATTGTTATGGGGACGAAAACCTTTGGTACCGGCACAGTACTCGACGAGTTTGACCTATCAGATGGTTCTGCCATTCTCATTGGAACAAGCGAATGGCTGACTCCAAACGGGCAATTTATACGCGACAAAGGCATCCAGCCTAATATCGAAGTGAATTTAAACTCAAATGCCAATCCACTCACACCCAGTGATGAAAATCAGGGAAATTTAACCTTGCCACAAATACTCCGCAGCGGAGATACACAGTTGGTAGGGGCGATCAGATACCTTGAATCGCATTAATATGTGTTTACTACTGCCTGGTAATACTTACTTGTAGGTGTATGGCCCAGCAGCGGTGTGATAAAACTGGTAGCCGCAACCACCTTGTCCAGGTCAACGCCTGTATGGATGCCCATGCCGTGCAGCATATAGAGCAAGTCTTCTGTCGCTAAATTTCCGGCGGCCCCTGGTGCATAAGGACAGCCACCCAGGCCACCAGCAGAAGAGTCTATAATGCTGATACCTGACTGCAGTGCCACCAGCACGTTTGCCAGCGCTGTGCCGCGTGTATCATGGAAATGCACGGCTAATTGCCCGATAGGAATAGCACCTTCATTTACTAATAAGCTGATCACATCTACGACCTGGTTGGGCGTTGCTACACCAATTGTATCTCCTAAAGAAAGTTCATCAACGCCCATCTCCAAAAGCGCCTGTGCCACGTTGAGTGCCTGGCGTGGCTCCACTTTCCCTTCATAAGGGCAGCCGAAGACCGTCGAAATATACCCTCGGACTGTTACTTTTTCCTGCTGCGCCAATGCCACAACTGGACGAAAATTAGCAAGGCTCTCCACAATGGTGGCATTGATGTTATGACGTGTAAAACTTTCGCTGGCAGCCGTAAATACAGCAATAGCGCGAACTCCAGCCGCTAAAGCGCGCTCCATACCTTTCAAATTTGGAACCAGCACAGGGTAGGATGTCGTAGAGCGTCGTGCCAGGTTGGTCATAACCTCGCTCGCATCGCTCAACTGTGGGATGGCGCGTGGGCGAACAAAGGAAGTAGCTTCAACAACTGGAAGACCTGCATCTGCAAGCATCTGGATAAACTGTATTTTTTGTGCGGTGGGAATGAGCGCTTTTTCATTCTGCAAGCCATCACGAGGACCCACTTCGACGATACGTACTGAGTGTGGATAAGCAAGAAGCGCGGGTATCATCGCTCAGACCTCTTTTATTTCATATCGAGGGCGTGGTTCTGATGGAGGTTTCATTGTATTTTGCTCATTGGATGTATCTGCTTCTTTGCCCGGAGACAGTAGTAAGGGACCAGATTGTTCTGTATGTTGTTGCGTTGAGTTGCTCGAAGTTGCAAATGTACCTGCACGCTCTACTTTCACCTTGGTTATGCGGAGTCCACGAGTAGTTAAGACAGTGAAAGAAAGATTCTCGTAGATGATGGTATCGCCAGGTACCGGAATTTTGTCGAGCTGAGCTAACAAAAAACCACCCAGGGTATCGTAATCTTCGCTTTTCAGGTCAGCATCCATCAGTTCATTAAATTCATCAATGTTGATCTTGGCATCAAAGATATACTCGTACTGTGTAACCTGCTCGTACAGGTTTTCTTCGCGGTCATACTCGTCTTGAATGTCCCCAACTATTTCTTCGACCAGGTCTTCGATAGTGACCAGACCAGCCACCGAGCCATATTCATCGACAACAATAGCCATATGGGTACGCTTCTGACGAATTTCGCGCAACAGGTCGTCTAGCTTTTTCGACTCTGGTACAAAATATGCCGGACGCACAAGTTCACGAATGGGTAAGGAATTATGGCCTTCACGTAACTCTTTAAGCATATCTTTGGTAAAAAGTACGCCAATGATGTTATCTATCGTTTCTTCGTAGACAGGAATTCGCGAAAATCCCCCCTGTAAAGCCAGGTCTACCGCCTCATCGACGGTGGCATCGCTTTCTAGTGTAACCATATCTATGCGGGGTATCATTACTTCGCGAACAGTTGTATCTGCAAACTCGAAGATACTGTGAATCATGTCAGTTTCGTCTTCTTCGAGTACGCCTTCTTCCTCGCCCACATTCACAAGCAATCGCAGTTCTTCTTCTGTCACGAATGGGCCACGATGTTTCATCTGGCCACCCATGAGGCGAACAAGGGAGTTAGTTATGGCGCTCAGTGTTACAATAAGCGGGTGGAGCAGCCAGGCAGCCACGCGCACAGGCTTAATCAGAGCGCGAGCCCAACGAAGAGGATTTTGCACAGCGGCAGTTTTGGGTGTAATTTCGCAGAAGATTAGCACAACCAGAGAGATGAGGATCGTTCCAATTAGTTCACCATAGTCTGGAATGAAACGGAGCGCTAAGACAGTAGTCATACTGGAAGCAATGATCACAGCAACGCTATTAACGACCAAGATGGTGGAGAGGAAAACATTTGGTTGAGATATCAAACGTTCTATCTCAAGGGCTTTTTTATCGCCTTCTTCTACCAGATTCTTGAGTTTAATGCGGCTGACAGAGGTTAGCGCAGTTTCAGCGGCGGATGCCGTAGCGCATAAAATTAATGAAATGATCAGTATGAGCAATTGTAGCCACGCTTCAAAATCGAATTGTGGACTTTGAGTTACGGCAGCGGCATGAACAACCCTGAGGGTTGACACAACATTTCCCGCTATGCCAGCGCCGTCCATAAGACCAATCACTCCTTTACGACGTCGTCTGTCGTAGAACTATTGGGTGGTTGAGGCATGCGCAGCACCCGAGCCGGAACGCCAACCACCACAGCTCCGGGAGGCACATCGCGGTTCACCACTGAACCAGCTCCTGTTTTTGCGTATTCACCAATGGTTACTGGGGCTACTAACATTGTATCACTTCCAATAGATGCGCCGTCACCAATAATAGTACGATTTTTTCGTACTCCATCATAATTACATGTGATTGAACCTGCGCCGATGTTCACATGCTCACCTATAGTAGCATCGCCAACATAGCTAAAGTGATGCATGTCAGTTTCTGCACCGATATATGAGTCTTTCACTTCTCCAAAATTACCCATACGAACATTACGTGCGAGGTGGGCGCCTGGACGACAATGGCTAAAAGGGCCAATACATACTCCATCTTCAAGTATTGATTCTTCTAAAACCGAGTCACGAACAATACAACCATTTCCAAGAATGGACTCGTCGATAGTTGTCCCAGGTCCGATGCGACATGCAGAACCGATACGCGTTTTGCCTGTGATCATCGTTCCAGGAAGGATAACAGTGTCAGGTCCGATTTCTACGCCAGCGTCAATATAGGTGCTTGCCGGGTCGAGAATAGTTACGCCTGAATACATGAGTTGCTCTAGCACGCGCATACGCAATAAGCGCTCGGCAGCAGCCAGTTGCACGCGGTCATTAATGCCGATGCTCTCGTCGAATGTTCTTCTGATGGTGGCAATCTTACGTCCCTGTGAACTGGCGACTGCTACCAGGTCGGTCAGGTAATATTCACCTGACCCATTCCTGGGGAGTGCATGTAAAGCCGGCCAGAGCCAGCTACGATCAAAACAGTAGACTCCAGAGTTGACTTCGGTGATGCGCATTTGCTCTTCAGTAGCGCGCTTCACCTCAACGATTTCACGTACTCGACCATCCGTGTCGCGTACAACACGACCAAAGTCTGATGATTGTTCAGAAATTGCGGTAAGGAAGGTCAATGTTGCGTGGCTGGTGAGATGCTCAAGCAGTACGCAAGCAAGGGTCTCACCACTTATCAATGGCGTATCGCCATAGCAAACCAATATCGTTTGAGGAACAGGTTTTAACTCATTTACGACATATTCTGCGGCAAGGACCGCGTGACCGGTACCTGATTGCTCTTCCTGAAGAGCGTAGAGACAGCGCGCACCAAAACTGGCTTCAACCTGGGCTGCCTCGTGTCCCAGTACGACAATCGGACGATGACCAGTAGTTGTAGTTTGGAGTGGGGCAAAAGCAGTAGTGGAGGAAATGGCGTCAATGGCGTTGAGTACATACGCCAGGAGTGGCAATCCAGCTACCTGGTGGAGCACCTTTGGCAGTGTTGAACGCATCCTGGTGCCTTTGCCTGCAGCAAGCACGATGGCCGCATATGTGTCCATAACAAATTTGCAAACCTTTTTGCGATGCTTTAAGTCCCTGGAGGGATAACGGGTTATGCTAGCACTTTTATGTAGACGTTGATATCTCAATCCCCCATACTGGCTCAGCGCTGCCCTGACACAAGCAACAAAGTCTTCGCCATCCATCAAGCAGGCTCGGGTGCTAGGATTCGAACCTAGGATCGTGGATCCAAAGTCCACTGCCTTACCGCTTGGCCACACCCGAATGTGGTACGAGAAGAGATTAGGAGGAAACCATTTCAATCCCTAAAGCGGGCTTAAAGCAATTTCGTCACTCTGTATCGCACGGATTGTATAGTACATGATGAGGGTGTCTTTGTCAACACGAAATGCAGTAATTCTGATCCCTACGGACCTGGCGGCAAAAGCGGCAGAGCAAATCCCCAATCAAGCAATGTCTTCGCATCGCTGAAGCGGTGCGCTGCGTCGATGCTATGCAGCACAACACCGATTAAGTGATGCCCTGAGCGGGTGGCAGAGAAAACCAGGCACTCCCCGGCTTCCAGGGTGAAGCCAGTTTTGATACCTGTCGCCCCCGCATAGGTTGCGAGTAGCTGGTTGGTATTGTCCCAGGAGTAACTCTGGTGTGATGCAGTAGCAGGGAGCGGGTAGTGCTTAGTATGCACAATCTGGGCAAAGAGCGGGATGGTCATGGCGTAGCTTGCCAGACGTACCAGGTCATAAGGGGTTGTATAATGGCCTGGAATGGGTTGCCTATTCACATAATAGTATGTCAGTCCGTCAGGGTTAATGTAATGCGTCTGGAAGAGATGCAAGCGGTACGTGAATAGATTCATCAAGTTTACAAAATTGGCAGTTGAGCCACCTACGGCATCGGCTATGGCAACTGCGGCATCGTCACCTGATGGCAACATCAGACCGTACAACAGGTCTCTGAGTGTGAGTTGATCGCCTAAATGTAATTTTGCACTACTGCCATTATTTAGAATGGCCTCGTTTATGGCATCCTGATGAATGGTGACAACTTTGTTCAGATCACCTGCCTGGATTGCGATGAGGGCGGTCATGATCTTGGTTGTGCTTGCCATTGGTACGGGTCTTTCACCATTGTGGTCATCCAGGATGCGCCCTGTATCGCTGTCAAGCAAGATAGCTTCGCTTGCTGTGATCACCGGGGGCTTTCCTTTGACTGTGAGGATTGGAGTGGGTTTCGGAGTTGGTGTGGGTGTAAAGGGTATAAGGGTTGGTGTGGGTGTTGAGTTAGACCCATCAAAGAGGTGTTTCCCTATTGGGGTGAAGGTGAAGATAGGCACCAGGATAATGGTGCTGATTGAGATGAATAGTAGGGCAATTGCAATAGTGCGGCGTATCATCGATTCTCCAGGGTAGTTTTCTCCCTGACACATATGGGTTGTCCTCATACGCGTCGGCCCGCTTGCGGGCTTCCTCTTTTTAATTTTAGTTGTGCTGAAGTGGCTCTGTAGGGCTAAGCCCTACAGAGCCACTTCAGCACAACTTTTGTATTTTTTAGATTGATTTGGGCCAGCAGGTGTGGTAGTCGGTTACGCGCTCAAAGGCGTCAGCGACACGCAGGAGCAGGTCTTCGGCGAAGAAGTTGCCCAGCAACTGCAGGCCTACAGGTAGACCATTACTGAAACCGCCGGGGATCGAGACGCCACAGATACCAGCCAGGTTCGCTGGAATGGTGAACACATCCTGGAGATACATCTCGTAAGGATCGGATATCTCGCCAATCTTGAATGCCACGGACGGCGAGGCGGGACTGACCAGCACATCAACTTGTTCGAAAGCGCGCGTGAAGTCTTCGGTGATCAACGTGCGAACCTTTTCTGCTTGCTTGTAATAGGCGTCATAGTAGCCGGAAGAAAGCGCATAGGTGCCGAGCATGATGCGGCGCTTGACCTCCTGTCCGAACCCAAACTGGCGAGTCTTCTCCAATGCTTCCCACATGTCATTGGTATCGCGGTAGGAATAGCCGTATTTGACGCCGTCGTAGCGGGCAAGGTTGGCGCTAGCCTCGGCCGGGGCAATGATATAGTAAACGGGAACGCCATATTTCGTATGCGGCAGAGAAACTTCGCTAATCTCTGCGCCCAGCTCGCGCAGTTTTTCGATATCGTCGCGCACAGCCTTGACAACTCCTGGTTGTGTGCCTTCAACCCAGTATTCTTCAGGTACGCCTATGCGTAGACCTCTGATAGAGCCGTTCAAAGTCGCGCTATAATCAGGAACGGGGTCCGGAGAGCTGGTTGAGTCGCATGGATCGGGTCCTGCAATTGCTTGCAGGATAAGGGCTGCGTCACGTGCGTTGCGTGCAAAAGGGCCGATTTGATCGAGTGAAGAGGCAAATGCAACCAGCCCATAGCGCGAGACTCGACCATAGGTAGGCTTGAAGCCAACGACATTGCATAATGCTCCGGGTTGGCGTATCGAGCCGCCGGTGTCGCTGCCAAGTGCTCCCATAGCCATGCCTGCTGCCACCGCCGCTGCGGAACCGCCACTGCTGCCACCTGGAGTGCGCTCAAGATCCCAGGGATTGCGAGTGGTGAAGAAAGCGGAATGTTCGGTCGAAGAGCCCATTGCGAACTCGTCCATGTTTGTCTTACCGAGCATTATCGCGCCTGTCGCATATAGTCGTTCCATGACTGTGGCATCGTAGGGTGGTTTGAAATCTTTGAGCATGTTAGAGCCACAGGTGGTAGTGATCCCCTTGGTGCTAATTACGTCCTTGATCGCCAGTGGTATGCCTGTGAGCGGGGACACCGTTGCGCCGCTCTTAAAGCGCCGATCAGCTTCCTGGGCTTGCTGCATCGCGAAATCATCGGTAACGAGGGTGAATGCTTTTACCTTGCTATCCACATCTCGAATGCGGTCTAAGTGGGCACGTGTTAGTTCAACCGAGGAGATATTGCGTTGGCGCAGTAATTCTCCGGCTTCATGAATTGTCAGTTGGTATAACTCAGTCATGATTATTAAGACTCCTCCAGCACCGCACGTACTTTTAGACAGTTATCTTCTTGTTCAGGGGCATTGGCAAGCAATACTTCCGGCGGATATGATGGCTGTGGGATATCGGGGCGCATGATATTACTCAAGCGTGAGGCATGTGCGGTGGGTGACACTCCACTCACGTCTACCTTCTGTAAAATGGCGATGTTCTCAAGTATGACGGAGAGTTGGCTAGCAAAAATGTCAATCTCTTCTTCGGTCATGCCCAGGCGGGCAAGTTGTGCTACGTGCTTTACGGTTTCGCGATCGATCATAGTCTTCCTCTTTTATTCACCAGCGAACATGAAAGCCGCTTAGATGTTCTGTTGGCTGTCCCCAATGTGTATGTACCTCGCTCACTTCGCCTGCAGATGGCCCTTTTTGAAGCAAGGTGAGCAGACGCTCGAGGGCCGGTCGGGTTCCCTGTGCCAGTACTTCGACACTGCCGTCGCTCTGGTTGCGGGTATAACCACGCAGGCCAAGTGTGAGGGCAGTGTTCACAACGAAATAGCGGTAGCCGACTCCTTGAACCCATCCATGTATATAAGCATGGAGTTCTTGAATGTCATTGGTTTCGTTCTGGCTTGTCATGGACTCCATATTAGCATACTCTGGCTGTTCTCACCAGTAGTAAGGGAAATTTTCAGGAAGATTTCAGCAAACGTATGTATGCTTGAAGTTGCGTGTAACAAAAACAATAGTATGACGTAGTAATGTATACATTGTTGTGTTGCCGATCAATTCCCGGCTATTTTTTGCGCTTTTGCCTTAACGTGATACACTATGATAAGCATGAATTATGCGTTGTCGAGAAGTTCGCCTGTTACCTGTAAACATGCAAGTTGGTCCTTCGTATGGATGATTCCTGATTCTTTTGCCACCTGAACAAATAAGGATGCTACTTGCATCACCGGTCAAGGCCATTGGAGAGTAGAGTATGCAGTCGGTACCAGATCTAGCTGCTGCGGTACAGCGAGTTATCAACAATGTCGAAAAAGTAATCGTTGGCAAAGCCGAATCGGTTGCATTTAGTCTAATAGCAGTCATTTGTCATGGGCATGTATTAATAGAAGATGTACCAGGTGTTGGCAAAACTGTCCTTACCAAAGCTATAGCCCGCTCCATTGGGTGCACATTCAAACGCATCCAGTTTACCCCTGATCTCCTACCAAGTGACGTTACCGGGGTCTCTATCTACAATCAGAAAACAGATAATTTTGAGTTTCGAGCAGGGCCGATTATGGCCCAGATTGTACTGGCTGACGAAATCAACCGCGCTACTCCTAAGACGCAATCTGCATTGCTGGAGGCAATGGAAGAGACGCAGATTACAATCGATGGCATAACCTATCGTCTACCTGAACCTTTTATGGTGATGGCAACCCAGAACCCGATCGAATATGAAGGAACATTCCCATTACCTGAAGCACAACTTGATCGCTTTATGATGAACATTAAGCTCGGCTATCCAAAAGCAAGCGATGAAATGAACATACTGGATACACATCAATATCACCATCCTTTGGATGATCTGGAGCAAATTATGACAGCAGGAGAACTGGTGTTAATCCAACAGCAGATCCGAAGTATTCATGTTGATCCATCAATTCGAGAGTATATTGTTGCGATTGCCAATGCCACACGAAACCACAACAACATCTACCTGGGCTCCAGTCCTCGTGGGTCATTAGCTTTGTATCGGACTTCGCAAGCTCTGGCCGCAATACGAGGACGAAGTTATGTCATTCCCGATGATGTGAAACTGTTAACGAAGCCAACTTTGGCGCATCGTATAATTGTAACGCCCTCAGCTCGTGTGCGTGCCATAACGTCTACTGCTGTCCTGGATGAAATTTTACAGAGTGTTCCTGTGCCTGGAGCATGGGTCGGTGGTGGAAAGGTGCGCTGATCAATGCGACCCTGGCAAGTTTTACTACTTATAATCGTGCTCGCTTTCCTTGCTATCAGCAGTGGTTGGCAGGTGCTCTATTTGCTTACCTATGTCTTGCTTACATTATTTATCCTCTCCTGGTTCTGGACGCGCTATAGCTTGCGCAAAATGGTTTTCCGGCGCACAGCCAGTGTTGGGCGAGTGCAGGTTGGCGAAACCTTTGATGAGCGACTCATGCTGGACAATATAAGTGTCATGCCCAAGTTGTGGGTTCAGATTGCTGATGGTTCGACTCTACCGGGGCATAGGGCAGGATATGTTGCAAGTATGGGCGGTCGCAAACGAGCGACCTGGCGAGCCAGAACTGTTTGCAAACAGCGCGGGCGTTTTCAGCTTGGTCCCGTTACAGCCACGAGTGGAGATCCCTTTGGCTTGTTTCACAGGCGTAAAACACTGACTCAGCCGCGAGATCTGCTTGTTTTGCCACGAGTTTTGCCGATTAGTGACTTTGTACTGTTTACGGGGGGATTGCCAGGGCGTGGTCGTAGCTCCAGGCGTGCTCTGCACTCCACAACCAATGCTACAACCATTCGAGATTATACCGTGGGTGATGCGCTGAATCGCATACACTGGCGTTCAACTGCACATTATAATAAATTGATGGTGAAAGAGTTCGATCTCGATCCTGCTATGGATGGCTGGATTTTCTTAGATCTGAATGAAAGTGTTCAGGCGGGCGAAGGGGAGGATTCGACAGTAGAATATGGCGTAACGATTGCTGCCACCATTGCCACGTACCTGTTGCGG
>Ga0070706_100002051_pt1 | contig 20649 bp, 19 predicted proteins | sample KBSK5501metaG_FD_65476 | JGI IMG/M metagenome (GOLD analysis project Ga0070706, IMG submission 65476) | Corn, switchgrass and miscanthus rhizosphere microbial communities from Kellogg Biological Station, Michigan, USA - KBS K5-50-1 metaG | ecosystem: Host-associated > Plants > Roots >... | reverse complement strand
CCCGTTCGATACTGACGCGTGATGGCGCTCACCTCGGCGGCTTTTGCGTGCGCGGAGAGGAGGCGGTGACCCTTTGCCGCATAGCCCCACAGAAGGTTGAAGGCGATCGCGATCGCCACGTACGTGGCGGCATAGACCGCGGCGGCGACGCGCGCGTGCGGCAAGCGCAGGTGCTCGGCGACGAGCGCCGTTGGAAAAGGCACGAACGTCACGAACAGAAGGAGCAGGCCGTTCAGGAAGAGAAACGAATCGGTCGTGCGGTGAATGTGGCCGAACATCTTGTGGTGGTTGACCCACATCACGAGGATCGTCGCGAAGCTCGTCAGGTATGCAAGGTACATCGGCCACTGGCGCCACAAGACGGCGATGAGCCCGCCAGCGGCGGCGGCTTCCGCCGGCTTGGGCACCTTGACGTCCAGGATAAGAAGCGTGATCGCGATCGCGAAAACGCCGTCGCTGAACGCCTCGACCCGCCCGGTCTCCTTCTGATCCTCGCCCGTCCCGGTCATTCTTGAACGGTTCGGTTCCTAGGGCGCGCCCGGCCGCTCCAGCGCCGCCCGGTCCCACTTGCCGAGATTAGCGCCGGCCTCGTACGTGCTCTGGAGAAAGTCCATGACGGCCTCTTTGGGTGAGGAGAGCTGGCGGACCTCCTCGTAGGGCAGGAAGAACTCCTTCATCTCCCGATGGTAGTAGGCGGCGGCCGGACGGACCGGCGAGTCGGAGAAGCCCGGCGGCTCGGGAGCCGCATATGCGTAAAACACCGGGCCGTCCACGGCGCCGCCTCCGGGCCAGAAGCCCGCACTGATGACCTCGTGCGAATAGCCTTCGCGATCGATCGCGTTGGCACCTTCGCGCTCGGGCGCCCTCCTGCCGGAAAAACGCGTGACGCAATGGTCGAAGCCTCCCCAGAAGAAGTGCACCGGGCTGGACTTGCCGATGAAGCGGGCGCGGAATTCTTTGAAGATCGTGTCGGCGAGAACGAGGACTCTCCAGAAGCACTGGACCTGCCGGGCGTCGTACGAGGCATGCTGTCGGTCTTTGTCGAGCCGGATCGGGTCCGGGATCTCGACGGGCATCGGCCAGATCTTGACGGCGACGTCCAGGGAATTCAGAGCCTCCCGCACGTCGCGGTAGAAATCCGCCACGGAGCGGGGCTCGAGCGTCAGGATGCGGGTGGACCCGCGGCTCGTCTGGATGACCAGCCGGTGCTCGAGAAAGTCGAAGCGAATCTCGAGGACTCCGCCGGCGTAGGGGATCGACGAGGTCGTCAGGCCGGTGGCGTCCACGGAGAAGGCGACGCTCCACCAATGATTCACGCGAGGCGCGAGCGCCAGACAGACCTTCCCGATGATCTGCGCGTACCTGTGGAGCGTCGCGTACGTGTCCTTCCACTCGGGGAGCGGCAGCGAGGGCCAGGGTTCGTCCAGGAATTTCGTCGAGGGCCTTGCGGACATGCGCGGAATTATGCCCCGGCCGGCGGTCCGTCCGGATCCGGTTTGCGGCGGCACGGGATTTGTAGAGCAGTTCGCGGCGCCGCCCGAATCTGGAGGAGGAAGTCATGAATCGATCGGCCTGGGGAGCCCTGTTCCTCGCGGTCACCGCGGCGCTCGCGGCCTGCCAGGAGAACCCGGTGACCGGCAAGAAGCAGCTCGTGCTGATCTCGCAAGAGCAGGAGATCGAGCAGGGAAACCAGATCTACCCGGTCGCCACGCAGCTCTCGCACGGGGAGACGCCTCATCGTGACACCCAGAGCTTCGTGCAGAAGGTCGGTGGCGGGCTCGCGCGATTGTCCGAGCGACCCGACCTGCCCTGGCAGTTCAACGTCGTGGACCACAACGACCCCAACGCCTACTCGCTGCCGGGCGGCAAGGTCTCCTTTACGCGCGGCCTTCTTTCGCGCCTCGCTTCCGAGGATCAGGTGGCGGCGGTCCTCGGCCACGAGATCGGCCACGTGGCCGCCCTCCACGCCGTGGCCGCCGCGAGCCGGCAGGCCCTGATCGGCCTCGTGCTCAACGTCAGCGGTTCGGTGCTGCAGGGCCGCGGCAACCGCGGCCCGGGCGCGATCCTGATGGCCGAACGGGCCGGGGCGGCTCTCCTTCTGACGAAGTACTCCCGCGATCAGGAGCGGCAGGCGGATGAGCTCGGGATGAAGTACATGGCCGCGGACGGCTACAATCCGAAGGCGTTCCTGGAAGTCATGCAGATCCTGGAGCGGGCTCAGGAGCGCGAGCCGTCGCGGGTCGAGGTCCTCTTCGCGTCGCACCCGTTGACCTCCGAGCGGATCGCGACGGCGCAACAGCGCCTGGCATCCGGGTACACCGAAGAGCAGAAGAGGGCGGTCCGCGTCGCGGATTTCGAGCCGGCCGTCGCGCCGATCCGCGCGGAAACTCCCGCCTTTGCTCTCGCCGACGAGGCCAAGAAACTCGTCGAGCAAGACAAGACGGCCCTGGCCGCGCAACGCCTCGAGCGCGCGGTTGCGATGGTGCCGGATTCGCCCATCTTGAACGCGCTCTGGTCGGACTCTCTGTACGACCTCGATCAGAACCGCGAGTCCGAGGAGATCTCCGCGCGGGCGCCGAACCTCTACTACGGGCGCCTCGTCAACGGCGCCGCGAACTGGCGACTGAAGAATGACCGCGAGGCGCTCGCCTCCCTCGAGGTGGCCGAGAAGCTCGTTCCGGGAACCGCTCTCGTGGCCTACTTCCGAGGCCGCGCCGAAGAGGATCTCGGAGATCGCGATGCGGCGGCCTCCGACTACGTGAAAGTCGCGAAGGCCACCCAAGGACAAGGCCCCTACGGCGAATACGCGGTCACCCGCCTGCGGGAGTGGGGATATTTGAAGCAGGAACCCTGAGCCGAAGGACTCGAGCTCTCCCTCGACCCTTCAGCTCGGACGCGATGCGAGTAACTCTCTTGCGGCGGAAAGAACTTCTTCGAGCAGAAAACCAGGATACGCGCCGCGGGCGAGGCTAAAGAATTCGGTTTGGTCGCGCGCGCGATCCGCGAGGACTCGCAGGGTTCCGTGATAGACAGCCTGGTCGTCCAGCAGCCTGCCGGCGCCCGGCGACCCGTGGCCGGGCACGTAGGTCCGCGCGCCGAGGGACCGAAGCAGCTCGAGGCCGCTTTTCAAATTCGCGATCGTCGCGTCTTCGTAGTTGACGTGATAGCCGGAGGAGACGAGATCTCCGCAGATGGCGACGGACTCCTGTGGGAGATGGAGGACGGCGTCGCCGGGCGTGTGGCCGGGGCCTGAATGGAGGGCCCGCGGCTCGATGCCGCCGAGATCGAAGGCGAAGTCTTTCTCGAAGACGACAGCCGGCAGATAGGCCTCGGCGTCGGAGAAAAGCTCGGCCAGATGGGGCTGTTTGCGGCGCGCTTCGATCAGGCTGGCGTGCTCGGCGGCCATCCGGTCGCGGCAAGCCGTGTGGGCGACGATGGTCGCTCCCTTCGCGGCGAAGTACCCGGCGCCCAGGGCGTGATCCGTATGGTGGTGCGTCACCAGAACGAATCGGATTGGAAGCGGCCTCCAGGATGCGACCGCGGCCTCGATCTGCCGCGCGTAGGCCGGCGCGATCAGCGGGTCCACGAGGAGAACGTTCTGCCGGCCCGCGACGGCCGTGCAGTTGGCGCCGTAGCCCGTCGCGATCGATTCGCCCCCGAGAGTGAAGACCCGGACGTTCTCGCGAACCGCCGTGACGTGGAGGTCGTTCTCACTCATAGCAGCGATCGACCGATCAGTCTCGATGCTGATCGGCTTGACTCTTCGCCGGCGAGAGCGGCGGAATCAGGACCGCGGCGCTGATCGAGCCGAGAAGCGCCAACAACGCGCAGATCCGCGTCAGGACTCGGAACGCGGCGGTCAACGAAAACGCGATGGCCTCCCGCACGCGCGCGGCCTCGGCGGCGGGAAGGCCTGAGGGCGGCTGCGCGGCGCCCAACTTGTTGCGCTCGCTCTGCGGAATCTGTCGCGCCGCATCGGAGAAGCCCGGCTCGGAGAGGCGTCGGGTCAGCGTCGTGTCGAAGGTCCGGGAGGCCACGATTCCGAGCGCGGCGATCGCAAGGAGACCGGCGACGCGGGCAACGGCGTTGTTGATGCCCGATGCGGTGCCCTCCTGCTCTCGATCGACGGAGTTCAGGACGGTCGTCGTGAGCGGCGCGACGGTCATCGCCATCCCGAGTCCCAGGACGATCAGCGCCGGCAGGAGGGTCGTCGTGAAACGCGCGCCGACGCCCGGTCGAGACAAGAGAAAGAAACCGATCGCTGCCACGGCGGGACCGGCCGTCAGCAGGATCCGAGGTCCAATGCGATCGGCGATCGCGCCGGTCGTGCGCGAGAGCGCGAAGAGAATCAGGACCAGCGGGAGCATCGCGGCCCCGGCCCTGGCGGGCGAGTATCCCTGCGCCTGAATCAGGTCGAAGGGAAGGAAGAAGAGTGCCTCGGACAGAGCGGCGTAGAGAAAGAGCGTCAACAGGTTGGTACCGACGAACGCGCGGTTGCGACAGAGCTCGGCCGGAATCATCGGATGAGAGCTGCCGCGCTCGACGAAGGCGAACGCGACAAAAGCGATGACGCCGGCGCCCAGCGAGACCCAGACGCGCGGCGCTCGCCAGCCGGATGTCGGCGCCTCGATCAGTCCGAAGATGAGCCCCGCGAGCCCGAGAGTCGCGAGCACCGTTCCCGCCCAGTCGAGCGACTTCGCGCGGGCGTTGCGTGATTCGGGCACCTTCGTCCAGGTGATCACCGCGACGCCCGCGGCGATCGGCAAATTGACGAAGAAGACGGCGCGCCACGAGGACACCTGCACGAGCCAGCCGCCCAGAAGCGGGCCGATGACTCCGGCGATCGCCGTCAGCGAGGACCAGATCCCGATGGCCCGGCCTCTCTCGCCTGCCGGAAACACCGCGCCCAGGATCGCCAGGCTGGAAGGGATGAGAAGCGCCGCGCCGATTCCCTGAGCCGCGCGGGCGGCGATGAGCCAGTTGCTGCTCGGGGCGAGCCCGCAGGCCGCGGAGGATGCGGCGAACAGAACGACCCCGGCGAGGAAGACGCGCCGCCGGCCGATCCGGTCGCCCAAAGAGCCGCCGGCCAGGACGAGCGAGGAGAGAAAGAGCAGATAAGCCTCGACCACCCACTGCACCTGCGAGGCGGAAGCGTTGAGGCTCTTCTGGAGAACGGGCAGCGCCACGTTGACGACGCTTCCATCCACGAACGCCATGCTCGAGCCCAGGATCGTTGCGGCGAGAGTCCATCGCGCCGCCGATCGCCCGCACGGCGTCTCACTGCTCGACTGCGCGATCGTCTGGTCGCAGGGCCCGCTGGCCGCGAGGCTCATTGGGTTCTTGGCCCCTTCTGGACGTTCTTCAGCGCCTCGCGTCTGGAGAGATTCGAGAGAGCGTTCTGGTGCGCCGCGACGTATCGGCGAACTTCCCTTGGATCCGTCCAGGCGTACTGACGGAGCGCCCAGCCGATCGCCTTGCGAAGGAAGAACTCGCGTGAGGGCAGACTCGGCTCGATACAGGCGTAAAGCAGATCCGGGTCCGTGTCCTTCTTGAACTGGATCTGGCACAGGATGGCCGAGCGCCGCTTCCACATGTCCTTCGATCGGCTCCAGGCGAGCATCTTGCGCCGCATCGCCGCCGGATAGCGGCGCAGCAGAAATCCCAGACGGTGCGTCGCGATCGCGTCGACGTAATCCCACCACGCTCCGGTGACGATCATCTCCTCGTACATCGGCAATGCGCCCATCGTCTGAAAGGGGGCAAACCGTTTGATCTCGGTCAGCTCGATCGCCGCATAGCGCTCTTCCCGGTGGCTGGCTCGCCTCCAGATGGAGAGCACCGCGCCCCTCCAGGCGTCCGCGCTCGAAAAGTCGACGCCGGCGAAGACGGTCCGGCAGACGAGCCGCATCTTCGGCGACGAGACGCCGTGATACGGCATCGCCGACTTCATGTAGGCCTGCATGAGTGGAGCGCGCGGCGGATCCGCGGCCGCCGCGAGCTCGCGGCGGAGGTTCGCCAGAAGCGATCTCGGCTTGGCCTTCTGTATCGTTTCGTGAAAGCGATTGCGCACAATCCGAGTATCCTTCTGTCCTTGGCCCGTGACGCCTAGGCGAGCGCGTCTCAGGGAAAGGGTATCTCGATAGACGAGCCGAGGTTGCTATCCGTAGATCTGGTCGCATGGCCCACCTTCTCGCGTGGCTGAGGCGCTTCCAGTCCCGACTTCGGTTCGACGGAATGGGGTATCCGGAAGACTCTCGATCTCAGAGGCCAGACGCTTCCTCAGCCGAGGGGATCGCTCCGGAGGGCACTCCTGAAAGCACGCCGCCCGACTACGAGGAACTCCGGCGCAAGCTCACCTGGCGGCCGGAGACATCCGCCGAACGCTTTCTCAGCGTTTTCATGGACCAAAACAATCGATGCAACTTGAAATGCAAGATGTGCGGTTTCAGCGACGCGCGGGTTGGGGCGGTTCCCAAGTACGACATGCCGCGATGGCTCTTCGACTCGATTGCGAGCCAGGTCTTTCCGCACACTCGTTTTCTCTGCTTGTCGCTTATGACTGAACCCTTCATGACGAGAGACTTCGCCGACCGACTCGAGTCCGTTCGCAGGTTCGAGGTGCCGTACAGCGAGATCATCACCAACGGAACACTGCTCAACGAGCCGAAGATCGGCAAGATCCTCGACGCCGGCATCACTCGGCTGACGTTCTCGATCGATGGAGCAACGGCGGAAATCTTCGAATCGATTCGGATCGGCGCCCGATTCGAAGATGTCCTGGGTAACTTCCGTTTAGTCCAGTCAATGCGAGAGGACCGGCGATCGGCGCTCCCGCGACTTCGCGTAAACCACGTTCTGTCCGAGCTGAACATTGATCGCTTCGACGACTTCCTCGGTCTCGTCGAGACGATTCAGGCCGAAGAGATCGGGGTCCGGACGGTCTCGCGAATGAGCAACGCCCTCATCCAGGAGAGCAAGGATCCGGAGTTCTGGCGCAAGGTCAGCAGAGCACGGAACCAACTTGCGGACTTTTGCCGGCGGACTGGAATCGAAGACTCAGGCTTCCTCCGAGAGCGGTCGAGCCGGATCGAGCTATTTACGGACGCCGGCGAGAAGATTACTTGCCGATGTCCCTGGGAGATCCTCGCGATTCATCCCGACGGCGACGTCTTTCCATGCATGGCGTGGACCCGACCGCCGGTCGGGAATTTCGCCAGCGAGACCTTCGAACAGATCTGGCAGGGGAACAAACTTGCGGCGCTGCGACGCGAGTTCGCTCAAGTCAAGCCCGGCATCGATTGTCTTAACTGCAAGATCCGGAAGGATGCAGCGGCGGAACTCGATGATGACTTCTTCTACGAGAAGATTGCCAAGCAGCCGGCGTGGGCGAAGCCTGGAGACAAACTCGATAAGAGACTTCCTCATCACTGATTCCTCCTCCCCCCGACCCTCTCCCGCCGGGAGAGGGAGCAGAGATCCCCTCTCCACCCGCTTGCGGGGGTAGAGGGCAGGGTGAGGGGGGCAAGGGAGACCCTCCGTCTACCTTGAAGAAGACGTGACGCCCACCTGCGGCAGGCTCGACTTCTTGAGCTCCTGGTTCAACGCGGCAACGTCCGCGCTCTGAATCTCCTTCCAGGCGGCGAGCTGTGATGCCAACGCCTTTTCGGTCTCGGCGACATCCGCTGCGACTCGCGGGGTCGGCTTCGCGTCGGCCCCTTCCACGATTCCGAGAAGCGTCCCGAGGGAGCGGTTCAGCCGCGTGAACGACGGGGCGGCGACCTCGTCCGGCCCGCCGGCTCCCGAGCGCGGCGAGCTCTCCTCCAGGGCCGCGGCCTTCTTCTCGAGCGCCGACACGGCGTCCGCCGCCGGCGATTGCGCTGCGCGATCTCGCACCGCGGCGAGCTCCTTGCGCAGGGCTTTGACCTGCTGCAGCGCCTCGTAACCGGAGTGCATCGCCGCGGTGACGCGCGTGGCGAGCTCGAGCTGGTTGCGCAGATCCTCGGCGGAGGCAGGGACCCTCGGCTCCATCTCGACCTTGAGCGGCTGGGTCTGAGTCTTGCCGCCGACAGTCAGGCGCACTGTGTAGTCGCCGGGTAGGGCCCACGGACCGAGCGGCTGACGCGCGGTGTTGCGGTACACCGCGGCGATCGGGTACTCGTGCTCGAGCGCGTCGGGAGGCGGGAAGTGGAGATCCCAGACGAAGCGATGAAACCCAGCCTGCGCAGAGAGAGGCTGCGGCGGCCGGATCCAGTACGTTGGGATCGGAAGTTCCTTCGGATCGACCGGCGCGGGCTTGTCGGCGCTCGAGAACCGGCGGACGAGCTTTCCAGAGGAGTCGAGTATCTCCAGAGTCACGGCAGCCGGAGAGTTGCCCTTCAGAAAATAGTCCACCATCGCGCCGTCGGGAGGGTTCTCGCCGGCCGGCTCCTCCGGCGGAAGCGGAGTATCCGTGTTGGTGTTCCAGCGCACTCGCCGGGTGAGCTGCGGGCGAAAAAGAAATTCGCTGGAGGCCTTCTGGAGATCCTCCATCTGGCGCAGGGGCGTGACGTTGTCCAGGATCCAGAACGATCGGCCGTGCGTGCCTATGGCGAGGTCGTCCTCGTGGACGACCAGGTCGCGGATCGAGGTCGCCGGCATGTTCAAGCGCAGCGACTGCCAGTGATCGCCGTCGTCGCGCGAGAACCAGACCTGCCGCTCGGTTCCGGCATACAGGAGACCTTTGCGGACGGGGTCTTCCCGCACGACGTTGACGGAGGCGTTGTCCGGAAGTCCCCGGACGATCTTCTGCCAGGTCTTGCCGCCGTCGTGCGTGCGATAGATGTACGGCTTCAAGTCGTCCAGGCGGAAGCGCGAAACCGAGATGTACGCCGTCGCCGGATCGAAGTGCCCCGCGTCGATCTGCGTGACCTTGCTCCAGGCGGCCAGCTCCGGCGGCGTGACGTCGTCCCACTTCTTTCCGCCGTCCCGCGTGACGTGCACGAGGCCGTCGTCGGACCCGACCCAGATGAGGTTGACGTCTTTGGGAGATGGGCCGATCGAGTAGATGACGCCGCGGTGGCGATCGCGTTCCGGGTCTTTGTCCGCCATGTGGCCGATATTCGCCGGGACTCCCGGTTTTTCGCGCGTCAGATCTCCGCTGATCTGATCCCAGCTCTCGCCGCCATTGGTTGTCTTCCAGAGCACCTCGGCTGCGAAGAAGAGGACATGCGGATCCGCCGGCGAAAAGAGGATAGGCGCCGTGCGATCGAAACGGTGGGCGCCCGTGCGCAGAGCGACCGGTCCGATCTGCCGCGTCTGCCCGGTCGATTCGTCGAAACGCGTCCCCTTGCTGCCGTAGATGACGCCCGGATGCAGCGGGTCGGGGGCCACGTAGCCGTACTCGTCCGCGCCGACCGGGTGGAACTCGCGGAACGTGATCGCCCCGTCGTTTCCGCGGCTCCAGACTCCCGCCGAGCCGCTCTCCTGCTGGCCGCCATAGACGCGATAGGGAAAGCGGTTGTCCGTCGAGACGTGGAACATCTGCGCGGTCGGCTGGTTGTACCAGGAGCTCCACGTCCGCCCGCCGTTGACCGTGATCGTGGCTCCCTGGTCGACGCCGAGCAGGATGATGTCGGGGTTCTCCGGGTTGATCCAGATGCGGTGGTAGTCGTCTCCTCCCGGCGCACCCTTGATCGCCGTGAAGGTCTTGCCGCCGTCGGTCGATCGGTAGGTCGACGTGTTGGCCACGTAGATGACGTCGCGATTGCGCGGATCGACACGGACCTCCGCGAAGTCCGTGCCTCGTCCCCAGACGCGGCTCTCGGTGTTGACGCGCTCCCAGCTCGCGCCGGCGTCGTCGGAGCGGTATCCGCCTCCGAGCTTTCCGGCGTCCACGGTCGCGTACATCCGCTTCGGATCGGAAGCGGAGATGCCCAGGCCAATGCGGCCCAGACCCTGCTCGGGCGTGGGAAGACCCCTGGTGAGCGGCTGCCAGGTCGTCCCGCCGTCGCTCGAGTGGAAGAGGCCGCTGCCCGTTCCGGTGTACGCGTTGCCGTACTCCCACGGCCCCTGGCGCGCGGACCAGAGAACGGCGTAGACGTGCTGGGAGTTTCCGGGATCCAGCGCAAGATCGATCGCGCCCGTGTCTTCGTCCTTGTACAAGACCTTCTGCCAGGTCTTTCCGCCGTCCGTCGTCCGGAAGACCCCGCGCTCGGGATTGGGGCCGTAGGGATGCCCCAGCACCGCGACGAGGACGCGGTTGGGATCTTTCGGATCGATGACAATCGCCGCGATCTGCCGCCCGTCGGAGAGCCCCATATTCGTCCAGGTCGTACCGCCGTCAGTCGACTTGTAGACCCCGTCGCCGACGGACAGGTCCGGCCGCTGCAGCCCCTCGCCGCTTCCCACGTAGATCACGTCCGGCGACGACGGAGCCACGGCGAGCGCGCCGATCGAGCCGGTCGGCTGACTGTCGAAGATCGGATCCCACGTGCGGCCGTAGTCGTCGGTCCTCCAGACGCCGCCGTTGTTGGCAGCCATGTAGAAGACGTTGGGCCGCTTCGGCACTCCGGCGACCGCCACCGTTCGTCCGCCGCGGAACGGACCGATCATCCGCCAGCGCAGCGCCGTGGCGAACCCGGGATCGGCGGGCTGGGCGACGAGACACGGACACGACAGCCAGGCAAGGGCGACCAGAGCACCGATCGCTCGAAGAAGACGTGCGGTCACGGCAGTTCCTCCTTTGGAGAGCGAAGCATATCCGCCGGCGCCCGGGCGAAGCGGATTCCGGGCGGGCGTAGACTCTCCAACATGTCGTTGCGGACTTCGGCTCTCTGCTCGTTGGCGATCTTCCTGCTGGCCGGCGCTGCGGATGCGCAGCAGCAACAGCAGCCTCAAGAGAGCTCCGGGCCGCCGAATCCGCACCCCATCGAGCGCCAGCAGGGAAATCCCTACATCCGCGAGGGAGACGTTCACTACTCGCGGCGGCAGGACAAGCGCGTTGCCGCCATTGCGGACAAGGGAGAGATCGCCGCCGCGGTGCGCGCTTACGACACTGCTTCGGAGGCGGCGGACAGCGTCGAGGCGCGATGGAAGCTCATCCGCTCGCTCGTCTTCCAAGCGCTCTACACGGACCTCGACTCACAGGGCCGTCTGGCAGTCCTCGAGAAGGCGCGCCGGGTCTCCGAGAACGCGGTCGGGTTGCTCGAGGGCCGCGTCAAGCGCGCGGAAGGAAAGGAATTCGCGGGGTTCGCGGGGTTGACGCCTGCGGAGATTGCCGAGGCTCTTCGCAAGGACACGGACGCGCCGCCGACCTTCTACTGGGGCGCCGTTGCCTGGGGCCAGTGGGCCCTCGCCCGCGGCAAAGAGGAAGCGACGAAGCTCGGCGCTGCCGACAAGATCCGTGCGGACGCGACAATTCTCGTGGCGCTCGATCCGCGTTTCGAGGAAGGAGGCGGTTACCGCATTCTCGGCCGCCTGCACGACCAGGCCCCGCGCATGGTCGCCCAGACCGACTGGATCTCGCGTGATGAGGCTCTTCGCAATCTCCGTCTGGCGATCCAGACCGATCCGTCAAACTTCTCCAATCGGCTCTTCCTTGCGGAGGCCCTGGCGTCCGGCTCTTCGGCCGAGCGCACAGAAGCCGTGCGCCTGGCCAAAGAGCTAACGGCCGACGCCCCGTCGCCCAGCCGTCTGATCGAGGAGCTGCGCCTTCAGGAACAAGCCGCCAAGGATCTGCGCGACTGGAAGTGAGGCGGTGTAATCGTCTCGTGTGGCGAGGAGAACCTCGCCGAAAGATGCTCCGTCATCCCAAGCACCTGGTTTCCATGTCACCCCGAGCACCCTGTTTCCTTGTCACCCCGAGCACCTTATTCCCATGTCATCCCGAGCGAAGCGAGGGATCTACCCTCGTGGCGCTCCTCCCAGGGCCAAAGTCCTCGCCGAACGGGCTGAGCGAGAGATCTGACTCGTTCTCTCAGTCTTCCAGGGCAGATCCCTCGTCGCTTTCGCTCCTCGGGATGACAGATTCGCCCGCTCAGCGGGAGGAGGAATGCTCGCGGGACCGGCGGTGCCAGGGTCGCAGGACGGAGTACTCCGGCGTCGCGGTCGCCGAAGCGCGTGCCGCGGCGACCAGGCGGCGGCGCGTCAGCCTGCGGATCGCGGATTGAACGGCGCTCTTGGAGAGCCCCGTCTCCTCGGCGAGCTCCCGATGGCTGATCTTCACGGTGGCTCCGCGCCGGGCGCCCCCACGCCCCCAGAGGGCGAGGTAGACGAGAAACGCGGAGGGAGACTGGTCGTGGCCGACCAGGTCGGCCATCAGGCTGTCGAGAACATAGCGATCGATCGTGACCGTGTTCATCTATATTAGTTATAACTATAGTACTAGAAACTACAGTTCTCTGCGAGCCAGTCGATTTTTCTGGACATCCCGCTCCGCCTCTCCTAGATTGCCGGCTTCGAGGAGGACGAGATGATCAGTCAACTGAAGTTCGTCGGCATTCCCGTTCGCGATCAGGATCGAGCGCTGACTTTCTATCGCGACAAGCTCGGGTTCAAGATACACACCGACCAACCCATGGGGAAGCAGCGCTGGATCGAGCTGAAGATCCCCGGCGCCGACACCCTCGTCGTGCTCTTCACTCCGGAAGGGCAGGAGAACCGCGTCGGCACATTCTTCAACGGCGCCTTCACCTGCGACAACCTCGCGAAGACCTACGAGGAGCTCAAGGGACGCGGCGTGGAGTTCACGCAGGAGCCGAAGCAAGAGCCGTGGGGCTCCTTCGCCCAATTCAAGGACTCGGAGGGCAATACGTTCGTGCTCGGCACCAAATAGGCGATTCCATCCGCCGCATCGCTCAGGCCTGAGGCGGTCACCGAAGGCCGCCTCGGCATTGAAATCCGATGCGTGATGCTGGATGCTGAACGAGATGAGGACTACGCTCGATGTAGACGACGACGTGCTGCAAGCGGCAAAGGAGATCGCCGCGAAGCAGAAGACAACAGTGGGCAGGTGCGCGGGCTCGTGATTCCGCCGAGCTGCCACCCGGGTGATCGCCAGAACCTTCTGGCGGGGACCAACACGGGACTTATCTCGACGCTCCGCGGATCGCGATGACGAGACCAGGTTGCAGCCGCCGTCGATGAGCCAGAGCCCCGTGGCTGCACTCCTTTAAGTTTAAGGAAAAAGGGCGGCTCGCGCCGCCCCTTTGCTGGTTGTTCGAACGGAACCGGGTCCGCTATTTCTTTCGGATGTAAGTGATCTCCATCATCTTGTAGTTCTTTCCGGTCGGATCCGATCCCCACATCTCCATCGTGTGATGATCGTTGTCGGCGACGACGACCTTGTTGGTGATCTTGGACATCTTTCCGGTCATGGGATCGGCGACCATGGCGGTCGTCGTCAGGGTGTTGCCCTTCATCGTGCCGCTCGAATTCATCATGCCGGTCGAGGCGCTATCCATCCAGGTCCCGACGTACTTCTTGGTCGTGTTGTCATAGCCCTGATAGCCGATGCCGGAGAAGGGCTGGCCCATGAACGTGCCGGTGTAACTCATTTCGACGTAGCGATCTCCGAGCACCCACTTGTTCTCGGAAACTCCGGTCGACACGTCCGGGGGCTTCGAGGGGTCCATCCACATCTTGACCGTCGTGTCGAACGTCCCCACCACCGCGTCGAGCTTCTTGTGGGCCTCCCCAGGGGTGCCCGCTTTCTGCATCATCTCCATCATGGCTTTTTCGTCGGGGGGCGCTGCCGGCTTCTTACCCTTGGATGCCGCCCCCTTTTCCTGAGCCAGGGCCGCCGAAGCGAGCAAAGCGGCCAGAGCCAAAGCTATCGTTGAGACTGGAAACCGAGATTTCATGAGACTCCTCCTTCGATGAAGTTCGAAACTTCGATGAGGTTCGAACCCTTTCGACGGGAGTCTACGTGAAAATCGGGCGCAAGTTTCGCGGCTTTCGCCGCGCGGGACTCGGGACTCGGGACTCGGGACTCGAGAGCTTCGAATCCCGCGTTTTCCGGTCGACCAGTCTCCGCGTGCCGGCAGCTAGGGGGATTTCGCCGCGGGACTCGGAATGTGCCCGCGACCCCAGCGTTCGAGTCCCCAGTTCCGAGTCCCGAGTCCCGAGTCCCGACAAATCACCGCGACGGCAGTTTCTTTTCCAGGTCGTTCAAGCGTTTCTCGAGATCCTTGAGCTTGTCCTGGAGCTTTTCGAGGCCTTCGAGGCGTCCGATCCGCGGCATCTCGAAGTGAAAGTCCCGAAAGTCGCGTCCCCAGTCGCGGGACTGCTCCCGAATCCGGTGGCGGAGATCCCCGAGCTCGATCTCGCGCCCCTTGCGCTCCTCGATCGTCGCGGTCAGGGTCCGGGCGCTCTTGTTGCGCTGGACCTCGATCTTGACGGTCTCGCCCGCCTTCTTGCGGCGGATCGCGCGAGACAGGTCGCGTGAAGATTCCACGCGCTCGCCATCCACCCGCGTGACGACGTCTCCGACCTGAAGGCCTGCTTTGGCGGCCGGCGTGCCCGTCTCGACGTCGGCGACGAGAATTCCGGCGTCTCGCGGGGCGCCGAAGTGCTCTCGGAGGGCCGGTGTGATTTCGAGTAAATGAATCCCGAGGTATCCGCCCCGGTGGCTGCCCACATGCAGCACCATCGAGTCATCGTCGTCATCCAAGGACAGCAGGCGCTCGCCGTTGATGACGATCTCCTTTTCGTCCCGGGGCTCGTCGCCGGCCCGCAAAGAGGAGGCAGGACAAACCGCCAGCAGGACGAGGAGCGGGGCCGCCTTGAGCATTGCCGTGGTCATGGGAAGAAGCTCCTTTCGAACGAGGAGACGCCACCTCCGGCCGAAGGTTTCGCGGTTGTATTCTGATGGACAGCAGTCAATTAGCGCCTCGTCTGTCATTCTGAGGACCGCAGCGACGAAGAATCTGTTCTCGTCCCGACGAGGGTAGATTCTTCGCTTCGCTCAGAATGACAAGGGATGTAGTCGGAATGACATGGGAGAAATGACGGGGGAAGGGCAGGAATGACGGGGAAGGGGCAATGAACGGGCGAGGGGAGCGCCCCTTCTGTCATTCTGAGGAGCCCCTCCACTTCCCATGTCATCCCGAGCGAAGCGAGGGATCTGCCCCGTGACTTTCATTTGACCTGAGGAATCTCTCGGGGCAGGCTACGCGACGAAGAATCTGTTCCCGTCTCTACGCGGGGAGATTCTTCGCTTCGCTCAGAATGGGAAAGGATGCAGTCGAATGACGGGGGAGAGGACGGAATGACAGGGGAGGGGACGGAGGACTCAGAGATGAGCATCGATCGGAGAGGTTTCCTGCGGCTCGGAGTGGCGGCGGCCGCGACGGGTTTGGCAGCCAAGCGTGTCCTTGCGAAAAAACCCTTGCCACCACCAGACGGCGCGCAGGTCAAAACGGCGGGGATCAAGCTGATTCGCGTGGACGGCAAGTACAACGTCTGGACTAAGCGCGTCGGCTCGGGCCGGGTCAAGATGCTGACCCTGCACGGAGGACCTGGCTGCACGCACGAGTACTTCGAGTGCTTCGAGGACTTCCTTCCTCAGGCCGGAATCGAGTTCTTCTATTACGACCAGCTCGGCTCGGCGTATTCGGATCAGCCGGACGACCCGTCGCTGTGGACGGTCGATCGGTTCCGAGAAGAGGTCGAGCAGGTCCGCTCCGCCCTCGGCCTCGAGAACTTCTATCTCCTCGGCCATTCCTGGGGCGGGATGCTCGGGATCGAGTACTTGCTCAAGTATCAGAAGCACGTGAAGGCCGCGATCATCTCCGACATGACGGCCTCCATCGCTTCGTACATGCAATACGCCGCGCAGCTGAGGTCCCAGTTGCCGGCGGAGGTGCTCGCCGTGCTGGACAAGTACGAGGCCAAGGGAGAGTACGAAGCCCCCGAGTATCAGGAAGCGATGTTCAAACAGGTCTACACCAAGCACCTCTGCCGGCTTGATCCGTGGCCGGATCCTGTCGAGCGGACGTTCAAGCACTTGAGCGCGAAGGTCTACAACACGATGCAAGGCCCCAACGAGTTCGTCATCACCGGCAACTTCAAGGACTGGGATCGCTGGAACGATCTTCCTCGGATCACCGTGCCGACGCTCCTGATGGTAGGCCGCCACGACACGATGAGCGTCGAGGACATCCGCAAGATGGGGCGCGCGATCCCGCATTCCCGAGTGGCCGTCTGCGAAAACGGAAGCCACCTCGGCATGTGGGACGACCAGCAGGCGTACTTTCGGTACCTGCTCGGTTTCGTGAGAGACGTCGAAGCGGGCAAGCTCCGCTAATCCGTTAAGAAGCGTCATCGGCGATACGGGTCGGGTGACGGGATTTGGCGGCGGGATCCGGTTTGCTCCTCCAACGGGCTTCCGGTCAGCGAGTTGGAGGAGTGTCGACATCTGGCCCTCGCTTTGCACTTCAGGCAGCGCACCCCAATCCCATGCCGCGCAACAACGAGACGACCGAGGCCTCTTTTCCGTTCACGGCCTACGACGTAGCCGTGGACCGCGACAGCCTGACCGCCTGGGACCTCGGCTCCGACGGCACCGGCTATGCCGTTCAGCTGACGGGTCCTCTGGATGATCGCTGGGAGCGGTCCTTCTATCTCATTCGAACCGAGTCGGGCAGCTACGCCCGCTTCCACCTGGATCCCGCCAAGAAGATCGTCTGGTTTGCATGTCGGGAGGGGGACCGCCCCGCCAAGATGCAGCCCGTGATCGACACGCTTTGCCGGATCGTCTCCTCGGTCAACGAGCGAGCCGAGGCCGAGGCGTGGGGGGAATGGGGAGAGAAGGTCTAAAAGTCCAATGTCTAAAGTCTAAAGTTCACGCGTAAGTCAGTCTTGCACCTTAGACCTTAGACCTAGACGCCTACCCAATCCGCCAGCCTCGTCAGATCGCGGAATTCCTGATCGGGCGCACCTGCCGATCCGACGGGTTGCCGTTTCCGATTGATCCACGCCACCGGAATGCCGAGCTGCTTGCACGGCACGACGTCGTGGAAGTAGCTCTGCGCGGCGTGGAGCCAGCGGGATCCTGCCGGTAAGCGCGCTCGGGCTGTCGTGAAGTGCCCGTGCGCCGGCTTGTAGGAGCCGACCTGCTGTGCCGTGACGATCAATTCGAACGGAACGCCGAAGTGACGGCGCGTCCCGGCGAGCAGATCGTCGTCGACGTTGGAGAGGATGCCGAGCTTCACGCCGCCTGCGGCGAGCCGCACCAGGGCCGGGTTCGTGTCCGAAAACGGCGGCCAGGACGGAAGGCTCTCGGCGAGAAAGCCGGTTCCCTCGGGCGGCACCGTCCAGCCCAGGCGCTCGACGACCTGCTCGGCGGCGATCCCGAGAACCTCTCGGTAGCGGCGATAAGACTCCGCCTCGATGACGGGCTCGATCGCGTGGTACACGTCGAGCACGGAGCTGCGGTCCACGGTCCGACCTTTGCGGCCGGCTTGCGCCGTAAAGGCGCCGGAGATCCCGCGCTCCCAGTCGATCAGGGTGCCGTAGCAGTCGAATGTGATCCAGTCGAATCTCGGCGTCGCCATGTCCGAAGTATCCTTTCTCCCGCCGTCGGGGGACAAGCTCCCTCGGAGCGGAAGAAGATGAGCGAAACCGAAACGATCGAGCAATCCGTGCGGGCAGTCCTCGACCGGCTTGGGGCGGCGTACGCGGTGATTCCCTGCGATCCCGCGCTGGCGGATACGGCGGCCTTCTGCGCGCACTACGGCGTGGCTCCTTCGGAGTCCGCGAATACGATAGTGGTGGCTTCGCGCAGGGAGCCGAAGGTCTACGCCGCCTGCCTCGCCCTTGCGACGACGAAGCTCGACGTTAACCACAAAGTCTCGGAGCTTCTGGGCGTCAAGAAGCTCTCCTTCGCCTCGCCCGAGGAGACGATCGCCGTCACCGGAATGATGATCGGCGGCGTCACGCCTTTCGGCTTGTCGGCGGAGCTTTCGTTCTACGTGGACAGCCGGATCGTGGCGCTGCCGGGCGTCGTCGTGGGCGGCGGCAGCCGCTCCTCGAAGCTGCGCGTGTCCGGAGAGGTCTTCACTCGCATGCCGAACGCTCGGATCGTCGAAGGTCTCGCGATCGACCGGGAGCCGTGATCTCCGCTAGCGCTCCTTGCGCTCCGACTCCCAGACCGGCCGGTAGTCGTAGGTGGGATAGAACTCGGTTCGGAAAGCGCCCCACGCACCATGCTCGATCGCGAAATTAGCTTTCGCCCGCGGCAGTCGCTTCGCGACCGGCGGCCGAGAAAGTTCAACACCGGAGCCGGGCCCGAACCGGAGACGCTGGTGAATCTTGTCTTCGGAACTTTTTCAGCCGAGCCGGCGAAGAAAGACGTGTTGGGTCTTCTGCTTCTGGTAGCCGCGCCTCTGGTAGAAGCCGTGCGCGGCTTCCCGCTCGACGCGGGACCGGACTCGAACGTTGCGAAACCCGTGTCGCAGGCACCACGCCTCTGCGGCGCCGACGAGGTCTTCTCCGAGTCCCTTTCCCCGATGGGACTCTCTGACGATCAGGCCCTTGATCTCCGCGACGGAGTCGTGGGTGAGGCTGGGATCCGCGCCGACGTGAATCCAGCCGGCGACCGTTCCGTCGGGCAGCTCCGCGACGAAGAGCGCCTCGTCGCGGGTGCCGCGGATCCGGTCCAGGCGCGGCTCGAGCTCCGCCAATGTGACCGGATAGCCGAGCTGGTCGCTCAACGCGGCGACGGCCGGCAAGTCCTCCGAAGTCATCTCCCGCACTCCCAAGGCAACCGTCATTATGAAGCCTCACCGCGCGAGCGGATCGCGGCGGAGTGATTCCGGCAGCATGGCGGGCGTTCTTCTCGTCGATGCCGGACTGGTCCTCCTGCTCATCGGGGCGCTCTCTCTCGTTCGCCCTTTCCGCTTTCTCGGTATCCACAGCCGCGGAACCGCGGCAATGTGCCTGGCGGCCGGGCTGGCGAGCTTTGCGGCCGGAGCGCTTCTGCCGGCACGGCTGCAGCATGTTCCGGCGCACCGCTCCCGCCTGGACGATACCGTTCCCGACTATCAATTCCGGGAGCATCACGAGATCCGGATCGCCGCGTCGCCGGAACGCGTCTTCGCCGCCGTCCGCGAGGTGACGGCGCGCGAGATCCGTTTCTTCCTCCTCCTGACCTGGATTCGTTCTCCGCGCATCCGGAGGGCTCCGGAGTCGATCCTTGCGCCCAGAGCCGATCAGCCTCTGCTCGACGTCGCGCTGCGGTCCGGTTTCGTGCTTCTGGCGGAGGAGCCACCCAAGGAGATCGTCATCGGGACGCTTCTCGGCCGGCGACCCCCGGGCATCACGACTCCGGAGGCATTTCGCGCACTTGACACTCCGGGCGTCTCGAAGGCCGTGATGAACTTCCGGATCGAAGAGGACGGTTCTTCCGGATGCCGATTGATTACGGAAACGCAGGTCTTCTCGATCGGCGAATCCGCCCGCCGCGATTTCGGAATCTACTGGCGCATCATCTATCCGGGCAGCTCGCTGATCCGGTACATGTGGCTCGACGCCATCCGCCGTCGGGCAGAGGGTCCGCCGGGAGCCGGCGGCGCGCAGCGATCGGGGATATCGTGAACTCGATGCGCTCCGATCTGCCGGCTCTCTCTCTGCTCTCCGCCATGATCACGCCGGCGGTTCTCATTTCTGCCTGCGGCGCTCTCGTCTTTTCGACGTCCTCGAGGCTCGCGAGGATCGTGGATCGCGCGCGCAAGCTGTCGCAACTCGTGGAGGATCTGGCTGCCGGCCGGGTCGCCGACTTCGTCGTGGAGCGGCGCGCACATGTGGACGCGCAGCTGGATCTCCAGTCGAGGCGGGTGCGCCTCATTCAAAATGCGATGGCGAGTCTCTACCTGGCGCTCGCGGCTTTCGTGGGGACGACGATCGCGATCGGTCTCGCCTTCCTCGCGAGCTCGGCGGCATGGATACCGACCGCGCTCGGCTTCGCCGGCACGTTCGTGCTCTTCTTCGCGTGTCTGCTCCTGATTCGCGAGTCTCGTCTGGCGGTGCAGGCCATCAAGACAGAGATGGCATTCGCTCGACGGATGCAGGGTTTGTATGAAGCAAAGTCGACAGCTCGTGCTTCGCAGCGAAGCGAAGACGCTGCTTCGCAGAGTAGCATCGACAGTCGACAGTCGACAGCGGAGCGCCGGAAGTAGGCCGTTAGAATCCGGCAGAGGAGAAACGAGAGTGCCTCTCGAGGTTGTGACCCCGCGGATCCGGGGCTTCATCTGCACCAACGCCCATCCCGCAGGCTGCGCGGCGGCGGTGGACGAGCAGATCCAGTTGGCGGAAGCGGCCCGATCGCGGACCGGCTCCGGCGGCAACGCCCTCATCCTGGGCGGCTCCACGGGCTATGGGCTCGCTTCCTGGATCACGACGACCTTTGCTCATCGCATGTCGACGCTCGCCGTTTTCTACGAGCGGCCTCCCTCGGAGAAGAAAACCGGCAGCGCCGGCTTCTACAACGCCGTCGCGGTGACGAAGGCGGCGGCCGAGCGCGGTCTGAAAGCGGCCGCGATCAACGGCGACGCCTTCTCCAACGCAGTCAAGCAGGAGGTGATCGAGCGCCTCCGGCGCGACTTCGGCCCTCTCGACCGAGTCATCTACAGTCTCGCCTCGCCGGTGCGCGTGCATCCGGACGACGGCCGCACG
>Ga0070706_100002050_pt1 | contig 20660 bp, 18 predicted proteins | sample KBSK5501metaG_FD_65476 | JGI IMG/M metagenome (GOLD analysis project Ga0070706, IMG submission 65476) | Corn, switchgrass and miscanthus rhizosphere microbial communities from Kellogg Biological Station, Michigan, USA - KBS K5-50-1 metaG | ecosystem: Host-associated > Plants > Roots >... | reverse complement strand
AGGCGGCGGGCGAGCTGCCCCGCGACGACACGTCGACCAGCTCCGGCGCGGTGGTGCGGGTCCAGACGACAGCCGCCCGCGGCTGCGCGAAGAGGCGCTCGAGCTCCTCGGACGGGAGCGGCCGGGCGAGGTAATACCCCTGGGCGCGGCTGCAGCGCAGCTTGCGCAGGCGGTCCAGCTGGAAGGGCTCCTCGACGCCCTCGGCGATCACCGTGAGGCGAAGGGCCCGGCCCATCGATACGATGGCGCTCGCGAGCTCCCAGCTGTCGGCATCGGCCTCGTCAACCGCCACGAAGTCTCGGGCGATCTTGATCGCGGTCGCCGGGAAGCGCTGGAGGTAGCTGAGCGACGAGTAGCCGGTCCCGAAGTCGTCGATCGCGACGCCGACGCCCAGCGTCCTGAGCGCCTCGAGCTTGGCGATCGCGTCCTCGGCGTTCTGGAGGAGCGTGGTCTCCGTCACCTCGAGCACGACCGTCGTGGGATCGACGCCGGACGAGCGGACCACCTCGGTCACCTGCTCGACGAAATCGGGCTGCTCGAGCTGGCGGCCGGCGACGTTGACGCTGATCTGCAGGTCGCGCAGCTCCGGCCAGCGATCGTGCCACGCCCGGGCCTGTCGACACGACTGCGCGAGCACCCAGTGCCCGATCTCGAGGATCAGGTCCGATCCCTCCGCGACGGGAATGAATTCGCCCGGCCAGACCATCCCGCGGGTCGGATGCATCCAGCGGACCAGCGACTCGACGCCGGTCATCCGCCCCGTCGCAACCTCGAAGATGGGTTGATAGTGGAGGATGAACTCCTCGCCCGCGACGGCTCGCTGGAGGGACTCCGTGAGCGTGTGGCGAGCCGCGACGGCGGTCGCCATCTCCGGCTCGAAGAACGCGACCCGGTTCTTGCCGCGGGCCTTGGCCGAGTACATCGCCACGTCGGCGTTGCGGAGCAGCTCGTCGGCGGAGCCAAACCCCGGATGGCCGGCCGCGACGCCGATGCTGACCTGTGCGTTCGCCGTCGTCCCGTCCTGTCCGCCCGACCCGAAGGCGCCGATCAGTCGTTCGGCGACGCGTCGCGCGACGGGCATCTCCGGCGTATCCCAAAGCAGGACGGCGAACTCGTCGCCACCGATCCTGGCGGCCAGATCGCCCGTCCTCAGCGCGGCCTGGATGCGCTCGCCGACGGACGCCAGCAGCTCGTCGCCGGCGGCGTGGCCGAGCGTGTCGTTGACGATCTTGAAGTCGTCGAGATCGAGGAACAGGACGACCGGGACCAGGCCGGAGGCATCGGTCGATTCGAGCCGCTGCGCCACGCTCTGGGCGAAGAACGATCGGTTGGCGAGCCCGGTCAGCGCGTCGTGGTAGGCCTTGTGCTGGAGCTCTTCCTTGAGCCGCGACAGGGAGCTCAGCGACTGCTCGAGCTGGCCGTTCTCGAGCGCGACGGCGGTGTGGCTGGCAAGTGTCTGGAACAGCTTGAGGTCGTCGGCGTCGAACGGGTGGAGGTCGCTGAGGCGGTTCGCCACGACGATCGTGCCGACGAGCCGTGACTCGCCGACGAGCGGCGCGTAGATCGCGTTACGGAACCGACCGCCGTCGACGGCCCCGGGCGTGATCTCGGAATTGGCGACGAGGAACGCCCGGCGCTCCGCGACACATTCGACTAGGCGAGAATCATCGAGCGCGGTGCCGATCGGCTGCATCATCACGGCCGACTCGCCGGGACCGACGCTCGTCCGGAGGACCTCCAGGCCCTCGACCTGCGGCAGGATCGACACTTCGGCGACGTCCGCCCGGAACATCTTGCGAGCGTGGTCGAGCAGAGACACGAGGGCCTGGTCGATCTGCGGGCTGCGCTGCAGGATCCGCGTCGACTCGTAGAGCATCTCCAGCCCTTCGTGCTGCTGGCGCTCGGACAGGTAAGCGCGGTAGGCGACGAAGACCGCGATGATCGGCACGGCGAAGAGGAGGGCGGCGGCCGGCTCCACGAAGAGGACGGTGATCAGGAGCAGCGCCAGGCTCGTGTTGGTGAGGGACACCACCGAGCCCATGAGCAGCATGCGCGGAACCCGGGCGTGCTGCGGGGATCCCTCGGCGAGAGAGATCGCCGCGGTCACGGCGAACACGCCGACCATGTTCTCGGCCGAGGTTGCCAGGAATGCGGCCGGCCAGTCGCGCGGTCCGAAGTCCGCGCCGACGGTGACGAGCAGGTGGACGACGCCGACCGTCACCACCGAGCACAGGAGGAACTGCGCGAGGTTGAAGCCGAGCTTGACCGAGCGCTGCCGGCGGCTGATGACCAGCGCCAACCCGGCCCCGATCAGGCGAGCCACGATGTACTCGGCCGGCTTGAAGAAGAAGATTCCGTACACGACCGGGATCTCGCTCATCGAGAACGAGTGCGCGCTGCGGCCGATGTGGAGATGGACGACCTTGGATTCGGTCAGGTAGAACAGCCCCGCCAGTACCCACCACGGCAGCACGACCGGGGCATCGGTCGGTTGGCCGGCCCGCACCTCGATCGCCGCCAGGAGGACGGCGATCGCGCTGAGCGCGATCGTCAGGGCCCAGACGCGGGCGGTCCCCGTCGTCGCCGTGGCGAGCCGTCGGGCCGCGACGCGGAGCGCAGCGCGGTCCGGTGGGCGCGCGCTCATGGTCGACTGGTCCGCATTGCGATCAGCGGGACGCCGCCGTGGGCTTGGCGTGATGGCGGCGGCTCGGACGGGGCGGCACGATGGGACTCACGGTCGCGCTGTTCTTCCCAGTGGCGTTGCCCTTCGATCCTGTTGGGCAACAGGTGACCCCAACCGTGCATTCAGTTGCCGATTGGCACCATGGCCCGAAAGTTTCAGGACCCCTCGACCCGGCCGTCGCGTCTCGGAATTCCAGCCCTCGCCATCGCACGGGGAGGGGCAGTTGCCGCTCGGAAGCACGTCTCGGTAAACTGGAGGCCGCGGCGGAGTAGCTCAGTGGTAGAGCAGGGGACTCATAAGCCAGCCCATCTAACCGCTGTGCTTTTCCGAGTGGAAGGTGATCGGGAATGTGCTCAGTTATGGACTCTATCGGCGAACTCAAGAGCACATAACTCCGATAGAGCCCATACCTTAGTCGCCTCTCTACCGCGTCCCATCAGGGGCGACGGACGGCCCGTCTGCAGCGATCCCTGCCTCCGGTCGGCTCGGTTAGAGACGCCGGCATGACGGCGCAGGGGTATAGTCGTGTCGTTGCGATCCCGACGCCGCGGCCCCCGGGTGACCCGAGGCCACACTCCCAGGTAGCGGCGATCCCGGCAAGCAACGTCACGGGGGCGCGCCCGATGTCTCGACAACTGAGCCGACGGCGACTGCATTCCCGACCCCTCACGGGGTGGCCGGTGGATAGCCGGGAGGGCGAGGCCTGATCCCACGTTGATCCCGGCCGGCCGGGCCGCCTCGCTCTGCCATCCGATACCTGACCTCGAGCCAGCGACGGCCTCTTCGCGGGGCGGAGGATCGCCATGACGCTGCACGCTCAATCGCGCCGCGGGACCGACGGCACGGGTCCACCCCGCGGCCGGATCCGGGTCGACCTGATGAGCGGCTTCCGGCTCACCCAAGACGAGCTGGCGCTCGATCTGCCGCGAAGCGCCCAGCGCCTCGTGGCACTGGTCGCCCTGCTCAACCGGCCGGCGCTCAGACACTATGTCGCCGGCACCCTGTGGCTCGACACGAGCGAGGGCCGCGCCCTGGCCAACCTCCGTTCGGCTCTGTGGCGCCTGCGTCGGCCGGGCGGCGCGATCTTCGAGGTCAAGGGTGACCGGCTGTCGCTGGCGGCCGATGTCGCGGTCGACGTTCGCGAGCTGACGGACTGGGCCCACGACCTGGATCGGCGCGACCCCGTTGACCTCGACGAGGTCCATCTCGACCAGCTCTTGTCGGCCGACGAGATCCTGCCGGATTGGTACGACGACTGGCTGCTCCTCGAACGCGAGCGATTTCGCCAGATCCGCCTCCATGCGCTCGAGATCTGCTGCGTCCGCCTCGCGGGCGCGGGACGCTTCGGCCGTGCGATCGAGCTCGGGCTCTCGGCGGTCGCATCCGAGGCGCTCCGCGAGAGCGCGCATCGGGCCCTGATCCGGGCCTATCTCGCCGAGGGCAACGTGAGCGAGGCGATGCGCCAGTACAAGACCTACTGCCACATCCTGCGCAAGGAGCTCCGACTCGATCCTTCGCCGCTCATCGAGGAGCTCGTGGCGGGACTCCGGCGAGCCTGAAGGCAGGCCGGCGGTCGGGCCGGCGCGTCCGGCGGTCACGCCGTCTCGTGGCGCCGATCGTGATGCGTTGGTAATGGTCAGGTGACGCGCGATGGGCAGCGTTGCGCCCGGTGGATGACATGCCTTCCGAGCGCGTGGCGGTGGCGGTCCTTCGAGCCTGGATCGAGGCCGATCCGACGCATGGTCTGCGCGTCCGCGTGACCGATGTCATCGATGTCGAGACGGGGAGCCAGCGAGTCCACCCGGTCGTATCGAGCATCGAAGGCGTCTGCGCCATCGTGCGCGACTGGCTTATCGCGTTCGTCGAATCGACGCCGGGCCCGTCGCCGAACGACCGGCTCCCGCGGGAACCGGCGGACGACGACCCGGCGGTGACGCCGCCGTGACGCAGGTGAGACGGCGACGTGGCGGGCCCCCCCGACGATCGCACTGAAAGGGGACCACCTGCATGCCATCTGCGCTGACGTATCCCGGCGTCTACATCGAGGAACTGCCGAGCGCCGTTCGGACGATCACCGGTGTGCCCACGTCCATCACTGCGTTCGTTGGCCGCGCCTGGCGCGGACGGCTCGACGAGCCCACGAAGATCAGCAGCTTCGCCGACTACGATCGGATCTTCGGCGGTCTGTGGCGATCGAGCACGATGAGCTACGCCGTTCAGCAGTTCTTCCTCAACGGTGGAGGCCAGGCCATCGTGGTCCGCGTCGCGACCCGGACCGGCGCCGGCGCGGCCGCCGCGGCGACGCTCGATCTGGGCGGTGGAAACACGCTCGCGGCGGCCTCGCCCGGGACGTGGGGACGCAACCTCTCGGTGACCGTCGATCACGTCGTCAAGGACACGACAGACGCGAATCTGTTCAATCTCACGATCTTTGACGACCCGGATCCGTCGACGGCTGCCGACAGCCTGAAACGGGGCGGCAGCGGCGCTCGGGAGACCTTCCTCAACGTCTCTCGCGATCCGGCCAGCACGCGGTTCGTCACGCAGGTCCTGGCGCAGCAATCCCAGCTCGTCCAGGTGACCGGCGTCGGCGTGGCGAGCCCGGCCGACGCGACCGTCAAGGCCGGCCTGGCGAGTGGATCGGATGGCGTCGGGACGACGACCGCGGCTGCAGCGGCGTCTGAGGTGAATGGCGACTCCGGTGCCAAGACGGGCATCTTCGCCCTTGTCAAGACCGACATCTTCAACCTGCTCTGCATCCCGCCGTTGACCACCGCCGCGAGCGCGAGCCAGTTGCCGTTGGACACCGCGGACGTGCCCATGGCGACGTGGACGTCGGCGGCCACGCTGTGCAAGGACCGGCGGGCGGTGCTGCTCGTCGACGCACCATCGGGTTGGACCGCCGCGACGGCCGCGTCCAGCGTCGGTTCATTCAGCGCCGTCGAACGGAGCTACTCGGCGATCTACTTTCCACGCCTCCGGGTGGCCGATCCACTCCAGGACGGCAATCTTCAGGACTTCGCGCCGAGCGGCGCTGTCGCCGGGATCCTGAGCCGGACCGACTCCGAGCGCGGCGTCTGGAAGGCTCCGGCCGGCCTGGACGCCGGCGTCCGGGGCGCGATCGCCCTGTCGATCAACGGTCTGACCGGCAACCTCACCGACAGCGAGAACGGGGACCTCAACCCGCTCGGTATCAACTGCCTTAGGACATTCCCCGCCATCGGGACGATCGTGTGGGGCGCCCGCACGCTCGACGGCTCGGACGTCCTCGCTTCGCAGTGGAAGTACCTGCCGGTTCGCCGCCTGGCGCTGTACATCGAGGAGAGCCTGTTCCGCGGCACGAAATGGGTCGTCTTCGAGCCGAACGATGAGCCGCTGTGGGCGCAGATCCGGCTGAACGTCGGCGCGTTCATGCAGGGCCTCTTCCGCCAGGGTGCGTTCCAGGGGACGTCTCCGCGCGACGCCTACCTGGTGAAGTGCGACCGGGAGACGACGACGCAGGACGACATCAACCGTGGCGTCGTGAACATCCTGGTCGGCTTCGCGCCGCTCAAGCCGGCCGAGTTCGTGGTCATCAGGATCCAACAGCTCGCCGGCCAGATCCAGACCTAAGCGCTCGTCCCTGACATCGCCCGGAGGGTGAGATGGCACAGTTCAACGTCAACCCGCAGCGCTTCGACCCCTACAAGAACTTCAAGTTCAGGGTCAAGTGGGACGGCAAGTACGTGGCCGGCGTGAGCAAGGTCTCGAGCCTCAAGCGGACGACCGAGGTCGTCAAGCACCGCGACGGCGCGGACCCGTCGTCCAGCCGCAAGGCCCCCGGCCGGACCGAGTTCGAGGCGGTGACGCTCGAGCGCGGGGTGACCCACGACACCGAGTTCGAGAAGTGGGCCAACAAGATCTGGAACTTCGGGTCCGGTCTCGGGTCCGAGGTCTCGCTCAAGGACTTCCGCAAGGACGTGATCCTGGAGGTCTACAACGAGGCGGGCCAGCTGGCGATCGCCTACAAGCTGTTCCGCTGCTGGGTCTCCGAGTTCCAGGCCCTGCCCGACCTCGACGCCAACGCCAACGCCGTCGCGATCCAGCACCTCAAGCTGGAGAACGAGGGTTGGGAGCGCGATTACGAGGTCGTCGAGCCGACCGAACCCACCTTCGTCGAGCCAGCGGTCTGATCCGCGCCGGCGCGGTTTCGACATGACAGCGATCAGGGGCGGGACGCTCGACGCCGCCGGCCTCCTCGACGTGTGGGAGCGGACGAGCGACCTCGCACGGCCGTGGCGCGAGCTCGCGATCCTCGAGTTGAGCGGGGCCGGTGCCGCCGAGGAGGTCGCCCGCCTGCCGGTGGGGACGCGGGACGGTCTCGTCCTTGACGTGCTCGAGGTCGTGGTCGGGCCCGGTGTTGAGGCCGACATGTCGTGCCCAGCCTGCGGCGAGCATCTCGAGGTCCGGCTCGACCTCGATCGGGTCCGTCTACCCGGCTCGGCCCCGGCCGTGGGACACGAGATCACGGTCGACGGATGGTCGGTGCATTTTCGCTTGCCCGACAGCCTGGCCGTGGGCGCGTGCCGTGACGTCGATGGCGATCCGGAACCGATCCTCCTCGAGCGCTGCGTCGAACGCGTGCGGCACGGCGACGAGCCAGCCGACATCGATGGCGTGCCCGCGGCCGTCAGACGGGCGATCGCTGCCCGGATGGCCGAGCTCGACCCCCAGGCCGAGATCCTCATCGACGTGGCGTGTCCGACGTGCGAACAGCGTTGGCCAGCCCTGTTCGACCCCGTCGACTTTCTGCTTCGCGTGCTGGACGACCGTGCTCGGCACGTCCTGCTCGAGGTGGACCAGCTGGCTCGGGCCTACGGCTGGCGGGAGGTCGACGTCCTCGCCCTGCCGCCGCGGCGCCGGCAACACTACCTCGAGCTGGCCACACAATGAGCGGCGATCCGGCAGCCGGCTATCTGGCCCGCCTCGTCACGCGGATGACTGACGAGCCGGCGATCCGCCCGCGCGTCGCGTCACGGTTCGAGGTCGCAGGTGGCGGACATCGAGACGTCGAGCCGACCACCGCTGGACGAGCGACGCCCCTCGTCGTGCCAGGCCGGCCGTGGTCCGATCCGCGGCTGCCATTCGCGCTCGAGAGAGCTGACGGTCCCACCGCGAACGAACAGGCCGTTGCCGACCCGCCCCGGGATCTCGCCACGCTCGTTCGTCGGCTGACCAAAGGCCCCGACACGGGCAATGCCGAACCGCACGCGGCCAGGGAGGGCACGGTCCACGAGGCCGTCCGGGCGTCGTCGGATCGTGCGCACGCCTCGGGGTCGTCGGGGTCGTCTGGCTCGGTCGACGCCACGGAGCCGGAACCAGGGCTCATCCGTGCCGTCGTACGAGCCGTTGGGCCAGGACCCTTCGCCGATGCGTCGCCACACGACGCCATCCGGGTCGCCGCGGCGGTTGCGGCCGCGGATTCCAACGGTCGGGGTGAGGGGCGCGAACCGGATGTCGTCCAGGTCCACATCGGCCGGGTCGAGGTCCGGGCGATCACCGCCGCTGCGCCCGCCCCAGCGCCGGCCGGCCGGCCGTCGGCCGGTGCCCGGCCGCTGTCGCTGGAGCGCTATCTGGCCGGGGAACGTCGGTCGTGAGCAACGCGCTCGCCATCGCCTCCGTCTCGGCGGTCCTGAAGGACCTCCTGAACACCGGCGTCATCGACCACCAGCTGTCCGGTGTCGTCGGCGAGGTGACGGTGTCGGCCCTGCCGCCCGACCGCGTGCTCTCGGAAGGCAAGCCCGAAACCAGCCGGATCAACCTATTCATGTACCAGGTCACGCCAAACGCGGGCTGGCGCAACGTCGGCTATCCGAGCCGGGACGCCGATGGTGACCGGATCGCCAACCCGCCCCTCGTGCTGGACTTGCACTACCTCGTGAGCGCCTATGGCGCCAACGAATTCCACGCCGAGATCCTTCTCGGCTACGCCCTCCAGCTCCTGCACGAAACACCGGTCCTGACGCGCGACGCGATCCACAGGACGCTCGCCCCGGCGTCCCCGGTCACGGGCTCGATCCTGCCACCGCCGCTCGACACGCTCGTGGCGTCTGAGCTGGCCGACCAGGTCGAGCAGATCCGGCTGACGCCCGAGGCCATGAGCGTCGAGGAGATCTCGAAGCTGTGGGGCGCGATCCAGTCGCACTATCGGCCGACGGCCGCCTATCAGGCCTCGGTCGTCCTGATCGAGTCACGACGCTCGACCCGATCCGCGCTGCCGGTCGCGGACGACCGGCGACACATCTACGTGGTGCCGCTCCGCGCGCCGGTCATCGACCGGGTGGTCAGCGCGGCGGGCGACCTCGCACCGATCACGGTCGGCGCGACGATCGCGATCAAGGGCCGCGACCTGCGCGGGGACGTGACCCTGGTCGATCTCGATGGCGCGGAGCTCGCGCCACCGGACGCGTCGATCACGGCGGGGCAGATCAGCCTGACCCTGACGTCGCCCCTCCCGGCCGGGATCTATGCCGGTGTGAAGGGGGTCCAGGTCCTCCAGCGGATCAAGATGGGCGACCCCGAGACCGATCACCGCGGCGTCGAGTCGAACGTCGCCGCTTTCGTCCTCCGCCCCTCGATCACGAATGGACCGGTCATCCCGGCCGGTGACGTCCTCGCCAAGACGTCGTCGACCGAGGTCATCGACGGGGTCACCGTCCAGCTCTGGGCGGGCCGTCTCCGGATCGCGTTCGACCCGAGAGTCGGGCGCGAGCAGCGAGTGTCGGTGCTGCTGAACGAGCTGAACCCCGCCCCGAACACGAAATCGCGCGATTACACGTTCTCGGCTCCGACGGCCAATGGCGTACCGGACGGCGACGAGGACGTCGCCACCATCGAGTTCCCATTCCGCCGGGTGATCGCCGGTACGTACCTCGTTCGCGTCCGGGTCAACGGCGCCGAGAGCGTCCTGACGCTCGGCGGCGGCGGCACCTTCGACCAGCCGCGGGTGGCATTCACATGATCTCCGAGCTCGACTGGCAGGCCGTGAACCAACATGACCTCGTCCGAGCGCTCGAGCGCGTACGCCTCCTTCTGGTTGCGCGGGTCGAGAGCGGAGCGGCGCCCGATCGAGTTGTCCCGGACCCCGCCACCCCGAGTGAGGAAGATACGCAGCGGTCCGAGTTCGCTCTCGCCACGATCGTGGACCTCTTCGGTCTGTCGCCCTTCGAACGCGACATGCTACTGCTCTGCGCCGGCGTCGAGCTCGACTGGCGTTTCGGCCCGCTCATCGGTGCAGCCAGCGTTGACTCGGCCGGTCGGGCACCCACGTTCGGGCTCGGCCTGGCGGTCCTGCCGGGTGCCCATTGGAGTGCCTTGACGCCCGGCGGGCCGCTTCGGTCGTGGCGTTTGCTGGAATTGGCCGGGCCGGGTGTTGCCACGGCGCCGCTCCGGATCGACGAGCGAATCCTGCACTTCCTGGCCGGGATCGATCAGCTCGACGAACGACTTCGGAGCATGGTCAGGTGGATCGGCAGCCAATCCGACGCGGCGACGCCGACCGAGGCCCTCCTCGCGGACCAGGTGACAACGACCCTTGGCATGGCGACCGATCCGGCGGCGGTCCAGATCGTCGGTGCCGATCCGGACAGAAGGCTGGCGATCGCGCGGCAGGCCGCGAGCGGGCGGGATCATTCGCTCCTGCGTATCGACGCGGCAGATATCCCGGTGATGGCAACGGATCGCTACGACCTCGCCCGACTCATCTCACGCGAAGCGCTGCTCGACCGGGCTGTCGTTGTCGTCGAATCCGACGCGATCGAGGGGACTGTAGTCACGTCGTTCGTCGAGTGCCTCGCGGTCCCGGTCATCATCAGCACCGCCGAGCCGCTGCGCTTCGCGAGCGGCGGCGCGCCGGTGATCGAAGTCCCGGCCCCGAGCCCGGCCGAACGGCTGGCGGTTTGGACGGCAGCATTCGGCGATCGCCTCGGGGATCGCTTGAACGGCTCGCTAGGCCCGCTTGCCGCGCAGTTCGCCCTGGGGCCCGCATCGCTGCGAGGCGTCGCGGCTCGTGCGAGGCCACTAGCCGAAGGCGGATCGACCCGTGAGGTCGAGCGGGCCGTCTGGGATGCGTGCCGTGTCGAGGCGCGGCCGCGGCTCGACGGTCTGGCCCAGCGGATCGAGGCCGTCGCGGGATGGGACGACCTCGTCCTCCCCGACGGCCAGATCCGGACCCTCCGCGCGATCGCGTCCCAGGTTCGCCAGCGCCACCGCGTCTATCACCACTGGGGGTTCGCGACGAAGGGTGCCCGTGGCCTCGGGATCAGCTCGCTGTTCGCCGGACCATCCGGCACGGGCAAGACGATGGCGGCTGAAGTGCTGGCTCGCGAGCTCGACCTCGACCTCTATCGGATCGACCTAGCAACGGTAGTGAGCAAGTACATCGGCGAGACGGAAAAGAACCTCAAGCGTCTCTTCGATGCGGCGGAGGCGGGCGGCGCGATCCTCCTCTTCGACGAAGCCGACGCACTGTTCGGCAAGCGGTCCGATGTGAAGGACAGTCACGATCGCTACGCGAACATCGAGGTCAGCTACCTGCTCCAGAGGATGGAGGCGTATCGCGGGCTGGCGATCCTGACGACGAACATGAAGACGGCCCTGGACCAGGCGTTCCTGAGGCGGATCCGATTCATCGTCCACTTCGCGTTCCCGGACGCGACGCTGCGGGGGCGGATCTGGCGGGGCATCTTCCCGGTTCAGACTCCGACGGCGACGCTCGATTTCGACCGGCTGGCCCAACTCGACGTGGCGGGCGGCCACATCCGCAATATCGCGCTCAGCGGCGCATTCCTGGCGGCCGATCGATCCGAGGCCGTGTCGATGGGCCATCTCGCGGAAGCCGCGCAGTCGGAATACGCCAAGCTCGAGCGCCCGCTCAGCGACGCCGAGTTTCGAGGCTGGTCGTGACCCGCATCGAGGTTGTCATCGACGAGCTCGTGCTGATCGGTTTCGACCCGGGCGACCGGCACAGGATCGGCTTGGCGGTGGAGCGCGAGGTCCGCAGCCAAAGCTTCGCGCAAGCTCGCCACGCGTTAGCCGTACCAGAGCGATTGTCTCCGTCGAGTGGCGACCGGACAGCCGGCGTAGCCGACGCCTTCAAGGTCGCGCTCGTATCTGCGACGCGGCGCGCCGTGGCCTCGGACCAGGGGCATCGTGACCTGGGAGCTGATGGCCGATGACGCAAGAACGGCTGCACCGGCCGATTTCCGAGCAACCGACGGCGCGGCCCTGGCGTTCGGCCGCCGAACCGGCGATTCTGGACTCTGAACAGCGCGGTTCGGGCGCTACGCGATCCGTCGACGCGCGGCCATGGTCCCGTGACGTCGAGCCGTTGCCACGACCTGGATTCGGTTCCATTCCGACCTGGAACTTCGGTCTCCCGAACGAACCCCTCGTCAACGCGATGCCGCACTCGTCGCCCTCCACGATGGGCGTTACGTCGATGGTCGAGCATCATCGGCAGCGGATCTCCGCGACCATTCGCAAGGCCGAGCCGCGCGCTGACGCTGACCCGTCCCAACGAGCCCCGAAGCTCCAGGTGTTCCCCACTCGCTGGCAGGACGCCCGGCCGGGTGCGGCGCCGATCGAGGAGGCCGTGGTCGGCGCGACGCAGGCCGCCACGGAGATCGAGGAACCGGCAGAGGGTCAAACCGTGCGACTACCGGATATCCGCCTGGGCTCCACGGAATCGGAGACCGATGCAGTGGCCAGCACGCTTGCGTACAACCCCACTGTCACTCAAGCCGTCGGCCAGCCGGCCGACTCGTTCGGCGAGACGTCCCCATATGACTTCTCGATGACAGGCATCACCGTGACGCCTGCGGCCGGCACTTTCACGGTCGTCGCGACGGTCGACAATCCGATCACGTTCCAGGTCCGGACGACGACCGGCCCGGACGGCCAAGTCGATATCGACTCGGACTCGGACTCGGATATCAAGCCGGGCAATTACCCCACCGTCGTGAGTGATCTGACGCCGGACATGACGGACCTGAACGGTCGTCCACCACGTACCGCGTTCTTTGCGAAGGACCTCACGATCGTCCACGAGCGATTTCACGCCAGCGACGGGCAGACGCACGCGCAGAACGGGGTGACCCTGGCTCAGGCGTGGCTCAACGGTCAGGCCGCCGCCAATGTCGCCGCGGTCAATGCGCTCGTCGGTCAGGTCCCTTCACGGGTGATCGCAACGAGAAAGGCCGCGATGACCCTTCCGGGACGAGAGGAGCGGGCTTATGCGGATGGCGCTCCCTTGTACACGAGCCGTGCCACCGCCATCCAGACGAAGGGAGCCAGTGGGCAGTACGCCCCCGCGGGCGCTACGGGCGCCCCGGCGGCTGCGGGCAGCCCGGCGGCTGCGGGCGCCACCGGCCAGCAGGGCCTGTCTCGGGGCGCGAAGGTGGCGATCGGCGTCGGAGCGGGGGCCCTGGCGGGCGCGGCCATCGGCGCCTTCGGCGGGCCGGTCGGGGCTTTGGTAGGCGCCGGCGTGGGCGCCGTCGTCGGGCTCATCGGCGGATTGTTGGCGTAGGCCGGAGGAGGAGGCATGCCGAAGTCGGCCGGGAACTCTGCAGCCCCACAGCATCGATCGCTGGTGCTCGATGTCCCGAGCCCGCCGCCGGACATGCGCTATGCGGACTTCGAAGATTTCCAGAATCGCGAGATTCTCAAGGCCAACGGGATTGGCCAGGCGACCCAGGAGCTCCTCCGGACGTTGGACAGCAACGTAAATGTCCTCCAGGCCGCGGCGGCGCACGTCCTCGGCGAGATGAGCGAACGGACAGCCACCCAACGGCTGTGGGAACTGACGACTTCACCAGACGATCTCGTCAAGGTGGAGGCCGCGTACGCCATCGCGCGGATCGGACCCAAGGACGCGATGGAGCGGTTGATCGGATTCCTGGACGACCCGCTCGACGGGTACATCTCGGCGCCATTGGCCTCTGGCTACCTGGCTCGCCTTGGTGATTCTCGCGGATGGCCGGTCATCGTCGAGGCTTTGGGGAGCGGATACCCCGAGATCCGGATGATTGCTGCCAAACAGCTCGCGTTCTTCATGCCGTTCGACCCAGGGACGGCCATCGCCGGCGCGCCGCTGGACGTTCATCGAGAGATCGCTCGAGCGCTCGATGACCCAAACACGGACGTGCAGTGGCAGGTCCTGAGCGAGTTGCGAGATGCCGCGTCCGCCGACATTCGGACGATGCTCGAGGCCTACGCCTCCGCGACCACCGATCCCGGGCTCCGCCGCGCGGCTGAGGAGATCCTGCGTCGGATCGATGACGAGTCCCGAGAAACCCGATCGCTTGATGCCGGGGAATCCACGCCATGACCTTCCCCAACGGCCCGCGCCTCCTCCATGGCGGCATCGTCCTCGTCGACCCGTCATCGGGCCAGGTCATCCGCGTCATCGCGCTCCAGTACAACCCGGACACCTTGACCCGCACGCTCCAGCCGCAGGCGATGACCGGCGACAGCCAGGATCGCTCCCAGGCGCTGCGCCTGAAGGGACCGCCGGTCGAGACCATCAAGCTCGACGCCGAGATCGACGCGACCGACCAGCTCGAGACACCCGACCAGAACCCAACCGCCGTCCAGTTCGGGATCGCGCCGCAGCTGGCGTCACTGGAGCTGTTGCTGTACCCCACGAGCGGAGCGCTCGTCGTGAACAACGGCCTGCAGTCGTCGGGCACGCTCGAGATCACTCCGGTCGAGACCCCCCTCGCCCTGTTCGTCTGGAGCAGCCAGCGCGTTGTCCCGATCCGGGTCACTGATTTCAGCATCACCGAGGAGGCGTTCGACGCCTCGCTGAACCCGACCCGGGCCAAGGTCAGCATGACGCTGCGCGTCCTGTCGGTCGACGACCTCGGCTTCGATCACAAGGGCGGCAACCTCTACCTGATCTACCAGCAGAACAAGGAACGCCTCGCCCAGACCGCCAGCGGCGGGGCACTGCCCGAGCTCGGACTGACGGGCATCCCATGAGCAGCGACAAGTTCCCGCCCAGCAGCCGCTATCACGACATCGAGGTGGCGCAGCTGACGCTACCCGACGGTCGAACGGTGGCCTACCTCCGCCGCCGGTTCGTGCCGCCGCCGGCGAGCTTTGCCCTGTTGCGCGAGCACGTCGTCCGGTCTGGTGAGCGCCTCGATCACATCGCCGCCACGTATCTGGGCGATCCGGAGCAGTTCTGGCGGATCGCCGATGCCAACGGTGCCGTGGCACCCGAAGCGCTGACCGAAGCGCCGGGCGCCCGGATCCGGATCACCCTGCCGGCCGGCGTCCCCGGTGCCGAGGACGGCTGACGATGCCGATCAAGAACGTCCAGCTGACCCTCCTCGTCGGACCGACGGTCGTCGTACCCGCGCCGCGGATCGTCATGGACGCCCTGCAGCGCGTCGAGGTCACGTCGGCCGCAGGGGCGCGATCGGGCTTCCAGCTGTCGTTCAGCCTGTCGAACCACTCGCCGCTCCACACCATTCTGCTCGTGGCCGCGAACGCCTCGCCGTTCGCCCTTCGGGTCATCCTCGTCGCCACGATCAACGGGACCCCGAATGTGCTCGCAGACGGCGTCATCACCCGTCAGGAGATCACTCCCGGCCAGTCACCGGACACGTCCACCCTGACCGTTAGCGGCGAGGACCTGACGACCGTGATGGACCGCCAGGAGTTCAACGGCATCCCCTACCCGGCGATGCCCGCGGAGCTGCGGGTGGCCCTGGTCGTGGCCAAGTACGCGGTGTACGGGATCGTCCCGTTCGTCGTGCCGTCGTTCTTCCAGGACATCCCGATCCCGGTGGAGCGCATCCCTTCCCACGAGGGGACGGACCTGGCCTACGTCAACAGCCTGGCCTCCGACGTCGGTCACACCTTCTACATCGATCCGGGTCCGTTGCCGGGCATGAACACCGCCTACTGGGGTCCGGAGATCAAGGTCGGCATCCCGCAGCCCGCCCTGAACACCGGCCTGGACGCCCACACGAACGTCGAGTCGCTGTCGTTCACCATCAGCCACAAGGACAAGGCCATGCCGGTCGTCTTCATCCAGAACGCGCTGACGAAGGCCCCGATCCCGATCCCGATCCCCGATGTCAACCCACTCCAGCCGCCGCTCGGGGCGGCCATCCCGATCCCGACGCGGCTCGAGCTGATGAAGGAGACGGCCAAGCTGTCGCCGATCGCGGCGCTCGGCCGCGGTGTCGCCCGAGCCGCCGGCACCGCCGACACGATCGAGGGCAGCGGCACGCTCGACGTCGTCCGCTACGGCCGGTTGCTCAAGGCCCGCGGCCTCGTCGGCGTGCGCGGCGCCGGCCTGGCCTTCGACGGCTTGTATTACGTCAAGAGCGTCACGAGCACGATCGCGCGAGGCGAATTCAAGCAACGCTTCTCGTTGACCCGCAATGCCCTCGTCTCGATCACGCCGGCGGTGCCCGTATGAGCCGCCAGTATTTCGGCAAGTACCGGGGCATGGTCCTCGGCAATGTCGACCCGATGCAGATCGGTCGGCTACTCATCCAGGTGCCGGATGTGCTCGGCATCTCGACGTCGAGCTGGGCGATGCCAAGCTTCCCGGTGACCGGCAAGCAGATGGGCTTCTGGTCGATCCCCCAGATCGGGACCGGCGTCTGGGTCGAGTTCGAGCAGGGCGACGTCGACCATCCCATCTGGAGCGGGTGCTGGTTCGGCTCGGCGGCGGACGTCCCGGCGCTCGCCCTGGCGACGCAGCCGCCGCTGTCGTCGGTCTTCCTCCAGACGGCCAGCCAGGTCACGTTCCAGATGTCGGACCTGCCCGGGCCGGCCGGCGGGATCCTCATGAAGACGGCGACGGGCGCGATGATCATGGTCAACGACGTCGGCATCACGATCTCCAACGGCAAGGGTGCCACGATCGTCCTGACCGGTCCGACGGTCACGATCAACGCCGGCGCCCTGGTGATCACGTGAGCCGGGGACGCTGACGATGCCCGGACCCGTCCTCCACGTTGGGGCCACGGTGCTGTGTGCCCACGGCGGCCAGGCGACGCCGGTCGCACCGTTCCCGCGGGTGCTCGCCGGCAGCCAGCCGGTCACGACGCTCACCTCGCCATATGCCGTCGCCGGCTGCCCCTTCCCATCGGTCTCGGGCGGGCCGTGTGTGACCGGCCAATGGGTCGTCGGGGCCGTACGCGTGCTGGCCGGCGGGGCACCGCTGGTGATCCAGTCCGGCAGCGCGGTCTGCGTCCCGACCGGCACGCCGTTGCTGCCCATCGTCGTCCAGCCCCGCGTGAGCGCGTCCTGAGGCAGCCGATGAACGTCGACGTCCCCTACCACTTCGACGGTCGCGGCCGGACGGCCGAGGCGTCCGACGATAAGCACATCGTCGACCTCATCGAGCAGCTCGTCCTGACCGCGCCGGGTGAGCGCGTCAATCGACCGTCGTTCGGCAGCGGCGCCCTGCAACTCGTCTTCGCCCCGAACGGCGACGCGCTCGCGGCGGCGACCCAGCTGTCGCTCCAGGCCGCCCTCCAGGAATGGCTGGGCGACCTGATCGAGGTGACCGAGGTCGTCGTCGAGAACGACGACGCGACCCTTCGCCTCGAGATCCGATTCGTGGTCCGGAGGACGGGCGAGACCCGCGTCGCCACGGTGGCCCGCTGATCATGCCCGGCACCGTCTTCCTCTGCTGCTCCGATCACCGTCGGGCCGCGCTCCGGCAACGGCCAGTCCTGAACGGCATCGATTACCTCGAGGTCGACGACCTCGCGCCCGCGGAGTTGGATCCCGATGAGGCCGCCGAGTATGCCGCCTTGCCGGTGACCGAGCGCGACCGCCTGCTGTGGCAGCGCCGGCTCAGCGTGTTTTTCGTGAACCCGCTTCTGCCGGCCCACCTGGCGGCGGTCAAGGAGGTGAACCTTAGGCTCGAGGGCGGCGAACGGCCCGACAGTCGGAACATCGTCCTGACCGTGTTGTCGACCGCAGTCAGCTCGATCGTCCTGCGGGCCGCGCGGCGCGGTGACCAGTCGACCTACCGGCTGCGCATCATCGCCGCCGGCGACGACCTCGATCCGCCGGCCGGCTTCGACCAGGTCCTGGCGGCGGTCGACTTCTCGTTTGCGATCGAGTGCCTCGACGATTTCGACTGTCAGCCGGCGGAGGTCTGCCCGCCGGTCGATCGTCCGACGATCGACCTCGACTACCTAACCCGCGACTACGCCTCGTTCCGGCGGTTGATGCTCGACAGGATCGCGACCCTCAGCCCGGAGTGGCACGAGCGCCACGCTCCGGACTTCGGCGTGGCCCTCGTCGAGCTCGTCGCCTACGTCGCTGACTACCTCAGCTATCGCCAGGAGGCCGTCGCGACCGAGGCATACCTGGGCACGGCCCGACGGCGCGTCTCCGTCCGGCGCCACGCCCGCCTCGTCGACTATCCGATGCACGACGGCTGCAACGCCCGCGCCTGGGTCCAGGTCGTGCTGGATGGCAACGCTCCGCCGACCGGGGTGAGCCTGCCGCGAGTCGACTCGGGGACGGGTGCAACGACGAAGTTCCTCACGCGCATGGATGCCTCGCCGACGATGCTTGACGCCGACGCGCTTGACGCGATCGCCACCCGTCACCCGGAAGTCTTCGAGTCGCTCGCGGACGCCACGCTGTACCCGGCCCACAACGAGATCGATCTCTACGCCTGGGGCGCCGCCGACTGCTGCCTGCCACGCGGTGCGACGCGAGCGACGCTGAACGGGCATCTCGACAAGCTCGTGCCAGGCGACGTGCTCGTCTTCGAGGAGGTCCGCGGCCCGCTGACAGGCGAACCGGGTGACGCCGACCCGAGCCGCCGCCAAGCCGTCCGACTGACCTCGGTCACGCTGGCCTCGGACCCCCTGGGAGGGCGTTTCCTCGAGCCGCCGACGGATGCCGCCGTCGATATCACGGAGATCGCATGGTCGACGGCGGACGCGCTGACGTTCCCGGTCTGCGTGTCGGCGACCCTCCAAGCCGAGGACAAGACGGTCCAGCGGTTCGTGGTGAGCGTCGCCCGCGGCAACATCGTGCCGGTCGACCACGGCCTCAGCATCGAGGAGCCGCTCCCGGAGCCCGTCCCGGAACCGCGGATCCTGCGACCGACGGCCGACCAGGGGGCTTGTGCCGTCCACGATCGCGAGCCGATCCCGGCCCGTTTCGGCCCGACCCTGGCGCGGGGCCCGGTCAGCCAGGTCGCCCCGTTCGACCCGGCCGCCGCGGCGTCGGTGGTCATGGTGTCGGAGGTCGGACGGGCTCTGCCGGCCGTCCGTCTCGAGAGCGGAGCCGTCGCCGACCGCTGGGACGTGCGACGTGACCTCCTGCGCTCCAACCCGAACAGTCGCGATTTCGTCGTCGAGACCGAAACGGACGGATCGGCCTCGATCCGCTTCGGTGATGATCGACATGGTCTGCGACCGGTGCCCGGCACCCTTTTCACGGCGTTCTATCGCGTCGGCAACGGGCTGGGCGGGAACGTCGGGGCCGAAGCGATCGCCCACGTCGCCACGACCACTGCCGGCATCGACCATGTCCGAAACCCGCTGCCGGCCGTCGGCGGTCTCGACCCGGAGCCGATCGAGGACGTCCGACGTTTCGCCCCGGTCGCCTTCCGGACCCAGGAGCGGGCGGTCACCGAAAAGGACTATGGCGTGATGGCCGAGCGTCACCCGGAGGTCCAGCGCGCGGCCGCCACCTTCCGCTGGACCGGCAGTTGGCGGACGGCGTTCGTTACCGTCGACCCTCTCGCCCGAAAGGACCCAGACTCGCCATTCGACCCGGACCTGCTGGCCCATCTGGAGCCATTCCGGATGGCCGGCCACGACGTGGAGGTCGACACGCCGCGCTACGTGCCGCTCGAAGTCGAGATGACCGTCTGCGCCAAGCGCGACCATTTCCGCGCCGACGTCAAGGGAGCCCTGGCCGAGATCTTCAGCAGCCGCGTCTTGCCCGACGGCCAACGGGGCGTCTTCCATCCCGACAACTTCACGTTTGGCCAGCCCTTGTACCTGTCGAGGCTCTACGCCGCGGCCTACGCCGTCGAGGGCGTCGACACGGTGGCGGTCAGGACGTTCCAGCGTCGGAACGCGCCGGACCCGAAGCCGCTGGCCGACGGCAAGCTCGAGTTCGGGCGGCTCGAGATCGCGCGCTTGGACAACGATGGTGATTTCCCCGAGCGCGGCGTCTTCAGCCTTGACGTGGCGGGCGGCAAGTGACGACTCCGCTCGATCCCACGCTGCGCGGCTTGAGCTCATGCGGCTGTTGCTCGGGCATCGGGCCGAGCACGCCCGGCGTCGTCTTCAACCGGCCCGGGCTGCGCGCGATCGCCTACCGCAGCGGGTCGTGGCACGAGTTCAAGGAGTCGCTCCTGGCCGGTCTTGCGGAGAGCCAGCGTCTCGCCTTGAAAGGCCTGACAACCCGGACCGACGACGACTTCTCGATCGCGTTGCTCGACGCGGTCGCTGCCTGCGCCGACGTCCTGACCTTCTACGGGGAGCGGATCGCCAATGAGGCCTACCTGCGGACCACGACGGAGCGCCACTCGGTCCTCGAGCTAGCGCGCCTCATCGGCTACGAGCTCCGACCGGGTGCCGCGGCCGGCACGCTGGTGGCGTTCACGGTCGACGACACGCCCGGTGCGCCGAGGATCGCGACCATCGACATCGGCGTCAAGGTCCAGAGCGTGCCCGGCCACGAGGAGAAACCGCAGACGTTCGAGACGGTCGAGAAGATCGAGGGACGGGCCGAGTGGAACACGATGACCCCGGCCCTGACGGCGCCGCAGGCCTTCAGCGCGCCGAACGTGAGCGAGCTCTGGCTGGCCGGCATCGAGACCGGTCTCAGGGTCGGCGACGCCGTCCTCCTGGTCGGGACGGAACGCGCGGCGACGGCTGGGGACGACCACTGGGACGTTCGGCTTGTCAGCGCAGCCGAGATCCAGTTCGAC
>Ga0070706_100002048_pt1 | contig 20660 bp, 16 predicted proteins | sample KBSK5501metaG_FD_65476 | JGI IMG/M metagenome (GOLD analysis project Ga0070706, IMG submission 65476) | Corn, switchgrass and miscanthus rhizosphere microbial communities from Kellogg Biological Station, Michigan, USA - KBS K5-50-1 metaG | ecosystem: Host-associated > Plants > Roots >... | reverse complement strand
AGTTTGACAATTCGCCACCAACATCAATTTAAGTGTGCTTACTCGCTTTCTCAGCTTCATCTCAGCTTTGTCACAGATTCAACACAGATGACTCAGGTATGCTTCTATGTAGTAAGCAAAATCGGAGACGTGGGCACATGCTTCTTCAAGCAAGCAGCCAGGTCGCGAGCAACCCCCTTCCTTGCAGCGGGAGTACCGCCCAGAAAGGAGATTTCTACCATGGCAGGCTCAGGCGGCACTTACACCCGGTTCGTAATGTTCTCTAAGGTGATGCTCGGACCAGGTTGGGAGCAGTCGGACCCATTCAGGTACTGGCACAGATACAGCGAGGACTCCTCACCCTCTTCTATCACCATCACCCGCTCGGATGGAAAAGTCCTGTCCTTTGACGTCAGTGGGGACTTTACAGTCCAGATTATTGGGGAAAATGTCATCATGTTTAAAGCGGCACCAGATGAACCTGCTGGTAAGCCTTTCCAGTAATCACGTTCTTGGTGGGTGCCTTGCTGTTTTTGTTATCCGCAGCCTCCTTGAAAGAGAGCGCAGGGCATCTCAAAGCCATCAAGGCGACCAGATCATTCAGCGTTAGGGAGGTGATGGAGATCGTGGCAAGATCGGCAGTGCCACGTTCCAGGCACCATGCCCTGGCTTGATCTACTCGGCTCGTTGTCACGTAAGCTGTCATGAAGCGCAAAGTAGAAAGCAGGAAATGCCCTTTCTGCGACAGATGCAGCTCTAGCTCCGATTCTCAGATACAGGAGGAACGATCATGGCAATTATTCAAAATCCCCCCATTTCACACATCAGTGACGAAATCCCTGGCTATATCCATGGCCTCGCAGGATACTACTCTGATAACGATAGGACTCAGCATCTGGTTATCGCCATCAACGATGGCCGCCACGGCGGCATCGGCACCCTCTACGAAATCCATTGGGATAGCAATACACAAGTCATCCATACAATCACCCCCCAAACCCAGCTGCTTTGGCAATTCTCAACGATTCACAGTCTAAGCGGCTTTTACACTTCTGATGACAAAAATCAGCATGTGATCGTCGCGACAGTGGATGGTTGGCTGCATGAGCTCTACTTCATGGTCCCCCGCCACCAGGACGTCCATCCCCGGAGTCCGTTGTTAAATTATACTATTCCTCCCGGCCCCTATATTGGCCAGGCAGGATTTTATTCTCCTGCCGTAAGCGGTGCGCGTGTTGTCACAGTGGGCGGCGCAGATAGCATTTTGCACCAGGTCGCCTGGGACTTATCCTCCCTCACTCCTTTCGATTGGAACTTTGCCACCCAATTTCATCTGCCAGATGTTGCTGCGATCGCTGGCTTCTATGACCAGGATGACCGCTCCCGCAACGTCATTGTCGCCATGCAGGGAGGTGACATCTTCGATGTTTCCTTTAGTGGCGCAGGAGGAGGGAGTACGCCCGAGCCGGTGACGACCTTCTCTCATCGTCTGGTCAATGTGGCAGCCTTCGTCTCCCCTGATACCCATTTTCGCCATGTGATCGTGCTAGACTCCAACGGCGATTTGTACGACTACTCCTATAAACCTCACCGGCAATTTAAACTAACCCATCTCGCCCGCTTTACCAATGTGGCTGATATCGTCGGTTACTACTCGGACTATGATCACATGCGCCACGTGATTGTTGCCACCCATGATAGGAATAGAGCCACCCATGATAGGAATATACATGAGGTCTATTACGACAAGGTAGAACTAGCTTGACTTGTGGAGTATGATTAGGCCTCAGGCCGCTTGCAGTTCTTCGCTCTCCACCCCTGCATTTTCAGGCACTCTTGTAGATGAGGAGCAGAACAATCAAAGAACTTGCGAACTTGGTCTGCTTACCTGTTGCACTTGTTGTGTTTTGAGGATATACTAGCCATTGGCACCCTCTGGTTTCAAGCATCGTAGTGATTTTCTGTCAACTCCCATTGTCTCTCTTGCGTTTCGTGCAGACGCACCTGCGAGAAAGGAAGCCGTCTCCCCGTAAGCCGTTGTTGAAAACCCAAAACCACAAAATCACTGGTCAGCAACAAAGGAAAAGATGTTGGAAATTAAGCGTCTGCTTAGAAAGCATGAGGAATCACGTTCGACTGGGTGTGAGATAGCAATGGCCTCGTGTTAGCGCTACCCGGCTATTGCCCCACGGAAAAAAACGGCCGCGCAGCGCCCTTGCACTACCAAATTCGATGTCGCTCGGGTTGCAGTGCAAAAACGGCAAAATCGCCAGGTGTGTAAAGGAGAAAGGGAGCCCCCACCGTATTTGGCGGCAGAGAAAACGTCATCTTATACGATTTACACCCATTTCAAGGCTCCGCACTCCTGGCACATATATGGTTTTCGTGACAGTGGGTTGGCTCTCTTGAGCGCACTAAGTATATTAGTATTATGTTGATCACTCATCTCGGCTTCTCTGCTTAGTTTTTCAGCCTCCGAAAAGCTAATAGCTACATGCGTAGTTAACTTATTCTCTTTTTCACAAAGAAGCTTTCTTTGTGCTCCTTGTTCGTGGGAAAAACCCTTCTTCATTACTAGACCTACGATTCCTGTGGCAATCGCAGTCGCTGCTGCTTCTAGAGCACGTTCGGTGAGATGCTTTGGTAGCTTTGGCATGGCTATCACGTCTCCTTTCAAAGTGTATGCGTGGCGCCTAGCAATAGTGCTGCCAATTAGAAGCACTTTTGGTCCTGCTGCGATACCGACCTGGAATCCTAGCCAGCTAAATTTCTCCTATAACTAAAGGATTTCTCCTGACCTAGTAATTATAACATAGGAGGCTGATAGTATGACCCCATATTTTGTCACCAAGGCTCTTTGCCTTGTCTTCCACTGCTCATGCATCTCCTTGACTGTTTGAACCTTCACCCCGTGTCACCCTGAGTGCATTAGACGAAGCCCTGAGCGAAACAAAGGGGAAGGGTCTGTCTCGATAGGCAGACAGATGCTTCCCCTTCGCTGCGCAGATCCATCGCATCGCTCAGGATGACAGAGTTGGACTTTGCTGTTGGCGAGGACCTGTCAAGTGCATTTGAACTATGCCTATTGCTGTAAATTGAATAAGAGCTTGCTCTAGTTGTAGCAACACTGATGATTTGTAGGGAAAAATCGCGGTAGGTGGTGAACAAAACGAGAGGATTTGAGCGAACGCGAGTAAGCAATGACAAACAGCCTGCACCGTAACTCCTCTACTTGCTGAGCTTTTATTTGGTACAGGAAATTGTTAGAATGTGGATAAATATGGGTTCTTCCACAGGCCCGCTGCTGGAAGAGGATCGGCTTTACCTCAAGCATCTCGTCTCATCTCCCAGCGGGCACCTTGCGGAGTTTGCTTGACTTTGACAAGAGTGAAGCCCGCTCGCATGTAGACCTTGATCGCCCGCGCGTTGAAAGGAGCAACGGTCAACTGGAAGGATGCAGGGGCATATCGAGTCTTGCCGAACGCCAGACCTGCCTGCACAAACGCGAGTCCATAGCCGAGTCCGGTCAGCTCCGGCCGCAGACCTAACCCGATATTCACGGTATGGCGGGGGAGTTTTTGGAAGGTGAAGAGGCCGATAAGATCCCCGTAGGCATTGTCTACCGCACAGCATTCGTACCCGAGACGAGTATAGAGCCAGCCACGCCGTACATACATCCACAACGCAAGCCGCTCTCCGTCATACTGCGTGTAGAGCGCATCATAATGCCAGCTTTGCAGAACTTCGTTCTTGAGGTACAATAGCCAAACCACTTCCGAGCGTAGAGGCAAACATGGGTCAAGTAGTAACTCAAGAAGTATCCAAATAGCGGCACACTAAAAATAATGCGCCCTCACGTCCCTTTTAGAGGGCATAAAACACCCCGCAATGTGACTTGGTCCGCATGCTGGCTGTGTTCTTGCCCACTGCCCAAGGCGTGAAGAATGTGTTATACTCGACCGCAGCATAAATGCTCACAGTAACACGCCCGATGGCGTAAAATTGACGAGACATCTTGGCTTTACCAAAATCGTTCCAAAGGCCCCCGTTCCTGGCTTGCGGGATTTTATTATAGCGGTCGAACGATCAGGCATCCCTTTCATCATGAGATAGAAGGAAGAATTCAAGAAGCGGCAAGAGGAAAGCAGTGACAGCAAACCTGACAGCAAAGCCAGTGGAAAAATATCGATACCTGTAGACGCCAGTAGACAAAATCGAACGAAACGAGCGTCGCCAGGCCAGTCGAACAAAGCTCGTTAAGAAACTACAGGCGTATGGTATAATCCTCTTGAGTATCGACATACAGGGAGGCATAGCTAGGTACCATGCACCGCCCCAGGCGTATCGCAATCGACGGACCGGCCGGGTCAGGCAAAAGCACCATAGGCGAGCAGCTAGCTCGTCGATTGGGTTATCTCTATATTGATACGGGAGCCATGTACCGCGCAGTCGCCTGGCTAGCGCTCCAGGAAGGCGTGGATATCAGCGATGGGCCTGCGCTGGCACGCCTTGCGCAAAATGCTGAAATCGTCATCGGCCATCCCAAAATTGAAGATGGCCGCCAGTACACCGTGACCGTGCGCGGACACGATATCACCTGGGATATTCGCAGCTCACCCGTTACACGGGCTGTTCCCCCGGTATCGGCACATCCAGAGGTACGCGCGATATTGATTGCTCAACAGCGCGCAATGGCGCAGGTACATGACGGTATAGTCATGGTTGGCCGTGACATCGGCGCAGTAGTCTTGCCCGATGCCGACTTAAAAATCTACTTGACCGCCAGCCTGCAAGAGCGTGCCCGCCGCAGGCATGCCGAATTAGCCGAGCGCCTGGGCGAGCGGAATCCAGAGCTTCCCTCGATGGAAGAAGTGTTGTCGGAAATCCAGCGTCGCGACGAGATCAACTGGGAAAATATGCGACCGGCCAAAGATGCCATTGTAATTGTCACTGACAACCTCAGCGTCCCACAGGTGCTCGAGGTCATCTACAGCTATCTGGAGGAGCCTGTATGAGGCAGAATATCAACACCTCGCAGCCGGGCGATTCGGAGCAGCCGCAGCAATCTGTAGCACCTGGAAAGCCCGCAAAACCTCAGAAAAACCTGTACGAGCCTTACAATACACCCCCGGTGCTCTATCACGCGCTGCGTTGGGTTACCACTCTCATCGTCGCCATAGCTCTTCATTTGCGCGTGTTCGGCCTGCGCAATGCACCGGCCAGGGGCGCATTCATCATAGCCTCGAACCATCTTGCATGGGCCGATATACCCCTGGTCGCTGTACGTCTCCACCGTAAAGTCGTCTACATGGCAAAGGAAGAGTATTTCACTAGCAGGATCGCCTGGGTTGTACGGCTCCTGGGAGCGTTTCCCGTCAAGCGTGGGGAGGGTGACCGCCAGGCTTTACATACTGCCGAAGAACAATTAAAGAAAGGGAATATCCTGGTGATGTTCCCCGAAGGAACACGTAGTAGGACTCGCACCATGGCGAAAGGCCATGCCGGCCTGGGCCTGATTGCCCTGCGCACCGGCGTGCCCGTGGTGCCGGTGGCGATCTGGGGCAGCGAAAAGGTGTTCAAAGAGTTTCGCCCTCGCGTAACTATCTGTTACGGGAACCCCATGGTTTTCAAACCCCGGGGCGCGAAGATCACCCGCGAGGATATTGACGAGACTACAGACCAGGTCATGCGCAGCATCGCCTCGATGCTCCCTCCAGAGTACCGGGGTGTGTACGCTGAGCAATCACCCATAACAGGAGGAGCACCAGCTGAAGCTTCCCCGGATTCGTCCCAATAGCGAAGGCGACCGCCAAAAAAAATTACGGTGCAAACGCGCCGTATCTGCACCATATCTCTTGTGGAAAGAAAATGTCCAGCGCAACCAGTAAACAAATCCATCTACGAGACGGGCGGGCACTCGGCTACGCCGAGTTTGGTGATCCCGCCGGCAAGCCGGTCTTCTTCTTCCACGGCTTCCCCGGGTCGCGCCTGCAGCGTTACCCCGATGACGCGCTAGCAATCGCGTCAGGCGCTCGTATTATCACCATTGACCGGCCCGGCCTCGGCCTATCCAGCTTTCAACGGGGCCGCAAACTGCTGGATTGGCCCGGTGATGTAGTCGAGCTTGCCTATGCCCTGGGCATAGATCGATTTGCAGCAATCGGTCTATCAGGAGGTGGCCCTTACCTGCTGGCCTGCGCCTACAAGATACCCGGGCGCCTGACCTCCGCGACAGTCGTTAGCGGCCTGGGTCCCCTGGAGCCGCCAGGAGTGACACGGGGAATGAACCTCCCGGGCCGTATTGTTCTTGGCGCAGCCAGGAGCGCGCCGTGGTGGCTCATTCGCTTTGCGCTTGGCCCGGCAGTCTGGAAGGTTCAACGAGACCCTGCTGGAGCCAGCAAGCGGTTGCCACGATCATTGCCCCAGGCCGACAAAGATGTGTTTGCGCGGCCCGATGTACAGGCAATGGATCGCGAAGATTTGATCGAGGCCTATCGCAATGGTGTTGATGGCGTCTCCTGGGAGGCAAAGGTGTTGGCGCACCCCTGGGGCTTCCGCTTAGAAGACATTCACATGAAGATCTACCTCTGGCAAGGAGAAGCGGATAGAACCGTACCAGTACCTATGGCGAAGTACATGGCACGCACACTGCCAGAGTGTGAGGCCAGGTTCATCGCGGGTGAGGGCCACATGCTGATGTTCAATTACTGGCGCGAGATACTGGCCGTCGCTGTGTCTTGAGCCTGGACAATTAGCCGTCCTACGCCGGGCAAATCAAGAAGAACGGGCAATTTGGGCAAAGAAATGGATCGGGCTTCGGCGGAAACTCGTTCCTCTCCAAACCCAGAATCGCCTGCTCCAGCTCGTTGTAAAGGCTCTGCTCCCTCTTCTCCGTCAGCTTGACCTGGAGCGTCTCGCCCGTACTCATGTTATGCACCAGCAATTCAAAGTTCCGCCCCGGATGGTGCTGGCGCGAGGCGCGCGCATAAAGCAACTCGCGTGTTGACGCTGTTGGCTTTTCCTTGCGTTTGCCGAAGCGCGTTCGCACAAGCCTCACAGGTTCACCAGCTCCCGCAGGCGCTTCAACGCGATCCACAGCAACCTCGATAGTTCTCCCGGCGATATCCACTGTGAAGTTCTGGCGCAGTTGCCAGCTTGTATCTCCTCTTTCCAGCAGCTTGCGCCTGACCAGTTCAGTCACCTCGTGACCGTGCCGTTCATAGAGCGCTGCGAAAGGAAATGTGTGCCCGCCCCACTCCTGCCAGTAGTGCGTATAGAGCTGCCGGGCCTCCTCCTGCGTTGGAAAACCCTCCTGATTGGCCTCCAGCTGATTCTTGAGCGCCTCCAGCGTATTTTGTGTCGCGTTCCAGAACAGGCGATACGTCGCTTCTTCACCACGAAAGCCATAGACCGTCCCGTACATATACTGGCGCGGGCAGCGCTGGTACGTTTCCAGAGCCGAGATAGTCAGCGTTTTCGGCCTGACAGCCTCGATAAAACCTTCGCTCGGCTGCGAAGATAGCGGGTCTTCCTCCTGTGGACCAATGCCCTGCTGATCCTGCCAGGCTACCCTCGTGGCGCGCTCGTCCGGCAGGCCAGCCACCAGCGCATCAATATACACTGAACGCTTGTAGTTTCTTCTGCCATAGCGTTCGGCGTAGCTCAACACAAGCTCGTCCCGTGCGCGTGTCGCCCCGACATAGAAGAGACAGGCCTCACCGGTCTCATGGATAGCATCCATCTCGCCTTCTGCCGCTAACATACCCTTTGGCGCCTCGACGGGGCTGCTGCGCCTGTGCGTGGGGAAACGGCCATTCACCAGGCCTGGCAGGTAGACGACAGGGAATTCCAGCCCCTTACTGGCATGAACAGTCATCACACGGATCGCGTCGGGAGCCTCTTCGCCATTGTTCTCCGCGTTTTCACGTCGATTTCCGCCGTCGTGATGTAACGTTAACAGCACGCTCAGGTAGTCCAGAAAGCCCTTTGCCTGCTCCTGTGTAGGCACGTTCGCCGCAGCATCCTCACCTCGTGCAAACGCTTCCTGCAAGCGCAGCGCCTGCTGCTGTCGATCGTAAGAGCGGGCGAGTTGCAGGATGCCGGCATAATCGGCGAGCATCGCACGTGCCTGTGGATCCCCACCGGATTCCAGCAGCTCGCGCACAAGCGAGGTCTCGATCAAAAGGTAGCCAGCCAGCAGCGTCCATACGTTTGGAGTATGAATCAGCGCGTTGAGGATTGTCGAAAGGGCTGAGAGCGAGCGGTATCCCTCTATACTCATCTCGAGCGGAGCTTCATTGCGCAGTATCAACATAACAGGTGCGGACTTCTGTTCTCGCGCGGCCAGCAACAGCGCCTCGATATCGCCCTGTGCAAGAGGATGGCCGCTCAGTCGCGCCGCGCGTAGAATACCCATACCGCTGGGCTCAGCTACCAGTATTACCAGCGAAAGCAGATTTTTGATATGTTCCTGCTGTAACATCCCCCCGCGCTCGATCACAGGCAAATTCGCCGCGACCAGGGCCTGTGTGATCTTGCGCGCCTGCGCTCGCGTGCGGCAGAGTACGACGATATCGCGGAAAGTATATCCGGCGGCCTGTTTGCGCCTGATATCGCTTACCAGCCCGTTCAATTCGCTGGCTTCGTCTGCTGCTACCGCCAGTGTAATGTAGGCGCCAGGTGAGGTCGGGCGCGAGGTCTGAACCAGGCCTTGCCTGCCACCAGGCTCCAGGTGTTCACGGCGAAATGCATCCGCCAGGCTCACAATATCAGGCCGCGAGCGATAGTTGCAGCTAAGCGGCAGCACTACCGCATCGGGATAGTCATCCTTGAAGTTAGCAATGTTTGCAGGTGAAGCGCCGCGAAAACTGTAAATAGCCTGGTTGGCGTCTCCAACCACCCACACACGCCTTTGTTCGCCCGCCAGCAGGCGCAACAGCACACCGCTGGCCCGGTTGATATCTTGAAACTCATCGACCAGGATATGCTGGTACTTCTGCTGTAGCTCTGCGCGAACCTCGGGATGCTCCTGTAAGAGCTGTACCGCCAGCATAATCAGGCCGCCGAAATCGCTATCGCCCTGTCGTTCCAGGGCCGCCTGGTACAATGCATAGATATCGGCTATTTCCAGCGCTTTCTCGGCTTGCTGCGTATCTTCTTCGCCTGCTGCCTGCTCCAGCATCAGCAGCGCCAGGCGTTTATACTCTGCCGGTGTTACCAGTTCGTCCTTGGCTCGCGAGATCCCGCTCAGCATAGCGGGGAAGTACATGGTCGGGGTATTGAGATTCTGATAATGGCGTAAGGGCAATGCTTCGGATAGCCCGCGCAGCAGGAAATAGCCCTCAGCATCATCGACAAACGCGAAATCCTGGCGCAGGCCCACCAGGCTCCCGTATGTGCGCAGCAATTCAGCGCAAAATGCGTGAAACGTGCTGATCGTGGGTGACGTGCTGTGCGCAGCCAGCACCTGCTGCAGGCGTTCCTGCATCTCCTCGGCCGCTTTACGTGAGAACGTCAACGCGAGGATGTTTTCTGGCGGAACGCCCAGCGTATATATCAGGTATTCAGCTCGCCCAATCAATGTGCTGGTCTTACCGCTGCCCGGGCCGGCCACAATCAACGCGGGGGTTGGCGCCTCGATAGCTGCCTGCTGGAATCCGTCATACTCTTTCTTAGGCAGCGGAGCGGCCTCCACCTGTTGCGGCGCGGCCTGTTCTGGTGTTTCCCTGGTTTCAACCAGCAATCCCGTCAAACGGTTGAGCATGGCCGAGTGAGAAACACCGAAGATCCTGGCAAGTTCGCCGGCAGGCACTTGATTTGACAGGTAGAGTGCCCGTACCCTTTCAAGCGGCATCAGTAGTTCGGCGGCAAAGATATTCGCAGCCAGTTCGCGCTCGCTGCGCGGATCATAGGTCAGGCCAATGCCAAGTAACTCCTCCGCCTGCTCCTGGTAAATCAGACCCATCGCCTCTTCTCGCATATCCTGTGTTTGACATGGATCTTCACGAGACATTCCCTGTGCGGATTCCTGGGCTATTGGTAGTGCATTGAAAGCAATACGCCGGTAGCCGGCCCGACGATGCAGTACTGCGTGGCCCAATTCGTGAGCCAGGGTAAAGCGGCGCATTGTCTCAGTGAGGTCGCGATAGAGCCAGACCAGGTTTTCGCCCGGTTCAAGAAAGCCATAGGTACCCGGGGGGTAATCGTCCAGGTGAAAGGTAGCGATTTCCAGGCCAAGCCACCGCGCTAAATCTTCCAGGGGGGTCCTGTCACCTGTCCATTGCGGGTGATCCTTTTTAAAACTCTGGAGCAGTTGCTGTGCCGCTCCGAGCGCTTGTATCCTATCGTCCATAACAACCCCTGCGAAATCAAGATGTATTGTGTGTATTGCATTGTACCACGGTGTGGTTACACGAGAAAGTTGCATCGCCAAATGCGTATTCTGTCTGATATAATTTGTTATGCTGGAACTCCGCTACCACAGAATTGGAGAAGCTGCTATGGAATCAGCCGAAATACTCGACCAGGCCAGAGTTAGTGACGAAGCCCCCCACGGTTGGATTGTCTTGCCACTCTTGCGCAACAAAGTAGCCATCGCCATCGCCGGGTGGATTATTGGTGCCATCATAGGACTGGGACTTTTCGCACTCATGGCTTCCGTTATGATCCCCAACAATTTTCAAAATGGCCCGGCCTCTGCCATTTTCTCCTCTATACTCCTGGGTGTAGTGCTCTTTATCGGCGTAGGGAGTATCTGGGCAGCGATCGCCGATATAGGCCGTTTGCGGAATGCAGATAAATATCTGATAGTCATTACTCCAGAAGATTTTGTAAAGCAAGAAGGCAAAAAAATAATACACGTACCGCTCAGGTATGTGCGCCATATAACGGCGCGCGGCGTTCCTCCTCCCGATCGTACTGCCCCCAGCGGTGGCGCCATAAGTGAGGTTCCTCGCCCCGGTGATAATTTAGTCGGCTTTCTTTTTGGGCGAGGTTTTATTCCAACCGTCTCGCGCCAGCGCCGCAAACGCATGCGTACCCCTACAACACTGGCATTTCTGGACGCTCGCACCGATACCGAGGTCGTCGTGGCCACCGATGCTTCGTTTGGTGATCCTTTCACGATTGCTGCCCTGCTAAAGCAGTACGCCAACAATGTGCAACAGATCGTCTGATTTCCCAGGGTCCGATCGTGTACCCGCCTAAAAATTGGAGTTTGCTCATATGCTGCTTGCCATCGATATCAGTAATACGAACATCAAACTTGGCCTCTATAACAGCGCTACCATGAGTCACCACTGGGTCGTGTCGACCGCTAGCCAGCGCACCACCGACGAATATGCTATGGTGCTGAACGACCTGACCCGCCACGCCGGTCATCAATTGACTGATATCCACGATATCATCCTATCGAGCGTGGTTCCACCACTGACTCCTGTTTTTCAGGAACTGGCGCTGCGTTACTGTGGCAAAGAGGCGATCGTGTTGGATCATACCCTGGACCTGGGAATAAAGCTGCTGGTGGACAATCCCTGGGAGATTGGCTCCGACCGGATTGCAACAACGCTCGCCGCGCATCACCTGTACGGCGGGCCTGCCATTATCATCGCCTTTAGCACCGCTACCACCTTCGATGTCATCTCCGCCGAGGGAGATTTTTTGGGAGGGGCAATCGCGCCAGGCCTGATCATCTCCGCCGAGGCCCTGAGCAGCGCCGCTTCGCGCCTCTTCCGCGTCGATTTAACGCCGCCCCATTCAGCCCTGGGCAAAAATACGATTGAAAACATGCAATCAGGCATTATTTTTGGTCACGTCGGCCTGGTACAGGGACTGATCAGCCGCCTGCGCAAGGAAATACCCGGCGTAACGAACGAGAGCGAGGTAAAGATTATCGCTCATGGCGGCCTGGCACAGTCAATGGCTCCGATTATTCCTGAGATTCAATACGTGAATCAGTATTTACCGCTCGAAGGGCTGAGGTTGGCGTATACCCGGCTGCGAGGAAAACGCAAATAAACCCCTGCCCTGTCACTCTCTGTGTAATGCCACCATCGTCACATCGTCCTCTTGCTCCCAGGCTACGCCAGTAAAGGTTGCCAGCTCGTTCAGCATACAATTGATCAGTGAGGCATTGCCCGGTTGCTCTCTCACCAGCTCCATCAGGCGTGGGAAGCCGAACATCTCGCGCATTGTATTGTGCGCCTCCACCAGGCCATCGCTGTAGAAGAGAACACTATCGCCAGGAGCCAGTGTCACGTCGTACTCCTCGTAGCATGAACCCGGCATGATGCCGAGAGGCATCCCCGTCGCCCACAACTCGGAAGCTCCCCCATCGTGGTGTCGATACGGCGGATCATGCCCGGCGTTGGCATACTGCAATTGCCCACTTTCTATATCGAGAAGCGCATAGAAACAGGTGACAAACATGCCGGGCGTAATGTCAACGGAGAGCAGATCATTGACACGCGCTAACACCTCGCCTGGGGAGACTGTTGCCCCTGCGGCGGTGCGCAGCATGGTACGGGTGATCGCCATCACTAAAGCGGCGGGCACCCCTTTCCCGCTCACATCGCCGATGACGATCCCCAACCGGCCATCGTCAAACGGGATAAAATCATAAAAGTCGCCTCCGACCTCCTTTGCCGGTTTATAGTAGGGTGTGAATTGCCAGCCCGCCAGCGCCGGTACCTCTTTGGGCAGCAGGGATTGCTGGATGAGCTGAGCTGTGCGCATTTCCTGCTCGATGCGGGCGCGCTCTTCCTGGCGCGTAGTCTGCTCGATCAAGATCTGTCGCTGCTCCATGCTCTCGACCAGTTGTTTGGCCATCTGGTTAAAGTGCTGTTCGAGTTGCCCGACCTCGTCTGATCTGCTGATCGGTACCCGCTGCGTGTAATCGCCTTCGGCGAACTGCGTTGTCGCAGTCACGAGATGATGCAGGCGGCGTACCAGGCCGCGTGTGGTGATCAGCCCAAAAAGCAGGCCGACAGGCAGTGTAAGCAGCAGCCAGAACACCGCGCTGATGAGCACCACGCCGATCAATCCAGGGAAGATGCCCCCAACGGAAAATCCAGGAAACTGGACATAGACCGCCCCAATCGCCTTCTCCCGGCTTAAAACAGGCTCAACTGCATAGACGATACGGCCCTGCGCGGTCTGCTCCACTGCGCTTCCTGGCACACCCGCCAGGGCGTTCATGATGAGGTGGGATCTTTTTGGGAGCAATTGAGCGACAGGCGTCTTAACCGGGTAACGCGCTGGATAGGAGCTGGCGAGCACGCTGCCGCCCGGGGTGATGAGCAGCGCAAATGCTGCGTTCTGCATGTCAGGAGAGCGTGTTTTGAGGTACTGAATATTCCCCTGGCCCTGGCTAGAAAAATAATCTTTCGAGAGAGCGATCGAGGAGGGTTGACCAGGCTCAAGCGTGGTACGAGGATCAAGAGCTGCTCCCCCGGCTTGAGCAGCCGCCGCGAGTGCATACACTTTTGCGGATTGCGTTGCGTCTGCAAGAGACCCCCTGTCTGCTACTGGGCTAAAGGTCAGCACTGCCCATATCGTCGTAAAAAACAGGATTTCTAGCACGAGCACCGCTGCAACGGTCGTCAACGCATACGAGACGGTCATGCGAAACCGCAATCCCGACCACCTGTGCTTGCCCCTGGATGTCCCTTTTTTGAGAGTTATTGCTTCGCTCTTCATCACGCTTATCTTTCGTACCTTTTTCTGCTCACAACCTCCCGACCACAACGGCTCATCTCACAAACTCTATCATACAATATTAAGGATGAAACGTCGTTGATCATTTTGATGAGAGAGTAGTACGTTTACTGCTTCTTGGAGCAGCCCTTGACGAAAGAATGCGAGAGGTTAGAAACCAGCTAGATCACAACATGTTAAGTACACCTTTAGTGTACAATTGATCGGCGTACCCAGGAATGGTACACTACCTGTGTATGCATGAAAATCACGGCTACCTCTCTGGCGCGCTCTGGCTGGCACTCTTTATTTTCTTGTACCAGTTGACAACAAACATAGTGGAGAGACGTGTGCGAGGAAACTGGCGGAGTAACCCGTGCAAGCCCGGGAAGCCTGATGTATCGAAGTTGTTTGTAGCGCATAGCACTACACACCTGGTTAGTGGAACTGAGCAGGCTGAATGGAGGAGAAAGATGGACAATACAACTGATCTTCCGGGCAAACAAACGTCGGATGGTACCACTGTTGCTGGTGGCGTGAAGCAACAAGATGCAGTACAGACACGCCGGAGAGTTGTAATCCCCCTCTGGGTGCTGGGCTTCATGCTGCTGGCAGCAGCTTCTGTGATCGTGCGTTTGCATCCTGCACCCTGGCCTTTCGACCTGCAAACCACCTTCACCTTGCAGGATCTGCAACTCCCGTCCTGGTTGAGCGCTCCGATCGTTTGGGCCAGTATCGTGGATAATCCCATTCCTACGGCTATCACTTTCGTAGTATGGTTGGTCGTGCTATCGCTGATAGGAGTGGGTGTCTGGCGCAGAGGCGGGTTGCCCATGCCCTGGTTTGTGACTGCCATCTTTATCTCCATTGGCACCGTTGCAATGGATGGACTCGATCAGCTCATCGGCTTCTTGGTGTCACGCCCACGTCCAAGTTCTCCGCCCATCCATATCTACATGCCCGAGACAGTTCCTAGTTTCCCCTCGGGTCACGTGGAGAATGACGTCGTCTACTATGGGTTCCTGCTCTATCTGAGCCTCACCAAACCGGTAAGCGAGTGGCGCTATCGTTGGATACTGATTCCTTTCCAGATCTATGCTGTGCTGAATATTCTCTTGATTGGCTTTTCGCGGGTATTAGAGGGCTCCCACTGGCTCACCGATGCCTTAGGTGGCTATCTGGCTGGCGCGCTCGGGCTCGTCCTGCTCATCTTCCTGTACCGCTGGACACTAGACAGGCTGACAAAGTGGTATGCAAGGAGAGTGGCGGAGAAGCCTGCACAGGCCCAGGAATCCTGATGTTGGGAACAGCCAGGCTCACGCGCTCGTCCCCTAGAAAGGAACGAGCGTGCCACGCTATCTAGTAGCCCTCTTCAGTATCCGCCGGGCGTATCTTGCCCCGGAAAAGGCGGTAAGTGATGATGAAGTAGATGGAGGCGAGGACGATGCCAATCAGCCACCAGACTAACCCCACCGTCTGAGCATACTGGGAGGCGGAAGCGTTATAGATTGTCAGGCTGTTGGCAGAGTCGACAGCGGGCAGGACATCGGGATACAGGCTAAAGGCCGAGCTGGTGAGCAAACCCAGGATGAATGCCCCCGAAGAAAGAAAGGCCGGCATATCGCGCTGCCTGAAATTGAAGTAGCCCATGCCGATCAGTCCGCCAAGAGCGATGAGGGGGAAGATCGCCCCCCAGGGGCGGCTGAAGAAGCTTGCGCTCACCTGCGGCTGCACCGAGAACGTCACGATTGTCGCCGGTATTGCGAGCACAATGGTAGCAAGCCAGGCCAGCCGGGAGATGCGCCTCGCGCGGGCGTTGACCGCGTTCAGTGTCTTGACAGCAATGTAATTCGCGCCATGAGCTGTCAGAGTCGTGAGCGACAGCAGTCCGATCAAAATAGTGTACCAGTCCAGGATGCCAGGGTTTGCACTGTACGGGTTGAAATCGGTCCACAGCGCCTGGAAGAAGGTCCCGTGGCTGTCCAGCGGAACGCCACGGATGACGTTTCCGAGGGCGGCACCGAAGAAGATGGTGAGCAAGGCGCTGCCAAGAAAGAACATCCCGTCCCAGAAGGAGGACCACACCGGATTCTGGACGCGCGAGCGGAGTTCAACAGCGACCCCGCGCACTATTAAGAGCCAGAGGACGATGATCAAGGGCAAGTAGAACCCGCTGAAACTGGAGGCATAGAGTACGGGGAAGGTGAAGAACAGCGTGCCCCCGGCGGCGATGAGCCAGACCTCGTTGCCGTCCCACACCGGGCCGATGGCACGCAGAATAGTGCGGCGCTCCTGGTCATTTCTAGCTACGAACAGGTGAATGACGCCGGAACCCAGGTCAAAGCCATCCAACAGGATGTACGTTGTGAGCATGAGGGCAACCAGGATAAACCATAACGTTTGCATTTTTCTCGCCTCGCCTTTCTAATCTTTCTTCAGCTTGCTTCCTGTGATATTCCCTGAGCTGCTTCTGGTGGGTGTTCCTCAACTGCAGGCTTAGGGCCACGAGTCGCTTCGAAGACCACCAGGACGACGTAAAGCAGGCCGAGGAGCAAGTACATGCCTGCAAACCCGATCAGCGTGAATTGCACATTCCCTGCAGAGACGTTCGCCGACGAGCCTTGAGCGGTGGGCAACAGGCCATAAACGATCCAGGGTTGGCGCCCAAGCTCGGTTGTGTACCAGCCGGCTATGTTGGCGATAAAAGGGAAAGGCGCCGCTATCAGCAAGATCCAGAGCATCCAGCGCATCTGGAAGAGCAGGCGCCGCCAGAGCAAGAGCAGCGACAGGGCCATAATGGCGATGAAAAAGGTCCCCAGTCCGACCATGATGTGATAGCTAAAGTAGAGCAGGACGATGTTATCGGGCCACTGACTGGGCGGGAAGGCATCGAGTCCTTTGACTCCTGCGCTCCAGCGATGGTAGGTCAGGAAACTGAGCACATTGGGGAGGATGATGGCATTGTCGATTGTCCCCATCACCGGATCGGGCTGGCCGATAATGACGATGCCAGCTCCCTGCTCTGTGTGGAAGAGGCCCTCCATCGCCGCCAGCTTGATCGGCTGGTACTTCGCTACTTGCAGTCCTTCCGCGTCTCCGCTGGGATAGATCTGGATGATGCTGGCGATCAGCCCCACAATCACTCCGAGGGTGATAAACAGCCGTCCGTACTCAACGTGCTGTCTCGCCAGCAGGTAGTAGGCACCCAATCCGGCCATGAAGAAAGCGGCAGTGATCACCGACCCGCTGATGGTGTGCAGGTATTGCGGTACGATCCAGGGATTGAAGAGCACTGCCCAGTAGTTGGATAAATGAAGACGGCCATCGGGGGTCATCGTGTAGCCAACCGGGTGCTGCATCCACGCATTGGAGGCAATAATGAAGCCGCCGGAAGCCCATGTTCCCAACCAGACCATGAAAGATGAGAACCAGTGCATCCGCTGACCGAAGGTGCGTTCACCGAACAGGAAGATCCCGAGGAAGGCCGATTCAATGAAGAAAGCAAAGGCTCCTTCCATCGCCAGGGTCTGCGCGATGATTTCGCCCGCGGAAGCAGAAAAGCGCGACCAGTTGGTGCCGAACTCAAACTCCAACGGGACACCGGTCACAACGCCTATGATAAAGGTGACGGCGAAGATTCTAGCCCAGAAGTGCGCAGAGGTGTTATAGAACTCGTCTTTGCGCAGCAGGTACAGCGTTTTGAGAATCAAGATAAGCAGGGCCAGTCCCATGGTGAGCGCCGGAAAGAGATAGTGAAAGGAAAGTGTAAAGGCAAATTGCAGGCGCGATAAGATTGTAGAATCGCTCATGTTATACTCTCCTTGCTGGCTTACGCTAGGGCCAGCATACCATTCTGCACTTCGAACATCTGGCGGTAGAGGCCATCCATTGCCAGGAGCCGGTCGTGGGTGCCGCGTTCGATAATCCTGCCCTGGTCGAGCACCAGGATTTCATCCATCCGCTCCATGGCCACGAGGCGGTGGGTAATCACCAGGGTAGTCCGGCCCTGCATTAGCTTGTCAAGAGCATCGAGCACCGCCTGCTCCGTGAGTGGGTCCAGGTTGGCGCTTACCTCATCCAGGATGAGCAAGGGAGCATCCTTGAGCAGCCCGCGCGCAATGGCGAGACGCTGCCGTTCCCCGCCGGAGAGGCGCAGTCCCTGTTCGCCTATCCATGTCCCAAGGCCTCCTGGCAGTTGATGGATAAACCCGGTGAGCTGGGCCTGCTCCAGAACCTGCTCAAGTTCATTATCGCTTGCGCCTGGCCGGGCAAGTAAGAGATTACCGCGCACAGTGTCGTTGAAGAGATGGGTATCCTGGGCGACGACGCCAATGAGGCTGCGCAGGTCGCTCAGTGAGTACCTCCTGATATCCTGGCCGTCCAGGCGAATCGTGCCACGGGTGGGGTCCCAGAAGCGGACGGCCAGCCTGGCCAGGGTGCTTTTGCCCGAGCCACTGGGACCCACGACGGCAACCCGGCTGCCGGGGCGTACTGTAAAGCTGATCCCATCCAATACCTCGGCTTCACTATAGGCAAAATGGACCTGGTCGAACTCGAGAGTGTGCCCAGGCGGCTTGGGCAAGGGAGCAGGGCAGTCGAGCACCTGTGGGGCAACATCAATCACGTCGAAAAGCCTCTCACCAGCCGCCACCGAGTGCCCAAGGAATTGAAAGGCCTGCGCCAGGGGCTGAAGCGCTTCGAAGCTGGCGAGAATCACCAGGGCAAGAAAGCCCAGGTAGACGCCATCGACGGCTTTGCCGGCAACGAGCGGGATGGCAAGTACGAGAATAGTCCACAACGCCAGGTTCATCAAGATATCGTTCAGCGCCTGCTGCAGGCCCGTAATGAGCGCCAGGCGCCGCTGTACCTGGTTGAGTTCGCGGTCGAGAGCAGCGATTTTCTGCTGCTGATCGCTAGCGCGCCCGCAAGCCAGCAGGTCTTGCACGCCCTGGATACTGTCCACAATCTGCGCCTTCAGTTCAGCTCGCAGCGCCAGTTGCCGCTTGCCCAACCCACGTGCAAGCGCCCAGGCCAGGAGCGGAATGCCAAAGGCGGCAGCGACAAAGAACGCCGCCGCCACCCAGGCCAGTTCTGAACTGAAGAGTGCGAACAGGACAAATGTGAGTATGCCCATTACAATGGCAGTGATGATGGGAGAAACCACGCGCAGGTAGACGTTTTGTAGTTCCTCGATATCTGCGACCAGGCGAGCAAGCATATCGCCGCCGCGATACGCCTGCAACTGCGCTGGTGCCAGCGGTTCGAGATGGCTGTAGAACCAGGTGCGCAGGCGGGCCAGGATATGGAACGTCACGTTATGTGAAACCATGCGCTCTGTATAGCGGGAGGTAGCCCGCAGAACACCCATGAAGCGCACGATGTAGATTGGCAGCATGAGTGTGACTAAAAGTGGTGCAAGCGCCGCTGCCGCAATCAGATACGCCGCCATGCCCAGTAACGCCATATTGCTCGCCACTGTGATACAACCAAGCAAGATACCCAGCGCTACCAGCCAGCGGAACGGAGATAAAGACGTGAGGAGGCGCAGGAAGACCTTCATACTGTCACCTCTTCCTTTCCATGAGCGGCCGCGAGGCGGGCATATGAGCCATTACGCTCTATGAGAGCGGCACGCGGACCAATCTCGACGAGCTGGCCGTTTTCCAGGACGGCGATCTGCTGCGCGCTGGCGATGGTGTGGTAGCGATGTGCAATCACGAGTACGGTTCTGTCATGCACCAGGCGCTCCAGCGCGTGCCTGATCAACATTTCGCTCTCAGGGTCCAGGCTCGAAGTCGGTTCGTCGAGGACAAGCAGCGGGGCATCCTTGAGGAACGCGCGGGCGATAGCGATGCGCTGGGCCTGGCCGGAGCTCAGGCGCGTACCCTGCTCACCGACCTCGGTATCATAGCCCTGTGGGAGCCGGGAAATAAATTCAGCCGCTCCGGCGAGTTCAGCGGCCTGTTCAACCTCGCGGTCGCTCGCAGTGGGGCGGGCCAGGCGGATATTGGCGCGTACGCTGCCATAGAAGAGGTATGGCCGCTGCGGGACCAGGGCCACGTATTCCCGCCACGTCTCAACCGGCAGCTCGATGAGTGGGATACCGTTCACGGTAATCGTGCCATCCTGCGCATCCATAAAGCGCAGAAGCAGGTTTACCAGGGTGCTCTTGCCTGCGCCGCTCCGCCCTACCAGTGCGGTACAGGTACCGGCTGGCAGTGTTAGATTGATTTCCGTGAGAGCCGGGCGGTCGTTTCCAGGATAGGTATAGGTCACGCCGGTGAGCTCAATGGTGAGTGGGCCTCTGGGGCTACCAGGAGACTGCGAGCCTGTGCGTAGCGGCGTGGGAGTCTCCAGGATTTCGACGAGACGCTTCGCCGCGGCCTTGCCCTCCATACCAGCATGGCGGTGAACTCCCAGTTCGCGCAGGGGCCGGTAGAACTCCGGTGCCAGGAGGAGTATGAGGAAGGCTGACTCAAAGGTAATCCCGCCATCCAGCAGCCGCACCCCCAGTGTGACGGCAATTAAGCCGATGGCAATGGCCGTCAGAAATTCAAGGATCGTCCCTGAGAGGAACGCAAAACGCAGCGCTTTCATGGTCCTTTCCCGGTAGCCCTCACTTACCCTGGCAATCCGTGCGCGTTCCGTGTCGCTGCGACCGAAGAGCTTTAACGTCGGCAATCCCTGCACGGCATCTAGAAAGTGCGCGCTCATGCGCGAGAGAGCGGTCCACTGGCGTTGGATGTGTTCCTCGGCATAGCTGCCCACCAGGATCATCAAAAGAGGAATGATTGGGCCGGTCACCAACAACAGGATTGCGCTGACCACGTCCAGTGGCAAGATATAAGCAAAAATCAAGAGCGGAATCAAAATACTCAGAGCCATTTGAGGTAGATAGCGGCTTACGTAGGCATCGAGGCGCTCGATGCCCTCGCTAGCAGTCGCCACCAGCTCACCGGTTCGTTCGCCCTTGATATAGGCAGGACCCA
>Ga0070706_100002046_pt1 | contig 20665 bp, 14 predicted proteins | sample KBSK5501metaG_FD_65476 | JGI IMG/M metagenome (GOLD analysis project Ga0070706, IMG submission 65476) | Corn, switchgrass and miscanthus rhizosphere microbial communities from Kellogg Biological Station, Michigan, USA - KBS K5-50-1 metaG | ecosystem: Host-associated > Plants > Roots >... | reverse complement strand
CGCGATGCCCGCCTTGAGCTGCAGCACGTCGGTCTTGCCCACCGTCGGGTCGGCGTAGCCGTTGTAAGCGTCGCCAGCGTTGTTGATCGTGTCCTGCCCGTCGCCCCGGCCAAACAGGTACGTGTCGCTGCCGAAGCCGCCCACCAGGTAGTCGTTGCCCGCCCCACCATCGAGCGTGTCGCCTGTACCGCTGCCACCGTAGTACCCGTCCCCAAAGAGCTGATCGTTGCCGGCCTCACCGCGGAGCACGTCGGCGCCATCGTTGCCGTAGATCTGGTCGTCGCCCGCTCCGCCGAAGACTCGATCGTTCCCTAAACCGCCCCGCAGAACATCATTGCCTGCTCCGCCATCCAGCAGGTCGTCGCCGCTGCCCGCATCGAAGTTGTTGGCGGCTGCATCACCCGCATAGGCATCGCCGCCGGTACTCCCGCTCGTGGCGCTGACCGCGGTGAACGCATATCCCACGTCAGCTAAGGCCTGCTGCACGTCAACGCTGGTGCCAGCCTGCACAAGCAGGCTCTTGATCTGATCCGTACCCGACCAACCCAGCGGCTCGAACGAAGCGCCGTAGATCCGCTCCAGATCCAGAACGAGCGCCGCACCTTCGCGCACGCTACCCGCCCGAACCTCCGCAACCATGGCGTCCATCGCGCTGAAGTCGAACCCCACCCCTTTCTCGGTGATGTTGAGGTTGACTGCGTCCACATACTTGGCCAGGCGCAGCGTGGGCATCAGGTTGATCGTGGCGTCGTCCACCAGTCGATTCCACAGCGTCGTGAGGTGCGGTACGCTGGCCGGTGGCTGCGGAATGGTCACCTGGATGTACCCTTCCTCGTTTGCCTTCACGGCGATCGGGTTCTCTGCGATCACCTGCGACAGAGGGACCCATGCCTCCACCGGGCGACCGGACGAGACGCTGACCCTCAGCCCTGGGTTCAGTGCGTCCGCCCTGACCGTCTCCCAGGACAGGAACGTGAATCCGGTGAACGCCTCGTACGCCGAGAGCCGCTCGAGGTCGCCGACCATGCGCTCGCGCATCGCGTCGAACTTGGCCAGATCGGCGCTCGACAGCGTCGCCCGGTAGACCTCACGATCGGCCTGCCCGGCCTTGACGGCCATGTCCATCCAGCCGGTCTCCTGCGCATCCTGCGGCTCGCTCAGGATGAGCCCGTAGCCGTGGACCAGCGCCTGCCTGCTCGCGCTCTGATACGGCGAGTCGTTGCCCCAGGCGAGCATCAGGTCGGACACTGTCTGCTTGTAGCCCGCTCGTGTGCCGGCGTTCTCGGCCGCATGCAACAGCTCAATCAGCTCGGGGCTGAGCGTTGCCGCCTCGCGCAGACCGCGCACCCGGCCGCAGCCGCTGAAGTCCGGCAGGGCCGCCGCTTCTGCACTCACCTCGATGACCGCGTACTCGGTGAAGAAGTTGTTCTGCCCGAGCAAGAAGCTGCCGGCTTGCCCGGCACTTCCATCGGTTCGGGTGTAGCTGCCGTCGCGCACCAGTTGGGCATCGGGATACTTGACGGTCGACCCGGTGGAAACGAGGTTGATGCTGGCGACGCCGCTGTCGCTCAGGGTCTTGAGCTCGCTGGCTTGGCTGATGCCGTCCTGGTTCAGGTCGCGCCAGATGCGCACTGCGCCGAACTGGGCGTCGGCGGCGCTGAATTTGCCGTCGTGGTTGCTGTCGAGTTCGCTCAGGGCCGCGAAGCCGTCCGTGGCCTTGCGGCCATCGGCGAGCGCGGTTTCGTCGCCAAACATTTCAGAGCCGTTGTCGATGCTGCCGTTGCCGTTGCGATCGAACACGACGAAGCCGTCGTCGGCGCCGGCCCAGGCGGTGGAGGTCTTCAGGCCGTCGCCGTTGGCGTCGAACTTGACCGAGTCGGCGCCGTTCAGGGCGGTGATCTCAAGGCCGTCGCCGTCGAGATCTAGGATCAGCGGGTCGACGTAGGGGACGTATTTGATGGTCTTGACCAGAGGGTCAGGAGTGGTTCCAAGCGTGGTGGAGACACAGGAATTTGGTCGAAGCATGTCCGAGACATTCTTCTCGACTTCATTAACAAGAAGCGGCAGGCCATTCGCCATATAGTCATTCCAGACTTGTTTTTCTATAGCGGTCATCTGCCTAAGATTATTGTTATATTTATCAATATACGCCTGTTCTTGTGCATCGACGAACCTTCCATTTGAAGGCCCCATGAACCCGAATTCGTCGAAATCATATCTCGTAGGGGCAACGGCGTATTCGGTATGGAGAAGCAGATTCAGTCCCGTCGGAATCGGACCAGCGGGAAAATTCCATAGCAAACCAGCAGGAACATTGACGCCCGATGAGATAAGGAAATTTCTCCAAAACGATGACATTTTTCTCTCCCTTACCTAAATAGTGTTAAAGTAAAATCACAAGCACGACTGCACTAACAAAAATTAGCGTCAGCAATATGGCCTCAGCGGACCATAGAGATACTTTTCTACCCCGCCGCATAAATGCTCTCTTTACCCAATATAAAAGCAGTGCCCATATAGCGAGTCCGGTCAACCAAAACATCAACTCCACAAGTTTGCTAGACATAGCCACCTTCAGATAATCCTTGATGATTCAAGAACTTGGCCAATATATTTCGCAAGCTGCTTCGCAGCAAAATCAGGCATCGTTCCCCTCACACCTTCCAGCAGATATGGAAAGCAGGATGCATTTTCAAAGATTGAACCAAACATATTCACATATAGTCGAAAGCATCAATTCAAGCACACAATCTCTCCTGGAGAATTGTTCAAAGCGCCGCAAGCGGCTTGGATCTTCTTTCCCGCTTCGACAGAGGTCGCTGGTTTTCCTTCGGCCTTGCGCAGCCACTGAAGCCCATGCGGAACATCCTGCTGAAACCCAAGCCCATGCACGAACATCGTTCCAAGGTCGAGTTGAGCCTTCGCATGGCCTTGTAAGGCTGCCTTGGTGAACCACTTTCCAGCCTCGCCGAGGTCTCGCGGAACATCGACACCCTGTGCAAATAGGCTTCCGAGGTTGTACTGAGCGGACGCGAATCCGCGGTCGGCCGCATTGCGATACCACGCCATACCTTTCGCGACGTCTTTCAGAAGGTCATCCCTACCAGTGGAGTAGAGGTTGCCCAGGTTGTAGGCGGCTTCAATGTCGCCATCGGAAGCGGCACTTTCAAGAAGGACCACAGCCCTCCTCGTATCTCGGGGAACGCCCCTCCCATCCACATAGAAGTTCGCGAGGTTGAACTTGGCTTGCGCAATGCCTTGATCGGCGGCTCGTTGGGACCACTTCGCGGCCAATGCGTCGTTCTGTTCTCCTCCCAAACCTTCCGCGTACAGACCCGCCAAGTTGCTTTGAGCCTTGGCGTCGCCAATGGCTGCGGCCACTCGAAGTGCCCCTCGGGCGACCTCGTAGTTGCCGTTCGCCGTGGCGATGCCAGCGATCCGGTAGGCGTTGAAGATTGCCGCGCAAGCGAGAGCGCACAGAGCGATCGCGACGGCTGGGTAAGTGCTACGTCGTTTCATCGTTCCCCCAGGCTCTCGCCGAACGCCTTCTGCACCGGGCTGAGCAGATACTCGATCACGCGCCGCCGGCCCGTCTTGATCTCCGCGGTCACGTTCATTCCGGGGCTCAGCGCAATGCGCTTGCCGTCGATGTCGATGCTCGAGCTGTTCAGCGTCAAAGTGGCCGGGAAGATCGCCCCCTTCTTCTCGTCGTTCACCGCATCGGCCACCACGCTTTTGACCGTCGCGCTCACCGTGCCGTAGCGCGTGAACGGGAACGTCTCGAGCTTGATCTGCACACTCTGCCCGGCATTGACGAAGCCGATGTCCTTGTTGTCGACGACGACCTCGGCGGTCACCTCGGCGTCTTTCGGCACGATCACCATCAGCGGTTGAGCCTCCGTCACCACGCCGCCTTCGGTGTGCACCGCCACCTGCTGCACCGTGCCGGCGACCGGTGCGGTGAGCTGCGTGAGGCGGCTGCGCTGCTCGGTCTTGTTGCGCTCCTGGCTCAGTTGCTCGTGCTTGGAGCTGGCCTGGGCCTGGCGCTCGTGGAGTTCGCGGCGCGTCTCGGCGAGGTAGGCGGCGCGGGCCTGGCGGCTCTCGCCGAGCGCGGCCTGGGCTTCTTTGAGCCGTGCACGCTGGGTCGCCAGGTCGCTTTCCATCTCGATGCGCTCGCGGGTCCGGTCCTGCTCGGCGTGGCTGGACATGAAGCCTTGTTCGGTCAGGCGCTTGAAGTCCGCTTCGCGCTGTCTTGCGATCGGCAGCGTGCTCTCGAGCTTGTGGATCGTCTCCTGGACGGTGGTGATCTCGGCTTGGCGGCGGCTGAGCTCGGCGTCGAGCTTGGCGAGCTTGGCGGTGATGTCGGACCACTCGGCCAGCAGCTGCGCACGCTCGCGCGGGCTCGCTGCGCTGACGAGCACCGGTGTGTGCCCCGAATCGAAGGCATCGAGAACAGCCGCAGTGCGGCGCTCTTCGGAGGCGGCCATCGCGAGTTGCTCGTGCACGCTGGCGCCGTCGGCGCTCGCGTTGGTCGCGTCGAGCTCGACCAGCACCTGGCCGGCGGTCACGGCGTCTCCGTCCTTCACGAGCACGCGCTTGACGACGCTGCGCTCGAGCGGCTGGACGGTCTTCGTGCGTTCGCTGACGACGATGCGTCCAGGCGCGACGGCGACGATGTCGACCTGGCCGACGATCGACCAGGCGAGCGCAATCACGAAGAGCGCGCAGATCGCCCAGGCAGCTCTGCGTGGGGCCGGGTGCGTCGCGGTCTCCTGCAGGCTGAGCGCAGCGGGCAGGAAGGCGGTTTCGTCGGCCAGGCGCTTTGGGCCGGCGAGCTCGTGTCTGGCTGACCAGGCGGCGCGCCAGACGGCGGTGTACCTTGCGAGCAGGTCGGCGACTGGGTGCTTGGGGACGAGGGCTTCGACAGGCTCAGCCCGAACGGGGGTAACGGGGGTGTCGGTGATGGAGGTCATCCTGCAACCCCCGATTGCATCGACCACAGGTGCGCGTACAGCCCCTTCGGCTGCTTGAGCAGCGCGTCGTGCGGCCCCGCTTCGACGATGCGGCCCTTGTCCATCACGACGATGCGGTGGCACTGCCGCACCGAGCTCAGCCGGTGCGCGATCACGATCACCGTGCGGCCTTTGCAGATCGCGGCCATATTGCGTTGCAGGATCGCTTCGCTCTCGTAGTCGAGCGCGCTGGTGGCTTCATCGAGGATCAGGATCCTCGGGTTGGTGAACAAGGCCCGGGCGATCGCGATGCGTTGCCGCTGGCCTCCCGACAGGCCGGTGCCTTGTTCCCCGACGATCGTGTCGTAGCCTTCGGGCAGCTCGCTGACGAACTCGTGCGCCCCAGCGAGGTGGGCCGCATGCATCACCGCCTCGATCGGCGCGGCCGGGTCGGCAATCGCGATGTTCTCGCGCACGCTGCGGTTGAACAGCAGGTTCTCCTGCAGCACGACGCCGATCTGGCGCCGCAGCTGGGCCGCGTCGATCAGGCCGATGTCGATGCCGTCGACCAGCAGCCTGCCCTGCTCGGGGCTGTACAGGCGCTGCACGAGCTTGGTCAAGGTGCTCTTGCCCGAGCCGGAGCGGCCGACGATGCCGAGGACCTCGCCGGCGCGGATGTCCAGGCTCACCACGCGCATCACCGGTGGGGCTTCGGGCCGGTAGCGGAAGGTGACTTGGTCGAGCTGGATGCGGCCCTTCAGTGGCGGCAAGCTCGCCGCGTTGCTCGGCGGCACTTCGGTGCGGCTGTTCAGGATGTCGCCCAGCCGCGCCATCGAGATGCCGGTCTGCTGGAAGTCGGTCCACAGCTGGGCCATGCGCATGATGGGCTGGGCCACGCGCTGCGCGAACATGTTGAAGGCGACGAACTGGCCGACGCTCAGCTGCTGGTCCATCACGAGCCGGGCGCCGTACCAGAGAGTGGCCGCGCCGACGATCTTGCCGATCAGGTTGATGCCTTCGTGGCCATAGCTGGCGAGCGTGCTGGTCTTGAAGCTGGCCGAAACATAGGCAGCCAACTGGCCGTCCCATCGTCGAGCCATCGCCGGCTCGAGGGCACTGGCCTTGACGGTCTGGATGCCGGTGACGGCTTCGACGAGCAAGGCCTGGTTCTCGGCGCCGCGCGCGAACTTCTCGTTGAGCCGGGCGCGCAGGATCGGCATCAGGGTCAGGCTCAAGGCCAGATACAGCGGCAGGCTGACGAGCACGATCAGGGTCAGCGGCACGCTGTAGGCGAACATGATCGCGATGAAGATGACCGAGAAGACGACGTCGAGCACCAGGGTCAGCGCGTTGCCGGTCAGGAAGCTGCGGATGTTCTCGAGCTCGCGCACGCGGGCCACCGAGTCGCCGACGCGGCGGGCCTGGAAGTAGGCGAGCGGCAAGGCGAGCAGGTGGCGAAACAGCCGGGCGCCGAGTTCGACGTCGATGCGGCTGGTGGTGTGGCTGAAGACGTAGGTGCGCAGGATGCTCAGCACGCTCTCGAACAGCACGATCACGACCAGGCCGGCGACGAGCACGTCGAGCGTGGTCAGGCCGCGGTGCACGAGCACTTTGTCCATCACGACCTGAAAAAACAGCGGGCTGACCAGCGCGAAGAGTTGCAGGAACAGCGAGACGAGGAGCACTTCGCCGAGCAGACGCCGGTACTTGACGATGCTCGGGATGAACCAGCTGAAGTCGAACTTGGCGAGTTCGCCGGCCAGGCTGGCGCGGCTGGTGATGAGGATGAGTTCGCCGCTCCATTGGGAGGCGAAAACTTCGAGTGGCTCGATGGTCGGGCGGCCGCCTTGGATCGTGCCGCTCGGGTCCTGGAACAGGACGCGCCGGCCGTCGCATTGGGCGAGAACGACGACCTTGAGGCTACCGTCGTTGCTTTTGACCAGCGCGAGAGCCGGCAGCGGGGAATGCTTCAGACGTTCGATGCCGGTGCGACTCAGCCTGGCCCTGAGGCCCAGGTGTTTGGCGGCGAGCAGCAGGTCCGAGACCGCTGGAGTGTGGCTCGGCGGCCAACCGAGTTGATGCGCCAGTTGCTCGGGGTCGGCCGCGATGTGGTGCAGACGCGCGATCAGGCACAGCGCGTGGATTGCGGCAAGGCCGCTGTTTCTCGGTTGCCCGGCAGGCAACTCGGCGCCGTCGACCTCGCCGGCCGAAATGGTCGAACCCCTCATCTCCACCTCCCCCGTTGCTTGCGACTCTCTCTGGCCGCTTGTTGCGGGGAAGGAGCGTATCGGGACTCTCGGGATCAGTGTGTTAACAACAGCGTCCCGGATGCCAAACGGACACCCTCTGTTGGGGGTTGCACAAGTGCGGGCTCAGCACTGCAGCTCAGCTGCAAGACCTTCCTGCGGCGTGTCATGCCACACCCCCGTCGCCGCGAGCTGCGCTGGCGGCTCGGGCGCCGACCAGCGCAGCGGCAGCGCGCCCGGTGACCAGACGCTGCGCTCGACCACGATGCGCAGCAGGCGCTGCGCGCCCTCGAAACGCCGCACCTCGTCGCCGCCCTCGATCACGAGTGCGCGGCCGCCGAGCTGAAGCAAGCCGCCGCCGTCGTAGTCGATGAAGAGCAACCCAGCATGCGGGTGGGCCGCGATGTTGCCCAGCGTGTTGAAGAAGAAGTTGCCGCGGAAGTCGGGCACGGTCAGCAAAGTGCCCTGCGGCGTGTCGTCGACGCGCACGAAGCCGGGCCGGCCGCCGCGGTGCGACACATCGACGCCGGCGTTGCGCGGCATCCTGATGTCGTCCGTCGGCGCGGCCGCACTCGCGATGAAGAAGGTGTCGGCCGAGCCCACCAGCGCCTTCGCCGCCTCGCTCAGATGAGTGTCGCCCTGCTCGATGGGGCGCGGCTGCGCGAACATCACCGCATCGGCAATCCACGACGGCGTGCGCGCCTGGATGTACTGCGGGCAGTTGCCGAAGCTCTGTTCGACGCGGACTTCGAAGCCGCGGTCGTCGAGCGCCGTCACGTGCCCGTTCATGCGGTTGCGGCGCCTCGTCTGCGGCTCGAGGCCGAGCAGCCCCAGCGACGCGCCCGGCACGAGATGCGTGCCCAGCAGGTCGCCATAGCCCGGCCGCGCCGCGACGCGCAGGCGGTACGCGTCCGGATCGCGGATGAACCCGGGCGCGCCGATCAGGATCGACGCCCACGGCCGACGCTCCGCATCGACGCTGCCGACGATCAGCGTCGGCAGCTTGCGGAACAGCTCGCGGTGTTGCTCGGGCATGTGGTCGCGAATCACGCGATCGCCGATCTCGGCCAGGCGATCGTGCACGCCCGCGCGGCGCTGCAGCGCGATCTCGCCGGCGTGGAACGCGGTGGCGTCGCGGCTCGGCGAGCTCGACGCACCCTCACCCCCGCCCTCTCCCGCAAGCGGGGGAGGGAGTCGATGCGCGTTCATGCCGTCGCCTCCGGCAACGGGCTGCGCTGCATGCCGACGAAGCGCGGCAGCGCCTCGATCCTCGCCAGCCACGCCCGCACGTTCGGATGCGGTTCGAGCGACAACCCGCCCTCGGGCGCGTGCGCGGTGTACGCATACAGCGCGAGGTCGGCAATCGTCGGATGTTCAGCAGCGATGAACGGCTGCGCCGCGAGTGCCTGGTCCATCAGATCGAACAGCCGCGACGACTGCTTGACGAGGCCTTCGTCGCACGGCCTGCCGATCAGCGCGGACAAGCGCACCTCGCCGGGCCCGTTCGCGAGCTGGTCGGCGGCGACGCTGAGCCAGCGCTGCACGCGGGCCGCGCCGATCGCGTCTTCGGGCAGCCAGCACCCCGAGGCGTCGTAGCGCTTCGCGAGGTAGACCAGGATCGCGTTGCTGTCGGCCAGCGTCAGATCGCCGTCGTCGATCACCGGCACCTGGCCGAACGGGTTGCGCGCGAGGAATGCCGGCAGGCGCTGCTCGCGCTTCACGAGGATGTCGACCGGCACCTTCTCGAACGGCAGCTCGAGCAGCGTCAGGAACAGCTCGACGCGATGCACGTGGCCGGACAAGGCGTGGTGGTACAGGCGGATCGGCGTGGCCGGGCGCGCGGTGGCGGCGAGTGTCTTGGTCGTGTTCATCGGGTCCTGCTCCATTCGTGGTGGACGGTGAGCAGGGACCTTATCGTGGTCGCGAGTCGAGCAGAATCGTCGCGATCGGCATTTGATTCTTGCAGCGCACGGAACAACGACGAAGGAACCACGACCGATGGACCACCTGGACAGCCTGCGCGCATTCGTCGCGGTCGCGGAGTCGGCCGGCTTCGCGGCCGGCGCGCGCAAGCTGGGCGTGTCGGCGCCGGCGATCACGCGCGCGGTCGCGGCGCTCGAGGCGCGGCTCGGTGCGCAGTTGCTCCAGCGCAGCACGCGCAGCGTGCGGCTCACCGAGGTCGGCGAGCGGTTTCTCGACGACTGCCGCCGCATCCTCGCCGAGCTGGCCGAGGCCGAGGCGTCGGCCGGCGGCGCACACGCGGCGCCGCAAGGCGAGCTCGCGATCACCGCGCCGGCGATGTTCGGGCGGCTGCATGTGGCGCCGGTGGTGTTCGACTTCCTGGCGCAGCACCCGAAGCTGACGGTGCGCAGCCTGTTCGTCGACCGCGTCGTGCACCTGCTCGACGAGGGCTTCGATGTGGCCGTGCGCATCGCCCGCTTGCCCGACTCGGGGCTGACCGCGGCGCCGGTCGGCGCCATGCGGCGCGTGGTGATCGCCTCGCCCGAGTACCTCGCGCGGCGCGGCGAGCCGCGCGTGCCGGCCGAGCTCGCGCAGCACGACGCGATCGGCTTCTCGCAGGACGGCGGCGCGAACGCGCCATGGGCGTTCTACCGCGGCGCAAGCGCGTCAGGCCGCGGCGACGAGCGCGAGCTGGCGCAGCCACGCATGCAGCTCGTCACGAACGCCAACGACGTCTGCATCGAGGCCGCGATCCGCGGGCTGGGGCTGGCGCGCGCGCTCGCCTACCAGGTCGATGCCGACATCCTGGCCGGTCGCCTGAAGATCGTGCTCGCGGAGTTCGAGCCGGCGCCGATCCCGGTGCAGCTCGTGCATGTGGCCGGTCGCAAGGCCCCGGCGAAGGTACGCGCGTTCGTCGACTTCGCCGTCGAGCAGCTGCGGCGCGTGCCGGTGCTCAACCCGCGGACGCGATCGTATTGAACGCGGCGATGACCTCCGGCGGCGCCTGCACCAGCTCGATCAGCACGCCCTCGCCGCCGAGCGGGAACTCGTCGCTGCCCTTCGGGTGCACGAAGCAGATGTCGTGGCCCGCCGCGCCCTTGCGGATGCCGCCCGGTGCGAAGCGCACGCCGTTCGCGCCGAGCCACTCGACCGCCTTGGGCAGATCGTCGATCCACAGGCCGATGTGGTTCAGCGGCGTCGCGTGCACCGCCGGCTTCTTCTGCGGGTCCAGCGGCTGCATCAGGTCGACCTCGACCTTGAATGGGCCGCTGCCAATGGCGCAGATGTCCTCGTCGACGTTCTCGCGCTCGGAGCGGAACGTGCCGGTGATGGCCAGGCCGAGCTTGTCGACCCACAGCGTGCGCAGCCGCGTCTTGTCGAGCCCGCCGATCGCGATCTGCTGGACGCCGAGAACCTTGAACGGTCGTGTGCTCATGTCAAACCTCACACAGTGCACCCGTTCGCCCTTCGATACCCCAGGGCGAACGGAGGACTGCCATCACTGAAATTCGAGGATCACCTGATCGACCGCCAGGCTCTCGCCCTTCGCGGCCGTGACCTTCGCGATCACGCCGTCGTTCGCGGCGATCAGCGTGTTCTCCATCTTCATCGCCTCGATCACGGCGAGCTTCTCGCCGGCGCGCACCCGCTGCCCGGGCGCGACGGCGATGTCGACCAGCAGGCCCGGCATCGGCGAGAGCAGGAACTTCGACAGGTCGGGCGGCGCCTTGAACGGCATCAGCGCGTTGAGCTCCGCGGCGCGCGGCGACAGCACCCGCACTTCGACTTGCGCGCCATGGTGGCTGACCCGAAATGCGAGCATCAGCCGCTCGATCCGTGCCGCGAACGGGCGGCCATCGACCTCGCCGCGCTGGGCCGTGTCGCGCAGCGGGGTCGTGAAGCGGATCGCGTAGCGCAGCGCCGACTCGGCCGCCCCGATCGCGACCCGGTGCGTCTCGCCGTCGAACATCACCTGCGCCGGCGTTTCGTGGCGCGTGCCGTCGGCATCGGTGCGCACGACGACGAAGTCGCCGCCGATCTGCAGCTCGTGCCCCGGGAGCTGCCCGCTGATGCCGGCCGAGCGCGCCAGCAGCCGCCGGTTCGTCGCCACCGCCAGCGCGAGCAGGAAGCACGGGTCGTCGTGCGGCACCGCGCCCGGATCGAATCCCTTCGGATACTGCTCGGCGATGAACCCGGTGTTGAAGGCGCCGGCCGCGAAGCGCGGATGCGCCAGCAGCGCTGCCTGGAACGGGATGTTGCTCGAGATGCCGTGGATCACGAACGCGTTCAACGCATCGCGCATCTTCGCGATCGCGTCGGCGCGGTCGGTGCCGTATGCGATCAGCTTGCAGATCATCGAGTCGTAGAACATCGGGATCTCGCCGCCTTCGTACACGCCCGTGTCGACGCGGACGCCGCCCCCGGCCAGCGCCGGCCTGCCGGCCTCCATCGTCACCGGCGGCGGCCGGAAGCTGACGAGCCGCCCGGTGCTCGGCAGGAAGCTGCGCACCGGATCCTCGGCGTTGATGCGGCACTCGATCGCCCAGCCCTTGCGCGCGACCTGCGACTGCGTGAACGCGAGCTTCTCGCCGGCCGCGACGCGGATCATCTGCTCCACCAGGTCGAGTCCGGTGATGCACTCGGTCACCGGATGCTCGACCTGCAGCCGCGTATTCATCTCGAGGAAGTAGAAGCTCTTGTCCTTGCCGACGACGAACTCCACGGTTCCCGCGGACTGGTAGCTCACCGCCTTCGCGAGCGCGACCGCCTGCTCGCCCATCGCCTGGCGCGTCGCGTCGTCGAGGAACGGGCTGGGCGCCTCCTCGATCACCTTCTGGTGGCGGCGCTGGATCGAGCACTCGCGCTCCCACAGGTACACGACGTTGCCGTGCGCGTCGCCCAGCACCTGGATCTCGATGTGGCGCGGCTCCTCGACGAACTTCTCGATGAACACCCGGTCGTCGCCGAAGCTCGCGCGCGCCTCGTTGCGGCACGAAGTGAAGCCTTCGAACGCCTGCTTGTCGTTGTGGGCCACGCGCAGTCCCTTGCCGCCGCCGCCTGCGCTGGCCTTGATCATCACCGGGTAGCCGATGCCTTGCGCGATCTCGACCGCATGCTCGGCCGTATCGATGGCCGCGTTGTGGCCGGGGATCGTGTTGACCCTCGCCTCACCGGCGAGCTTCTTCGACGCGATCTTGTCGCCCATCGCGGCGATCGCACCGTGCTTCGGCCCGATGAACACGATGCCTTCTTCCTCGACGCGGCGCGCGAACTCCTCGTTCTCGGAGAGGAAGCCGTAGCCCGGGTGCACGGCCTGCGCGCCGGTCTCCTTGCAGGCGGCGATGATCTTGTCCATCACGAGGTACGACTCGCGGCTGGGCGCCGGGCCGATGAACACAGCCTCGTCGGCGAGCTCGACATGCAGCGCGTCGCGATCGGCCTCCGAATAGACGGCGACGGTCGCGATGCCCATCTTCTTCGCGGTCTTGATGACGCGGCAGGCGATCTCGCCGCGGTTGGCTATCAGGATCTTCTTGAACATACACATCCCGTTCGGGCTGAGGTATCGAAGCCCTCGCGGTCCATTCCGTTCGGGCTGAGGTATCGAAGCCTCTCGTTGCGTTCACCCTTCGATACCTCAGGGCGAACGGACTGCCGGCGCTCGCTACAGTGGAATATTCCCGTGCTTGCGCCACGGATCGTCGACCTTCTTGTCGCGCAGCATCACGAGCGAGCGGCAGATGCGCTTGCGCGTTTCGTGCGGCTGGATCACGTCGTCGATGTAGCCACGTGCGCCGGCGATGAACGGGTTCGCGAACTTGGCCTTGTATTCAGCTTCGCGCGCCGCGAGCTTGGCCGGATCGTTCTTCTCCTCGCGGAAGATGATCTCGACCGCGCCCTTCGCGCCCATCACCGCGATCTCGGCATTCGGCCACGCGAAGTTCACGTCGCCGCGCAGGTGCTTGGAGCTCATCACGTCGTACGCGCCGCCGTAGGCCTTGCGGGTGATCACGGTGATCTTCGGCACCGTGCATTCGGCGTACGCGTACAGCAGCTTCGCGCCGTGCTTGATGATGCCGCCGTACTCCTGCGCCGTGCCGGGCATGAAGCCGGGCACGTCGACGAAGGTCAGCACCGGGATGTTGAACGCGTCGCAGAAGCGCACGAAGCGCGCGCCCTTGATGCTGGACTTGATGTCCAGGCAGCCGGCCAGCACCAGCGGCTGGTTCGCGACGATGCCGACGACCTGCCCGTCCATGCGGCCGAAGCCGATCACGATGTTCTTCGCATAGTCGGGCTGCAGCTCGAAGAAGTCGCCGTCGTCCACCGTCTTGACGATCAGCTCCTTGATGTCGTAGGGCTTGTTCGGGTTGTCGGGCACCAGCGTGTCGAGCGACAGATCGATGCGGTCGGCCGGGTCGGTGCTGCGCCGCGCGGGCGCCTTCTCGCGGTTGTTCAGCGGCAGGTAGTTGAAGAAGCGGCGCAGCATCGCGAGCGCATCCACATCGTTGTCGAACGCGAGGTCGGCGACACCGCTCTTGGTCGTGTGCGCGCCGGCGCCGCCCAGGTCTTCGGCCGTCACCTCCTCGTGCGTCACGGTCTTCACGACTTCGGGGCCGGTGACGAACATGTACGAGCTGTCCTTCACCATGAAGATGAAGTCGGTCATCGCCGGCGAATACACGGCGCCGCCGGCGCACGGCCCCATGATCATGCTGATCTGCGGCACGACGCCGGAGGCGAGCACGTTGCGCTGGAACACCTCGGCATAACCGCCCAGCGACGCAACGCCTTCCTGGATGCGCGCGCCGCCCGAGTCGTTCAGGCCGATGACCGGCGCGCCGACCTTCATCGCCTGGTCCATGACCTTGCAGATCTTCTCGGCGTGCGCTTCGGACAGCGCGCCGCCGAACACCGTGAAGTCCTGGCTGAAGACGAAGACGAGGCGGCCGTTGATCATCCCGTAGCCGGTGACGACGCCGTCGCCGGGCGGGCGGTTCTCGTGCATCCCGAAGTCGTGGTTGCGATGCTCGACGAACATGTCCCACTCTTCGAAGGTGTCGGCGTCGAGCAGCAGCTCGATGCGTTCGCGCGCGGTCAGCTTGCCCTTCTTGTGCTGCGCCTCGATGCGCTTCTCGCCGCCGCCAAGCCGCGCGCGGGCGCGTTTGGCCTCGAGCTGCTGGATAATGTCGTGCATGTCGTGGTCCCGTCGGGTCAGTTGTTCGTGGATAGCGACTGTTCGAAGAGATCGAGCAGGCTGCGCGCCGCGGCCGACGGCGCGACCTTGGCGGCACGCACGTCGGCGAGCGTCTGCGGCAGCGCGCCGCGGACCTGAGGGTGAGCGCGGAAGTCGGATTGCAATCGGGACTGGATGATGTCCCACAGCCAGGAGAGCGCCTGCGACTGGCGGCGGGCGTCGAACTCGCCGTTCGCGCGCTGCAGCGTGTGGAAGCGCTCGACCTGCTCCCAGAACGCCTCGACGCCGCGGCCGGCCAGCGCGCTGATCTGCACGACCTGCGGAGCCCAGCGCTGCGCGCCATGCGCGGGGTTGCCGTGGAAGCTGAAGATGCGCAGCGCGCTCGTGATCTGCGCCTGCGCGCGGGTCGCGGCATCGGGGTCGAGGTCGGCCTTGTTGATGACGACCAGGTCGGCGAGCTCCATCACGCCTTTCTTGATCGCCTGCAGGTCGTCGCCGGCGTTCGGCAACTGCATCAGCACGAACATGTCGGTCATGCCGGCGACCGCGGTCTCGCTCTGGCCGACGCCGACGGTCTCGACGATCACGACGTCGTAGCCTGCCGCTTCGCACACCAGCATCGCCTCGCGCGTCTTGTCGGCCACGCCGCCCAGCGTGCCTGACGCCGGGCTCGGGCGGATGTAGGCCCGCTCGTGGACCGAGAGCTTTTCCATGCGCGTCTTGTCGCCGAGGATCGAGCCCCCGGAGATGCTGGACGATGGGTCGATCGCAAGCACCGCGACCTTGTGGCCCTTGTCGATCAGCGCGAGGCCCAGCGCTTCGATGAAGGTCGACTTGCCGACGCCGGGGACGCCGGAGATGCCCAGGCGCATGGCCCGGCCGGTGTGGGGGAGGAGCGTGTTGAGCAGCGCGTCGGCTTGCTGGCGGTGGTCGGGACGGGTGGATTCGAGCAGCGTGATGGCCTTGGCGATGGCGCGGCGCTCGCCTTGCAGAAGGCGGGAGATGGTGAGGCTGCTGTCATCCGACGGGGTGCCCGTGGGCCGTTCACCCTTCGATACCTCAGGGCGAACGGGTGGTGGTTCGGGTGCCGAAGGCCCGGGCTGCCCCACCCCCCGTTCGTCCTGAGGTATCGAAGGACCAGCCTGCCTCACCCTCCGTTCGGGCTGAGGTATCGAAGCCCGCGCGTGCTCCAAATGCTCCGGCAGCGCATTGCGCGTCCCCCAAGCGTGCCGCTGTATCGCGGTCCAATCGCCCCGAACGAGCGCCTCCTTCTTTGCCCTTCCCCACCCCTTGATCCGCCGCTCGGCACTCAGCGCGTCTTCCCGCGTCGCCGTCTCCTGCGACCACGCCAGCTCCACCGGCCGCCGCTCGTGCGTGTAGCCGGCAACCTCGCCCGCCTGGTGCTGCGCGACGCGCTGCGCCAGATCGTCGGTATGCCCCACGTAGAACGACCCGTCCGCGCAGCGCAGCAGGTAGACGAAGAACGGCTTCAAGCCACCGCCTTCCTGATCTGCTCCAGCACGTCCTTCGCGCTCGCCGGGATCGGCGTGCCCGGCCCGTAGATGCCTTTCACGCCGGCGTCGTACAGGAACTCGTAGTCCTGCCGCGGGATCACGCCGCCGACGAACACGATGATGTCGTCGGCCCCCTGCTCCTTGAGGCTCTTGATGATGGCCGGCACCAGCGTCTTGTGGCCGGCCGCAAGCGTCGAGACGCCGACAGCGTGCACGTCGTTCTCGATCGCCTGGCGGGCGCACTCCTCGGCGGTCTGGAACAGCGGACCCATGTCGACGTCGAAGCCGAGGTCGGCGAACGCGGTCGCGACGACCTTCGCGCCGCGGTCATGGCCGTCCTGTCCGAGCTTGGCGATCATCACGCGCGGGCGGCGGCCCTGGTCGGCTGCGAACTCGGCGATCTCGGCCTTCAGCTTGTCCCAACCCTCGGCACTGTCGTAGGCGGCTGCATACACTCCGGTCACCTTTTGCGTGTCGGCGCGGTGGCGCCCCCAGACTTTCTCGAGCGCGTCGGACACTTCGCCGACCGTCGCGCGCGCACGGATCGCCTGGATGCCCAGATCGAGCAGGTTGCCTTTCTTCGATTCGGCGCACGCCGTCAGCGCGACCAGCGCGGCACGCACCGTCTCGCCGTCGCGCGTCGCGCGCAGCTTGCGCAGCCGCGCAATCTGGTTCTCGCGCACCGCATGGTTGTCGATGTCGAGAATCTCGATCGGGTCCTCCTTCGCCAGCCGGTACTTGTTGACGCCGACGATCACATCGCGGCCCGAATCGATGCGCGCCTGCTTCTCGGCCGCGCTCGCCTCGATCTTCAGCTTGGCCCAGCCGGAGTCGACGGCCTTGACCATGCCGCCCATCGCGTCGACCTCTTCGATGATCTTCCACGCGGCGTCGGCCATGTCCTGCGTCAGCTTCTCCATCATGTAGCTGCCGGCCCACGGGTCGACGACGTTCGTGATGTGCGTCTCTTCCTGGATGATGAGCTGCGTGTTGCGTGCGATGCGCGCGCTGAACTCGGTGGGCAGCGCGATCGCCTCGTCGAGCGCGTTCGTGTGCAGGCTCTGCGTGCCGCCGAACACGGCGGCCATCGCCTCGATCGTCGTGCGCACGACGTTGTTGTACGGGTCCTGCTCGGACAGGCTCCAGCCCGAGGTCTGGCAGTGCGTGCGCAGCATCAGGCTCTTCGGGTTCTTCGGCCTGAACTCGCTCATGATCCGGTGCCACAGCAGCCGCGCCGCACGCATCTTCGCGATCTCGAGATAGAAGTTCATCCCGATCGCCCAGAAGAACGAGAGCCGGCCGGCGAAGTCGTCGACGTCCAGCCCCTTCGCCAGCGCCGTCTTCACGTACTCCTTGCCGTCGGCCAGCGTGAACGCGAGCTCCAGCGCCTGGTTCGCGCCGGCCTCCTGCATGTGGTAGCCGGAAATAGAGATCGAGTTGAACTTCGGCATGTTCTTCGCCGTGTACTCGATGATGTCGCCGACGATGCGCATGCTCGGCTCGGGCGGATAGATGTACGTGTTGCGGACCATGAACTCCTTGAGGATGTCGTTCTGGATGGTCCCCGAGAGCTGGTCCTGCGAAACCCCCTGCTCCTCGGCCGCGACCACGTAGCCCGCGAGCACCGGCAGCACCGCGCCGTTCATCGTCATGGAGACGCTGACCTTGTCCAGCGGAATGCCGTCGAACAGGATCTTCATGTCCTCGACCGAATCGATCGCGACGCCCGCCTTGCCGACATCGCCGGTCACGCGCGGGTGGTCGCTGTCGTAGCCGCGATGCGTGGCAAGGTCGAACGCAACGCTGACGCCCTGGCCGCCCGCCGCGAGCGCCTTGCGATAGAAGTCGTTCGACGCCTCGGCGGTCGAGAAGCCGGCGTACTGGCGTATGGTCCACGGCCGCACCGCGTACATCGTCGCCTGCGGGCCGCGCACGAACGGCGCGAAGCCGGGCAAGGTGTCGGTGTTCGCCAGACCCTGCAGGTCGGCCGCGGTGTACAGCGGCTTGACCGTGAGGCCCTCGGGGGTGATCCAGTTCAGCGTGCTCGCGTCGCCGCCGGGCGCGGACCTGGCCGCGGCCTTCGCCCAAGCGACCAGCGAGTCGGAATTGAGGATCGGATCCTGTGCCATGGTCGGAGTTTCCTGCGTCCGCTGCGTCGACGCCGTATCGAGTATGGATGGGGCTGGACGGCAGCGCCACCCGCCTCCATAATTCAAAATTGAATTCTAGCCAAAAACGAGCTCGCACCGCCAGCCAACCGACCGCCCCCATGTCGAAGCCGCCGATCGCCGTCGAACAAGCCGCCCTGCCCTCGCGCGCCGCCGCGGTGCCGGGCAAGCTGCGCGAGCGCGCGCTGTACGAGCAGGTCGCCGAGGCACTGCGCGCGCGCATCCTCGCGCACACGCTGCACCCTGGCAGCTGGATCGACGAGCAGGCGCTCGCCGCCGAATACGGCATCAGCCGCACGCCGCTGCGCGAGGCGCTGAAGGTGCTCGCCGCCGAGGGTCTGGTGACGATGAAGCTTCGCCGCGGCGCTTACGTCACCGAGGTGTCGGAGCGCGACCTCGCCGAGGTCTACCACCTGCTCGCGCTGCTCGAGAGCGACGCCGCGATGGTCGTCGCGCAATCGGCCAGCGCGGCGCAGATCGCCGAACTGCTCGCGCTGCACCAGCATCTCGAAAGCCAGATCGCCGACCGCGACGCCTTCTTCGCCGCGAACGAGCGCTTCCACATGAAGCTGCTCGAGATCGCCGACAACCGCTGGCGCAACCAGCTCGTCGCCGACCTGCGCAAGGTGATGAAACTGAACCGCCACCATTCGCTGTTCAAGCAGGGCCGCCTCGAGGCCTCGCTGAAGGAGCACCGCCAGATCATGGCGGCGCTGAAGGCACGCAACGCCGAGCGCGCGCGGCTGCTGATGCAGCAGCACTTCGCGAACGGCAGGGAAGCCGCGTCGCTCAGTTGAAACGTGAGTTGAACCTGAGCTGAACCCGAGCCGGATGTGCCGCGCCGCACACGGCGCTCGGCATCGTGGCCGCCGCGCTGCGACACAATCGCGGTCCATGACTGGACACCGCCCCCTGCTGAGCCTGATCGCCGCGGTCGCGCGCAACGGCGCGATCGGGAAGAACAACGGTCTGCTCTGGCGCGAGAGCGAAGACCTGCGCCACTTCCGTCGCGTCACCATGGGCTGCCCGGTCATCATGGGCCGCAAGACCTGGGATTCGCTGCCGCCGCGCTTTCGTCCGCTGCCGGGTCGCCGCAATTTCGTGCTGACCCGCGACCCGGCCTGGCACGCCGACGGCGCCGAACCCGTGAGCAGCCTGCCCACCGCACTCGCCGCCGCACACGATGCGCCCAAGCTGTTCGTGATCGGCGGCGCGCAGCTCTACACGCTCTCGCTGCCGCAGGCCGACGAACTGGTGCTGACCGAGATCGACGCCGAGTTCGACGGCGACGCCTTCTTCCCGCCGTGGGACCGCCGCCGCTTCGTCGAGACCGAGCGCGAGCGTCACACCAGCGCCGACGGCGTGCCCTACAGTTTCGTCACCTACAAACGTATCGGAGGGAATTGAGATGTCAGAAGGCGGATTCCACGTCCACGGCCCGCACGACCACGAGCTCGAGCATGCCGCGCAGCACGAACCCAAGGGGCTCGCCGGTCAGCTGGCAGTGGCCACCGCGGTGATCGCGACGATCGGCGCGATCTTCTCCTACATGGGCGGCGCGACGCAGGCCAACGCCGGGCTCTACAAGAACGATGCGGCGATCAAGAAGACCGAGGCGTCGAACCAGTGGAACTACTACCAGGCCAAGAGCAGCAAGCAGAACCTGAGCGAGCTCGCGCTCGAGCTTGCGCCCGAATCCCGCAAGACCTTCTACACCGATGAGGTCAAGCGCTACAAGCTCGAAAAGGCCGAGATCAAGCTGGCCGCCGAGAAGCTCGAGGCCGACGCCAAGGCCTGGGACGACAGAAGCGCCGAGCAGATGCACCAGCACCACCGCTGGGCCCAGGCGACGACCGCGCTGCAGGTCGCGATCGCGATGGCCGCGATCGCGCTGCTGACCCGGCGCAAGTGGCTGGAGTACGGCGTGTTTGCGCTGAGCGGCATCGGCGTCGTACTCGGCGCGCTGGCCTGGCTGCACATCTGAGCGAGGGCTCTGCACAATAGGCCATTGAACCTTGCCTCGAGACGACACCTTGAAACTCGCCACCTGGAACATCAATTCGCTCGCGGTGCGACTGCCGCAACTGCTGGCCTGGCTGCAAGCCAACCCGGTCGACGTGATTGCGCTGCAGGAAATCAAGCTGACCGACGACAAGTTTCCGAAGGCCGAGCTCGAGGCCGCGGGGTACAGCGGCCACTGGTTCGGGCAGAAGACGTACAACGGCGTCGCGCTGCTGCACCGCACCGGCATCGGCGAGGCGGCCGACGTGACGCGCAACATCGCCGATTTCGAGGACGACCAGGCGCGCGTGATCGCCGGCACCTACCAGCACGGCGTGGCCGCGCCGGTGCGCGTGGTCGGCGTCTACGTGCCGAACGGCCAGTCGGTCGGCAGCGACAAGTACGCCTACAAGCTGCGCTGGCTGGAGGCGCTGCGCGAGTGGCTGCGCGCCGAGATCGAGCGCCATCCGAACCTGGCGCTGATGGGCGACTTCAACATCGCACCGGAAGACCAGGACGTGCACGACCCCGCCGCGTGGGCGGGCCAGGTGCTGTGCAGCGAACCCGAGCGCGAGCACTTTCGCGCGTTGCTCGGCCTCGGGCTGAACGACTCGTTCCGCCTGTT
>Ga0070706_100002045_pt1 | contig 20666 bp, 20 predicted proteins | sample KBSK5501metaG_FD_65476 | JGI IMG/M metagenome (GOLD analysis project Ga0070706, IMG submission 65476) | Corn, switchgrass and miscanthus rhizosphere microbial communities from Kellogg Biological Station, Michigan, USA - KBS K5-50-1 metaG | ecosystem: Host-associated > Plants > Roots >... | reverse complement strand
GTAGCGACTGGATCCCGAACGCTCAAGTGGGGAAGATGCGCGAAATAGAGAGTTCCTTGACGCACGGGTTGAATTCCGGCTCTCGTAAACATCCATCCGACCGTTTTTGTTCAAGTCGATCCAGCCGTGGTGATAGATGTCTTTCCTGTTGGTTTGTTTCTGCGCGGGCAAAGAAAAACTGAAGCCACTGAGAAAGGCCAGCAAAAGGATCACGCCTTGAGCTTTTCGCATTTAAATGTCCTCTTGATTGTTCGGCAAACCGTTTTAGTCTGTTGTCAAATAAGCGGCCGGCTCTTTCGGCCGTAGCCAAGCTCGGCGCCGCCTGAAATGATGTGATCGACTCCGGTCGTGAAAGTCGCTTCAGCGGCAATGAAAAGGCAGAGCTTGCCAACCTCTTCGATCGTTCCCATGCGCGAGAGCAACTGTGCCGCCTCACCTTCCGCGCGGCATTTATTCGGATTAGAAGCCGCATCAATCGCTTCCTGCCACAGGGGCGTGTAGATGTTTCCGGGGGAGACGGAATTCACGCGCACGCCGTGTCGGGCCTCATCGATCGCCAGCGCCTTGGTGAAAGCGGTGATCGCGCCCTTGGTGGCGACGTATGTGCTCGCCTGCAATTGTCCGATGCTGCCGAACAGGCTCGACATATTTATGATGTTGCCTTGGAAACATCACACTGGATGAAGTGAGCTTCGCCCGGTCCACGTTCGTTTACTTCGGCAGCGAGCGCTTCGCCTTCCTGTTCATGACGCGCGCAAAACATCACGTTGGCACCGGCTCCGGCAAAGGCGCGGACACAGCCTTCGCCGATCCCGTGGCTGCCGCCGGTGATGATGACCACTTTGTCAGCGTAGGTCATTTAATCGGGACGTTCGGCGTTGGAAAAAGCAAGGCGGCGAGAACAAGTGTTACTCACCGCCTCGTCGCGCTTGTTTTAAATACTTCTGCCCGCCAGTTGGCAATTTACCCTTAATGCTTCGAATCTCACAGAGCGAAGCTGCCATAGAACGCGCTGTTCTCGCCAGACCTTTGCCATGGTTCGCCGAGGCTGTCGCCAGAGTAAAGCGCGTTTGTCGTATAACCGACTTTTCGATTGCTGAGCGGCACCAGCGGCGAATACCAGACGAGGTTCGGCATCTTGCAGCATAGATCGTTGGGCATCGCTTCGACGTTGATCGAAGCAAGTCGTCCGGCGTTCACGGCGTAGCTGCTGCCGTTGTGATCAAAACTAATCGGGGCACTAAGAACAGCAACAATCTTCCCGAGTGAAGCTGTCTGTTTGGTCTTGAGGATTTCCAGCATTGCCACAGCCTGAAAATGTGAAGCGGCGCGATCGATAATGATCTCCGAACGGCGAGCCGCGTCCTGATCGGAAAGGTTGGCGTCAGATGTCACAATAGCGATGGCGCGAACGCCAGCAAGATCGATGCCATTCCATTTACCCGACGTTACGTTCCAGGCCATCAACGCGTCTCGCCCGGTGGTCGTCACTTCGCCATTGAAATGACAGGCGCCGGCGAAAACGCTCGCGGTGCGCACTTCAACGTAGTCGCCCTTGATGCTCACGCTTTCGGCGCTTGAGCCAAAAACCAGGGCGCCCAGCAGAGCTGAAACCGCCAGGACTGCAAAATAGAATCTTCGCATCTTCCGTACCTCCGTCAAACTGCACTCTTCGATCATGAGCCACCGAGAGCTGAGTTGTAACACGAGCGCCCGGGCACACAACGATCTGGACTAACGCGGCCTCCGTCCGGCCCTATTACCTGTTGAGTCTCCCGGCACCAGCAATGGTTGCTTGCGTCGAGATAATCTTCCGCCTTTGTGGCCACCGCCGCAAGCATAAAGAATTTCTTGGAACGAAGCGAGCCGCAAAAGGGACTCTGAACCGGCGCGGTTGCGCTCGAGATGCTGTCGTTCAATTCACTTCGTTCGTTTCTCATGCGATTTCTCCTTCGCGGGAAATTCAGGCCGCTAAACACTTCCATTTGCTGCTTGCGTCAACGCCCGTCGAACCAGCGTTTGCGTTAAAGGCACCTTGTAAGCGTTCTTTTCCAAGGGCTGCGCGCCTTCGAGCGCCAGTCTTGCGACTTCCGTTAATACAGCGGCCGACAGAGTCTTACCCGCCAGGAACTTTTCGGCCTGCGGCACTCGCCAAGGTATCGGCGCTACGCCTCCCAGCACGATGCGCGCTTGCTGAATCGTTTTGTTAGTTTGCAACTCGACCGCGGCGGCGACAGAAGCCAGCGCGAAATCCAACGAGTCTCGTTCCTTGAACTTCAAAAAGGTCGAATGTGACGCGAAGCCGGAAGCGGGCACTTGAATCGCAGTGATGATCTCGTCGTTCCTCAAAACATTCTCGCGCCGGATGCTGCCTTCGCTGGGCAAGGTGAAAAACCTTTCCAACGAAATTAGGCGTTTGCCTTCTGCACCGGTAATCGAGACGCTCGCGCCCAGCGCTACCAGCATCGGCGCCAGATCGGATGGGTGCACGATATACGAAGGGCCGCCGCCAAGAATGGCGTTGTACTTATTCTCGCCGGTGGCGGCGAAGCATTCGGTGCCGCCCTTCTTCAGACAGACGGCTTCCTCAAGCCGGAAGTACCAGCAGCGCGGGCGCTGGCAAAGATTGCCACCCACCGTGCCAAGATTTCGAATTTGCGGCGTGGCGATGGAATGCGCCGCTTCCGCCAGGCCGGGAAAACTGGCGCGTACCGCTGGATGAGTTTCAAGTTGGCTCAAGGTAACCAGCGCGCCGATCGTCAATCCTTTCTTTCCATCACCTTCGATACGATCCAGTCCGCGAATGCTCTTGAGATTTACTACCCGAGCCGGCCGAGTAAGGTAATCCTTCATCGTTGTCAGGAGGTCTTGTCCGCCGGCGATTGGCCGCGGCGCCTCGTCGATGTCATGAGAGGCTGCCGGTGCCGCCAGCAACTGCACGGCTTCGCTGACACTGCCGGCATTGGTCCACTCGAATGCCTTCATGCAGCTTTCCTCCCATTCGGACCCATAAGGATTTTGTCTGGAGTGATTGGCAGTTCGCGCACGCGCACGCCGCAAGCGTTGAAGACAGCGTTGGCCAGCGCACCGAGCGCCGGAATGATGCAGGCTTCAGCAATGCCGATGACGACTTCGCGTTTGTCTTCGTCATCAATGATCGGAACGAGCTCAGGCATTTCCAAAGAGCCAGGCAATTTATAGTCGCCAAATCCCGGATTGAGTTGCAGACCAAGTTTCGCGTCAACGACGCGAGCTTCCCAGAATGCCATGCCAAGCGATTGGATCATGCCGCCGTTAATCTGGCTCTCCATCGTCAGACGATTGAGGGGCAAGCCGCCGTCCTGCACCTGGACCATTTTTATGGGCCGCACTTTGCCGGTCTCAACGTCCACTTCAACCTCGGCAAAACAAACGCCGTGCACGCCTCTCCCTTGAAGATCTGCCCGCCATTCGCCGTGAGCGCTGACGCCGGCGGGGAGAAGCGCCGCGCAAACTTGCTTCCATGAGAGTGACTTGCCGCCGGCAGTAACGGTGCTGTCGGCGAACAGGATCTCTTCGGGCTTTGCATTTCCGACCAGCGGAGAAATCTTTTCTGCTATCGCCAGGCGAGCTTTGATTGCGGCGTCCTTGACCGACGGAGACAAAGAAGCCGCAGTAGTCGAGCCACCGGAATCGTTAGCCGCTCCCAGTTTTGAATTACCAATCTGCTCGACGACGTCTTTGATTTGCAGTCCCAACTCTTCGGCGACAATCGCGCGAGTGAATGTGCGTGTGCCGGTGCCCAGGTCCTGCGTGCCGACCGCAACGACAACTGAGCCATCGCGCGCGACGCGCACTTCAACTTTGCATTGAGCGTTGCCACCGCCGCCCCAGGTGCCGACCGCGCAACCCGTGCCACGCTTAAACGGACCGGAGTTGCCGCCGGGCGTTGGATTTCGCTTGTCCCAACCAATCTCACGAGCGCCACGATCCAACTGTCGATGATAAGCTTCGTCACGCAGGTTTTTCTTGCGAAAAGCGACCGGATCCATTCCGATCTTATAAGCCAGCTCATCCACCAACGATTCCATCGCAAACGACGCTTGCGGATGACCGGGCGCGCGCATGGCGATTGACGAGTCTTCATTCGTGTGGAGAGCATAAACCTCGCGATAGAATTCGCCCGCGCGATAAACATACGGCTGACCGGCCTGTGAGCCTCCGCCCAGACCGCCGAGGCGATACTGCATCGCTTGCATCCCAACCAATGTGCCATCGTTCTTTACGCCAGCTTTCAACTTTTGCCACGAACCAGAACGATTCCCCGCCATCACGAATTCGTCATAGCGGCTCAGCATGAGCTTTACCGGGGCTTTCGTTTGTCTTGAGAGTTTGCAGGCAAGCATTCCTTCGATTCCGATTCCGAACTTCGAGCCGAAACCGCCACCCATGTGCTGCACCGTTGCAGTGACCGCACTCTGCGGTAATCCCAATTCTTCGGCCGCATCCGCTGGAATTGAGAAAGTCCCCTGAGTTGAGGCGTAAACAGTTGCCGAGTCGCCGCCGCTATAGTCCACAACCATTCCGTGCGTTTCCAGGCAAGTATGATGAATTCGCGGTGTGCGATATTCAGCTTCGACGATCGCATCACTACTATTAAGGGCGGCTGCAACTTTTTGCACGTCGCCGCGTTTGTCTTTCTGTTGAAGATTGCTTTCTCCCTCAACAACGTTCGGCGCATCAGAGCGAATCGCGTCATCGGCGCGCACGACGTGCGGCAAAACTTCATACTCAACGATGATTGCGCGGGCGGCATCCTGGGCAATGTCGGGAGTTGTGGCGGCCACCGCTGCAACTGGTGCTCCCGCGAAGCGAAACTCTTTCAATGGCGTTTGAATGATCGCTTTCACGCCGACGATTTTGGATGCGGCGGAAGAGTTGAACTTGGTCAGGCGTGCATGAGCGTGTGGGCAACGGAGGATTCGACCGTAAAGCATGTTCGGCAGGCGCACGTCATAGGTGTAGCCTGCCGCTCCTGATACTTTCAGCGGCCCATCAACTCGAGTCAGACGATGATTGAGAAGCGCATGCTTATCATTCGGGCCCCAGCCTGGTCCGGCGTCATCATCGACTTCGATCTCGACCATGGTCTCGATGCCGTTAACGACTTTGGGAACCTTGATTTTCTTTTTCTTCTTCGGTGTTGCTTGTGGTTGTTGCATTAGCGCTTCTCCACGCTCCCGGATGGTCTCAGCCGTTTACTGCGTTCTTAGCTGCCGCGAGAGCGGCCTCAAAGACTCTTGGATAAGTACCACAGCGGCAGAAGTTTCCCTTGCAGGCTTCGCGGACTTCGGCCAGCGTCGGATTGGAATTCTTTTTCAGATAGGCCGAGATCGTCGTTACAAAGCCCGGTGTGCAAAAGCCGCACATCAAGGCATCCTTCTCTACGAAAGCGCTCTGCACGGCATTGAGTTTTTCAGGCGAGCCAAGTCCTTCGACAGTCGTGATCGATTGACCGACCGCATCGACTGCGAGCACCAGACAGGAATAAACCGGCTTGCCGTCCAGCAACACAGTGCAGGCGCCACACGTTCCCATATCGCAGACGAGCTTAGGTCCTGTCACTGGAGGTTCAAGACGATCGCGCAGCGTATCCAGCAGCGTTGTGCGAGGCTCAACTTGAACAGGTCGTTTCTCTCCATTGATCTGAAGAACGATCGGGACTGTGCCTGAAAGAGCTCGCGAGCTTTTTGTCTGCTGTTCGTTCTCCTTCGCTTCGATCCACAGTTTGTCAACAACTGCGGCGCCCGCGCCGGCGATGCCGACTCCTTTGAGAAAGCTCCGCCGGCTCGGATCGTGTGAACGGGTTTTCTTGTCCTTAGGCTGACGAGACCCTTTCATTTAAGTCTCCTTCACTCGCGCTTGTGACTTGAAGCACTGTCGGCAACTTAAGCAAAGAAATTACCTGAGTAATTCTGTTGACAGCGACGACCGCAACCAAATAGAATTCGCGCTCGTTACCGGTAACGATATTCTTTCGGATTCACTTTACAACTTTGCGAGGCTCTTGATCAAGAGTTAGTAGCGCGTCTGTTCCGGCCCCACGCCGATTTTCGGGTCGTCGTTTCAATTTGTTGCTCCATAGTCGCACCGCAATTCTATGAAGTGTGAGCTCACGAGAGTCGCCGCGTTTCTGTTGATAGCTGCAACCGCGCCATCGGCAAGTCCAGCTGTCGAGGTGCGTGCTCAAAAAGAAGACACCGGCTGCCCAACGAAGCAGCCGACTGCGATCAAACCGGAGCTCAAGTGATGACAAATCGTTATAGGGCGCTGCGAACGGTTGCGGCTTTGATCGGGCTGATCATTTCGACGCCGCCGACTTTCCTTTCCGCGGCAAGCACGCGCTTTGGTAGAGAACGCGGTCCGCTGATCCTTGAACGTGCGGCTGCCGCGCCAGTTGATTGGTCAACGGCGATGGTTGAATCCACGATCAAACGGTATCCCACGGCCGAGTCGCTTGAAGGCTGGGGTTATGCCAAGTCGCTCTACCTCTACGGCGAGTATCTCGTCTATCTGCGGACGCACGACAAGCGATATCTGGATCACGTCAAAGCCTGGATACTCATCAGACAGCCTATCACTGGTGTCGCGCGATCGGCTGGTACGGCATGACGCTGATCGAGCTGATGGAAATACTGCCGAAGAATCATCCACTGCGAAAGGTGCTGATCGATATCGTTCAGCAACTCGCTAAGGCCTATGAAAAATATCAGGACCCGGTGACCGGACTCTGGTATCAAGTCGTGGACAAGGGCGGCGTCGCAGGCAACTGGCTGGAAACTTCCAGTTCCAGCATGTACACCTACATGATGTGGATGGGAGTGAAACGGGGCTATCTGCCGAAGCACTACGAGGATGTCGCGCAAAAAGCTTATCGTGGCGTGCTCACAAAACTGTCCGTAGGTATTGACGGCTCGACCAGCCTGATCGACATTTGCGAAGGCACTAACGTCAGCGACCTGGCTTTATTATTTTGCGCGCAAGCGGAACACGAATGACTTTCACGGCCTGGGCGCGTTTCTGATCATGAACGAACAGTTAGGGGCGGCGAGTTTGGGATACAAGCCGAAGCCTTTAAGCTGGAAAGCCAACTAGCAAGGCAAAGGAAGAGAGAAGCGCAAGGTTGGTGAAGTGACTCTCGCTATGAACCGCGGCTATGCCGCCTGATGTTCCGCAGGCGATCTCATTTCGTTTGTCTCGTCTGACTCAGGTCACAGATTTCTGGAGCGGTGAGGCGCTCGGTCGGCATCAGGGGCAGTTCACAATCGAGGCGATGCCGAATCATTTAGCGCGCCTGCTTGTTTGCTCTTAAAATAGCAGTTACTCGACGCATGAAAACGGTCTCTATGAAGAAGCTGGCCTGGGGACTGATCGGTTGCGGCGATATCTCTCGCAAGCGAGTGGCGCCTGCTCTCCGTGATTTGGCTGAGTGTGACTTCGTCGCGGTTAGCCGCGAGCGCGGCGAACTCGGCGAATCGTTCGCCAGGGAGTTCGGCGCAAAAAAATGGTATTCGATCTGGCAAGAATTACTCCTTGATAACGATGTCGATGCCGTTTACATAGCCACGCCAGTTCACTTGCATGCAACCCAAGCGATCGCGGCGGCCGAGGCAGGAAAACATGTGCTGTGCGAAAAGCCGATGGCGATGAACGTGCGCGAGTGTGATCAGATGATTGCTGCTTGCCGCGCCCACAACGTGAAGATGGGGGTGGCCTACTATCGTCATTTCTACCCGGTGATCGACCGCGTTAAGACGATTATTGAGTCGGGCGAGATCGGCATGCCGGTCCTAGCGCAGATCAACGCTTTCGAGTGGTTCGATCCAGGGGAAAATCATCCTCGTTCCTGGTTGCTAAGAAAAGATCAATCCGGCGGCGGACCGATGTTCGATTTTGGCTGTCATCGTATTGAGGTGCTTACCAACATCCTGGGTCCAATCACAGAAGTAAGGGCCATGACCGCGAACGCATTGTTTGATCGCGAAGTCGAAGATACCGCGACGGCTTTGTTTCGGTTTGAGCGTGGTGCGTGCGGCATGCTTGCGATAACACACGCGGCTCGCGAGCCGCAGGATTCGCTTGACGTGTTCGGCTCTCGCGGCTCTATTCATGTGCCAGTATTGAACAATGGCAAGATGCGAATTATGACTGGTGAAAGTGAGCAGCCTGAGGTGCATCCGTCGGCAGCCAACTTCCACGTGCCGCTGATTTCTGATTTCGTCGAGGCTGTTTTTGACAATCGTGAACCCGCTGTCAACGGAGAAGCGGGAAGAATGGTGGCGGGAATCGAAGAAGAGATCTACCAAACGAACCGGGCGTCGCTAGGAACCTAACCAGGCAACGCCCTGATCGGTCACGGGATCAGGCGAACCATGAAACAGAATACACAGGCAGTGGCAGTCTTGTTTGTCATTTTTCTTTGCGCTGGGAGCCTTCTTTCTGCGCGGTTACATCAAAGGAATTGTCGCCCTCTAAGACTGCCAATTTCCGATTGGTCTTAGGCTGGAGTTGAGTTATTTTGACGTAGCGGTCCGCGACGGAGTCTCGTTTAGAGTGAATCGAGTTACGGAGGCAATGACTACTGTTCTCAATCGCCAATCGGAAATTGGCAATCGGCAATCGACAATGCGCGTCGGCCTATTCGTCACCTGTATTGTCGATCAGATGTGGAGTGCCATCGGCACGAGCACGGTCGAGGTCTTAAGACGAGCCGGTTGCACGGTCGAATTTGACGAACGCCAGACCTGCTGCGGACAGCCGGCTTTCAATACCGGTTATCGCTCTGAAGCTCGCCGCGTGGCCGAGCGTTTCATCGAACTTTGCGAAGACAGTAAGGCTGAGGCGATTGTCAGTCCGTCGGGATCATGCACTGCGATGGTGCATCACTATATCGCGTTGTTTCCCGACGACGAACAGTGGCGCCGACGCGCGCGGTCGGTCGCCGCGCGCACATTTGAGCTGAGTTGGTTTCTAGTGCGCGTGCTGAAAATAGATGACGTAGGCGCGCGTTTCTCCGGCCGAGTGACTTGGCATGACGCGTGTCACGGCTTGCGCGATCTTAATGTTCATAGCGAGCCGCGTCGGCTAATCAGGCGCGTGCGCGAAGCTGAATTTGTCGAGGTGGAAAACGCCGACGCCTGTTGTGGTTTTGGCGGCACTTTTTCGGTAAAGTATCCAGAAATCTCTGCGGCCATTTTGGATCAAAAGATTGAGGCAATAGAACGCTCGCGAGTCGATGCAGTTGTCGCCGGCGACGCGAGTTGCCTGATGCAGATCGGCGGACGTCTGTCTCGTATCGGATCAAAAGTGCAGGTCATGCATTTGGCGGAACTTCTGGCCGCAACTTGAGTCATTTGGACCATCCAACGACAGAAACATTCGACGCGAACGCGCGGGCCGCCCTGACTGACATGCAGTTGCGCGGAGCGTTGCGCAACGCGACGTCCCTGTTCGGCAAGCGCCGGCTCGAGGCCTCGCAGAGTCTCGACAACTGGGAAGAACTGCGCTCGCAGGCTCGGGCCATAAAAGACGAGACACTGCTTCACCTCGATCGATACCTTGAAGAATTCACTGCCAACGCCGAAAGAGCCGGCGCGCAAGTTCATTGGGCGCGTGATGCGGCCGAGGCGAATGGCATTGTTTGCGGACTCGCGCGCGAACGTAGCGCGCATCTGGTCGTCAAAAGCAAGAGTATGGCGACCGAGGAGATTCATCTGAATGCCGCTTTGGAAGCCGAAGGCATCGTGGCCATTGAGACTGATCTGGGCGAGTACATCGTTCAGCTGGCCGGCGAGACTCCTTCCCACATCATCGCGCCCGCGATTCACAAGACTAAAGGTCAGATTGCCGCGCTGTTCACTGATAAGCTTGGCATAGCGCCGACTGAAGACGTGGCAATGCTCACCAGCACTGCTCGCCGGGTCTTACGGGCAAAGTTCGCCGCCGCAGACATTGGCGTCAGCGGCGTTAATTTTGGCGTCGCTGAAACCGGAACAATCCTGATCCTGGAAAACGAAGGCAACATTCGTTTAACCACCAGTCTGCCAAAGACGCACATCGCCGTAATGGGAATCGAGAAAGTCGTACCGCGATTCGCGGATCTCGAAGTGTTTTTGAAGTTGCTGCCACGCTCAGGAACGGGGCAGCACCTGACTGCTTATCAATCGCTGATCACCGGAACGAAACGTCACGCGGACGACGAAGGCCCAGATGAGCTTCACCTCATCCTGCTGGATAACGGACGGTCGCGCATGCTCGGGCACGCGATCACTCGCCAATCGCTTGCTTGCATACGCTGCGGCGCGTGCCTCAATGCGTGCCCTGTGTATCAGCAGATCGGCGGGCACGCGTACGGTTCTGTCTATCCGGGTCCAATCGGCGCGGTCATCACGCCGCAGTTGTTCGGCATGGCGAAGGCCGCGCAACTTCCCTACGCATCGAGTCTATGTGGCGCTTGCCGCGAGGTCTGTCCGGTAAAAATAGATATTCCGGAGTTGCTCTTGCATCTGCGCGCAGAAATCACTGAAGGAGCGGAGCAAAGTAGGCAGGAGGCAGGAGGCAGTAGGCAGGGAGAGGCGGCGATCAAGCGACGGAGACTTGAGAGAATTGCTTTTAAGCTGTGGGCTGCGGTGATGATCCGGCCGTGGCTTTACGAACGCAGCGGAAGACTCTTTCGCGTGCTACAGCGTTTTGTGGTCCGCGGTGGAAAGATTGGCAAGGTCGAAGGTTTATTGGCGCGCGTGGCACCGCCTCTGGCCGCCTGGACGACCGCACGCGACCTGCGACCGATAGAGAGACGTACATTCCGAGAGCAATGGCGAGATAAGCCGGTAGATTGAATTCATGAGTGACGCAGCGATCAATCAATCGAAGCGCGGCGCGCGCGCGGTGATTTTGAAATCGATCCGCGACCAGCTGGCGGAGAGCGCGCTGCGCGATGCAGCAAGCGGGAAAGAGAAGGTGGAGCAGACCGGCGTTGTGCTCAGCAATGAAGGTTCCTCGATCGCGGTTGACACTGTTCAGGCGAATGGACAGAAGAACAATCTGGAACGTTCTCTCGTCCGGCCATTCCGCGAACAACTTGAAGCGGTCGGAGGACATTGCCTCGTTGTAAGTGGACAGGTTGAAGCGGCTCGCGCTTTGAATAGCATCATTGCGGAGTTGCAAACTACTCCATTGCCGACGCAGCGCATCGCCTTGTCAGATGCGCCTCTGGTCGAACGCTTGATGCGCGAGACAGGGGTCAAGGTAGACGAAATAACAACCTCGCCCAGCGCTCCCGATTTGTTCGGTTATGATATAGGACTGACAGCGGCGCAGGCGGCGATTGCCGAAACGGGTACGCTGGTGCTTGAGTCCGACTATGAGCGCCATCGTCTGGTTTCACTCCTGCCGCCCGTTCATATTGCGGTCATCGACGCCGCGGACATTTGTCCAACACTCGGCGATGCATTGAGGCGCGTGCGACGCAGGGGGCCGATGGAAATGAGCCGGGCGATTACTTTCGTTACCGGGCCTTCGCGCACGGCGGATATCGAGTTGACCCTGACAATCGGAGTGCACGGCCCGCGCGAGTTGTACGTGATTGTTAATGAAGGACCGCCGCTGACAACCGACTAAAGAAGATTTGAATCGACAATGCAAATCATAACGTTCAGTACTCGGGAGATAGACGGTTGGCAATCGCCGCGGGTTGGAGCGCTTTTAAACAAAGAGTATCTGCTGGATTTTGAGCGCGCTTTTGGCGGCGCGGAACAGCCTACGAATCATCTGGCCTGGCTGGATATGGATGGTCCATGGTTTCAGAAGTCGCGCGAGACATATGAAGCACTTGCGCGCGATTCGAGCGCCCTCACTCAGGCAGCTGAAAAGGGTTGGTTAACGAGACGGTCACAGGCTTATTGGTTTGCTCCAGTCCCTCGTCCCGGGAAACTGATCTGCATCGGGCTCAATTACCGAGACCACGCTGCTGAAAGTAAAATGGCGATTCCGGAAAGGCCGGTTGTGTTTTCGAAATTTGCTACGGCTGTGATTGCGCCGGGTGAGGCAGTTGTCCTGCCGGACACTAGTGCACAAGTTGATTATGAAGCGGAACTCGCAGTTATCATCGGGAGGCGAGCGAAAAATATCAGCGCGAATCGCGCCCTCGATTACGTGCTGGGCTACACCGCTTTCAACGATATCAGCGCACGCGATTTTCAGTTTGCTGACGGACAATGGCAGCGAGGCAAGTCGTGCGACACGTTTGCGCCAATGGGTACCTACATCGCTACCACCGACGAGATTTCCGACCCGCACAAGCTTTCGATCAAATTAATACTCAACGGAAAGACAATGCAGGACTCAAACACGGATCAGTTGATCTTTGGTGTGCCTGAATTAATAGAGTTTCTTTCCCAAACCATCACGCTTGAGCCTGGCGACGTGATTGCCACCGGCACGCCGGCCGGGGTAGGCTTCGCGCGCAAACCGCCCGTGTTTCTGAAACACGGCGACTTGATGGAAGTTGAAATCGAAGGACTCGGCACGCTTACAACTCCGGTAGTGTCCGCAGCCGCAGCTCTCTGCAAATCGGCTTAATGAAGAGACTAAGTGAAAGAGAAGAGACGATGCGAAAAATCATTTCGATAGCGCTGATGCTGGGCACGGTAGCAGCGTTGAGTTGCAACCGTTCGGGATCGAAGAATTCCGAGGCGAAAAAGAAACTAACCATCGCGGTTATTCCGAAGGGCACATCGCACGAGTTCTGGAAGAGCATTCACGCCGGCGCCAACAAAGCGTCGCGAGAGCTTTCGACGCAGGGGAACGAAGTGCAAGTGATCTGGAAAGGCCCATTGCGCGAAGACGATCGCGAGCAACAGATTCAAGTTGTCGAAGGTTTCACTTCGCAGGGGGTCGATGGCATTGTGCTCGCGCCGCTGGACAATCGCGCGCTGGTTCGTCCCGTGGAGGAGGCGAAAAGCGCCGGTGTGCCGACCGTTATTATTGACTCGGCGCTTGACTCGAATTCTATTCTCAGTTTCGTGGCCACCGACAATCGCAAAGGCGGCATGCTGGCCGCGGACCGCCTTGGCCAACTGCTGGGCGGCAAGGGTAAGGTGATTTTGCTTCGCTATGCCGAGGGCTCGGCGAGCACCCAAGATCGCGAAGACGGCTTTCTCCAGGAGATCAAGCAGAAGTACCCCGGCATCGAACTGATCTCGACCGATCAGTATGCCGGCGCCACGCGGGATACTGCCAAACGCGCTTCAGAGAATCTTCTTAACCGCTTCGGCGAGGACGTGCAGGGCATTTTTTGCCCTAACGAATCAACGACGGCAGGGATGCTGCTAGCGCTGCAGGACATTGGCAAGGCAGGCAAGGTAATGTTCGTTGGTTTCGACACCAGCCAGACTTTCATTGACGCTATGCGCACCAAACAGTTACATGGCATCGTGGTGCAGAACCCATTCAACATGGGCTATCTGGGCGTGCGCACGATGGTCGAGAATCTGCAGGGGAAGACGGTTGACAAACGGATCGATACCGGCGTCACCATGATCACCATTGACAATCTGGATGCCGCCGAAACTCAGACGCTGCTGCACCCGCCGCTGGACCAGTATTTGAAGTAAACGTTTCTTGATAGCAGGCTGCTGAAAAACTCCCTCTCCCTTTGGGGTGAGGGCTGGGGAGAGGGGCTGAGGCTCTGCTTCTTTGTCACACGCATGCCCTCACCCCGACCCTCTCCCAGAGGGAGAGGGACAAACATCTTTCTCTTTCGAGAAATGGTCGCTGAGAGAAAATTCATTCCTATTTCTCGTTCCAATTTCGCGCGGACCTGGCTCAACCGGCTCGGTCCGCTGCTGGGACTGGTATTGGTTATCGCGACCTTCGCCATCCTCATGGGAAATCCGGAGCGATACCTCGCGCCGAAGAATCTGCGCACCGTCCTGGCGCAAACAGTGATTGTCGCCATAGGCGCGATCGGCATGACGATGATCATTATCAGCGGCGGAATCGATCTGTCGGTAGGCTCGGCCATAGCGCTGACCGGAGTAATCACGGCGCTGGGAATCAACGCTGGACTATCAACCACGACGGCTCTGTGCGCCGGCATTCTGGTGGGCGGCACTGTTGGTCTGGTGAATGGCCTGGCGATTACGCGTCTTCGCGTCGTGCCGTTCATCGCCACACTGGGAATGCTCGGCGTCGCGCGCGGAGTGGCGAAAGGTATCGCAGGCTCGCAGACAGTCAACATGCCTGAAACCTGGGCGAACGAATTGCTGCTGACAGTTCCCAAGCCGGAATGGCTGCTGGTTGCGCCCGGTGTTTGGATTGCAATCGTGCTGGCAATCATTGCGGCCATTGTATTGCGGAGGACCGTTTTCGGTCGGCGCGTCTTTGCCCTCGGATCGAACGAAGCAGCAGCGCGTGCCTGCGGCATCGCGACCGATCGCCTTAAGGTTCATATCTACGCGCTTGCCGGTTTGCTGTTTGGGTTGGCGGGAGTGATGCAGATGTCGCGCCTGCGACAGGGCGATCCCACCGTGGCCGCGGGCCTGGAATTGGATGTCATTGCCGCAGTGGTCATAGGTGGCGGAAGTCTCAGCGGCGGGGAAGGCAGCATCCTGGGCTCGATGATTGGCGCGCTGATCATGGCGTTCCTGCGCAACGGCTGCCAACAAATCGGTTGGCCCAACTACATTCAGGAAATCATCATCGGCGCGCTCATCGTCATCGCCGTGGCCGTCGATCGTTGGCGAAGTTCACGAATGATTGACGCATGACTACTGCTGAGCATTCCAAGGAGAAACTGATGAAGTATCGTCGCTTTGGTCGTACCAACTGGATGGTCAGCGAGATTGGCTATGGAATGTGGGGCATGGGCGGCTGGACCGGCTCACGCGATGAAGAATCGCGCGAATCCTTGCAGCGCGCCGTCGATCTGGGATGCAATTTCTTCGACACCGCCTGGGCTTATGGAGAAGGACGCAGCGAAGCGCTGCTGGGAGAACTTGTCCGCAGCAATCCGGAGAAGAAGCTTTACACCGCCACAAAGATTCCGCCGAAGAATTCAACCTGGCCCAGTCGGCGCGAATTCACGCTCGACGATACCTTTCCGCCGGATTACATCGAACAGCGAGTGCATGAAAGTCTCGAGCACGCCGGCCTCGAGAGTTTCGATCTAATGCAGTTTCACGTCTGGGAAGATAGTTGGGTGGAAGATGATCGCTGGGTGAAAAAGATGGACAAGCTTCGCGCCCAGGATTTGTTCCGTGCCATCGGCATCAGCATCAACCGCTGGGAGCCTTGGAACGGAGTGCGAACGGTGCGCAGCGGTCTGATCGATTCTGTGCAGGTGATCTACAACATCTTCGATCAGAATCCGGAGGAAGATTTGTTTCCGGCTTGCGCCGAAATGAACGTCGCGGTGATCGCGCGCGTACCTTTTGACGAAGGCTCACTGACTGGCACACTCACCAAAGAAAGCAAGTGGCCCGAGGGCGACTGGCGAAATACCTACTTCGTTCCTGAAAACTTGATTCCCAGCGTCGAACGCGCTGAAAAACTGAAAAAACTCGTGCCGGCAGGCATGACCCTGCCGGAGATGGCTTTGCGGTTCATTCTCAGCAATCCCAATGTCAGCACGATCATCGCGGGCATGCGCAAACTCTCGCATGTTAACTCTAACATTGCAGTCAGCGACGCCCGGCCGCTGCCGGAAGAACTTCTTTCAGAATTGCGGCGGCACCGTTGGGAGCGTAAGCCCACTAAGTGGTCACAGTAAGTGAACGAGGCTCATTGAAGTTCGCCGCATGTCAATCACGATCACCAACGTTACTGTTCGCGACACTCGCTTTCCGACCTCTGCATCGCAGGCCGGCTCGGACGCGATGAATCCTGATCCGGATTACTCTGCCGCGTACGTCATCCTACAAACGGATGGCGCATTACAAGGGCACGGATTGACGTTCACCGATCGGACGAGGCAACGAACTGTATGAGCGTCTTGTCACTTTCCAATATCGATAAGCGATTTGGGCCAACCGTCGCGCTGGATGGGGTGAACCTTCGTTTGGAGAAAGGTGAAGTACACGCTCTGATTGGCGAAAATGGCGCCGGCAAAAGCACTTTGATGAACGTGCTCGCGGGTTTAGTTCGTCCTGACCGCGGCACGATGGAGGTTGAAGGGCGCCCTTACGTGCCCGCGACGCCGCTGGATGCCCGTCTCAAAGGGATCGCCCTAATCCATCAGGAACTTTCTCTGTTTCCTCATTTGTCAGTCGCAGAGAACATCATGATGGGAATGGAACCGTCGCGATGGGCTGTACTCGACCGTAAGCGACTACATGATCGCACCGCCGAAGTACTGCAAACATTTCATCACCCGGAGATTCACCCGCAGACGCAAGTCGCTAAGCTGTCGATCGCCGCGCGGCAGATAGTAGAGATTTGCCGGGCCATAGCCGCGAGCGCGCGAATCATCCTGATGGACGAGCCGACCAGCAGTTTGCAGCGCGACGACGTGGATCATCTCTTTGGCCTGATTCGCAAGTTTAGGAATCAAGACATCACCGTCATCTACATCAGTCACTTTCTGGAAGAGGTGCGCGAGATAGCCGATACCTTCACGGTGCTGCGGGACGGCCAAAGCGTGGCTATAGGAAAGATCGCTTCCGTTTCCGATGACGAATTGATTGCGCACATGGTGGGACGGCCCATCCAGAATCTTTTTCCCCAGCGACCTCCCAAATCGCAAGCTGGAGAAACTGTGCTTGAAGTACAAGACCTGGCCGCTTCTCCTGCTTTGAAGCGAGCGAGCTTCGGGCTGCGAGCCGGCGAGATTCTGGGCGTCGCCGGCCTGATGGGATCCGGAAGAACGCAGGTTGTACGCACCATTTTCGGTCTTGATCGGGCTACCAGCGGTACGATCAAGTTGAAAGGCAAGTCCGCCGCCGCCAGTGGAGGGAAGCCCGCTCTCAGGCTTCTTCAAAAGCTGGGTTACTTAAGCGAGGATCGGAAAGGTGAAGGGCTCGCGCTCACACTTTCAATCGCCGACAACGTGACGATGACGCGCTTTTCGTCGTGCTCGCGTTGGGGATGGTTGAATCTTGCCCGCCAAAAGCAGCAGGCTGAAAAGCTGACTCGCACTTTGGCAGTCAAAGCACGCACTGTGCAGCAGCCAGTCAGCGCGCTCTCTGGCGGCAACCAACAAAAAATAGCTCTGGCGCGTCTGCTTCATCAGGACGCTGAGGTGCTGTTGCTCGATGAACCAACGCGCGGGATTGATATTGGCAGTAAGGCGCAGGTTTACGAAACCATTGCGCAGTGCGCCGCGGATGGCAAGGCACTCCTGATGGTCAGTTCTTATCTGCCGGAGCTTTTCGGCATGTGCGACCGGTTGGCGGTCATGAGCCGGGGACGCTTATCAGCGGCACGGCCGATCGACCAGTGGACTCCGGAATCAGTGATGCAAGCAGCAATCGGTGCTGAAGAACAATCGACAGTTGAGAGCGGGAGGATCGAATGAAACGATTGATTGGTTGTGGGACCCTGCTGCTTATCAGCTTCACATCCGGCGCGGGTCAATCGACGCCGGCACTGGATTGCGCAGACATCAAGCTTCAGGTCACTAAATTTGAATCCCGTCTCAAAGACTGGCCCGCCCTGGCTCGTTACCGCGACGCCAATGCGAAGATCGCCCCTCTGGCGAAAGGCGAGCAGCGCGTCGTTTTTATTGGGGATTCGATTACCGACTCGTGGGATGATCCAAAATATGGTGGCTTCTTTCCGGGGAAGCCCTATATCGATCGGGGCATCAGCGGACAAACCACGCCGCAGATGTTGGTTCGCTTTCGTGCCGATGTGATTGCGCTCCGCCCGAATGTGGTAGTGATTCTGGCAGGCACAAACGATCTCGCCGGGAATACGGGCCCAACGACATTGGAAGCTATCGAAGACAATCTTGCTTCGATGGCGGAACTGTCGGCGGCTCATCATATTCGCGTGGTGCTTGCTTCGGTGCTACCCATCAGCGATTACAAGAAGAACAAAGATGGAAAGCCTATCATTCGAACTGCTCAGCGCCCGCCGGAACAGATCAAAGCTCTTAACGAGTGGCTTCAGCACTACGCCGCCGAAAATAGATTGACCTACGTTGATTATTATTCGGCTATGATAGATGAGAAGGGTTTTTTGAAAGACGAGCTGAGCAATGATGGGCTTCACCCTAACGAAAAAGGCTACGAGGTAATGGGCCCGCTGGCAGAAAGAGCCATTGCCGCGGCGTTAAAGGGCAGGAAGTAGTTCTGAGATACCAGAGCCGCTGCACGAAAAACTTTATCGGAAAATATGCCGACAACTTTAGCTGACATTGCGCGCGCGCTGGGCGTTTCCAAGATGACGGTCTCGCGCGCAATCAACAATCATCCTGAAATCAGTCCGGAAACGCGGGCCCGCATCCTTGAGGCGGCTCAGCGGATGAACTACCGGCCGAACCAGCATGCGCGCGCGCTGACAACTAATCGTTCGTACTTGCTGGGCGTCGTCGTGCCGGACTTGATGCATTCTTATTTCGCCGAAATATGCCGCGGCGTCGAAGCGGTCGCCGGACCGGTTGGATATCAAGATCTAATCTGTAGTACCGATGAAGATGCAACGAATGAGCAGCGCGAGATCGAAGCTCTGTTGCCAAGAACCGACGGACTGATTGTGGCTTCCTCTGCGTCTCCTCATAACCCAAAATTCTATCGAAGGATCATGAAAGAGGGCGCGAAGATTGTGCTGATTGATCGCCAGCTTGAGGGATTGCATTGTGGTACGGTTACCACTGACGATGTGAAGGTCGGCTTACTGGCGACCGAACATTTGATCAAGTTGGGTCATCGAAGAGTCGGTCACCTGAGAGGCACCGAGGCTTCGACTGCCACTCTGCGTTTCGAAGGCTACAAACAGGCGTTGGCGAAACATAAACTACCTTTCGATTCATCACTGGTGCGCGATTGCGGCTTTACGGAGCGTGATGGTTACGACTCGATGAGTGCCTGGATCAAACAAGGCAGCACGCCCGCGGCTATCTTCGCGGCCAACGATCCGGCTGCGATTGGCGCGATGAGTGCCATCGAGGGAGCCGGCCTCACGATACCAGATGACGTAGCGCTTGTGGGTGGTGGGAATATTCATTACGGCGACATGCTAAAGGTTCCGCTGACCACGGTCGCCTGGTCAACATTGGAGATGGGACGAGTGGCGGCAGAACTCTTGATCGAAGCAGTTGAGGGAAAAAAGAGAAGGAAAGAACAACACATCATTGTCGGGCCAGAGCTGGTAGTGCGTGAATCGTGCGGCGCAACGAAAGCTGTTCCGGTCTAGCGCTGCGGTCCCCCTGTAAGATCAACCTTCTTTCGTAATCATTTCTGTTTCGCCAATTGGCCCGGCCGTCGCGAAACCGTTTTAGCCCTCGAAGCCTGCTAACCGAGTCGCAAGATGAAAGCACTCATTGTTCTGATGTCGCTTCTCGCGGTTATCCCGTGTGTGCGAGCGCAGCAAACTGGCCTGGTCGCAAACACCAATGGCCGAAAGACCATCAGCTTGGATGGCCAATGGCAAACGATTATCGACCCTTACGAAAGCGGTTATTACGATTATCGTTATCAACCGAGCGCCAACGGCTATTTCAAAGACGCTAAGCCTAAGACCAAGAGTGATTTGATCGAATATGATTTCGACACCTCTGAATCACTAAACGTGCCGGGAGATTGGAATACTCAAAAAGAGCGCTTGCTGCTCTACGAAGGCACGATCTGGTACAAGAAATCTTTTGATTATCAGCGAAAGCAGAACACTCGTCTGTTCGTCTATTTCGGGGCGGTCAATTATCTGGCCGATGTCTACCTCAACGGAGAAAAGATCGGGCAGCACGAGGGTGGATTCACGCCATTCAATTTTGAAATCACCAATCTGGTTCGGGACAAATCGAATTCCCTGATTGTGAAAGTGGACAACAAGCGTCGGCGCGACGCAGTTCCGACATTAATCACGGATTGGTGGAACTATGGCGGGCTCACTCGTCAGGTTAAGCTCGTGGAGACGCCGGCTACTTTCGTGCAGGACTACTTTATCCAACTCCAGAAGGGCTCGCGAGAACGGATCGGAGGCTGGGTGAAACTGAATGGAGATAAGCTCAATCAAAGAGTAACAGTGCGAATTCCTGAAGCCCGGATCAGCAAATCCTTCACTACGGACGCGAATGGATACGCGGAGGTTAGCTTCAACGCCGATCTAACGTTGTGGTCGCCAAACAATCCCAAACTCTACGATGTGGTGATCGAAGCGGAAACCGACAGTGTTCAAGATCAGATTGGCTTCCGCAGCATTGAAACCAGGGGCACGGAGATTCTGCTGAACGGCCGGCCCATCTTCCTGCGTGGCGTCTGCATACATGAAGAAGCGCCTTTTCGCGGAGGACGCGCCTATAGCCGGGAGGATGCAGTGACGTTGCTCGGGTGGGCCAAAGAGTTGGGATCTAATTTTGTGCGCCTGGCGCACTATCCGCACAATGAATTCATGGTTAGGGAGGCTGATAGGCTGGGTCTCATGGTCTGGTCCGAGATCCCCGTATACTGGACCATCCTTTGGGAAAACCC
>Ga0070706_100002043_pt1 | contig 20684 bp, 16 predicted proteins | sample KBSK5501metaG_FD_65476 | JGI IMG/M metagenome (GOLD analysis project Ga0070706, IMG submission 65476) | Corn, switchgrass and miscanthus rhizosphere microbial communities from Kellogg Biological Station, Michigan, USA - KBS K5-50-1 metaG | ecosystem: Host-associated > Plants > Roots >... | reverse complement strand
CGGTGTCATTCATGTTCGCGCCGAAAATATTGAACGTTTGCCTACCTTCTCTTTGGAAACGGCAACTTCTCATGATTTTCGCTAGATGGCGAGTGAACGCCGACAGCGACAATGAGATGATGGTCTGCAGTCTCTGTAGGGCGGCAGCCCTGCCGCCGGCATCCATGACGCGTTGCAACCGGTCAACCGAAGATCTGCCTGCCACCATCAATTGCGCTCCGCTAGGAGCTCCGTATGTCAGCCCTGGGACGACGAATTGATACGATACGCCCTGAGAGGGCGACAGAGCCGGCGTGCAACACCCTTTACGAGAACCCATCTTCTGCCGCTCTTTCAGAGCGACTCCGTTTCTGCCGGTAAACCCAGGGCTAAAGCCCTGGGCTAATGTCTGTCGCTTCTTTGGAAGCTTCCCAGGGCGAAGCGTCAGCTTAGCCCACAGGCTTCTTCCGATCCACTGCACTTTGCCCGACATGCAACGTTGTTAATCAGCAACATAGCTAATCGGTAACACTGTTAATGGTTAGTTTTTTGTTAGTTGAACAACCGCTGTAACCCTGCAAAAAGCATGGACGTCAACTTACCCATGTACCCTTCAGTAACAGGTGCAACGTCTTTGCCAGCCTCAGAGACGTTGCGGTCGAGAAATTTACCCTCTAGTCCTTGTCCCTTTGGCTCTACCCGATCCACGTTATCGGCTAACAAGACTGTCCGATATTGGATCGGTGGCGCACTGCTGTGCGGTTCGCTTGCCGCTCTCTTCTTGATTTCAACAAAAGCGACTGCGCAGACTGTTTCCCCGCAGCAGATCCGAATTAACCATTTCATCTACATCATTCAAGAGAACCATTCATTTGACAACTACTTCGGTACCTACGCAAAGGCCGATCATATTCCGCCGGGAATTGAACTTGCTGATCGTCCGCCCAATTGGCCTGGTCAGCGGACGTTTTATCGGCCATTTCATTTTTCCGGAGATGCTATCCCACACGACTTAAGTCACGCTTGGCAAGCTGCGCGAACCGCCTGGAACGACGGCCGAATGGATGGCTTCATCTGGGCGGAATGGCCGCAGGCTTTAAAAATCGTTTGGGACGGCAAGCCCGTGCCGCAACCTGATCCGACCAAAGTTCACCCGGAGCCAAATTCCGCGCCGAGTACCAATACCGACGACCAATTCACAGACGGCGAAGAGCTGGAAATGGGAATAACTCCGGAGCCGATACCAGCCGGACTACCGGTTGGTCCGCCGCCAAGCTGGGTCCTTAATACGTTAGGATATATGGATTTCCACGAAATCCCCAACTATTGGGAGTACGCTCGAAGATTCGCTTTGTGCGATCATTTCTTTTCATCGCTCATGGGGCCGAGTGAACCGAACCATCTTTACGCATTGACCGCGCAATCGGCCGGTCTGGTGAACAACCCGGGCAAAGGGTTAGCCGGTGAGCCGGGCGTCTACACGTTCCCCACCATGTGTGACTTGCTGCAGTCATCGAACATCTCTTGGAAATTCTACGATGGTAAGCCTAACCCGCATCTGCACAGCTTGTGGAATCCGTTGCCTGGGTTTCAACAGTTCCAGGCAGACCCTAGGCTGATGGCACACCTGACGGGGACCGTGGAGTTTTATACCGATCTAAGTCGCGGTACTCTACCGGCGGTTTCGTGGATTGTGCCAAACGGTTCAGAAAGCGAGCATCCACCGGCCAGTGTCTCAAACGGGATGTGGTACGTGACAGCCCTGATCAACGCGGTGATGCAAAGCCCATATTGGGACGATTGTGCGATCATCCTAGTCTGGGATGATTACGGCGGTTTCTATGATCACGTTGCTCCCCCTCAGACAGATCGCTACGGATTTGGTCCGCGTGTTCCCGCGCTCATCATATCACCCTATTCGAAGAGCGGAGTGGTAGTGAGCACACGATTTGATTTCACCTCTCCGTTGAAACTTATCGAAACCAGATTCCATCTTCCAGCATTGACCGATCGAGACAGAGATTCCAACAATATGCTCGATTGTTTCAATTTCGACCAAAAACCTCTGGATCCAGATGTTATCACGCCTGATATGAAACTGGATTTCAGTGATGTGGTGACGGTTCAGCCCTGAGTAGGAGCGCCGACAGCGCCGGCAGCACCGACGTCGAAAAGCGAACCGAATGATGTGGTGACGCTTTGTAATTGGTAGGGTCGCGATTTATCGCGACCTCGTGCGCGTGCTACCCCGATGATCCTAATCTGAAGATGCGACCCATACCGTTTTCGCGCCTTAGATTGAGGCGCACCTTCAGTGCCCCCGGAATTTTTGGACATTACCTAGGGCTACGCTAACCGCTTCGCCCTAGGCTGTTTTGAGGGCGCAGCGTTGCTGCGCGCGTTTCAGTTTCCGGCGATCTCGCTCGATCCCGCTCGATCCCGGCGCTCTCGGCGGTGTCGGCGGTGTCGGCGGTGTCGGCGATGTCGGCGCTCAAATTTGAACCCCCCGATATGGGGCTTGTCAAACTAGGGAAATGCCGTTGGTTTAGCTTATGACACCCGAAGAAAAGAATCTTATCTCCGGTCTCTTTGATCGACTTGCCCAGGCGAATACACAGGGTAAGGACGCGGAAGCAGAGGAATTGATTCGCAGTAGAGTCGCACAGAATCCTTTAGCCCCTTATTTGCTAGCGCAGAGCACCCTGGTCATGCAGCAAGCCTTAGCGAACGCGCAAACCCGTATCGCTGATCTCGAAAAACAAGTAAATGAGGCGAAGGCGGGCCAGAAAGCGCCATCGGGCGGCAGCTTTTTGTCGGGCGTAGCCAGCCTTTTCGGTGGGGGCAGCTCTCACGCAGAGCCTCAACAACCCGCGACCCCTCCTCCAGTCCCTCGTCCGGCAGGACAAGGCGCTCCTCCGCCTCCGCCGGTGCCTCAGCAACCACAACAAGGTTACGGGTACGCACCGCCGCCTCCGCCTCAATACGCACCGCCGCAACCACCCGGTGGCGGTTTTCTGCAGAGCGCTCTAACGACGGCAGCGGGAGTTGCCGGTGGCGCATTGCTTTTCCGCGGGATCGAGAATCTTATTGGCCATAACCCCGGCCCGTTTGGCGGCGCCGTGATGCCAGGTGGCGGCTTCATGCCTTCCGGTCCGCAAGAGGTCGTAAATAACTACTATATGGAAGGGAATCAGGCGCCCGGCGAACAACGGGTTGCCGATCAAGGAGATCCCGATCCGGACAGCCAGTATGTCGCCGACCAGGGCGACCCTGATCCGGATAGCCAATATGTGGCCGATCAAAATGACCCGGATCCGGACAATCAATACACCGACGCCACCGACTCCGGTTCCGGAGACGATTTCGGCGGGGACACTGGCGGAGACGATAACTTCGGGTAGGCGCGCTTAAAAGGCGCGCTTACAAGGCGCGCCTGTTGGCCGTCAACCGTCGACGGTCGGCCGTCCACCGTTTTGTCACGGGTAGAGCGAGGCTTGCTGGGTCGATTTGGTAACGCCTGGTTACTGAATACGTCTAAGAAGGCTGGAGACTCCCGATGAGACTCGTGCTGATTTTGCTAGCTGCGTACGTTGTTTGCCCCTTGGCAGTTGGAGCGGGAGCCAGCAGCATTAATCTTTCGCGCGATCTGGTCTCGCTCGGAATCGCCGGACAGAACCTTTCGCCTAATGACCCATCGCTTGATGCGCGACCGCTGTTCGAAGCGGCACTGAAATATGTAAGGGCGCATCGGGTACGAACGGTAACCGTGGATCGCGGCGCTTACTATTTTCTGACCGCCCAGAGTTCAACCGCCTACATCGGTATCTACGGATTCTCGGACTTAACCGTCGATCTCGCTGGTTCGATCATCTATTTCGCCGATGCGTTTAAGCAAGGTTTCGGAATTGCTGTAAGCAAACGAGTTACCCTCAGGAATTTCCAAATCGATTTCCTGAAAACACCATACACCTATGTAAAGCTTGGCTCGGTTAATCCGGCGCAGAGGACCCTGGCCTACACTTTGGGCGGAGACTGGCCGGACCCGGCGGCTTTCAACGGTGGGATGAGCGCGTATGGACCGCTCGTTCTCTGGGCGGTAGCGTTCCGCAACGGTGAAATTCTCCCTGGAACGTCGCGCATGCACATTGCGGAACCGATCGCGGGCAACGTGCTTCAGTTAGTTCAGGATCAGACGCCATGGACGCAGAGCGCAACGCTGTCGACGTTGCGGCCCGATGACACCATCGTCGTTACACAACGGGGCGGTCCTCCTCCGATTATCGCATCGAATAGTGATTCGATCTCCATCTCCCACGGAACAGTGTTCGGATCCAGCGGAATGGCGGTGTTGCTCGATTCGGTTAGCAATTCAAGTGTCGACGCTGTCTATGTGCAGCCTCGTCCCGGAAATCTTCTCTCGACCAACGCGGATGGGATCCATTTCGTTAACACAGGGCCCGACAATCACATACGCAACTGTTTTGTCACTCGCACACTGGATGACGCTCTCGCGATCGATTCATACCTGCTCGCCACCGTCGTCAGCCAGAATAGCGCTCGTCAGCTGACCGTCATTCGAACTGCTTACCTACATTTTCCTAACGGCTCGGCAGTAAATTTTGTTGATCCTGTCTCGGCGGCCGAATTCAGGGGAGCGACAATCGTTTCTCAAAATCCGCCCGATTCAAATTCGCCAGTGTTCGACGGAACGGTGATCTTGAATTTCGACCGTGACTTACCAACGATTAACCCGGGTTCGGAAATGGTGTTCTCAGGTCCGGCCGCCCGCGGAGCAGGCTCCAGTATCGAAAACAACGTCGTCGGAGAGGTCCCTTTCGGTCGCGGAATTTGGGTTGGTGGCGCCGAAGGGGTTTTGATTCAGGGCAACTCGATCGGGCATACCAGTAACGGAGGCATAGCAATTTGTGGCGACACTGCTCCGAATTACCCGACGCCACCTGCACACAATATCTCGGTAAAACGTAATCTGGTTTATGGCAGCCTGGGGCCGATGGCATCGGGCTCAGGCACACAAATCGCGGTGGGCGCAATCTTAGTTAATTTCTTGGACGACCGATATGCGTTTGTACCCGCGCCGCGAAGCACGAGCATCTCCATTGAAGAGAATTTGATCTTCGATTCAGGCAGATCCGGGATCTGGGCCGGAGAACTGGATAGCGGGTCAATTCGCAATAATGCGGTCATCGGCTACGATAAACATCCGGAACTCCCGCTCTTCGGCGTCAGCGCAGCAGAGCAAACGCAGCTCCTAGAGGATTTCAAACAACCAGTGGTTGTCCGATACAGCAACAACGTCACGGTGTCGAACAACCAAAGCAAATAGGCGCGCCTACAGCGCGCCCGTTGACCGTCTTCCGTCGACCGTCATCCGTCTTCCGTTTGTACTCGCTTGGCGACTCTCGGGGTCAGGTCCAGGCCGGGTGCAATCAGATCCACGACGTGCCAACGTTCCACGCACCAACGGTGGACGGTGGACGGTCGACGGTAGACCGACAACAGCGGCGCTGTAAGCGCCGCTACTGGAGCGGGCCAATGCCGATCGCTCGGCGCTTGGTCTGTATCTCCTGTTTCTGCTTCGGGTCAGACGCAAGCTGCTCGGCCTTGGTCAACAAATCCGCGCCCGCTTTTGGATCACCTTTCTTCGCTATGGCTTCACCTTTGCCTGCTATAGCCTCGAAGTCGTTCGGATCGGCAGCCAGAACCTTATCGAAATCGGCGATAGCCTCATCGAATTTGTTCAACTTCACGTAGATCGCACCGCGACGATCCAACAGATCTTTGTCATCAGGTTTCTTTGCCAGAGTCTTCGTCAAATCGTCCACCGCCTTATCGAGCTCGCCAGAGGACTCGTAGACATAGGATCGCGCTACGTAATAGGCGGCGCTATTCGGGTCCAACTCGATTGCTTTGTCAAAATCGGCCAAAGCTCCTGGCTTATCCCCTTTCTTCGCCTTTGCATAGGCGCGTCCACCGAACAGCGTAGCCTCCTTTGGCTTCAGCGCGATTGCCTTGTCATAGTCAGCAATCGCAGCGTCGAACTGTTCTGCGTCGTAGTTCAGTTGAGCCCGCTGTTGCAGCGCTTCGACATCGTTCGGTCGGGCTTCGACCATCGCGTTGAGATCGGCTTGCGCTTTCTCTTTATCGTTGGAATGAAGATAGGCAAGGGATCTAGCGGAAAGCGCCGCAAGATCTTTTGGATTCAGTTCCAGCGCTTTCGAGTAATCGGCAATGGCTTCCTGCCATTTTTGGCCAGCTGCATAGAAATCTCCTCTTTCCTTATAGAGAGTTGGATCAGTAGGCTTCTTGGCAATCAGTTTGGAAAAATCTGCTGCTGCCTCCTCATTCTTCTTCAGGGCCGCATAAGCGAATGCTCGATAGCGAAGAGCTTTCTCATTATCCGGTTGGATCTTGAGGACTGCGTCGAAGTCCGCGAGAGCCTTATCCGCGTGCCCTCCCTCACCCAAGGCGTAACCACGATTCGCCAAAGAGGTCAGATCATTCTTTTCCATGCTCAGCACCTTGTCGTAGTCGGCGGCTGCCTTATCCCATTGTTTGGTCGCTACGAAGAAGGCGGCGCGGTTGCGATAATGTGCGGGCTTGGGGGAAAGCTCGATCGCTTTGTCGAAGTCTGCCAGCGCTTCGGAACGTTTTCCCTCTTTGAATGCCTGGGCCGCCTTGATTGTGTACTCGTCTGCAGTGATCGCTCCAGCGGATGTGATCATCGAAAGACCAGTACACGCAACGATCGCGGCTATGGTGGACTTGGTTAACTGTGGGGTTGTCATAGGAGATGTTCGCTCTTAAGGAAGGATGATCGTTTGCCCTGGCTTGAGCTCATCCGGATTAGATAGCTGGTTCTGGTTAGCATCCAGAATATCTTTCCACCGGTTAGGGCTTTGATAAATTTTGCGCGAAATCGAGCTCAGCGTGTCCCCGGGCTGAACCTGATAGGTGCGCACCTTTGCGCGAGCCTGTTTTTCTGCTTCAACAAATGCTGCCGGAGGAGAAGATGATTTCGCCGTTGCGTCCGCTTTTGCAGTTGCCGTCGCCGGCTCCAACGAGCTGTGGCCAATGTGCCTTAAGGCGTTCCGAGCAGCTTCAGCGATATTATTCGGGGGATGCAATTCCAGGATCCGTTTGTAGTGATACGCTGCACTCGCAGGATCATGAAGCTGAGTCAAAAAAATTTCTGCCATCTTTTTGTGGACAGACAATCTATCATCGCTATTCAGCGCTTTCTCGTATGAATTGATTGCCGATTCGTATCTCCCGGCCTTGAGTTCCGAGTCCGCTTTTTGCTCATCCTTTGTTGGGCGGGTACACCCGCCGAGAAGTACCAAGAGTAAAACGAACCACCATCTCGGGTTCTTCGACAATCGATCAGCCTGACGGGACATTAATTCTATCACTATTTTAACCCAATCCGGGTCATTTAGTCGCAGGAATCCCATGGAGGGATGCGTCACGCCTCGAGTTTCAAGGATTCTAGAGCTTTGATCGTCGCCTTCAATGCTTTCAGACGAGCATACCATTTGAAATTCGCTTCGATCACGGTCCATGGAGCGATCACAGCGCTGGTTTTTTCGAACATGTCTTCAGCAGCTTCGTTGTGTTCGTCCCACCTCCGCCGGTTCCGCCAATCTTCCTCAGTAATCTTCCAATGCTTCAGCGGATCAGCTTCCCGGCTCCTGAAGCGGCTAAGCTGCTCGTCCTTCGAAATATGAAGATAAAGCTTTATGATTAGGGTGCCGTCGTCGACTAGCAGCTGCTCGAGCTCGTTGATTTCTCGATACGCTCGCTTCCATTCTGCCGGCGTTGCAAATCCTTCAACCCGCTCGACCAGGACGCGGCCATACCATGACCGATCGAAAATCGCGATCTGGCCATAGGGAGGGAACTTATTCCAAAAGCGCCAAAGATAATGATGCTGATGCTCTTCCTGCGTCGGCTTGACGACCGAGTAGACCCGAAAAGTGCGTGGGTCCATTTTCTCCACGATACGTTTGATGGCTCCTCCCTTTCCCGCTGCATCGGGTCCCTCTACCACAATAATGACACTATGCCGGGTTGACGTCAGCGCCCGCTGAAGCATCAGCAATCGCAGTTGATATTCTTTGACCTTGGCCCTGTATTCATCTTGATCGATGGACCGGTCCTGATTCAACTCATCAAGAACAATCCTTTTCTTAGCAAGCTTCTCGTCTTTACCCATCGGATATTAGTGCGTTAAGGAGCTCGGAAAGCCGTGTCAGCGATAAGGACAGGCATACCTTCGCGAACTTGATAGCACGTTGCGTCCGCATCGCAAATCAGACATTCTGCCAAATCATCGACGACCGGAGCACCGCCGAAGGTAATGACCTGGCCCAACCGAATTTTCGCATTGATGCTCTCGAGCTCGCTGGCGGTAGCAAGACGCAGAGGGGCATGACTGTGTGGGGCGCGGATCAGGCTTAACAGTGAGTCATCCATTCGGGATACAGGCAACGGAAAGCGTAACCGGTAAACCGATTTAGGTGATTCGTAAATTGGGAACTGCGGCGCTACACCGGGCTTTCTTGCAACGCGATCCGACGTCGACCTTGAAGGTCAACCCACGGTCAAGCTAGAAGCTTGGCGGGTTGCATCATCCGGATTGACCGTGGGTAGAGCTTCCAGCTCGACCGATTGCAGTTGTCCGCGCTAGTACTTCGGCACCGTCGGATCAACCTGGTCGGACCAGGCGGTAATCCCACCCTCCAGATTCAGGACCTTTTTAAATCCTGCTTCCTGCAGGATTCGAAGCGCTTTAGCGCTCCTGGAACCGCTCTTGCAGTGAATTACGATTTCATCGGCGCTATCAAGTTCGCTCAAACGAGCCGGCAACTCGCCCAACGGGATCAATTGTGCCCGGTCAATGCGACAAATATCATACTCGAAAGGCTCCCGGACATCGATCAATACGAAATCCGCTTTGCGATCGAACATCTTCTTCAATTCTATCGGGTTGATCGTCGGGACATCCATCTCCTTTTCCGCCTCCGCATCGGCCTGCGGAATTCCACAGAACTGCTCGTAGTCAATCAGCTCGTGGATTGTAGGATGATCGCCGCAAATCGGACAGTTCGGGTCGCGTCGGACCTTGAATTCCTTATAGCGCATCTTGAGCGCATCGAAGCTCACCAACCTTCCAATAAGCGGTTCTCCGATCCCGATGATCAGCTTAATCGCCTCGATCGCTTGCATCACGCCGATGATTCCCGGCAGTACACCCAGAACGCCACCCTCCGCACAGCTTGGAACCATTCCCGGGGGCGGCGGTTCAGGAAACATGCATCGATAGCAAGGACCTCCTAAATGCGGCGCGAACACAGTGCATTGACCTTCAAAGCGGAAAATTGATCCATAGATGTTCGGTTTCTTCGTAAGGACGCAAACATCGTTCGAAAGGTAGCGAGTCGGAAAGTTGTCCGTCCCATCCACAATGATGTCATAGCTCTGCACCAGCTCTTTCGCGTTTTCGCTTCGGAAAAAGCAATCGTGCAAATCAACCTGCACATTGGGATTGACCGCTTTGATCCGATCCTTGGCGGAATTCAGTTTCTTGCGTCCGACATCGTCGGTTCCGTGCAAGATCTGGCGTTGTAGATTGGAAAAATCGACAACATCGAAATCGACCAGGCCAAGTCTTCCGACACCGGCCGCCGCCAAATAGAGCGCGATCGGCGACCCCAGCCCTCCGGCGCCGATACAGAGGATACTGGCAGCCTTGATCCGTTTCTGACCCTCGAGAGTCACCTCGGGCATGATCAAATGCCGAGAATAACGAGCGATCTCGTCGTTGCTGAAATCGATTTTCCCAAGCCTCTGTTCAGAAATAATGCTGGCTGCCATAATGTGAAGGGGAGCAAGGTAAATGTGGGTTATAGGAAATGCAATGGGCAGCACATAGCAACGCCGTCATCGCCGGCAACGCCGAGAACGGGAGGGCATGAGAACCCTGGGCTGACATACGGCGGTCCTAACGGAGCGCAGAAAGGCTGACATCTTTTGCCACTTCGTGGCGGATCCTTGCGACTTGCGCCGAACACTTGTTAGAATACATACACCCTGTGAACGAAGAATCGAAACGCCTCGAGGAAGATCAAACACGCGCCAAGAACTGGAAGCGATGGGGACCTTACCTGGCCGAACGGCAGTGGGCGAGTGTGCGTGAAGATTATTCGGCTGAGGGAAATCCGTGGGACTATTTTCCTCATGACCATGCACGCAGCCGCGCATATCGCTGGGGTGAAGATGGTCTGCTGGGAATCACCGACCGAGAGTGCCGGCTCTGTTTTGCGCTTGCACTCTGGAACGGGAAAGACCCGATCCTCAAAGAGAGACTGTTTGGCCTGACCGGACCGGAAGGTAACCACGGGGAAGACGTGAAAGAGTGTTACTACTATCTCGATTCTTCCCCCACCCATTCGTACTTGAAGGGGTTATACAAATACCCTCAGAACGCGTTTCCGTATTCCGATCTGGTCCTCGAAAATCGGCGGCGCGGGTTAGAGGCCAGAGAACACGAACTGGAGGACACCGGTATTTTTTCGGAGAACCGTTACTTCGACGTTTTCGCAGAGTACGCGAAACAGAGTCCAAACGATATTCATATCCGAATTACGGTCGCCAATCGGGGTCCGGAAACCGCCAATCTCGTCCTTCTTCCGACCGTGTGGTTTCGCAACAACTGGTCTTGGGGGGCGCGTCACGAAGGAACAGCAACAAAACCTCGTATTTGGTTGAACGAAAAAGGGTGGGTCCAGACGCAGCACGACAGCCTGGAGCCGATGCAGTTTCTTTTCGAAAAGACGGACGAACTCCTTTTCACCGAGAACGAAACGAACTTTCAGCGGCTGTTTGGAAGCAAAAATGGCTCATCGTTCGTGAAAGACGCGTTTAATCGAGCGATCATCGAAAACGAAAAAGAGGTATGTAACCCGGCCCAATCGGGTACGAAATGCGCCCCGGTCTATCGATTACAGATCGAACCTGGAACATCACGACCGCTCTATTTCAGATTGGTTGCAGCGGCTGAATGGGACCAGAAAGTTGAACCGAATCCAAGCATCTTTGATTTGCGAAAACAGGAAACAGACAGCTATTACGCCGAAGTTTGGGGAAGTGTGGATGAGGCCTCTGACAACGTGGTGCGACAAGCGACAGCCGGCTTACTCTGGTCCAAGCAATTTTTTCATTACATCGTTGCAGACTGGTTGGATGGCGACCGTTTAGAACCGCCGCCCCCGCCCGGCCGCTCGCAAGGAAGAAATTCCGAGTGGCGCCACCTGTACAGCCGGGACGTTATTTCAATGCCGGACAAATGGGAATACCCCTGGTTTGCTGCATGGGATCTGGCGTTCCACATGATCCCGTTCGCGCATTTCGACAGCACCTTTGCCAAACAACAGCTCCAGCTCTTTCTGCGGGAATGGTACATGCATCCAAACGGCCAAATCCCGGCCTATGAGTTTGCCTTTGGCGACGTTAATCCACCGGTGCATGCGTGGGCGGCCTGGCGCGTATACAAGATCGCCGATGCTCGCGGATCGCGAGATACCGATTTTCTGGAGAGCACTTTCCACAAACTCCTTCTTAATTTTACCTGGTGGGTAAACCGGAAGGACTTGGCCGGGAACAATATTTTCTCGGGAGGATTCCTCGGTCTCGATAATATCGGCGTCTTCGATCGCTCCCGCCCACTTCCGACCGGTGGCTACCTGCAACAGGCGGACGGTACATCGTGGATGGCATTCTACTGTCTGACGATGATGTCAATCGCGCTAGAACTTGCTCGCATGCGTCCGCCTTACGAGGATATGGCGTCGAAATTCTTCGAACACTTTATAGCGATATGCGACTCGGTTAACAGTTTCGGCGGAACTGGACTTTGGGACGAGGAAGATGGTTTCTACTACGATCAGCTGCATTTTGATGGACAATCGATCCCGTTGAAGACCCGCTCGCTGGTTGGGTTGTTGTCATTGATCGCCGTCGAAGTCATTCAAGAAGAGGATATCCAAAATTTTCACGGGTTCCGGCGCCGACTGCAATGGTTCTTAGAAAACAGACCGGATCTAGCGAAGCTCATCACAGTCAGTGGTCCCAAAGATAAGCGGCACGGCCTGCTGGCATTGCCGACAAAGGAACGCCTTTGTCGCATTTTGCGTTATCTCTTGGATGAAAATGAGTTTTTCTCACCCTACGGAATCCGCTCCCTTTCCAAGGTTCACGGTTCGCATCCATATGTTTTCCCGTGCGACGGGCATGAATACCGTGTCGACTACGTCCCTGGCGAAGGAAACACACAGCTTTTTGGAGGGAACTCGAACTGGAGAGGTCCCATCTGGTTTCCGATCAACTATCTGATCGGTGAAGCTTTGGAACGGTATCACCATTTTTTTGGCGACAGCTTAACTGTTGAGTGTCCGACCGGTTCCGGCAATCGCATGAATTTGCAACAAGTCTCGAACGAGCTTGGCTGGCGACTAAGCAGCCTGTTTCTTCCAGACGCCGATGGACGCCGCCCTTGTCATGGGGATGACGATCGTTACGCCACCGACCCGCATTGGAAGGATCTAGTGCTTTTCTACGAATATTTCCACGGTGACACCGGACGCGGCTGCGGTGCGAACCATCAGACCGGGTGGACCGGAATCGTGACCCGGCTCCTTCGCGCGCATAAGCACGCGGTTGCCCGCGGGGCTGGTTAGCGGTTTTCAGTTTTCAGTTTTCGGTTTTCAGTTCGGCCCTGGATTGTTGCGACAGAGCTTCACGATGCCGGATTCAGTGTGCCGCTAGCTATCGAACCGACAACCGAAAACCGGCAACCGAAAACAGGTAGAGCGCTGAAGGCGCTCTACCTGTTTTCCGCGAGCCACCAGCGGTGGTTATCGCGTTCGACAAGTGTGTTTGATGCGGCGGGACCCCAGCTTCCTGCCATGTAGTTCGGGAAATCGGTCGGCGGATCATGTTGCCAGGCTTCCAGGAATGGTGTCGCAGCTTCCCAAGCGGCTTCTACCATATCCGAACGATGAAACAGCGTCGCGTCCCCGGCCATGCAATCGTACAGTAATTTCTCGTATCCGGTGGCCGCCTGTTGTTTGCCAAACTGGGCGTAATCGAAATCCAGGCGAACTGATCTGGTTCGGATCGTTGGACCCGGAACTTTTGCCCGCACTTGCACGGTAATCCCTTCCTCCGGCTGGATATGAAAGATCAGATAATTTGGTGCGATAGGATCTCGTTCGCCTGGGCCAAACAGAGAAATCGGAGGCGTTTTGTAACGGATCACAATATTTGTCATCCTCCGGGCGAGACGCTTTCCGCACCTTAAGTAGAATGGCACACCGGCCCAGCGCCAGTTATCGATCGTCAATTTCGCCGCCGCAAATGTCTCGACCAGAGAGTTTGGATCGACATTTTCTTCCTGCCGATAACCCGGCACTTTGTTCCCGTTGATAATTCCTTCTCCGTATTGGCCGCGCACAGAATTGAGCAGAGCATCCTGCGGAGTCATTTCCCGGATCGATTGCAGCAACTTGACCTTTTCGCTCCGAATCGATTCGCCCTCCAAGGATGTCGGCGGCTCCATTGCGATCAGAGCTAACAGCATGAACATATGGTTCTGCATCACATCACGAAACGCCCCAGCTGACTCATAGAAAGCCCCGCGTCCCTCTACTCCGATCGATTCGGCAACAGTCAGTTGTACGTGGTCGATATATCGACGATTCCAGGTCGGCTCAAAAATTGCGTTTCCAAGTCGAAAGACTACCAGGTTCTGCGCAGTCTCTTTTCCCAGATAATGGTCAATGCGATAGATCTGATTTTCGTGCAGAACTGACACGAGCTGAGAGTTCAGTTCCCTTGCCGAATCCAAGTCGTGGCCAAACGGTTTCTCAATAATTACTCGACGCCAATGGCCGTCTTTTTCAGCGGTTAACCCATTGTCAGCTAATCGTTTGACAATGTCCGCAAAGAATTTCGGCTGGACTGAGAGATAGAAAATCACGTTCCCTTTAGTCCCGAGATTTTTCTCAGAGTTCGCCAGTGCTTCACTTAAGCGCTGGTACATGGTTGGATCGTCGAATTCTCCTCTGCAGAGAGAGATATTATTGCGGAATTGACTCCAAAGATTCGGATCGACCGGTTGGGTGCCGAGTTCGGCCAAATCTTTGCCCAGCTTGTCGCGGAAATCATCATCAGACCAATCACGGCGAGCTATGCCGATTATACTGAAATTCGACGGTAGCAACCCGTACGACGCCAAATTGTAAAGCGCGGGGAGCAGCTTTCGTTTCGTCAGGTCCCCTGACGCGCCGAAGATCACGATCGCACAGGGATCCGCTTGTCGGGAAGTCGCGTTCTTGTCCATAGTATTTAGTTTGTCGTTTATCAGTTGCCTGGGAAAGACTCGATATGTCCACCAAACTTATTACGCATCGCAGAAAGCATTTTTTCAGCAAACGTATGCTCTCTGCGCGATCGGAATCGCGTGTAGAGCGCGGCGGTGAGAACTTCGGCTGAAACAGCTTCCTCGATTGCCGCCTGGATCGTCCACCGGCCTTCGCCCGAGTCCTGAACAAACCCAGAGAAACGATCGAGGGCGGGATCTTCTGCCAATGCCATTGCCGTTAAATCAAGCAACCACGATCCTACGACACTTCCGCGCCGCCAGAGTTCGGCGATGTCTGCCGAATTAAAATCGTAGCGATACCCTTCAGGAAGATCATTAGCCGATGCACCGCGCATAATATCAAACCCTTCCGCGTAGGCCTGCATCAATCCGTACTCGATTCCGTTATGCACCATCTTCACGAAATGACCGGCGCCGGATGGGCCGCAATAAAGAAAGCCCTTATGAGCTGTGCTGGTAAATTTTTCACGCCCAGGCGAAGGGGGTATGTCGCCTTGGCCGGGAGCCAGAGTTTCAAAGATCGGTTCCAGCCGTTTGGCTGCTTGTTCGTTGCCGCCGATCATAAGACAATACCCGCGCTCCAATCCCCAGACACCGCCGCTGGTTCCTACATCAAGATAATGAATGCCCTGACGTTGAAGCGATTGGCTACGCCGGACGTCGTCTTTGTAAAACGAATTGCCGCCATCAATAATCACATCCTCCGCTTCCAGCACTTGCTTGAGTTGTTCGATCGTCCCTTCTGTCGCGGGGCCCGCCGGGACCATCAGCCATATGGCTCGCGGCTTTTCCAATTTTTTCGCCAGTTCGACAAAGTTCGCGGCACCAGCAGCCCCTTCTTTTTCCATCTTTGCAACCGACTCCTGATTCAGGTCATATACAACGACGCTGTGTCCACCACGCATCAAACGCCGCGCCATATTCGCTCCCATACGTCCCAGCCCGATGATACCGATTTGCATAAGCTTTTTTATTGTTCGCTATAGTTCCAAGTTAGTCCTCCATCCACAACGATTGTTGCTCCGGTAATGTAATCCGCGTCCGCGGACGCCAAAAATGCCGCTACGCCGGCAACATCAGATGTTTTTCCCAGTCGCGCCAACGGGATGTTTTCTAAAAGCGCTTTTAGTTTCACCGGATCGTGTAACAGCGCCGTGTTAATCGGGGTCTCAATTGCCCCTGGAGCGATGTTATTGATAGTAATCCCGTAGGGCGCCAACTCAATCGACAGATTGCGCATTATCATCTTCATGCCCCCTTTGCTCGCGCAATAAGGGGTGAAATGGGGGAAAGGCAGCTCTTCGTGTACAGAGCTGACATTGATGATCTTGCCCGGTTTTTTTACTTCGAGCCGGTGTTGAACAAATGCCTGTGTGGCAAAGAAAGCTCCCTTCAGATTGATCCCGAGAACTAAGTCATAATCGGCTTCAGTGACCTCTGGAAACGGAGCGTTTTTCTCGACACCTGCATTATTTACTAGAATATCCACGCTTCCCAGAGCGTCGACCGATTGCCGCATCATGTTGCGAACCGAATCGACCTTGCTTAAATCTCCCTGAATCGCGACGGACCGGCGTCCGAGCGCTCGAATTTGAGAAACTGCGTCCTCCGCTGTTTCAGGGTGGACAACATAATCTATCACCACATCTGCCCCTTCTTGGGCCAGGCGCAACGCGATCGCCTGGCCGATCCCTTGATTGCTGCCAGTCACTAACGCTGTTTTCCCGGTTAATTTCATCGTATGCTAGGAATAGCACTCACGGACTGGCAGACAAGCGTTAGCGTTTGGCGTTTCGCGTTTGGCGTTTCGCGTTTCGCGTTTCGCGACCGATTCAAGGACGATTTGCGCGGTGTTGAAACGCGCTTTCAGCGCTCCGGCGTCTTTTTATTACTATTCCTAGGGCTGCGCTTCGCTTCACCCTCTGGGCTTTTTGATCCGCGGCTTCGCCGCTCCAAACGCCAAACGTGAAACGCTAATGCGCTGAAGGCGCTTTAGCAGGGGCGCTGAATTTCTTTATCGCGAGCGCTAGAATCAGCCCGATAAAGGCCGGAATGATCAACCCAATGAAACAGTCGAGATACGAAAGCAGAGAAGCTTGCTGGTTAAGGATAGCATAGAGTTGGCCTTCAGCTCGTTTCGCGGCCTCAACCGCGGAGTAGCCGGCATGCATAAAGACAGACGTCGCGTGCTGTAGCCAATCTCGATAGATTGAGTTATCAGGCGTGAGATGTTGTCCAAGGATGCTTTGGTGAAACTGCGATCGTTGCGCCAGGATCGTGTTGGCGAAAGTTACACCGAAGCTGCCTCCCTCGTTTCTAAACAGATTGGTGAGGCTGCTCGCTTTATTGTTCTTTTCCAGTGGAAGATAGGAATAGGTAACTTGCGTAATCGGTACGAATAAAAAGCTTAACCCAAAGATCTGGAAAATTCGCGCCTGGGCGAACGTCCAATAGTCCGCGGTCAAATCGATTTGCCCATAGTGCCAGAAGGCAGCAATCAAGATCATAAATCCTGCGAAAATGAGTCGTTTGGGTCCGAAAATCGGCAGGATCCGAACGATTATCGGAGCCATACCGGCAAGAACGAAGGCTCCAGGAGATAAAATCATCCCGGCGGTTGTTGCGTCATACCTGCTCAGTGACTGCACAAGTTGCGGCAACAAAACGGTCGTAGAGTAAAGAACAAAACCAAAAATGAAAAAGAGTGCTGATGATAGAGCAAAATTCCGATTGGCCAACAAAGAAAGATCGACAACTGGATCTTTTCGCTTCAGTTCCCAAACGATTGCAGCGACCAGCGCGACTACACTGATGACCGCGAAAGTCGTAATGAAAGAGCTGCCAAACCAATCGTCTTCCTGACCTTTGTCCAAGACTACCTCTAAGCAACCCAATCCCGTTGCTAACAGCAGAATACCAACGTAGTCGATTTGTAGCTTGCCAGACGCTTTGATGCGGCGGCGCTCTTCAATCAGTTGGGGCGGATCGGTGAGTAAACGGCTGGTCAAGAAAAGCGATAACACACCAACCGGAATGTTAATAAAGAATATCCAGCGCCAGGAAGAATTGTCAGTAATCCATCCGCCCAACGTCGGGCCGATAGCAGGGCCCAGGACTATCACTATGCTGTAGAGACCAAAAGCCGCTGCGCGCTTCGCGGCCGGAAACGCATCAACCAGCATCGCTTGTTCGGACGGCGCCAAACCGCCGCCGGCCAAACCTTGCAGCACGCGAAAGAAGATCAAAGCTTCCAGACTCGGCGCGATTCCGCATAAAAAGGAGCTGATGGTGAAAAGCGCCACGCATGCCATGTAGAAGTTTTTTCTACCGAAAAGCCGGCTGAGCCATGCGCTGAGCGGCAGAACGATCGCATTCGCAACCAGGTAACTGGTTAACACCCACGTAGCTTCATCAAGGCTTGTACCGAGGCCTCCCGCAATATGGGGCAAAGCCACGTTGGCAATGCTCGTATCCAGCAATTCCATGAACGTGGCGATTGTTACCGTGATGCCAATCCACCACGGATTCACTGACCGGCCGCTGGGTGTGATTGTGTGCGACATGGTAGAGCCTCGCACTAACGCTTAGTGGTTCGCCCCAGTGTTACCTGGCAGATCGCCCGGTTTGCTCGCCTAAGATTGCGGCAGGTAGCGGAACAGCGCGGGATTCAGACGCGGCTGATACGATTCGCGTGTTTACTTTTGGTTCAACCGATTCTCCCGCCCAAAGGCGATCCAGGGCCGCAGCCGGTTCATCGAACACGATCTTGACCGGAACACGCTGCACGACTTTTACATAGTTGCCTGTAGCGTTCTCCGGAGGCAGCAGTGTGAATCGGCTCCCTGTTCCAACTTGAAAGCTTTCAACATGCGCGCGGAACTCGCGACCTGGCAACGCATCGACCTTCACCGAAACCGGCTGACCGATTTTCATTTGCTTGAGTTGTGTCTCTTTGAAGTTGGCAACAACCCAGACATCGAGTGGCACGAGCGAAAACAGCGTTTGTCCCGGTTGCACGTAGTTTCCCGGCTCAATGCTTTTCTTGGTCACATGCCCATCGAACGGAGCAAATATCTTTGTATAGGAGAGCTGCAGATCAGCTTGGTGAAGCTGCGATTGAGCCTGTTCCAATTCAGCTACCGCAGTGTTGTATTGAGCCGACGCCAGCTGCAGTTGCGCTTCTTGCGAGGCGATTTTCTTTGCGGCGGACTCAACACTTGCAGTCGAGCTTTTCGCTTGAGCGTTTGAAGCGTCATATTCCCGGCGGCCGATGACCCTGGTTTTATACAAGTTCTCGTTCCGTTGAAAATCTGCCACAGCATTGTCAGCGGTGGCTTGCGCGCTCAACAAATCGGCCTTGCTTTGGCCCAGGCTTGCTGACGCCACGTCCTCCTGCGCTTTTGCTTCAAGCAGCTTGCTCTGCGCGGAAGCAACGTTTGCCTGCGCAACCGCACGACTTACTTCAAAGTCGCGAGGATCTAGTTCAACTAGTAGATCGCCTCGTTTAACCTGGTAGTTGTCATCGAAATGGACCGCTCTAACATGCGCGGAAACCTTGGGACTGACCTGGATAACATGGCTTTCGACGGTTGCATCATCGGTGGTCTCGTATCCTGCACTGGTGAAGTACCAGTAGCCTAGACCAGCCAGGATAGGCGCTCCGATAATGGAGAATAGAATGAACCGCCGGCGCCGCTTTGGAGCACCGGATGCAGCCGCTCCCGAATCATGCCGGTCAACGGCCGTGACAGTTTGCGGTCGAGGCGCTGCCTTGGGCGAAGCTGTAGCAGAAGTTGCGCTCATAAAGGTTACTTTGATTCAGTTTCTTTTTGGCGTTCCTGACGCGTCATCTCGGTGATAGCCGCCAGGGAGAATCGGGCGATGTGATCCGCTATTTCGTTAATTTCGGCTTTCCCGATCTCGAAGCCTGGATATAGCCGGTCGAGGACCGGCCTGGATTGAAGATAGTATTGGCATTGTCCCATGATGCTCCCAGAGAGATATCGCAGCTGCGTTTCATCGAATCTGTCCTCCGTTAGTTCACAAAGAGTCGGTCTCAGGCATTCATCCCGCATTGGTCTGATGCTGTTTTCGACCAACTGGTCCAAAGCGATTGTTGGATTCGCCATTTCACGCGCCAACAAAAGTCGCTTCCATTGCGGCCTGTCTGGAGCGAGCATGAATTGGAGCCAGTGAAAAATGATGCTTCGCAGCCTTTGTTGAGGGTCAACGATCCCTTCTGAATTCACCGCGTCCGCAACCCGTTGTGCCGCACATGCATCAAGGATCAACCGCGAATACAACTCGGCTTTGTCGCCGAAATGGTAATTGATCGCGGCAACATTGACTCCGGCGCGTTGAGTAATTGCACGAACGGTCGCGCCCTCGAATCCTTGTTCGGCGAATACCTCGCCGGCTGCGTTTAAGATGCGCTCGCGGGTAGTCTCTTCGCTGAGATCAGAGGGAGTAGCTTTCGTCTCTAAGATCGCCATAACAAATGTTTAAAACACTTGTTTCAATTTGTCAAACGATTGTTTGAAATGATTGTTTGAGCCGGTCGGCGGATGGGAGGAGATAGGATGGATGGGACCTATGGGACGTATGGGACTTATGGGAGGATGGGACGGCTGATGTGACCGATCATGGCGACCGGTCTATAGCGCGGTATCACCCGCTCACGTTCGCGAAACGCGAAACGCCCATTGTTACGGAATTGTCGCTTTGGGAGGATTGTTTGATCCCTTCAGCCGATGCTTTGCTGCGAGGCGTCTATGCAAATCTTCGGCGAAACGATCACGCTCAACACAGGAGTGTTCTTGCTGATCGCGCTCGCGATGGCTCTCAGCTTCGAATTCGTGAACGGATTTCACGATACAGCCAACGCAGTCGCGACAGTGATTTATACCCGCTCGCTGCGGCCGGTCATCGCCGTTGTCTGGTCCGGGTGCTGGAACCTTATTGGAGTCCTTACCTCTGCCGGCGGAGTTGCGTTTGGTGTATTGGCGCTGCTACCGGTGGAGCTAGTCTTGAACGTTGGTTCTGGAGCCGGGTTCGCCATGGTATTTGCGCTCTTGATATCTGCGATCCTCTGGAACGTCGGCACCTGGTATCTCGGTCTGCCTGCTTCCAGCTCGCATACGTTGATCGGCTCGATTATGGGCGTCGGCCTGGCAAATTCGCTAATGTCGCCGGGCCACGTTTTCGGCGAAGGAGTCAATTGGGCAAAGACCCAGGAAGTATTTAC
>Ga0070706_100002042_pt1 | contig 20685 bp, 19 predicted proteins | sample KBSK5501metaG_FD_65476 | JGI IMG/M metagenome (GOLD analysis project Ga0070706, IMG submission 65476) | Corn, switchgrass and miscanthus rhizosphere microbial communities from Kellogg Biological Station, Michigan, USA - KBS K5-50-1 metaG | ecosystem: Host-associated > Plants > Roots >... | reverse complement strand
TGCTGAGCCGGCGATTGGCCAGCCCGATCCATCGCTGGCCTCGGCGGTCGAGCACCTGTACACCACCGTCATCGGGTCCACGATGGACGATGGCCTGGTTCATGGCCAGGAGTTGTTCGCGATCGGCAAAGCCGGCAGTGCCGGCAATTCCGCACATGATGTCAGTCCGCGGCTAGAAAAGTCTTATGCATGGACAGCCGAATCGATGGGCGCATCGTCGGCAGTCACCGGCACCACATCGGGTTCAACCGGTGACGGCCTGCGAGCATGGACAGCGTACAGGTTCGGCTTGAATCGAACTTCAATCAAAAGAAAAGTGGCGATCGAAAGCACGACAGCTAGAACGGCCACCACAGCGGCAAAAACAACATTGATGAGGATCAGGACCGGCAGGTGTGTCCATCCATTCAGCCATTGGCTCCAACGCAGAAGGTACTTCACGACATCGACGTTCTTTGCGAGAGAGAGAACAATCGGCAGGTGCCACAGGTAAACGCCATAGGAAATCATGCCCAGCCAGGTGAGTGCCCGTCCCCAAAGCATTCCGAGCCCAAAGCCTTTTTCGCGCTGCACGCCGGAGTCTTTTCGGGGCAATTCGAGTAAGAGCAGGACCAGCATCGCCACCAGGATCAGTTGGACCTGCGCCACGAAAGCGTGACTGGTGTTGTACAGGTCATAAAAGGTGAAGACACCGGCGAAGAACAACAGAAAGGCGAAAAACCGAGAGCCCGTGCTTCCAGAAATGTGCAGATCCTCATGCACGTAGCGAATGATGAGATTCACGGAATAACCCGCCAGGAAACACCACGTGAATCTCGCCAAGCCAAGAATGAGATTGTTTTCATGGATTTGTGAATATCGCGAGTACGCCGTGAGCAGGACGATCGCCGCGCACGAACTCAGTAAGGTCGTCTTGCTTTTTCTCGACAAGAGAAGGAAGAACAACGGGCAGATGAGGTAATCCTGCATTTCATATGAAATGGACCAGGTGACGCTGTTGATGAAGCGGTCAGTCAGGTTGTTGAAGAAGAGGAAATCGCCCAACACCGGCAACGGCCTGCTCAAAAGCTGATCGAATTTTCCGCCCAGGCACAGCAGAACGAAAAGGTTGAAATAGAGCAATGGTGCAATACGAAGGAAACGATTCCAGTAGAAATCGGCCAACGATCTGACATTGAGAACGTATTGCTTGTTCCAGTACACCTTTCCCATGAGGTAACCCGAATGCGCGAAGAAGACGTAGACAAACGTCGCGCCGGTGGTCGGCCAGAACCTCGCGATCATCTGGCCGGCCGATGTGGATAGCAACTGCGGGGTATGCATCACCTTTTCGTAAACCCTGAAGGCCGGCAAGCTACCGAGACCGTGCGCCAACAACACGCCAAATGCACACAATCCCCGCAGGATGAGCAGGTCGTCGACATAACCGGGCTTTGACTTGTAACTCACGCGAGCGATTCTCTAAAGAGGAATCAATTCACCGATAAAACTAAATTGCCTGACACTTCGAGCGATCCGTTCGGCCAGAGGGCGCCCTTTTCGAAGTAGAGCTGCAAGAAAGCCGCATTCGCCCCCATCACTGCATATCCATCCACCCACGACTTTCCGTCGTAGCACCGAATGGGTGATGCGTCGCTTCGCCTCGCCACCGTATAACCGCCGGGCACTTTGAGATTCAGCACCGCCGGAGACTTCGTCGTAGTCCCCTGGATAGTGAAGACTACGATCATCGTCTTTCCGATCACCGTGTACGAGTAGTTGATCTGCTGTGCTTTTGTCACCGTCCACGTACAGCCATCTCCGCCGCAGCGAAAATTCGCAGGGTCATACGGAACGTCGATCCAGTTGCCGGCTGTGGAGGCAGGCGCAGCGTCAAAGACTGACGAGGCAGTTGTCGCAACGTTCTCCTTGCTCCCGTCTTTAGCCGGCTCGATTGGCGAACAACAAGCGAGCGCCAACGTCGGAATCAGCGCGACTCTAAGCGACGTGGTTCGTACGAACTCGTTCACTGATTGATGAGCTGTTGGCAGGTAATTCCGAGGATGGAAAAGGCTCAGTAGAACATCTCGACAAATTCTTCCGGCGAGATGTAAGTGTTCTTATCAAACCCGTAGTAACTATTGATGTAGCAGTAGTCGACACCTTCCCGCATGGGCGGTGTTACAAAGGTGCTGACATGAACATGTTGTAGGGTCCGCCCGCTTTGATAATAGAACGAATAGTCGTGGGCCGGTCGCGGAGCACCGGCTGCCCAAATGACATCCTTCGCGACGTTGTGCCTCAAAGTGACCGGCTTGTGGTCGGTCATCAGCTCGAGCGTCTCCAACATCGAGAGATAACGGCCATCATGTGAGGCCATCACATTAAACAGCGAATCAAAAAAGATCCAGCGTCCGTCGACTTGTACTTCTGAGACGGTATGGCCCCAGAACTTCTGCCCATCTTCGATGAGCCCGTAATAATTGACCTGCCTCGCCGGCAGGTGGAATATCGCTGTCACGAGCAAGTTGAACAACGCCATCGACTCGCCGCAGATGTTGGCTGGAACCGCCTCGGAATAGAAAAGCTTCTTGACGACCGGATCGCCAAACATGCCGACGTCTGCCACGCCGATCTGCGTATCCCTGCAATACCAGTCGAAAAATGCGATCAGATTCTCCAGTCGATCTTTCTTCGGCGACAGTAAAAGAATCTCGACCGCGCCCTTGTTGGTCAGGAGGTAGTACTCACCGTAAGTATCGAGAAACACTGAAGTGCCGGTACGATGCCAGCTGCCGATCCGAAGATAGTCATCCCCTCTCAGGAGAGGCAAGGCGGAGCGAAACGTGCCTTCAATTTCGACTGGGCGAATATCATTCGCATCGGACAGGATCTCTATCTCCACCGGCAGTCGATCAGGGAAGAAAACGAGCGGCTGACTTTCGTTCATAACGATCACTAGTTTTTCTGAATCGCTCAGCGGCAGGAGCGCGGTTCTTGTCTGCGTCGCGCGCCCTGCAGCCGGAAAAAGGAGGAACGCGCTAACCAGCAACGTGATGTGGAAAGGCTGTTCCCGTTTATCGAATGTCATCGCTTCCTGAAGAGACGTAGATCCATCAACTCTGTTTACGCTCAACAGCAGCCTCACTGCTCAGGTGCCGCTAAAAGATTTTCATAGACCCGGCGAAGTCTGCCTGCGATGACGTCCAATCCGAATTCGGTTTCGAATTTGTGACGGTTATTGCGGCTCATTCGTCTCCGAGTCTCCGGCTTAGACCAGAGAGCGATCAGCGCCTCTGCCAATTCTGCGGGGGCGCCAGGTGGAACGATCAGACCGTTCTCACAATCGGTGATCAGCCGAGGAAGATAATCCACCGACGTGGTAACGATCGGAAGGCCGGCCGCCAATCCTTCGAGAAGTGTGACCCCGAATTGTTCTCCCAGGCTGGGAAAAACCATTATTTGCGATTCGGAGAGGGTCCGCCACTTCTCTTCATCCGAGACACGTCCGGCAAGCACGACGTGATCTCCCAGTCCACGCTCGGCAATCAGGCGGGCGACTTCTTCGTCATCTCGATCGGTGGCGCCTACGCCGATCAATACGAACCGGAACTCGCGCGACGTTTTCAATAGACGGGCGATCGCAGCAATGAGGTCGTAGGTTCCCTTGAGGCGGCTCAGCCTTCCGACATATACGATCTGACACTTCCCGTCCTTCTGGTCCATGTACTTTACGGGCAAGGCGGCCGGCGGAGCGCACGTGGTCGGCAGATATTGGGCGCAACTGACGTCGATCATTTGCGCCGCCTTTTCAATGTGCAGTGGAGTACTCATCAAGATGGCGTCCGCGCGCGGGATGAGCCACTTATAGAAGAATTTGAAGGTCCTTTTCGGCCCGATGAACTTCGCCGGATCAGGCCAGAAGTACTCCTGAAAGACAACCAGGCACCCTCGCCACTGCGCGATCGGGATCAGCAACATGTCGCGGATCGCAGAAAGGTCGTCGCCGGCGGATTGGATATGCACGATCTGCGGCCGAAATTTCCTCAACGCTCGCCAGGTATCGCGAAAGACCTTCAAAGACTGCCACAGCCGGCGGACATGCCAGATCCTCTTGACGGGGTTGACATCCTCTCTGTACTGCTTTCGGGCGGTGTTGAGCACCGCCATATCCAGATCCGCGAATGCGTTCGATTCCAGCAGATAAGAGATATTCGAAGCGACGCCACCCCACGGCGGCGGCAGTGGGCTGATGTGCAGGACGCGAGGCGCATTCGAATTCGACCCTCTGACGTAAACGAGATTCTTGAGGACGGAATCGGTGGCGTTGAAATCGAGCACTAGGAGTCACCGGGCAGGAATGCGGAGCGTTCTTTCTCAAAGAGATCCGTGGCACAGGCATAGTCATTGGGATGGCCGATATCGAGCCAGTGTCCGTCAAAGCGATAGCCGAGGACACGCCGCTTGTCGCTGATCAGCATCTTGATCAGATCCGGCAAATCAAGGCGCTGGTCTTTAGGGATGTAGCTCAGTACGGCGGGCTCCATCATGTAGATTCCCATGCTCACGTCGTAATCGAAAGTCGGTTTCTCGACGTACGCTGTGATTTGTAAATCGCTCGCGGTCTCAATGACGCCGAGATCGATCTTGACGCGCTTCCGAAAAAGCCCCACCGTGACCATCGCCTTTCCCTCAACATGACATCGCTGCATGTTGCGATAGTCCATTGTGGTGAGGAGGTCTCCGTTCATGACCAGAAAGGTCATGGAGAGTCCATCGAGAAGCGCGAGGGGGCCGGCTGTGCCGAGCGCTTTGTCCTCGCGCGAGTAGTCGATAGTGACGTCCCATCGCTCACCGGTTCCAAAATATGCCTGGATCAAACTCGCGAGATGGCCGACGCACATGGTGATGCTGGAGATGTTCGCCCGGCGTAACTGCCGGATGACAACCTCGAGAATCGGGAGGTCACCAACCGGCATCAGCGGCTTCGGCAGGATGGCGGTATACGGATATAAACGCGTTCCTTTACCACCGGCGAGAATGACCGCGCGAAGGGTTTCTTGTCGATCCTTCATGAATGAACTTCGCTCGGGTACCCGCCGACCACCGCAGGCTGCGGCCATCGGGTGCGCTCAATCGCGACATGTTTATAAACGACACGGGGCAGAATGCCGAGGCCGGCGCACATGCATACCGCGATGATTGGCCAGGTTTGCGTGTATGTGAGAACGCTGGTCCCCGGCAACGCCGTGAGCATACAGCCGGGAACGGCGATCGCGAGGGCGAGCAATGGCGCGTAACGCGCGGAATACGGGCTTAATCTCCGGAAAGTGACTAGACGTTTCAAGAACACGGCAAAAATACCCGCCCATGTGACAAAGCCAAGGATGCCTGTGACGGCAAGAATGCGAAGGATGTCGGTGTCCATGTTCGAGTAATACGCCGACAAGTCTTTGATCGTCATCGTCTCGGGCGTGTACTCGTCGGTGGTGAAACGGGTAAAGCCAAAACCTACAATCGCCGCGTAAGGATGGGCGGCAAACGCTTTGCCCAATTCGATCCAGCGGTTGCCGATGAGCGCCATTGTGCGGACAGGGAACAGCAGCGACGACGGCTTCTCGCCGACTGGTGCTTCATTTTGGTTCTTGTAGATCGATGCCAGCACGATGACACCAATGCCGACCGTAATGGCCAGAATCCAAGTCATCGCCTTGCGTGAGTAGAACCGAAGCATCGCGATCGTCTCGAGCAGAACGGCCAGTTGCGCGATACGCGAGAACGACAGGAAAAGGGCCACCCCGAGCAGGCCGGTGATCACAAAGTAAACGACGCGCGCGAATCCGCTCCTGACGATTGCGCGTTGCAGCGCAAACGGAAAAAGGAAAACCATCAGCCCCGCTAGTGCCAATGAGGAATCGAGTGTAGCGCGGACGCGAGGAATGAGCCCCGCTTTCAGCTCGATCGTGTCCCAATTTTCGAGGGCCTTGCCGATCAATGGCATCAGAACGTTCCCGCTGAAGTCGCGTTCGGTCACGCGTTCCCAGATGCCGACGAAGGAGATCACGCAGCCGCTCGCCAGAGCCGTCGTGATGAGCCTGTCAAATTGCTCGCGATTGCGGATGAGGCAGAAAGCAATGTATCCCAACAACATCGTGAAAAGACCCGCTTCGCCAAACACCTGTATGAGTGCTCCAGCCTTTTCTGGCGCGACGATCAAGCCGATCGCGCGAACCACGAGGTAGAACGCGAAGATCGCCGCCAATGGAAAGTGTCGGCGCAGAACACCGCCTCGCGTAGCCGCGATGACAAAAGCGATCACGAGCACCAGTTCCACAACACGCGTCGGCGAGACGATGATGCTCGACTCGACCAGCGAGTAGCCGAAGGCCGTCGGAACCAGAGGTGACAGAAACATGGATATGTAAAGCACGTACCGCGGTCGGAAGGATGCCAACCAGCTCACCGCAATGCCGGTGGCGGCGCACAAGCCAACAATCATCACGACCATGCGCGCGTTAAAACCTCTCGAGGCAGCCGCTCGGGTTCAGCACAGAGCGCCGCTTCATGCCGCAATACTTCCTCCGTATTGAACCTCGGCCGAACAACTTTCGCAGGAAGGTCCGCCACGAACGAGTACGGAGAGACCTCTCTCGTCACGATCGATCCGGCCGCTACGATGCGGCCGAGTCGAACGTCCCTTCACGTCGTGCATCAATTCGCCTGGATGCATTGTGATCGCCGCCGATGATCCACACATTCAGTGCAAACTGCACCTGCAACCGATCCGATTGCGCCTGATGCGCGAAGAAGTTCGGTCCGGCTCAATGAATCGGTCACGACCACCTCACGTGCGTAGCGCGGGAGGCAGATGTGCTTGAGTAGCATGGCGTTCACCGCAGCGGAACAGTCGAGTCAACGATGTCGTCCTTGTACGCTGTGCGCAAATACTCTTCCAATGCCACATCCCACGGACGCATGCAGTTGAGTCCGAGCGTGGCCATTTTGATACTACGCATCGCCTCCGAGGGCGGCCGGGGCGTGGGAAAATTCTGACGGATGTACTGCGAGTCCGACGTAATCGGCACTAGCTCGATGTCGGTCCGGCCGAGCGTTTCCAAAATTACCTTTGCGACATCGAAACGCGATACAGTTGCCCCTGATGACAGGTTATAAAGGCCGTAGAGCCCCGATTTGAGCAACCAAACCAGCCCGCGTGCGAAATCGACGTTGTACGTCGGCGTTCCAAGCTTGTCGGTCACTACCTGAAGGCGCCGCGAACCGCTGCGGATCTGCTGAATCAGGAGCGCCACGAACTTCTTTTCGCGCTCGCCGCCGCCGATCATCCAGCCGGCGCGCACGATGTAGTACTTCTGCAGCACCGCCTCGACGATGACTTCGCCCGCCCATTTGGTGCGCCCGTAGACATTGATTGGATTCGGAACGTCGCTCTCGTCATAGGGCAACGTCTTCAGCCCATCGAACACTCCGATGCTGCTGATGTAGACCATCGGAATGTCGAGGTCTCGACACGCCCACGCCACATTGCGGGTTCCCACCACATTAGTGGAGTATGCTTCGGTCACATTCGCTTCGCACTTCTCCAGACTGGTCTCCGCGGCCAGGTGCATGATGGCGTCGGGGCGATGCCGGGCGCAGAACCCCGTCACGCCACTCAGGTCGCAAACGTCGAGAAGCTCGATGCCGGATTCGTCAATGCGGATGTCGGTGGCCATGACCGCATGACCTTCGGCTTGCAGAATCGGCCGCAACGCCGATCCGAGCATTCCTGCAGCTCCAGTGACCAGAATCTTCATGATCTGATGGCGTCGGATTTCGCCCGCGCGCCGTACAACTCGCGGTAGCCGTCTACGATGCCGAGCAGCCGGCCCGGTCCTCTGCCGGCGACGATCCACAGCGCGCCGATCAGGGCAAACCCGAGCTCCGACCATGCCCACCACATGCGTGACTGCCAGCAGTCCCCGAAGCACTTCCGGATCAGGTAAAAATGATTGACGACAGCCATTTTCGCGTGCCGCCGGGCACTGTCGCGGCCGAGCGGTGAACTGTAGTGATACAAGCGGGCGTCGGCAGATTGCATCAATTTATATTTTCTCGAGGCGCGATACGCCATCTCGAAGTCATCGCCCACCCAATACTTCGACAGCGCCTCATCAAAGCGGAATTCACGCAGGACCTCGCGCCGGTATGACATCGCCGGCCCCGAAAAGACTTCGACCTGCGCGTTGTGTCCGTTCGGCCTGTAGAGCGCCGGCCACGCCGACCGCTGCAGTCTGCCTTTCCCGAGCCTGGGCAACATGAACAGTCTCGAAAGACCCCACTTACTAGCGATCGGACCTTCGAAATCCTGGATGGTCCCCTGCACGCCGCCGATGATGCCCTCCCTGTCAGCCTCGTATACATCGAGAACCGCCCGCGCGTAACCCGGCATGTATTCGGCGTCATCATCGACGAAAAAGACGACGTCCCCCTCAGCGTTGTCGATGCCGGCATTTCGCTGCCGGACGAGCGACGGCGCCATGCGGACGTACTTCACCGAAATGCCGGACCCGCTCGCCCAGCCTTTGACCCTCTCGCCTAACGTATCATCGCGACCTCCATGGATGATGATGATTTCCTTCGCAGGAGGATCTTGTTGGAGCCACGAATCGAAGCATCGCTTCAAATCGTCCGGGCGATCGAGTGTGCAGATCACTACTGAATAGCTGAGCATGATCTAGTGAACGCTGTCGGCGCTTTCAATTCGCTGCATCAAGGCCACAAATGTGGGCGAGGATGGATTCTTGCGTCGTAATCGGTCCGCCTCACGCCGGGCGTCGCGCACATCGCCTGCTTCGAGGTACGCCAGAGCGAGACTGAAACGAACATCGTCGCCGTTGGAACCAAGGTCTATCGCTCGTTGCAACTCCACAATGGCATCGTGGGGCTTTCCGTTCTGCCGCAATGATTCGCCTAGAACGAAATGAGGATAGACAATCTTCGGGGCCCTGGTGGTCGCCTTTCGTGCCGTGTCTTCCGCCAGCCGCGATCGACCGGTCTGTAGGTAGCGCAATGCGAGATTCGTGTACGTCCACGGCAGGTCGTTATCGCCTCGGCGAAGAGGATCGTTCTCGGCGATGCGGATGGCAGCTTCGTAAATTTCTTCCGTTTTCTCGTCGTCGACTCCCCGGTGGGAGCGGTAGATAGCCATCGCTTGGTACGGTCGCGGATCCGTAGGATCGATGCGCAGCGCCTGCTCGTAAACGCGCTCGGCGAGATCCCAACTCTTCGTCCGCTCGTAGAGATCGCCCAGTGCCAGTTGTGCTCTTACGGATGAAGGATCAGCTGCCAGGGCCTCTTCATATTCTGCGACTGCGTCCGTCATGCGATCGTGTGCCTTATCGAATGCCGCCAGCAGAATCAAATGCTCGCTGACACCGGCCCGGCGCCAGATCTGTGCCGCTTCGCTCCGTCGGCCCGACATCCAGAGACAACGCCCTTGAAACGCCTGCCACGATCTCGTCGTCGGAAACTGCTCTCGCCCCAATTCGCCGCACGCGGAAGTTGTGCGCAATGCAGCATAGACGAGTAGATCATCGCGAACCGGCGACGCAGACCAGCGCGTGACGCGGGTAAGATTTCTGGTCGCTTTTGTGAACATAGTCGTGTCGTTTCGCATGATGCAGCGTAACGCCTGAATGTCCGCCAGATTAATCATTGCCTCACAAACGATCGCCCGCGACTGCATCACAATGAGGACAGCCACTACCGCGACGGTGATCATTGCGCGGTTTCTCAGACTTCGTATGTGCCCACCTGATACATCTCGAGATTGCCACGAATCCAATCGACTGTCTTGCGCAGGCCATCGATGAGCAGCATCGACGGGCTCCAGTTCATGAGCTGCTTCGCAAGAGTATTGTTGGCGTGAAGTCGGTTGACTTCGCTCTTCGTGGGCCGAACGCGCTGCTCTTCGCACTCGATGGGCACATCCCGCCCAACAATCTCGATGATGAGCCGGGCGAGATCGCCGATGCTGATCTCCTGATCTGTGCCGAGATTGATCTCGCGGCCGAGGACGTTTTCGGCCGGAGCCATTGCGGCCGCGAGAAAGCCTGCAACGGTGTCGCCGACGTACGTAAAGTCGCGCGTTGGAGTCAATGACCCGACTTTCACACGAGGCATGGAAAGTGCCTGTGTAATGATCGTCGGAATGATCGCGCGCGCCGACTGGCGCGGTCCGTACGTGTTGAAGGGACGGAGCGTCACAACTTGCACGTCGAACGCGCGGTAGTAGCTCTCGGCCAGTTTGTCGGCTGCGATCTTGGTGGCCGAATACGGCGATTGCGCCTGCAAGGGATGCGATTCGTCGATCCGCTCGGCCCGCGCCGTGCCATAGACCTCACTCGTGGATGTGTGAACGATACGCGCAGGCTTTTCGACGCGGGCAGCCTCGAGAATGTTCAGCGTTCCAATGATGTTCGTCTCGACGACCTCGCGCGGATGAATATAGGAGTAAGGAATCGCGATCAGCGCGCCGAGGTGGAACACGTACTCGCATCCGCTCATGGCGCTCAGGACAGCGGCCGAGTCGCGCAAATCGCCGCGAACAATTTCGACCGACGTGAGAGCCTGCTCCGGAATGTCCTTCAATTGCCCGAGGTCTGTACGCGACTTGTACCGAACGAACGCCCTGACCTTCGCTCCTTCGCTCGTGAGTCGCTCAACCAGATGGCTCCCGATGAAACCTCCGGCCCCGGTTACAAGGACCTGCCGCCCCTCCCATTGATTAGACATCCATCTGTCTCTTTAAAATCGCGTCGACGCGGATGTCGAGCAGTGCACGCCAACGCGGCATCTGTTCGTCCAGAATGAAGTAACCCTCCGGCGGCAGGACCACCTCTTCGGAGCGAAGAAAGGTCTCCAATTGCGACGCGATCGCAATGATCGGGACCGGCAGACGCTTGAACGCTGGGCTGAGGTTCATCGAATCGTCCGGGGCGCACACTGCCACTGGAACGCCCTGATACATGGCCTCCAAAACTGCAGAAGTCGAATTCGCCACGAATGCCAGGTCGACTTGTCCCCACAACTCTGCCAGCGGACGCTTGACGACTTCATACTTGAATGTCACGCCAGATGCGAGCAGCGGCTCGACCGGAAAAAAAGGGTGTGGCTTGACCAACACATTTCCGATGGACGGCCAGTCCCCCGAACGTGCGATCCGCTCCACTAATGCGATATGAAACTGCACCTCGCGAGGCAGATAGCCTGTGACCAACAGCAGCGTCCTCGGCGTGCGGTGCTGTTGTTTGGACGGCCGCTTCGGCAGGTCGAGATAGCGAATCGCTTCCGCCTCGTACAATCTCTCTTCCGGAAAGCCACTCTCTCGCATGAGATTGAACGCACCCGATCCGTTGACGACCAGAACGTCAGGCACGGGACGCGCGTCCGGCCCTTTCTGCCGATATTCGCGGGGATCGGCGAACGAGCGCAGCTCGAGAAATCGCAGTGCGGAGTGCTGGTATCCGATCAGCGTCGCAGATGGCGAGCGCCGCCGCCATGCGCACATCAGCATCAGCTCCCACGGCTGATTCTCCCAGATGAACATGCCCCACGGCCGAACCGGCAGTCGCTCTGCGGCGGCCGCCAGCGCCGCCATGAACAAAGCGCCATTCATGGCGATGATGCCAGAGAGCGACGCGCGCCAGTCGCGACGTACGACCGGGTAAAAATTCAATGTCGAGCCGGCGAAGTGAAATCCTTCCTTGACAGCGCGCAGGCGCAGTCCCTTCCAGCACAGAAACGCGTAATACCCGAGGGCTCGAAGCACACAACCGAGCGACATGAATTCGTCGACGATGAAATGTCGATACTTGCCCGGGTCTCTTTGGTTGCAGACATCGCGGAGCCGCAGCGCTTCCCGAAAGCGGGCCTGCTCCGAATCGACGTGAATCCATAACCAGTTCACCGTGAGGGGCAGCTGGTCGAGCAATTCGTGAAGTTTCTCCCAGTAGCGCGACCAAAACCGGCCGGCGCGCGTACGCTCCATATCGACGTTTGGAAAAAACGTGACGATCGTGACCTCGTCGCCGTGAGACGCGGGTGCTTTGAACCGCGCGGGGCGAGCGATGCGATACCGTCGGAACCATTCGAGCGCCAGATACCCGATTGCCTGCACTACGTGGGGCAGAGTTCTGCGCCGCCAGGATTGAGTCGAATGCCGCCGTACACCGGTCTCGATCCATTGATAGTGCCGCTGCGACGCGCGACACCAGGCCGACAGCGTCTCGTGAACGGCTCGGTCGCGCCCGGCGTAAGTCACCGCCGTGCTCTGCAACTGGTCGCACAGCTTTTCGAGCGCCCGCATCTTGAACACAACGTGAATTGATTCGGACTTCAGCGGCTCCTTCTCGGCGATGAGGGTCATCCACCAGAACGAAAAATCGGGCAGCAGTCGCAAGTGCGAACGGATGCACCTGCCGTCGATGACCATATCGCCGAGGTCGTTCACCCATGCCAAATACTCCCGCCGCAACTCCTCGGCGTCCCGATCGACAAGCGCCGGAATCGAAAATGCGTTCTCCGGCACGTCGTACGTCGCCCAGTAGGCGTGGTGATCCGCGGGTGGGGGTGTGTGGAGTGTGGCATCAATTAAAAGCAACGTCGTCATGCTGAGCGCAGCGAAGCATCTCCTCGGCGAGATCCTTCGCTTCGCTCAGGATGACGAACGTCTCCAACCGGGCGGGCCCGGGTCAAACCTTCGATGGCTGCCCGTCCCATTCCGAGAATCGCCTCTTCGGTGCTGCCGCCGATGTGAGGGGTGGCGATGACATTCGGATTCGCCAGCAATTCCCGATTCGGTGGAGGCTCTAATGCGAAGACATCGAAGGCCGCCCCCGCGAGATGTTGCTCTACGAGCAGCCTATGCAACTCCTCTTCGTCCACCAGCCCGCCGCGGGCGGTGTTGATCAGGATGGCACCTTTGCGCATCAAACGGAGCCGCTCTGCGTTCAGCATTCCTCGCGTGGAATCGTCCAACGGTACGTGCAGCGAGACGACCTCCGCTTCCCGCAAGAGCAGTTCGAACGTCACGGCTCGCACAGCATGACTTTCATAGAAGTCGGGGTACTCGACGAGGTCGTACACCAGAATGCGGCAATGAAACGGCTGCAACAGTCGAACGAACTCCTTGCCGACGTTGCCGCAGCCGATGACGCCGACAATGCGACCGGTCAACTGTCGTCCCACGAGTTGACGCCATTCTCCATCACGGATGATTGCGGTCGCTTCGGGTCCACGATGCAGAAGTTCGATGGCCATGGCGAGCGCCAGCTCGGCCACAGACAGACTGTTGACACCGGGTGTCCATCCGAGCTTGACGCCATGTTGCTCCATGGCGTCGAGGTCGATCATGTCCAGGCCGACTCCGTACTTGCTGACCACTTCGAGTTCCGGCAAAGCGTCGAACACGCGCTTGTCCAGAGGCTCAAGCGCCGTGATCGCTCTCTTCGCGCCACGCAAGAACGCGATCAGCGACTCTCCCGACAGCGACAGGCCGTCGTCGTTGAAACGCACGTTCGCGAAACGCTCGAGCAACTCCCTGCGCAGCACGGGATGGCGCGAGAACGATCGGGAAGTAACGGCGATGGGTGTGGAATCCTTCATGATGCACGGACGTCGCCCAGATACTCGGCGCACCAGGAACGGAACCGGTCATCGTTTTTCTGCGCTGCCCGCCGGATGCGACCCTGCGCGTCCGGAAGAATCAGCGTGAGCTCCGCGTCCACGTTCTTCTTGTCCTTGGCAATGGCGGAGAGAAAGCAATCGAGCGGTATGTTCGCGGTGCCGAAGCCGTTGTAGTTTCTGCGCAACACAGCGTGCATGCGGTCAAAAAAAGTCCTCGGTGCTTCGCCCCGCTGCAACGCGACGTAATTGGCCATGTCCATACCGATCGTGACTGCGATGCCGTGCGGGATTGCGAACGCCGTCGCCGCTTCGATGGCATGGCCGAAGCTATGTCCGTAATTCATGATGTTGCGAACCCCTTGATCGAACTCGTCGGCCTCGATGATCCGTTTCTTGATCTCCAGAGAGTGGCGGATGTAGGCCATCATCACGGCCTCATCGTTCACGATGCAGTCGTAATCCTTCGCGATTTGGTCGAACGCCTGCGGGCCATCGATGGCGTGAACTTTCAACATCTCGCCGATGCCGGAGCGGACGTCGCGTCGATCGAGCGTTCGCAGAAGACGCGTCGAGATCACAATTTCAGCCGGTGGAGTGAATGTGCCGAGGATGTTCTTCGTCCCGTGGCAGTTGATCGAGCTTTTTGATCCGATGCACGAGTCGGCTTGCGCCAGAAGAGTGGTGGGGTAGAAATGCCATGGCAACCCGCGAAGAAGCGTCGCGGCCAGGAAGCAAGTGACGTCCTGGATGATGCCGCCGCCAACCGCAACCAGAGTGTGACCTCGACGCACACCGTGCGCGATGAGATGATCGACGTAGTCGGGAAAGCACTCCAGCGACTTGTTCTCTTCGGTAGCTTCGATCACCAGTGCCGACCGCGACCCGAGTACCGGCTGCAGCTCGTTGCGATAAAGCTCAGCGACGCGCTTGTCGATGACGAAATGACGCGAATCGGTTGATGCCTCGGCCAGCCGTGCGAGCGCAGCGTCGTCGAAGTGTGCAACGTAAACGCCGCGATGCGATTGAATGGAGAGCGATTCAAACACGGGTGAATCCGCCGTCGATGGCAATGATTTGTCCGCTGACGAAGGTGTTCTCCGGCCCAGCGAGCCAGCCGACCAGAGCGGCCACCTCCTCAGGCCGGCCGAGCCGCCGGGCCGGCACGCGGGCGACCAATTCCGCGATCCCCTCTTCATCGAGGATGCTGCGGGTCAGTTCGGTGTCGATGAAACCTGGTGCAACGCAGTTGGCGAGGACTCCCTTCGATGCAACTTCCGCAGCCAGGGCGGCCGTCAGCCCGTCGAGAGCGAACTTGCTGGCCGAATACGATGCCCGAAACTCACGACTGACAATGCCGAAGACGGATGCGATGTTCACGATGCGGCCCCATCCCCGTGAAGTCATGCCAGGCAAGACCGCGCGGCAGAGCAGAAATGCCGCGCGCACGTTGACGGTCTGGATGCCATCGAAGTCGCGAATATCGATTTGTGTGAACGGTGCGATCTTGTTGATTCCGGCATTGTTGACGAGAATGTCGAATTCCGACGCCGCGATTTCGTCAGCGAAGGCTTGGGTCTCCGATTCATTCTTGAAGTCGACCGGGCGGTAACGCGAGCCTGCCGGAGCCGAACCGTCCGATCGCGTGCCCGTGACGGTTACCTCAGCGCCGTCCGCGATCAGGCGAACGGCAATCGCGGTGCCGATCCCCCGCGTGCCGCCGGTGACCAGCGCCTTTCGGCCGGTCAGACTGCTCAGTACTTCCCCCACAGATCGTCCTTGCGGATGTGCGCTTCGACGAGCTTTGTGTCTGACGGGCTGTCGACGGAGAAGGACGGCACGTACGGATACGGCGCGACTTTCTGGCGCAGGTCGTTGTCGCAGATCCGGTTGCTGTCGCACGACTCGATCAGCTCGAGCCGGGACTCAGACATATGTGTGAAGGTATCGAGGAAGTGCCAGCGGAACGCGAAGATTCCGTAGATGCGCCGGGCGCCCAGTTCTGGAGTGAACGTCTTCGCATATGGAATGGGCGAGCGTGATGTGTACAACACGTTACCTTTCGTGTCGTGGACGATCTTCACCGTGTCCGGATTGCGCCACAGCTCCTCATCGACAATGTGCATCGCGAGAACGGTGCAGAGCGCGTTCGGGTCGTCGAGAAGCGGCTGGACGGAGGTTTCAATCATGTCGGGACGCAGCATCGGCTCGTCGCCCTGAACGCAGACGACGATATCGTCCGCCCCCAAAGGAGTTCCGCATTTGCTGGCCGCTTCGGCCACGCGATCGAGCGCGCGAGTGTGCCGGTCCGAAGTCATCAGCGTCGGCCAACCCTTTTTTCGCCCGACTGCTGCGATCTCCTCATCGCAAGTGGCCAGGAAGAGCCCGTCCCATTTCGGAAAAAGCGCCGCCCGGCGGTACACGTGCTCGACCATCGGCAGGCCGCAGATTTCATGAAGTGGCTTTCCCGGAAAACGGGTCGATGCCATGCGCGCCGGAACGACGCCGATGACCGTCACGCACTCACCTCGCGCTCGGCGCGACACCGATGCATCAGATATCCGCCTACCAGGTGGTCGAGAATCATGTGTACGTCCTCAACCGGACCGTACTCCGCCTTGTTCGTCGGAACGTGCACCGATCGCTGTGCAACCTGGCGCAGCTTTCCGCCATCGAATCCTGTCAGGGCCACCGTGACCGCGCCGCACTGGTTGGCGTACTCCAGCGCTCTGACGACGTTGGGAGAGTTGCCGGACGCGGAGATCGCGACCACGACGTCGCCCGGGTGCATGAGGCTCTTCAGCTGCAGCACAAAAATCTCTTCGTAACCGTAGTCATTTGCGATGGCCGTCATGATCGGCACGTTATCGGTGAGGCTCATGGCGCAAAATGGCTTTTCCCAGGTTCGCGACCCGATCGCGACGTCATTCGCGAAGTGGCTGGCCGTGGCGGCACTGCCGCCATTCCCGATGAAGAAGATCCGCGCGCCGCGCTCGCGGGCGTCGACCAGCGTCTCGACGAATCCCGCGATCTCGCTTTCGTCGAGTTTGGCGATCACCTCACGCAGGTAGGCGAGATACCCTCGAGCGAATGCGGCAGGTTGCGGACACTCGCTGTATAGCTTTTCGATCCGATTCATTCGACTCTCCAGGCTGATTGACTAATCGCGGGAAGCCACCAATGGCGGATTCAGGATGTGATCCGGGACAGAATCGTCGAGTTGGTAGCGTTTGCGCCATTCGGGATCGGCGCAATAGATCTTGTAGACCAGTTGCATGCTCTTGAGCGCTTCCAGCGACGATCCGGAGACGACGGGACGGTCGTGAAGAATGGTTTCCGCAAACTCGTCGATCTCATCGCGCCAGGAATTGTCCTGGTTATAGCGGGTAGTGACTTCCATCGGGTCGCCGCCGTCGTTGTCGTTGGCATGCGCAACCGTGATCGTCTCGGCGCCGTAGCTCTTCGATCCGGACAGAATGCCCGCCAGGATGATCGTCCCTTTCGTCAGCGCGATCTCGAGGTGAAAACGATGCCGCCACTGGGTCGCCGACGAATGAAGCATCGCGACCACGCCGTCTGCGGTTCGCATCAGCGCGTAGGCGTTGTCTTCAACGTCGTGTTGCCAGAAGCTGTTCATGACGTAGCTGTGCACCTCGACGAATTCGCCGGCAAACAGCCGCATCATGTCGACCATGTGAACGCCCTGATCCAGCAGGATTCCCCCGCCGGCATAAGCGCGCTTGGTGCGCCAATCGGACTGGAAGCTGATGATCGCCGATTTGCCGTAGACACCGCGCAGGTTGATGACGCTGCCGAGCTCACCGCTCGCGATGATCCGCATCGCCTGGCGCACGGAGTCGTGGTACCGGTGATTGAAGCCGTAGCGCAGCTTGAGTCTTGGATGCCGCCTTTCGCATTCGATCACCCGAACGATGTCGCTGAGATCGCGGCCGGGCGGCTTCTCGCAGAAAACATGAACGCCCTTCTCCAGGCCTGCCATCGTCACCGCCGGCGCCATGTCGTTCGTCATGCAGACGAACAGGACATCGAAATCCTCGCCGAAAAGCCGCTGATAGTTCTGGTAGTAGCGGACGCCGTCCGGGAAGGTCCCCTCCTCGGGAAAAACACGATCGCAGACCGCCACCGTTTCGAGAGCCGGGTGCTGATCGATGAACAAGCGACGTCGCTTGCCGACGACGCCATAGCCCGCGATGGCCACTTTGAATTTTTTCTGCATCAGGCGTTGGCCGTTGTGACCGGCAGAGGAGTGCGGTAAAGGGCGGCGATCTTTTCGTTGGGCCGGCCCAGTCGAGAGGATTCTTCGTCGCTGTCGACGTCAACCCAGCTCGATTTTTCGTCCGAACGATAGAAGGCGTGAAGCAGCTTGATCGTTTTCAGGCAGTCGTCGTAGCTGACCGGATACCGAGCTCCCTGATGAAAGAAATTCGAGATGTCACGATACATCTGTCCGTGGCCGTAACCGTACACATTGCCCGAGAAGTCTTCGCTCCAGACCTTACACGCCGAAGGATCGGGCGTGAAGATCTGCAGCTCATTGACGGCGATGCCACCGATTTGCGCCAGCCCCTTATCGCAGACGAGCGAAAGCGAAGCCTCGAAATCGTCCGGGCGGGCGGCGGTCGTAACCTCGAGCGCCCCCACCGCCTTCCCGCCGTAAGTCATCGTGGCGACCACCGTGTCTTCGACTTCGATGTCAGCGCCCAGCGTGCGCATCGTCGCGTTCACGCGAGCGACTTCGCCGCCCAGATACCGAAGAAGATCGACGTGATGGATGCCTTGATTCGTCAGCGCGCCTCCGTCATGGCCATACGTCCCACGCCATGGAGCGAGGTTGTAGTAGCGCTGCGGACGGCACCATCGCACGCGCACGGACGCGATGCGGATCTCACCGAGCTCACCGTCCTGAAGGGATTTGCGGACGCGCTGCACCGCTTTGTTGTAGCGGTTTTGAAATACCGGAAAGAGATGAAGCCCGAGCGACTCGGCGAGGGTAAACGCTTCGCGCAGCTGCGAGGGCCGCATGAACGTCGGCTTCTCCATCACGATGTTCTTGCGATACAGCCGCATGATTTCAGTGGCATGCTCGAAGTGCATTCCGGACGGCGTAATGACCGCTACGATGTCGATGTCCGGCACTTTCGCGAACATCTCGTGGTAATTCGTGAACCACGGAACGTTGAATTCGCGGCCGTAATTGGAGGCCTTCTCAGCGACCAAATCGCACGCCGCGGCCAGCTCCACTCCCTCGGCCGCAGCGATGGAGCGGCAATGGTGACCGGACACGCGACCACAACCGACGACCGCAACCCGCATGGATTTACCGCTCACTGCCTGGCCTCTTGAATGGCGTTGATCACCGGCTGAAAGCGCTCACGCGTGGTCGCCGAAAAGCGGCTGAAACCTTTCAGGCATGGCTCTTTGAAATCCGGCCGGTATAGAACCACGCTTTTCAATCGTTCGTGAACGCGCGGCGCATCCGCATCGAACGCGACGTGCAGAAAATTTCCGTGGGACCGCAGCACTCGATAGCCGAGCGACGACATCGCAGAAAGGAAGCCGGCTTTGCCATCGTTCAGCCGCCCGACCGAACGCTCGACTTCCGCCGAGTAGTCGAGCGCGCGTTCCATCGCGGCAACGGCCAGGCTGTTGACCTCGTACATCGGCCGCACTTTGTGAAGCACCTTTGCGACTTCCGGACATGACGCAGCGTATCCGATGCGCAATCCAGCCAGTCCCCAAGCCTTCGCAAAAGTCCGCGCGATGACGAGGTGCGGATATTCGTCGATCCACGGGAGAGCCGTCATCTCCGTGAATGGGTGGTACGCCTCGTCGATGAGAATGAGCGCCCCTGCCTCGCCCGCTGCTTCGATGATGCGCCGAAGATCTTCCACCTGGAAGAGGGTGCCGGTCGGGCTATCGGGATTTGGCAGGCAGACCAGCTTCGGACGAGCGCGGCCGACGGCCTCTTCGATTTCGCTCGCGCTGAGCTCCGGACCGTTCGCTCCTGGCCGATATTCGAGGCCGATCGCGCGCGCGCCGTACATCTGCGCATACACCGAATACATCGCGAATGTGGGAACCGTATGCACGACCGGATCGCCGGGACTGATGAACGCTTCGAAGACAGAGCGGATAGCGCCATCCGATCCGGCGGTCAGGAGGAGGTGATCGGGCGAGATTCCGAGGAATTGGCCGAGCTTTCGATAGAGCGGGCCGCACTCCGGATAGATGGAGAGAGCCTCATGGGCGGCACTCTCGACGACGCCCCGCATGATTGCGAGCAGTTCAGGGTCGGCATTTTCATTCTTGTCGAGCCACAGGAGGCGCTCATCCCGTGGCGTCCCAGCAGTCCACTCCGGCCGCCACAAGGCCGGTGCGGCCACCGACGGGCGCGGAAGCGGCGGTGTGTAAGCTCGAGCGGTTTCGGAACTCTTCATCACTTCCTCTTTTCCGGCGAGTCGATTTCCCTCCACCAGTCGAAGGGACGCTCGAAGAACTTCGGATGGCAGACGAGCTCGTCGAATTGTTTGATGATGCGGCCGGGATTGCCGGCTACGACCGAATTCGGCGGCACGTCGTGGATGACGACCGCCCCGCCGTAGATCTGCGTGTGATGACCGATCCGGATCCCAGGCGCGATCATGACGTTCGCGCCGATCGAGACGAACGACTCGATGTGGGTCTTCGGAACGCAGTCGGCGTAGCGTGGACATGGGGGATGCAGGTCATCTGTGAAAACGGTGTGCGGTCCGATGAAAACGTGATCTTCAACTTCCACCCGTTCCATGAAAACCAGCGCGTTCACGCGGACATCGTTACCAATCCGGCAGCCGTTCTTGATGACGGCCTTCGGCCCGATGCGGACGCGATCGCCGAGGACATTGTCCGTAAAGAGCGTGGTCTGATCGCTGATGTCCAGATCATCGCCGGCAGTCACGCCGGCGTAAACCGTACACCGGCTGCCGATGAACGCCCGTTTGCCGATCACTACGCCGCTGGGCG